>Ga0209342_10006973_pt1 | contig 11386 bp, 11 predicted proteins | sample RifCSP16_2_FD_184023 | JGI IMG/M metagenome (GOLD analysis project Ga0209342, IMG submission 184023) | Soil microbial communities from Rifle, Colorado - Rifle CSP2_sed 16_2 (SPAdes) (version 2) | ecosystem: Environmental > Terrestrial > Deep subsurface > Rock core/Sediment | place: Rifle... | reverse complement strand
GGGCCGACTGCTGCGGGAAGGGGACGAAGGTGTCACTCGTCGGCTCGAAGCTCACGAGGCCCTTCTCCGTGCCCAGCCAGACCCGGTCGCCGTCCTGCACGAACGCCCTGATCTCGCTGCCGCCGATCTCCCTCCAGCCGAAGTTGCTGAAGTGACGCGACCTCGCGCGCAGCCGCGAGAGGCCATGCTCGGTGCGGCACCAGATGTCGTCGCCCACCCCGTAGAGCTCGGCCACGCTCCCGCCGGCCAGGCCGTTGCCCTCGGTGAAGCTCCGGAGCCCGTCCGTGTCCGGGTCGTAGAAGGCGATCCCGCCGCGCGTGGCGAACCAGACCAGGCGGCCGGCGACGAGCACGTCGTTCACGGCCCGATGAGGCAATCCGTCCGCCTCGGTGAAGACGCGGATCGTCCGGTCGAGCTTCCGGTAGCGGGCCACCCCCTTGTTCGTGGCGAACCACACGAAGGTGTCGTCGGCCGCGACCGCGGTCACCGACTGGCTGGGCAGCCCGTCCTCCATGCCGAAGCGAGTCGCCCGCCGGCTGCCGGTGTCGAGCCGGATGGCGCCGTCGTCGGTGGCGATCCAGACGACCGTTTCATCGGACGCGAGCTTGTTGACGGTCGCCGGGGCGGGGAAGACGCTCCAGCGGTCCAGGGCCTGATGGACGAAGACCTCGCCGGCGCCGAGCCAGACCCCCTCGCGCGGGTCCGCGGTGGCGGGCGGCGTGCGCGCCACCGCGAGGAGTGGCAGGGCAGCGAGGAGGAGGCTGGCGGCTCTGCGCGCGATCCTCAGGCGGTCACCTTCCTGACGCGCAGCTTGGCCACATCGGTCTCGCCCAGGCCGGCGCGGCCGGCGAGCGCGATGTGCCGCACGTCGGCCGGCGTGAGCTGCCGCTGGTTGAACCGCGCGAGGGTGAGCCCGTAGGCGTCCACCGACGCGGCGGCGCGGCCGGCCACGATGCGGCCGGGCGCGGCGATCTCGCCCGGGCCGGCGGGCCCGTTGGTCAGCAGCGCGCGGGTGGCGTCGAGGAGCGTCAGGGTGGGCTTCACTGCTCGTCCCAGATCGGCGATGGCCTGGTGCAGGTCGAGCATCTGGTGGAACGCGGCGCGGTCGAGGACGAGCCCCATGGCGTTCTTCAAGCCGAAGGAGACCCCGGCCTGGCCGTGGGCCTTGGCGACCGGGATGCTGATGAGCACGTCGGCCGAGAGGGCCAGCTTGGCCACCTCCACCGACTTCAGGGCCACGGCGCCCGGTACCGACACCTTCTGGAAGTCGGCCGGGCCGCTCAGGACCTTGACCTTCACGTCCGGCAATGACGCCAGCGCCGCGTTCAGCCCGCAGCGCTCCAGGCACTTCGCGCCCTTGGAGACGGGGAACTCCACCACCGTCACCTGCTTCGCCCTCGCCTCCAGGCAGGCCTTCGCCACGGCCAGGACGACGTCCGGGTTGGTCGTGGTGGCCCAGCTCGCCGGGTTAGCGAAGCCGGCGTTGGGCTTCAGGACCACGTAGTCGCCCGGCCTGACCAGTCGGCCGATGCCGCCCAGCGCGGCCAGAGCAGCGGCGACCATGGCCTTCGGGTCGCTGCCCGAGACGTCGACCAGATCGTCGGGCGGGGCGGCCAGCGCGCGCCAGCCGACGAGCCCCGCGGCGGCAGCGAGCGACGCTTCCAGAAATCGACGGCGGCCCAGCTTGCGCATGGACTCCTCCTCGCGGTCGTCCGGCCCGGATTCGCGCGATTCTTGCCCGCTGTCGAGGTAGGCGCAAGGTAGGTGTCTTCCGCTCCGGCCGTGGATGGCGCCTCAGGCCTGGATCGCGCAGGGCGGCTCGATCAGCTCCGCGGATTCGAGATGTGGTGAAGTGGCGGCTTGCCCTCCGATGTCTCGGGGAGGCAGGATGAGACCTTTCGGCATGTCGAAATGGACCCGCAGGCGATTCCTGGCCGGCACCGCCCGCGTCGCGGCCGGCGTCTCCGCGGCCACGGCCGCCGGTTGCTTCCCGGACGTGGGCGGCGACTGGGCCAAGCAGCGGCTCGACTGCGAGGGCGGCTCGCTGCCGCCGGTGACCGGGCCGTCGCGGGTGGTCACGGCTCTTGACGACGCCGCCGTCACGACCGACCCGGTGACGCACCGCAACACCATCGACGCCGGCGTGGTGCGGGACATGCTCGACCGCGTGCTGGTGGCGCTCGCAGGGGGTGACGCCCACCCGTGGCCGGTGCTTCTACCCGGATGCACCTCCTCGACCCGCATCGGCCTCAAGGTGAATTGCCTCAATGGCAACTGCTCCACCTCCGTGCCCGTGGTGAGCGCACTCGTGGCGAGCCTGCGTGACGGCTTCGCGCTTCCACCCGAGCAGATCGTGGTCTGGGACCGGCGCGGCGACGAACTGGCGCGCGCCGGCTTCACCTCCGAGAGCGTGGGCGCCACCGTCATGGGCACCGTGACCTCGCTCGACGACTCGAGCGGACCGGGCTATGAGGGGGCCTACTGTCCCGTCAACGGGAAGACGACACGCCTGTCGCGCATCCTCACCGAGCGTACCGACATCACCATCAACTGCCCGGTCCTGAAGACCCATGACGTGAGCGGGGTGACCGGGGCGCTCAAGAACGTCTATGGAATCATCGACAATCCGGGCGAGTTCCACAACGACCTCGCCACCGCGCTACCGGCCATCTACGCCATGGTCCCGGTGCACAGCGGCATCCGGCTCACCATTGTCGACGCCCTGATCGCGGTCACCGCGGGAAGCACGTCGTCACCCCCGGACGCCGTGCCCAAGCGAATCTTCGCCTCGCTGGATCCGCTCGCCGCGGATCGCTACGCCCTCGACCTGGTGAACGACGTGCGCGCTACCAGCAACCCAGGCAAGAGCCCAGTCGATCCGGCTTCGACGACCTGGCTCGACAACGCCAGGGGTCTCGGCCTGGGCGCCTTGGCCTATGATCTCGTTTCCCTGTAGTCGCGGCTACGGGATCTTCGCCAGCACGACTTGAAGGAAGGCGATCGCGTCGTCGTCTGCGGTGTCGCTGTTCGGAGTCACGATCCCCTCGACGATGTATGTCTTCTTGCGGGTGGTGACCCACCAGTAATCGTCGCCTTGGGCGTTCTGGACGTTGGCGATGCGGCAGGCCTCGCCGATGCTGGGGACGCAGGCGTTCCACGACTGCTGGTAGCGCCCATGGCCTGGGAGACCGTCGAATGCCTGCTGGGCGGCGGCAGCGGAATCCATCTGCCAGATACGCAAGCTCATCACCTCGTCGCTTCCCTTGCGGTATGGCTGAACCGCCAGCTGAGCCAATCCGGCCTCCTGGAAGACATCAGCATCGCCGTCGACGCTCGAATTGAGCACGGCGTCCGAAGGGTCCCCTGCACGGCTACCGGGGACGACTGCGAGCGTTGAATCCTGCGTCCACCCGGAAACATCGCCGTCCGCGGGCACCAAGGACCGAATATCCACACCCGACGAGCTGCTACCCCCGCCGCAAGCGGCGAGCGCGAGCGCCGCGAGGACGGGCGCGCGTGAAGAGAAGGACGCCATGCGTGACCCCCAGTGGAGCCGGCGTCATGCCGGCGACCAGATAGCGATGCCCAGCCTGCCTGCTTGACCGGCGGAGTTTAGCCGTCTTCGGCCCTGTGGTGGCTCCTCTTGCGGCATGGAACGGCGCAGCAGCGAGGGACGCGGTAGGTCCGGGTGGTCTCATGTCCTCGATATCGGTGACGCGGCGCCCGGCCGCGCACAGCTAATCGAGGACAGTCGCAGGCCATCCTGCTATGCCCTACAGGCCTGGAACGGCGCGTCGGGAGGTTGGGCATGAAGGTCCGCATCGCCATCAGCATGGGTGATCCCTCGGGCATCGGCGCCGAGGTGACCGCCAAGGCCCTCGCGGCTCACCGCGGGGTCATCGTGCCCTACGTCTTCGGGGACGAGGGCGTCTTCGCCGCGGCTGGACGGAGAGCGCATCTGTCGCTGCCCGCGGTCGAGCCCGGCGCTCCGCTCCCGCCCGACGGCGCCCTCGTATGCGTCACGCGGCTCCCTCGCGTGGCCGCGACGCCCGGCCGCCCCGCGCGCGCCGGCGGCGCGGCCCAGCTCGCCTACCTACAGTCGGCCTACGCGGCGGTGGTGGCCGGTCAGGCGGACGCGCTCTGCACCGCGCCGGTGTCCAAGGCCCAGGTGCTGCTCGCGGAGCACGGCTTCGTTGGGCACACGGAGTGGCTCGAGGCCCGGACCGGCGTGAAGCGCACGGTGATGATGCTCGCCGGGTCGCGCCTGCGGGTCGCGCTGGTCACGAACCACCTCCAGCTCGCGCGCGTCCCCCGCGTCCTGACGGCGAGCGGCATCCTGGGGACCATCGCGGTGACGCACGCGGCGCTCCGCAGCGACTTCGGCATCGCCCGGCCGCAGATCGCCGTCTGCGCGCTCAACCCCCACGGCGGCGAGCGCGGCGCCTTCGGAGACGAGGAGCGCAGGCTCCTGAACCCGGCCCTGGCCCGCGCCCGCCGGCTGGGCATCGACGCGCGCGGGCCGTTCCCCGCCGACAGCATCTTCTCCCAGGCCGCGGCCGGGGACTTCGACGCCGTGGTCGCGCTCTACCACGACCAGGGGCTCATCCCGATCAAGCTCCTCGACGCGGTCGCCGACGACCCGGCGGTCAACGTGACGCTCGGTCTCCCCATCGTCCGGACGAGCCCCGATCACGGCGTCGCCTACGACCTCGCGGGCAAGGGCGAGGCGAGCGCCAAGAGCATGTGGGCCGCGCTCGAGCTCGCCGCCCGGCTGGCGCGGCGGCGGAGGCGCCTGCGGGCCCCCGGCGCTCCTGGTGTGCGCAGGCGCAGCGCGTAGGGTCGCGGACGCGGGTCCGGTCAGACCCGCTCGAACGGGCTGGCCGCCCGGCCGGAAGTTCGTTTCTTGCGGCCATGAGGCGCTATTCCGTTGCAGCCGGGCTCCGCCGGGGTCCTGAGCAGTCGGCCCTTGAAGACCCGCGGGTCGCGCAGACCCCGGACGAAGGAGCGCCCGCACGCCGCTCGCAGCCGGCCCTGTTTCAGCACGATCCGGGGCAGCCCCGCCGGGACCCGTTTGGCACCTACGATGCAGCCCGCAGGGCGCACCCGCTCCGGGCTGCGGCTCGGGATCGAGAGGGCACAATGCAAGTTCCCCCTGCAACGCACTCGGCGTGGACCGCCCTCCTCACTGGGAAGGGCAAGAGCGAGCCATCCTTCCTGGCGGCGCGGATGCTCATCGTGCGTTGCCGCATGGAGCTGGTGAAAGGCGCGGCTCCCGACAAGGTGAAGAAGTTCGCGACGGAGCTCAGGGAGCTCTACGCGAGCAATGCGGACTGCGCCAGCGTCCAGCAAGACCTTCCCAAGATCTTCGGTTGAGGAGGCGATCGTGCGCGATCACCTGCAACGAGTGGAAGAAGTCGAGAAGCTGATCCGCCGCGGTGACGGCCTCCTGCTCGCGGGGGACGAGGCGCTGCTGCGCCGCCTCCCGCGCGGCAACTGGATCGGCGGCACCATCCCCTACTTCATGACGGCGCAGGGCGGCCTCGTGGACCACGAGCGGATCTTCGTGGACGACCTGCCGTTCGGCCTCCGCTGCGATGGCGTCCGCCGCTACGGCACCGGAGACATCGAGCGCGTGTACTCGGAGCTGCCGGCCAACGGGTTCGGCGTGGCCATCCTGCCCGCGTCGAGCCCGGTCCACCTCGCGTTCGCGCTGGGCGCGCCCAACTTCGAGCAGTTCGCGCTCCGCCCGCTCGTCGGCTGGGTCTCCGGCGTTCACCTCGACGACCTGGGCTCGAAGTCGCCGAAGGTGTTCGACGGCACCACGGGCGAGGTGTCGGAGGAGCAGGCCGTGGTCATGCACATCGGCCTGCCGCCAGGGAAGGTGGCCGAGCTGGGCGTCCTGAACATCTTCCGGGACGGGGGCGGGCCAGCCATCGTCTTCCCCGCAGCCGGCTTCTCGGCCCGGGAGGTCGAGGTCGACGGCCAGCGGCAGAACTTCGCCGAGTACATCAAGAAGGCCGGCCTCGACACGCGCCTGCCGCTCGTCGCCGACTACTGCGGCACCGCCATCAACGTGAGCTACCAGGCGATCGACGACGTCAATGGTGAGGTGTTCTTCTACGCGCCGGTGTTCGCCGGGATCCCGTACCGGCACGCCGCGCCGGTGAAGGACTTCGTGGCCGAGTTCGACGCGCAGCTCCCGAAGGATCTCGGGCACCGCATCGCCTTCTCGTGCAACTGCATCCTCAACTTCCTCCACTCCAACCTGGAGGGGAAGAAGACCGGGGACATCGCCTGCCCCATCACGTTTGGCGAGATCGCCTATCAGCTGCTGAACCAGACCCTCGCCTACGTCACCATCACGGACGTGGCGCGCTAGCGCGCCGCACGGACATACGCGAGCGATCCGGGCCCCGCCTTGCGCGCCAGCGCGAAGCGGGGCCCGTCATCGTTCGATCCATGCTGCTGGCCGCCGGCGGGCAGCTCTCCGCGGCGGCCGATCACACTACCCCGGCGAGCTGGGCGGTGACATGCACGTCCCGGCGCACGCGCTCATGGGGACGCAGTTCTCCTCGGAGGCACAGTCCTGGTCGCTCGCGCAGGGCTGAGTGCACTTGCCGTCGCTGCCGCACAGAAGGGACTCGCAATCTGCGTCCGCCGAGCAGTCGGCCCCGGCCGTACGCTCTCCCTTGACGCAGGCCCCCTCGCAGGTGTTGGCGTCGCAGGAGTCGCTCGCACAGTCGCCGGGGTCGTCGCACAGGGCGCCGTCGTCTCCCGGCACGCAGACGTTGTTTTCACAAACACCGGACTGGCAATCGGTGGGGGCGTAGCACGGCTCGCCAGGGTCGCTGTAGTCGCACAGGTTGGTGGTGGGGTCGCAGGTCCCGGAGATGCACTCCGTACCGGCGCTGCAGACGGAGTCGGGGCCCGGGTGCTGAGCACAGAACGAGAGGCTCGGGTCGGTGCTCGGCAGGCAGACCTCGTCCGCAGCGCACGGTGGCAGGGCCTCACCGCAGGGGACCGGCTCCGGGAGCACCGGCGCGGTCCCGCAGCCCACCTCCTCCACCACCTCCGACTTCATGCGGATGACGGGGCGCAGGATCCACAGGTCGCCCGGTTCACCGTGGCTGGTGGGGTGATACCAGATGGACTTCTGGGCGTCGAAGTCGATCGTCAGCGTGGTCCGGTGGCACTCGGTGATGTCCCACGGTCCGTGGATCTTGATGCCGGACTGGGCCCCGCTCGGAACCTTGAGCGTCTCCTCCCTCCCGTCGGGCAGGACGACCTTGTTGCCGTCCGGCGCGACGACGAGCCTGATCTGCGTCACCGTCCCTGGTGGCAGGTCCACCAGCCCGAGGCCCAGCGCGTCGTTCGGGACCTGGAGCGTGAGCAGGTCGATGACGAGCTCCTGCGGTGCCGGCAGCGGCTGGGGGAACACCGACACCCAGCCGCTCGCGCTGTGGTGGACGTTCACCTCCGTGACCTTGACCCAGATCTCCTTCGCTTGGGTGGCGGGCGCGTCGACCAGGGAGAGCGCGAGCTGTCCGTGGCCAGTGGTCGGCGGCGAGGTGGTCTGCTGGTTCTGCGTCTTCGAAGCACCGCACGCAAGCACAAGCCCGCTGGCGATCAGCGGGAAGGCAAGCCTCATGCGATGTAGGCTCATGGAATCTCTCCTCTCACCACGGGTAGGTCGCTCTGGCAGGACGACGACCCGGACGAATCGAGGTTACTGGCAGGTGCGCCCGGCGGAGCGTCGGCCTCCGTCCGACAAGGGCTCCTTCCTCCCTTCCGCCCGCGGGCAGTAACCTCGCGTTGCAAGGGTCGTCTTCGTCTCACGGAGGCCACGCGCCATCGCCAAGCGCCTGGAGCTAGCGACGGTGACCAGCGCCGCGGCCCCCGAAGCGGGCGGCGACGTCACCGATCTCGTTGACGCCGCCGATCGCGACTCGGTGGAGAGGACGATGGACGGCGATACGCAGGCCTTCGCCGGGATCGTGCGGCGGCACGGGGCCACGCTGGTGGCCGTCTGCGCTCGCATGGTCGCCGACCGCTCGCTGGGCGAGGAGCTGGCCCAGGAGGCGCTGGCTCGCACCTACTCGTCTCTGGGCTCATGGCGCGGCGACGGGCGGTTCCGGCACTGGCTGTACCGCATCGGCATGAACTGCTGCCGCGACTACATCAAGGCAGGCGCTCGCGCCGAGAGGCCGGCCGAGACATTCGCCGCCGACGAGCCGTTTCACAACCGCGACCCCGAGCGGGAGCTCGGGGACCGAGAGCTGGCGGAGGCCCTGGAGTCGGCCATCGCCCAGCTTCCGGCGGCGAACCGCGAGGCGTTCGTCCTCTTCCACACCGAGAACCTCGACTACGAGCAGATTCACGCCATCACCGGCGTCTCCGTGAGCGCGCTCAAGGTGAGGGTGCACCGGGCCCGGGTCATGCTGAAGAAGGCGCTCGCCGATCTCAGGCGGGCGAGCTAGTGGGGCGAGCGATGCAGGACGAGCGTCTGGCGAGCTGGCTCGATGGGGAGTTGGACGAGGCGGAGGCCCAGGAGTTTCTCTCCTCGCTCTCCGAGGCGGAGCGCCGCGAGGCGTGGGAGTTCGCCGCGATCGCCGGGACCGCGCGCCGCCTGCCCAGGCCCGCGCCGGCGGAGGGTTTCACGGCGCGGGCCATGGCGCGCGTGCTGGCGCGCCGCCCGCCCCGGCGCAGCCTCTGGACGTGGCTCCGCGCGCCCCGGCTCTCCCCGCTCGCGGCGCTGGGGGGAGCGGCGCTCGTCGCCGCGGGCGCCTTCGGGCTCGCCGCCTGGCTGGACGGCGCGCGCACCCGCCCCGGGCCCGCCGCTCACGGTCAGCCCGCGCTGGCGACGGTGGCCCACACCCAGCCCCCGCCGGCGACGGTCCTCGCGCGCCTCGCCATCCGGGCGCCACAGGCGCGCCAGGTGGCCGTGGCCGGCGACTTCAACGGCTGGAACCCGGAGGCGGCGCACATGCGCCGAGGCCAGGCCGGCGTCTGGATCCTGGAGCTCCCGCTCGCCGCCGGCCACCGGTACGAGTACATGTTCGTCGTGGATGGACAGTGGGTCACCGATCCCCAGGCGCCCGCGAGCGTGGACGACGGGTTCGGCGGGCGGAACGCCGTTCTCCAGCTCTAGTGCTGCTCCGCACGGGTTCTGAGCCAAGTCACCTCGCCCGAACCACCACCCGCCAGGCTCACCTTTCGCCACTTTGGCCACGAACCCGTGGCCCCGAAGCCGTAGCCTGTGGCCCCCGAGAGACCCCCGGTATGATGGCGGCGTGTGCCAGCGCGCGGCCCTGATCCTGCTCCTCCTCCTCGCGCCAGCGGGGGCGCGCGCGACGCGGGGCAGGATCGGCCTGTCGCTCGCGATCGGCGGCGGCTACGCGAGCGACGTCTTCGTCGGGGCCGGGCTGGGCCGCGACGGCTTCGCCCAGGTCGCCCCCGGCTGCCGGCTCGATCTCTCCCTCGCTCCTGCCTGGAAGCTCGCCGCGCTGGCCGACGTCGCATATGGCCACTACTTCTCCACGGGGTACACCTCGCTCCTGGAGACCGTCGCCGTCGAGAGTCGCTGGCTCGCCAGCGGCGCGTTCGATCTCACCCTCTCGCTGAGCGGCGAGCACGGCAGCTACTCCCAGGGGACGCCGCTCGATACCGCGCTCGTGACGAGCCCCACCGTCTCGGACATCTCCGCGGCCCGCACCTCGCTCCTGGCGAGGCTGCGGCAGGGCGGCCTCGAATGGCGCGCGGCGGCGCTGGCGGGAGCGCGGCGGTCGACCTCCGCGTTCGCCGAGGCCGAGGTCCCCGAGGTGGGGCTTCTCGCCGGCCTCATGCGCCCTCTCGGCGCATCCGCCTCCGTGGCCGCCACCTACAAGCTCTCGCGCGCCGCGAGCACGGACCCGTCCTTCGCCTACACCTCGCACGCGCTGTTCGGCCTCGCCTCCCTGCGCGTCGCGAGGGTCCAGCTCGCGGCCCAGCTCCAGGTGCAGACCACGGCGGTCGGGAACGGCGTCCGCGAGAACCTGGGCGTGGTCACCGCCAGCGCGAGCTATCCGCTGCTGGACACCGTCGACCTGCAAGCGGTCTACTCCTGGTCCGGAAGCCGGACCACCGACCCGGAGCGGCGCTGGGCCGCGCGGCACCTCGCCTTCGTCGGGCTGCGCTGGCTCTTTGCGGAGCTCACCTTTTGACCGGAGTTCCGCGCATTCCGGCTCGAAGAGCCCGAAAGGCGGGTCCAAGATGGCTTGCCGCCGCCGCTGCGCTCCTCGCGCTCGCCTGCGCGCCGCGCGTCCGCGTGCTGCCTGGCGGCGGGGGCGCGCCCACGTCGTTCCGGGTGCGCGCGGAGGCCACGCGCGTGGAGCTGTCGGGGACGATGACCGCCTGGCGACCGGTGCCGCTCGAGCGGCGCGGCGGCCTCTTCGAGCTTTGGCTGGACCTCCCCCCGGGCCGTTACGAGTACAGGCTCGAGATCGTGGATGCGCGCGAAACGCGGGCGGTTTTTCCGGACGGCGGCGAGCGGACGAGCGACGGCTTCGGCGGCGAGAACGCCGTCGTGCGGGTGGAGTAACGATCTCGTGGTTCGCTCGTCATTGAATGGCGAGCGGTACTCTAGGACGCACTGACGATGACGCGCTTCGTTCCAGCTCTGTTGGCGGCAGTGGCGGCGGCTCAGCCGGCGTGGGCCGCCGGCCCGCGCGCTGCGCCCGCACCGTCCGTCCCCGCTGGCATCGCGCGCGAGGTCTCCGCTCGAGCCGCGGAGCGCGGCGTCCCGACCGCGGAGGTCCTGGCGCCCATCGCCGAGGCGGTGGGCCGCGGTGCCCCCGCCGACCTGGTGGCGGCGAAGGTGCTCGAAGGGCTCTCGAAGGGGGTCCCGCCCGCCCGCGTCGCGGCGGTGGCGCGCGATCTCACCCAACGTCTCGTGGCGGCCGATGCCGTCCTCCGCGACGCCCATCGGGCGGGCCTGGCGCCGGTCGCCGATCGTCGCGCGGCGCTCCTCGACCTCTGCGCCGCTCTCGCCGCCGGGCTGGAGCACGGGGGCGTCACCTCGCTCCTGGAGGCGGCCCGCGCTGCCCGGATCGGAGGCGCCGGGGCGGTGGTCTCGGCCGCGCACACGGTCGGCGAGCTCATGCGCCGCGGCGTCCCGGCGAGCGAGGCGATGGGCCTCGGGGTAGCGATCGCGCGGACCGGCCCGCGACCTCCAGGAGAGATCTCGACGCTGTTCGACGCCTGGCGCGCCGAGGGGGGAAAGGACTCGCGCGATTTCGTGCAGGAGGCCGCGCGGCGCGTCGAGGGTGGGCGCAAGCTCGACGGCATGGTGGATCCCTTCGCCGAGTCGCCCAGCCGGATCGCGGGCGATCGCGGCGCCTCGAAGAACCAC
>Ga0209342_10006972_pt1 | contig 11386 bp, 7 predicted proteins | sample RifCSP16_2_FD_184023 | JGI IMG/M metagenome (GOLD analysis project Ga0209342, IMG submission 184023) | Soil microbial communities from Rifle, Colorado - Rifle CSP2_sed 16_2 (SPAdes) (version 2) | ecosystem: Environmental > Terrestrial > Deep subsurface > Rock core/Sediment | place: Rifle... | reverse complement strand
CGCCGATGAGGCGCGCCAGCGTCGCGCGCAGCCGCTCGATCTCCGCGAGCCACGGACCGTACCAGGCGGCCGCCGCCGATGTGTCCCACAGCTCGAGGAAGCGGTTCACGGCGTGCGCCGTCCGGCGGCTCAGCGCCCCGAGCGAGCAGGTGTTGTAGTACATCTTGCGCTGGAAGATCGGAAACTCATCCCGCCAGGACGCCCAGGTCCTCGGCGATTCGCGCGCCGCCCGCATCACGCCCTCCCCGCCTCTAACGCGCCACCCGAGGGGAGAGCTTCGCCAGCCGGCGGGCGGCCTCCGCGAGGGTGTCCTCTCTCTTCGGGAACGCGAACCGCACGTACCGCCGTCCAGCCGCGGGATCGCTGTAGAAACTGCTCCCTGGCACCGCGGCGACGCCGACGTCCTGCACCAGCATCCGGCAGAACGCGACATCGCTGTCGAAGCCGAACGCCCCGATATCGGTCATGATGTAGTACGCGCCGTAGGGTACGAAGCACCGGAAGCCGGCCTTCTCCAGGATGGTGAGCAGCATGTCCCGCTTGGCGCGGTACATTTCCGCGAGGTCGTCGTAGTACCGGTCGGGAAAGCGCAGGGCGAGGACCCCCGCCTCCTGGAGGGGGGCGGCGGCGCCCACCGTCAGGAAGTCATGCGCCTTGCGGATGGCGGTCGTCACCGCGGCGTCCTTGATGATCGTCCAGCCCACGCGCCATCCGGTCACGCTGTACGTCTTGCTCAGGCTGTTGATCGTCACCGTGTGTTCCGCCATTCCCGGGAGCGAGGCGATGCTGACGTGGCGGCGTCCGTCATAGAGGAGATGCTCGTAGACTTCGTCGGTGATCGCCAGGGCGTCGTGCCGCCGGCACAAGTCGGCGATGAGGGCGAGTTCCTCGGCGCGGAACACCTTGCCGGTGGGGTTGTGCGGTGTGTTGATGATCACCGCCCGCGTCTTGGGCCCGAAGGCCTGCCGGAGCGCGTCCGGATCGAACCCACACTCGGGGTCGTCGAGCCGGAGGGGCACGTAGCGCGGCACGGCGCCGGACAGGCGGGCGTCCGGGCCGTAGTTCTCGTAGAACGGCTCGAAGATAACCACTTCATCTCCGGGGTTGAGGACCGCGAGCTGGGTAGCGATCATCGCCTCCGTGGCGCCGCAAGTCACCGTGACGTGCGCATCGGGGTCCACCGCGACCCCGTTGTAAGAGGCGAATTTCGCAGCGATCGCCTGCCGCAGACCCGGCGCGCCCCAGGTGATGGCGTACTGGTTGAAGCCGTCCCGCAGCGCCTTCTCGGCGGCGGCGATGAGTTCGGGGGGCGCGGCGAAGTCGGGGAACCCTTGGGCCAGGTTCACCCCACCGTGCAGGTTGTTGAGCCGGGTCATCTCGCGGATCACCGACTCCGTGAAGTACCCGACCCGATCCGCGGTCCGTGTCACGATCCGAACCTCCACAGGCAGAGCGCGTGCCTCACCGCGCCCGCGGCGAGCTGCTCAGTGAAACTCCTCAACGGGATTTGACGGGCATCGCGGCCCCCCTGCCCCCGCGCAGCCCGCGGAGCCACGCGTCCACGCCGCGCGGGGAGTTCAGCACAACGACCGTGCGTCCCTCGGCATGCGCCGCAAGCTGCGCAAGAGTGACGGGGCGATCGGTTGCCGGATAGCGCCAGATCCACTTGAAGAAGGACCAGTCGAACTGCTCAGGACAGCCCGGGGCGAGGTCGGGTCGGCTCCGTCCCCAGTGGCGAATGAGGCGCGCCACGGCCTGCCAGAGACACCGCCATACTCACCCAGCCGTCTGGCGAGCGTTGACTTGCCCGCTCCGCCGGGCCCGACGATGACGACCCGCCGCATGGGGGGGCGCGCGATCATCCGAGGAGCTGCCGCACCAGGTCTCGGGCGTCGAAGTACACGCGGTGCCTGACGATCTTTCCCTGGTTGAACTCGAGGAAGGCGGCGAACGGGTGACGGTAGCGCCGTGATCCCGTCGGGACGCGCCCGGGGATCCGCAGATGCAGCGTCTGGTGCTGGCCCGTCGTAGTTCCCTCCACGGCGGCCGTCGCGCCCTCGATGACGACGCGGTCGTAGGTGCTCGCTTCCTTCCACTGGTCGAAGAACGCCTCGAACGCCCTCCGGATGGCGGGGCGGCCTTCGACGGGGGGGCTGGCGGGGAGCTCCAGCACGGCCGCTTCGGCGTAGAAGGCCAGGAGGCGGTCCACGTCCCGGGCGTTCAGCGCCTCGAGGTGCCGGCGCACGGCTTCCCGGAGCGCACGATCTCCACGTGGTCCCCCACGGCGGTGGCGGCGCGGGGACGGCATCTAGCTGTGGAGGACGCGCTCGACGGAGTAGACTTCCGGGACCTTGCCGACCTTCTGCATCACGGTGTGCAGCTGGGCCACGTTGCGGATGTCGAGCACGAGGGTCACGACGCCTACCTTGTCCTTGCGGACGCGGGCATTGACCGAGACCACATTGGTCTTGGCGTCGGCGATCGCCGCCAGCACGTCCTTGAGCAGCCCGACCCGGTCGAACGCCTCGACCTCGATCTCGACCTGGTAGGAGCCTTCGGAGAAGGGTTCCCACTCCACCTCGATGATCCGCTCTGGATTGCTGCGGAAGAACTTCGCGTTCGGGCAGTCGATCCGGTGGATGGTCACGCCGCGGCCGCGGGTGACGTACCCGATGATGCGGTCCCCGGGCAGCGGCGTGCAGCAGCGGGAGAATCGCATGAGGACGTTGTCAGCGCCGCGCACCCGCACGCCGCGCGACGGGGCCGGTTTGGGGGGAACCGGCGGGGGAGCGACGACCTCGGCCGACGCCTCGACCGCGGGCTCGCCGCGCAGCGCCTGGACGACTTGAAGAAGGGAGACGTCCCCGTTGCCGATCGCGGCCAGGAGATCCTCATCGGACTCGACGTTGAACGACGCCGCCACTTCGCGTAGCCGCTCCGGCCGCAGGAGGGCGACGCCGCCGGCCCGCCGGAGCTCCTTCTCCAGCAGCTCCTTGCCGCGGGCCACGTTCTCCTCACGCGCCTCCTTCTTGAACCACTGCTTGATCTTCGTGCGGGAGTTGCTGGTGACGGCGAAGCCGAGCCAGTCCCGGCTCGGCCCGCCGGCGGTTTTGCTCGTGACGATCTCGACGATGTCGCCCGTGTGGAGGGGGTGCGACAGGGGGACGAGCCGGCCATTCACCTTCGCCCCGACCGTCCGGTGGCCGACATCGGTATGGATGCGGTAGGCGAAGTCCACGGGGGTGGCGCCGGCCGGCAGGTCGATCACGTCGCCCTTCGGGGTGAAGACGAACACCTCGTTCTGAAACAAGTCGAGCTTGATGGACTGCACGAAGTCGCGGGCGTCCTGGAGGTCGGAGTGCCAGTCCAGCAGCTGGCGGAGCCAAGAGAGTTTCTGCTCCACTTCACGCTCGGCGGGCTTTCCTTCCTTATACTTCCAGTGAGCGGCGATGCCGTGCTCCGCCTCGCGGTGCATCTGCATCGTGCGGATCTGGATCTCCAGCGGCTCGCCCTCGTAGACCACCGCCGTGTGCAGGGATTGGTAGCCGCTGGTCTTCGGGTTCGCCACGTAGTCGTCGAACTCGCCGGGGATGGGCCGCCACAGAGCATGCACCACGCCGAGCGCGGCGTAGCAGTCCTTCACGTCGTCGAGGATGACCCGCACGCCCAGGCGGTCGTAGATGCGCGCCACCGGCTGCCCGGCATACTTCGGACGCTGCATCTTGTGCCAGATGCTGTAGATGTGCTTCGGCCGGCTGGTGATGCGGTCGCGGGGGACCTTGACGCCGGCGCGGTTCAGCTCGCGGTGCAGAGTGTCGCCGACGCGGTGCAGGAATCCTTCGCGGGTCACCTCCGCCTCGGCCAGCTGGCTCGTCACCTCGGCGTACGCCTCCGTGGAAAGGATCCGGAAGGCGAGGTCCTCCAGCTCCCGCTGCAGCGTGCCGATCCCCAGGCGCTGCGCGAGGGGGGCGTAGATGTCCATCGTCTCCTGAGAGGTGCGGCGCTGCTTCCACTCCGGCAGGAACTCGATGGTGCGCATATTGTGCAGACGGTCGGCGAGCTTGATCAGCACGATGCGGATGTCGCTGGCCATCGCCAGGAACATCTTGCGCAGGCTCTCGGCCTGGCGCTCCTCCCGGCTCATCCACTCGATGCGGCCCAGCTTGGTGACCCCGTCCACCAGCGCGGCGAGTTCCTCCCCAAACCGCTCGCGCACATCGGCCAGGGTGACCCCGGTGTCTTCGGCGACGTCGTGCAGGAGGGCGGCGGCGATGGTCACCTGGTCCAGACGCAGGTCGACCAACGTGGCGGCCACCGCCATGGAGTGATTGATGTAGGGTTCGCCGGACGCGCGGGTCTGGCCGGAGTGGGCGGACTCGGCGAAGAGGTAAGCCTCGCGGACGACGTCGAGGTCCGCCCGCGGGAAGTACTCCCGCATGCGCGCCACGAGGGCCTGCATCTCCGCGGGCAGGTCCTGGAACGCGCTCGATTGTCGTGGCTGCAGCCACCTCATCGCGTCCGGGAGGGCCCCCCTTCCCCGCCGGCTACGGCCCGCAGCAGGTCTGGCAGCGGTCCGAAAGCGAACCGGTCAAGAGCGGCCGCTTCCAGCACCTCCGTATTCCCCTCAGTGTACCGCAGCGAGGTCCAGAGGTCACGACGGCCGCCGCCTTCGGGCAAGGAAAGCCGCCATCGCTCGCCATCAAACTCCCGGAGGATGACACCGGCTTCCGCCAAGACGTCCAGCGCGACGCCGATGGTCCGGCGGGACGCGACCTGACCCTCCAGGGCGGCCGCCAGCGTATCGTCCGGCCAGGCGGCCTCCGCTCCCCGGGCTCGCAGGGCTTTGAAGACTGCCGCCAGGACGTCCCGCGACGGATGTTCCTCCGCCAGGTTCTGCTCAACCTGCCGGAGGTGCTCACGACCATAGGCGAGCGTGACGGTGGCCTGACGCCCGTCCAGACCGGCCATCCCGATCCACTCGGCGAGCTCGGCCCGGTTCGGCGGCAACCCCGCGATGACAACCTGACGCACGTCGCCGGGGACGGCATCCTCACAGAGACCGTCGCCGGCCACCAACACGGTGACTTTTCCGTCAGCGAACGCCTGCTCGAGGACTTCGCGGACCCGCAGAGGGATGCCCCCGTGGTAGTATGCCGCCTCGACTCCTCCCTCGCGGAGCCGGGCCGCCGTGTCCACGGCCTGCTGCCGGGATCCCGTCAGCGCGAGGGTTCTCCCGCGCGCGGCGAGCTCCAAGATGATGGTGACCGCATCCTCCGCACCACGGCGATCGACCAGGCGGACATTCGTGCGCAGAAACGTGTCGGCGACAATCTCGCGCAGCCCTGCCTCCTGAAATGCCGCGGCCTGGCGTGAGTGCAGCGACGCCACGAACCCGGCACGCGGCGCTCCACCGGGGGCCGCGCGCACGGCCTCGATCATCGGGGGTGCTTCGGCGGGCTCCCCATCGAGGAGGAGCACGGCCGGGCGGAGAGTCGCCGGCAGGTGTCCCAGGTACGCGGAGGTCGCCGCGACGATATCGGCGCTCCCCGCCGACAGCAGCTGCAGCAGCCGCTGCCGCTGGCGGGAGAGCAGCGCGCCGTGCGCCCTGACCACGCGCAGCCCGAGCCGTCCAAGGCGGGGGGCGACCCGCTGGTACCATCGTTCCACCTCCCGCCGCAGCGGGAACACCACGACCACCGGCACCCGGCCCTGGATCGCTGCGGCGGCGGCGGCCAACTCCTGGACGGCCCCCCTCCCCTTTCCCGGTCCTAAGATGGCGAGCATCGGACGACCTTCCAGGATCGCGCGCACGGCCTCGATCTGGACGGCACGGAGCGGTCGCCCTCGCCGCAGTTGGATGCGCAGCCGTTCCAGGAGATCCTCCGCGGAGAGATCCTGCCACGTGGTGCGCATCGCCGCGGACGGATCAACACCTTCCGGGGCGGACTCCAGGCGCTGCACGTAGATGTTCACGCCGTGGCTCCGCTCTTCGCCCGGAACCGCGCCCGGCCCGCCGGTCACCTGGCTCACCGACGCCGAATACCGCGTCCCGCTGTCCATGGAGGGGGCCAGCCGCGCGGCCACCCGTGCGCTCAGGTAGCCGATCTGCTCGCCCCCCGCAGTGAGCACGCGCACGGCGTGCGGGTCCACGGGATTATCCGGCTGGCGCTCCAGGACGAGGACGTCGCCCGCGGCCAGACGCCGGACGATCTGCTGGCGGCCCTCGAAGGTCACGCCGGCGACTTTGGTGTTGAAGGCAAAGGCATCCTCGAGGCCGAGCGCGCCGTCGCCCAGGTAATCCGCAGCGCGGGCGAAGAGACGGTCGACGAGAAGGCGGGTGTCCGTGAGCACTTCGTCGAGATCGACGTCGGGCGTGACCAGGTCGCGGACGATGAGTTGGACGCGGTCCTGGTCGTTCCAGCGATCGATGGACAGCGTGAACGCAAGGTCCACCCGAGCCCTGGTGAACGCCAGGAGCTCCGATGCGTCGCCGAGACGGAATCCCACCGCCTCGGCAAACGCCCGGCCGTCCGTGACGCCGAGGCGCAGGTGGACCCCGTCGCCCATGACGCGGGTGCTCACGGCCTGCAGGCCGCGCGCCCCCAGCAGCGGTTCGGGGTTCCCGGCCCCGAATGGGGCGAGCTCTTGCAGCTCCCTGGCCAGCGGCTCTGTGAGCATGGAGAGCTCAACTTCAGCGTCCACCTCGACGTGCGGGACGAGGTCCTCCGGACGCAGCCGTGCCCCCGCGGTCTCCACGAAACGGTGGGTGAACTCGGAGATGCGGGCCGCGTCGATGGTGAGGCCGGCCGCCATCGCGTGGCCCCCGAAGCGGGTGAGCAGGTCGCCGCACGCCGCCAGCCCCTCGACCATATGAAAGGCGTCGATGCTCCGCGCCGATCCCTTCCCGATCCCGCCGTCGATCCCCATGACCACCACCGGCCGGTAGTAGCGTTCGACGAGCTGCGAGGCGACGATCCCGACGACGCCGGCGTGCCACCCCTCCCCGGCCACCACGATCGCCGGTGCCTCGTGCAGATGGTCCTGCTCCACACGCTGCACGGCCTGCGCGAAGATCTGCTGGCAGAGCCCCTGACGGGTACGGTTCTCCGCATCAAGCGTCGCGGCGATCCCCTCGGCTTCCGCGGGATCGTCCGTGAGCAGGAGCCGCACCGCCGCCCCGGCATCACCGAGCCGCCCTGCCGCGTTTAGCCGCGGGGCCAGGGAGAACCCCACGTGGCGCGCCGTGACCTCGCCGGTGATGCCCGCGACGCGGGACAGCGCAGCGATGCCGGCAGGGGGGTCGGCGGTCATGTGCTTCAAGCCGGCGCGCGCCAGGATGCGGTTGTCATCGACGAGCGGCACGACGTCGGCGATCGTTCCCAAGGCGGTGAGGGCGATGACTTCGAGCGGCATCTCTTCGCGTCCGACCCGCCGGCGTACGGCCCGGAGGAGCTGGAAGGCCAGCCCCGCCGCGGAGTATTCGTGGAACGGGCTGGACGCGTCCGTGCGCTTCGGATCGACCACAGCGACGGCCGGGGGGAGCTCGGCCGCAGGCTCGTGGTGGTCCACCACAATGATCTCCTGCCCGGATGTGGCGGCCCGTGCAACTTCCTCCACCGCCGTCACGCCGCAATCCACCGCGACGATGAGCCGGTGGCCATCGGTCCGGAGGCGTTGGAGGGAATCCGTGTTGAGACCGTAACCTTCGCGAAAGCGGGAGGGGACATACCATGCCGTCCGCGCCCCGAGCGCGCGCAGACCGCGGACGAGCACCGCCGTGGCGGTCACGCCATCCGCGTCGTAATCGCCCCAGATGGTGACGAGCTCGCCTGCGCCGAGCGCCGAGGTCAGGCGGCCTGACGCGGCGGCCATGTCCACGATGGTGTCAGGATCGGACAGGCTGTCGAGCGGCGCATCCAGGAACCGCCGGGCGGCTCCGGCCTCACGGTAGCCGCGGTTGATAAGGATTTGGGCCGTCACGGGGAGGACACCCAGCGCCTGGATTAACTCCGAGGCGTGCGCCGCGGGTGGACTGATCCGCCAGTGGGACTTTGGTGTCATCGCGCCCCGCGCGGCGTGACGGAAGTAGGGGGTGCCGTTCGACTAGGAACGCGGCGCCGGCTGGCCCTCACCGGATGCGGTCTGTCGCTCAGCCTGCCGCTGCTGGCGCTCCATGTCGCGAAGCTTGGCCTCGGCCGCCCGGGCTTGGCCCCGAAGCTCGCGCTGTTTGAGCAGACCGGAGAAGTACATGATGATCGCTCCAACGAGGGCCGCGGCCACCAGCGCGAGTCCGAGCTGCGTGTCGTAGCGCCAGGCCAAGAACTCCACGGGAACCAGAGTACGGTTCTCCAGCACGAATACCGTGATAGCAATCAGCAGGATCACGCCGACGATGAACATGCTACCGGCGGTTTCGCCGTCTCCCCGGTCGTTGTCCTCCCGGTCGCTGTTCGGCCGGGCGCGGTCCGGCCACTGGGGCCGTCTCACGCGCCGGTTCCAGCACCCGCGGGGCGTCGGGGCGCCGTCCGGCCCGCCGCTCGCTCCAGTTGTGCCACTCGACCAGCAGCGGGCTCGCCACGAAGATCGAGGAATACGATCCCGTGATCACGGCGGCAGCCAACCCGAAGGCGAAGTCCCGGATCGTCACGCCCCCGAGATAGTAGATCGCCACGATCGCCATCAGGGCCCCCGCGCCGGTGGTGAGGGACCGGACGAGCACCTCGAGGATGCTACGGTTGACCAGGTCGGGGAACGTCGCCCGGATGCGCTGGGCGAACGTTTCTCGGATGCGATCGAAGATCACGACCGTGTCGTTGACGGAGTAGCCGATCACGGTGAGCAGGACCGCGACGAACGAGCTGTCCACCTGCCGGCGCGTCAGCGCATACAGCCCGATGACCACAAGGAGATCGTGGATCAGGGCGATGTCGGCGGTCACGGCGAACCGCACCGAGCGGAAGCGCCAGCTGATGTACAGGATCTGCAGCACCAGGCCGATGCTCACGGCAAGGATGGCGCGGTTCCGCAGTTCGCGGCCGATCTTCGGGCCGACCCGCTCAGCCAGGAGGACCTCGACGCCGCCGAAGCGCTGCCCCAGCGCCGCGGTGACGCGCGCCGTCGTCGCTTCATCCAGCGTCTCCGTGCGAATGATGAACTCACGCGGCTGGCCGCCGGACTGCTGGATGACGGCCTCGGCCTGGTTGAAGCCGGCCATCACGGACCGTACCTCTTCGACCGAGGCGCTGCGGCCCAGCCGTACGTCGAGCAGCGTCCCACCCGTGAAGTCGATCCCGAAGTTCAGACCCCAGACCGCCAAGGCGATGAGGCCGGGGATGACGACGAGGGCGGAGAGGAGGTAGCCATACCGTCGGGCACCGATGATGTGCCAGGTCTTCATTGCCCTGCTCCAAACCGCAGCCACGCCGGGCGGACCGCCGCGGATGAGGCGTCCACGAGAATGCGCGTGACGACGATGGCTGTAAACATGCTGATCGTCACGCCGATGGCCAGGGTGACGGCAAACCCCTTCACCGGCCCGGTGCCCAGGGCAAAGAGGACCACCGCCCCGATCAGGGTGGTCACGTTGCTGTCCAGGATCGCGCTCCACGCCCGCGACCACCCCCCGCCGATGGCGGTGCGCAGGGTCTTGCCCGAGCGAAGCTCCTCCTTGATCCGCTCGAAAATGAGGATGTTCGCGTCGATAGCCATTCCGACGGAGAGGATGAAGCCGGCGATCCCCGGCAGCGTCAGGGTCGCGCCGAGCGCGACCAGCGCGCCGAGCAGGAACAGCCCGTACATCACGAGGGCCATGTCGGCGAGCAATCCGGGGATGCCGTAGAGCAGGATCATGAAAAGCAGCACCATGATGATGGCGGCCAGCCCAGCCCGCAGCGTACGGTCGAGAGAATCACGCCCCAGGGTCGGCCCGACGGATCGGCGCTCGACGACTTCCACCGGCACCGGCAGCGCGCCCCCGCGGAGGAGCACGGCGAGGTCGCGGGCGTCGGTGATATCGGTGAAGCCTCCGCTGATCTGCCCGCGGCCGCCTGTGATGCGGTCGCGGATCACCGGTGAGGAGATCACCTCGTTGTCAAGCGCGATGGTCAGGTACTTCCCGACGTTCGCCCCGGTGAAGTTCTCGAACGTCTTCGCCCCGCTCCCCTTGAACTGGAAATTCACGAGGGGCTCGTTCGTGTTCTCATCGAAGGAGGCCTGAGCGTCGGCGAGGTCCGCCCCGGTGAGGATGACCTTCTTTGGCAGAGCCTGCCTCTGCGCTGTCCCGGTCCCTGCGGGAAGCGTCACGGTCTTTCCGTCGGCCGACCAGCGCGTCCCCTGGGGCAACTGCGTCAGTTGCGTATCGACGAACTCCAGCAGCGCGGTCTTGCCGATCAGCGCGATGGCCCGTTCAGGATCCTGGATCCCGGGCAGCTCGACGGCGATGCGTCGGCTGCCCTGCCGCTGCAGGGAGGGTTCGGCGACGCCGAGCTGGTCGATGCGGTTTTCGATAACCCGCATCGCCGCGTCCACGGCGTCGGGCGTGGCCTTGACGGTGGCCGTGTCCTGCGCCTCGAGGACGAGATAGCTCCCGCCCTGCAGGTCGAGCCCAAGGTTGACGCCGACACGCGGCGATCGCCACTCGGGCGTCCAGCCCACGAATCGGATCGGGGAAAAGACCACCTGGAGCGCCGCCAGGAGAAGTACGACAACGAGCAGGAGCCGGAGCCACAGACGCCTCACTCACACACCTCCAAACCTCATCAATCATAGGGAGGACCGCGCAGGGTGTCAATTCATGCTCCCGAGGGCGATGCACCCGAGGATCCGAAGGATCCGAGTGGGGACGGTCTCTCCCCGTCGAGGAGGCTCTGAGGTTGTCTCGAATGCCCCAGTGATGTCATCTCTGTTCCGACTCGACACCGACCAACCCGCCGAACCCCTCGAGCTCGGATCATGCCGGGTGTACGTGGGGACGTGCTCCTGGGCCGATCCCAACTTCGTGAAGGAAGGCGGGTTCTATCCCAAAGGAGTGCGGAGCGATCCCGCGGGGCGGCTGCGCTACTACTCCACCGTTTTCCCGACGGTGGAAGTGGACGCGACGTACCACGCGCTGCAGCCCGCCGAGCGCGCCGCGAAGTGGGTGCAGTGGACCCCGGATGGATTCATCTTCAACGTCAAGGCCTTCGCGCTGTTCACCTGGCACGAGACCGATCCGCGCCGCCTCCCTCCCGAGCTCCTCGTCCTGCTCCCCGAACAGCTGCGCACGGCGGAGAAGGCGGATGCTGAAGCGCTCCCCGAAGAGGCCCTTCACGCGGTGTGGGACTACTTTGCGGCCTTCCTCGCCGAGTTTACCAAGGCCGGCCGGCTCGGCCACGTCCTCCTCCAGTTC
>Ga0209342_10006971_pt1 | contig 11387 bp, 7 predicted proteins | sample RifCSP16_2_FD_184023 | JGI IMG/M metagenome (GOLD analysis project Ga0209342, IMG submission 184023) | Soil microbial communities from Rifle, Colorado - Rifle CSP2_sed 16_2 (SPAdes) (version 2) | ecosystem: Environmental > Terrestrial > Deep subsurface > Rock core/Sediment | place: Rifle... | reverse complement strand
CATCGCGCTGGCCCTGGCCCTCGCCGTCGTCGCGGCCTTTGCCGTCGCGCGCTCGCTCGCGCCGGCGCGTGTGCCCGTGGTCGTCGTGGCCACCTCGGAAATCCGGAGCAAGGTCCACGGACCAGGCACGGTGCAGTCCAAGGTGCCGGTGACCGTCAGCGTCAAGATGACCGGGATCCTGACGCAGCTCCTCGCTGATCAGGGCGACCGGGTGAAGAAGGGCCAGCTCCTCGCGGAGCTGGACTCCACCGAGCTGAAGGCGCGCGCTGCCGCCGCTCGGGCCGCCAGGCGCCGCTCGGACCGCGATCTCGCCCGGGCACGGGCTGACCTCCTCAAGGCCGAGGCAAACCTCGGGCTGGCCCGCAGCAACCATGAGCGAGACCGGGAGGTCTTCGAGCCGGGCTACATCTCGGCCGCAGCTTTCGACGCAAGCAAATCCGCGCTGCGCGTGGCCGAGAGCGAGGTCGCGGCGAGCAAGGCCGCAGTCGACGCGATCGAGGCAGCGGCGGCGCAGGCCGAACATGATGCCTCCGCCGCCGCGGACGTCCTCGGCTATACGCGCATCCTCGCTCCCATGGACGGCCTCATCACCGCGCGCAAGGCGGAGGTGGGAACGACGGCCTCGCCTGGAACGCCGATCTTTCAGATGGTGGACTACCAGATCTGGGCCGCGTCCTGGATCGACGAGCGGATGATCGCCGAGGTGCGCGAAGGGCAGAAGGCCACCATCACCTTGCGCTCCGGGCGGGTCTTCGAGGGGGAGGTCGCGCGCCTGGGCATCGCGGCGGATACCGTGACGCGCGAGCTGGAGGTGGATGTGAAGTTCTCCACCCTCCCGGACCCGTTGGTCATCGGCGAAGAGACCGAGGTCACGATCGAGACGGGCCGCCGGGTCGCTCCGGCCGTGCCCTTGGCCGCGATCCTGACACGGAACGGCGCCCAGGGGGTCATGGTCGTCGCGGACGGCAGGGCACGGTTTCGTCCCATCGTCGCGGGTGCGCGGGACGAGACTCGCGCCGCGGTCGTGAAGGGCGTGCGAGAGGGCGAGATGGTCATCGTCAACCCGGCCGCGGCCGCACCTGGCAAGAGGGTGCGGCCGCGGCTGGATGCCGAGGCCGCGCAGAAGGGCGACTGAGGCGGCCATCCCGGAGAGTCGAATGGACCTGGCAGTGCATGACCTGAAGCAGCATCGAGGCCGGTTCATCGCCACGGTCTTCGGCGTTGGATTGCTGTTCACCATCGTCCTAGCCATGAACGGCCTCTATCGCGGCAACATCCAGGAGGGACTGGCCCTCATCAAGGCCACCAATCCCGACCTGTGGGTCGTGGAGCGCAATCGCGGCGGTCCCTTCAACGAGCAGTCGACCCTGCCCGAGCAGTATCGCTACAGCGTCCAGACCACCCCTGGCGTCGAGCAGGCCAGCTCGTTCATCTATTACTCGGTGGAGCGGCGGATCGGCGGGCAGAGCCGGCATTTCAGCATCATCGGTTACGACGCGCCCAATGGACTCGGAGGACCGCGGAGCATCCTCGCCGGAAGGGGCATCAGCCACGCCCACTACGAGATGGTCGCGCACCCGAAGCTGGGGGTGCGGCTTGGCGAGCAGGTGGCGCTGGGTCTGCACACCTATACGGTCGTCGGCTTGACGAAGGAGGCGATCTCGCCGGACGGCGAGCCGCTCGTCTACCTCTCGCTGCCCGATGCACAAGAGGTGCTCTTTCAGCGTGACAACGAGGAGATCCGAGCTGGGAGGGAACGGCTCCTGCGCGACCTGACCGCACGAGGCGTGTCGGCCTCCCAGGCCGAGCGCTTGCTCGAGCCTCTGCAACCCGACACCCACACGATCAACGCCGTCCTCGTGCGGCTGCGACCCGGCGCCGATCGCGCGACGGTGGCCCGCAGCATCGAGAAGTGGCTGTACCTGTCGGCTTTCAGCACCGACGACGAGGTCGAGCTCATGCTGAAAGGGCGCCTGGCCAGCATGACCAAGCAGCTCCTGCTCTTCCGCACCCTGCTCCTCGTCATCTCCGTCGTCATCCTGGCTCTCGTCGTCTACACGTTCACCATGGAGAAGATCCGCAGCATCGCGGTGATGAAGCTCATCGGCGCACCCAACCGAGTCATCGTCCGGCTGGTGATGGAGCAGTCGCTCCTCCTGACCGTCAGCGCCTTCGCGTTCGGCGTCGTGGTGATCCAGAACACCTACGCTCTCTTCCCGCGGACGATCCTCCCGCTCCCAGCCGATCATCTGATGACCTTCGCCATCGCGATTACGGGCGGCATCCTCGCGAGCGTGCTGGGGCTCTGGCAGGCGTTGACGACGGAGCCCGCCATGGCTCTCGGGGGCGGGTGATGGAGGTCCTCCAGATCGAAGGGCTGGCCAAGACCTTCGGCACCGGGCACCTCGAGGTCCGGGCGCTCGCGGACATCGACCTCACGGTGTCCACGAACGAGCTGGTCGCGCTGCTCGGGCCGAGCGGGTCGGGCAAGACGACGCTACTCCTGTGCATCAGCCTGATCCTGGAGCCGACGGCCGGCAAGATCGTCTTCGACGGACAGACCATCTTCCAGCAGGGCTGGGCGGGCGTGGACATGCGTCGCGTCCGGCGTGAGAAGATCGGCTTCGTCTTCCAGTCGCACAACCTGATCCCGTTTCTCACCGCCAAGCAGAACGTGCTCTTTCCGCTGAGCCTCATCGGCCAGGAGCGTGAGGCCGCCGAGCGGCGCGCGATGGAGCTGCTGGACTACATGGAGATCGCCGACCGGGCCGACTTCCTGCCGGCCGTGCTATCGGGAGGCGAGCAGCAGCGGGTGGCGATCGCCCGTGCGCTCGCCAACAACGCCAAGCTGATCCTGGCCGACGAGCCCACCGCCGCGCTGGACACTCAGCGGGGCATGCGGGTCATGGCGCTACTGAAGAAGATCGCCCGAGAGAACCAGTCGGCGGTCATCGTCGTGACGCACGACGTTCGCATGATCGAGGGGTTCGACCACGTGGTTCACTTGAAGGACGGGCGTCTCGATCCAAGCCAAGCGTGAGGCTCACAGCCACTGCCAGAGGATCTGCTTCTCGAGGAGCACCTTGCCCATGTGCCACATGCGGCCGGGCCGGTGCATAGTCACCGCCGGCCGGGGCTCGGCGTAGAAGTCGCCCGCGCCGAAGCCGGCCCTGCCGCCGCCCGTCTCGATGAAGCAGGAGCCGTGGCCGTCGAAGCTGGCCTCATGTCCCTTGCCGGAGACGGCGCGCGCGATGTTGCGGGCGACGACCTCGGCCTGCCCGTGCGCGAAGACGCCGGCCCGCGGCAGCGGCTTGCCCATGGTCAGCGGGATCATCGTGACGTCACCCAGGGCGTAAACTCCCGGGAAGCGGGTGGCCATGGTCTGCCGGTCCACGCGCACCCAGCCGCTCTCGTCGACGAGCCCCGAGTCGCGCAGCGCGCGCGGCGGACGGATAGGCGGCACGTACACGAGGAGGTCGAAGTCCGCGATGGCGCCGTTCGTGAACTCGATGCGCTGCCCCCGGACCCGGGCGATCTGGTGATCGGGGTGGTACGCGATGCCCTTCTGCTCGATCATGCCCCGAACCGCGGCGGAGACCTCGGGGCCAGCCACGCCCATGGGAGCGGCCTCGGCCGAGTAGACCGTGAGCGCCACGGCGTCGCGCAACCCGCCCCGGCGCAGGTCCCCATCGATCAGCATGGCTGCCTCGTAGGGCGCGGCCGGGCACTTGTAGGCGGGCGCCGCCGTGAGCACCACGATGCGGCCCTTGCGGAAGTGCTCGAGGGCCGACCGGAGCCGCGTCGCGCCCTCGAGCGTGCAGAACGTGTGGCCGGCCTCGGCCAGGCCGGGGATCGCGTCGAGCGCGAACTCCGCGCCCAGCGTCACGACTAGGTGGTCTCCGCGCAGGGTTTTGCCGCCGACGAGCACCTCGCGCTTCTCGGGATCGATGCGCTCGACCTCGCCGCGAACGACCTCGATGCCCTTGCGCTGCAGGCGCTCGAGCGGGCGAGAGACCTGCTCCGGGCGGCGGTCTCCGGTCATCACCCAGAGAAATGAGGCGGCGAGCGTGAATGCCGGCTCCCGGTCGACCACCGCGATCCGGTGGCTCCGCGGCAGCCTCTTCCGGAGCGCATTCGCCGTCGCCACACCGCCGATGCCGCCACCGAGGATGAGTGTTCCTTCCGCCATGGCTTGCTCCTCCGACCGTCAGGGTTGCCTCGACGTCGTGCTCCTACATAGGTGCAGAAAGGAGCGACCGCCCTGCTCACGCGGGCGCCGCCTGCTCCGTCGAAGGCGCCAGCGTCCGCCGCACCGACCCGAAGCGCAGGTACAGGGCGGGCACGACCAGCATGTTGAGGGCGGTGGAGGTCACGAGCCCGCACAGGATGACCACCGCCATCGGCGTCTCGATCTCGCTCCCGGGCTGACCGCCGGCGAGCGCGAGCGGCACGAGGCCGAGGCCCGTCGCGAGCGCCGTCATGAGGATTGGCGAGAGCCGCTCGAGCGCGCCCCTCCGGACCGCCGTTTCGGTATCGGTGACGCCCTCCTCGTCGACGAGGTGCTGGACGTGCGAGACGAGCATGAGGCCGTTCCGCGTGGCGATGCCGAAGAGCGTGATGAACCCGATGATGGAGGCGACCGACAGGACGCCGCCGGACAGGAAGACGCCCGCGGCGCCGCCGGCGAGCGCGAGCGGCAGGTTGACCATCACGAGCGCGGCGTCACGCCCCGACTTCAGTGCCAGATACAGCAGGAGGAAGATGCCGGCGACCGCCGCGATCCCGACGAGGACGAGTGTGCGCACCGCCTCCTCGGCGCTCTCGAACTGCCCGCCGTACTCGACGTGGTAGCCACGCGGCATCTGCACGCTCGACTCGATCCCGGCTCGGACGTCGCGGATGACACTGCCGAGGTCTCGCCCGGCGACGTTGCACATCACGACCACCTTCCGCTGGACGTTCTCGCGCGTCACCATGCTCGGACCGCGGTCCTTGCGGATATCGGCGAGCGCGTGGAGCGGGACGCGCGCGCCGGACGGCGTCGCCACGAGGGTCGCCCGGATCGCGTCCAGGTCGGCGAGGGCGGAGCGGTCGTAGCGGACCACCACGTCGAAGCTCGACTGCCCCTCGAGCACGCGCGAGACGGTCGTCCCAAGGAACGCGGTCTCGATGGACTCCGCCACGTCCTGGATCCGCAGGCCGTGGCGAGCGAGCGCGGCGCGGTCGAAGCGGACGGTGAGGAGCGGGATGTCGGGCTGTTGCTCGAGGGAGAGGTCCACCACGCCCGGGACGGCGGACATCACCTTGCGGACCTGTTCGCCGAGCCGGCGAAGCTCGCTGAGGTCGTCCCCGAAGATCTTCACGGCGATGTTCGCCCGGGTGCCCGACAGCATGTGGTCGATACGGTGCGAGATCGGTTGACCGATCGTGACGTTAAGGCCGGGGATGCCCGAGAAGTCGCGCCGGAGCGCGGCGAGGAGCTGCGCCTTCGAGCGGTCCTTCATCCGGAGGCCCACGTCGATCTCGGCGGAGTTCACGTCCTGCGCGTGCTCGTCGAGCTCCGCTCGCCCGGTGCGCCTGGCGGTGGCCACCACCTCGGGGTGCCTCAGCAGCGCCTGCTCGACCATGAGCCCGAGCCGGTTCGACTCCTCGAGCGAGGTGCCGGGCAAGGTCACGGCCGAGAGCGTCAGCGTGCCCTCGTTGAACTCGGGGAGGAAGGCGCGGCCCGCGAAGAGGAGCGCGATTGCGGCGGCGGCGGAGAGGACGAGGCCTGCCCCGGCGGCGAGCTTCCAGCGCGGCAGGACGCGGACGAGGAGCGGCTCGTAACGGGCCTTGAGCCAATGGACGAGCTTCCCCTCCTTGTTCTCACGGACCGCGCGCGCTTTCGGGAGCACCGTGAGGCAGAGCGCGGGTGTCACGGTGAGGGCGACGAGCAGCGAGGCCGCGAGCGCGACGATGTACGCGAACCCCAGGGGCTGGAGGAGCCGTCCCTCCACACCCGAGAGGAAGAACAGCGGGAGGAACACCAGGACGATGATGAGCGTCGCGTACACGATCGAGCCGCGGATCTCGCGGCTCGCCTCGAAGACGACGCCGAGGTAGTGCAGGTGTCCGCCCTCGCCGCCGTTCTCTCGCAGCCGGCGCACCACGTTCTCGACGTCGATGATGGCGTCGTCGACGAGGGCGCCGACGGCGATGGCCATCCCGCCTAGGGTCATGGTGTTGATGCTCGCGCCCAGCGCGCGCATGGCGAGGATCGCGGTCACGAGCGAGAGCGGGATGGCGAGGACGGTGATCCCGGTCGCGCGGGCGCTCGCGAGGAAGAGGAAGACGATCGCGATGACGAGGATCGCGCCGTCGCGCAGCGCGCCGACCACGTTGCCGATCGAGACCTCGATGAAGTCGGACTGCCGGAAGATGTTCCGGTCGATCTCCATCCCCTGGGGGAGCGTCTTCTGGATCGCGTCGAGCTCCGCGTCGAGGCGCTTCGTCAGCTCGAGCGTGTTCGCGCCGGGTTGCTTCTGGATGCCCAGGATCACCGCGGGGCGGCCGTCGTGGGAGCCCTCGCCGAGCTTCAGCGCGGGGCCGATCCGCACCTCGCCGAGCTGGCGGACCAGCACGGGCTCCGTGCCGCGCACGGCGACCACGGTCTCGCCCAGATCGGCCGGGGTGCGGGCCCGGCCGACGCCGTGGATCAGCATCTGCTGCCCGCCCTCGAGATAGAAGCCGGCGGAGGTGTTCTCGTTCGTCGCGCGGAGCGCCCGGACCACCTCGTCGGCCGTCAGGCGATAGGCGGAGAGCCGGTCGGGGCGAAGGATCACCTGGAATTGCTTGGTGTCCCCGCCGGTGGGCACGACCTGCGAGACGCCGGGCACGGCGAGGAGGCGGCGGCGGATCGTCCAGTCCGCCGTCGTCTTGAGATCGATCGGCGTGTGGCGATCGGAGGTGAGCGCGATGAACAGGATCTCGCCCATGATCGACGACACCGGCGCGAGCACGGGCGCATCGACCCCCGGAGGCAGCGCCGACTGGGCGAGCTGGAGCTTCTCCGCGACGATCTGGCGGGCCTGGTAGATGTCGGTGCCCCACTCGAACTCGGCCCAGACGATCGCGATGCCGATCCCGCTCGCGGACCGCACGCGGCGGATGCCGGGCGCGCCGTTCAGCGCCGTCTCGATCGGGAAGGCGATCTGGCTCTCGGCTTCCTGCGGCGCCATCCCGTGCGCCTCGGCGATCACCGTCACGGTGGGCGCGGTGAGGTCGGGGAAGACGTCCACGGGCATCCGGAGCGCGACGACGGTTCCCCACGCCAGGAGGATCCCGGCTCCGAGGAGCACGACGAGCCGGTTGTGAAGGGACCAGCGGATGACGGCGTCGATCATCGGGGCAGCCTCTAGTGAACGTGGCCGTGCTGGGGGATGGCGCCAGACGCCGCGGCGAGCCGGACCTGGTAGGCCCCGCGTGAGACGACGCGCTCGCCTGGCGAGACGCCGGCGAGCACCTGGACCCGGCCACGATCGCGCAGCCCGAGCCGGACCGGGCGGCGCTCGAACCGCTCGCCCGAGACCTCGACGAACACCACCTGCTCGCTCCCGTCGTCCACGACCGCGCTCGCCGGGACCGCCAGCGCCTTCACGGGCGCACCGGTGAGCACGTGGACGCGCGCGAACATCCCCACGCGCAGGTCGCGCTGCGCGTTCGGGAGCTCGAACACGAGCTGCGCGGTCCTCGTCTGCGGGTCGATGACGCCCCCGAACCCGATCACTCGACCGCCGCGCTCGGCCGCGATCTCGAACGGCCGCTCGAACCCCTCCACCTCGAACCACGCGCCGGTGGGCTTCCCGATGCGACCGACGTCGGCCTCGGGGACCTGCACCTCCAGCCACAGGCGATCCAGGTCCACCACGTGGAACAGCTCGCGGCCCTCCTCGACGAAGGTGCCGGGCGTGGCGCCGATCGAGGCGAGTGTCCCCGTGACGGTCGAGCGGAGCATGATGCGGCCGCCCCCACTCATGGTGGATGAGCCATGGAAGCGAGCCTTGCGAGCCTCGCCGGCGGCGGCCCGCGCCTCGGCATCGGCCACGGCCCGGCGCGCCTCCTGCACGCGCTTCTCGGGCACGGCCTCCGCGGACGCCAGGTCCTCGAGGCGTGCCAGGTCCTTCCGGGCGAGTTCGAGGTCGAGGCGGGCCTGGGTGACCGCCAGCTCGAGGGACGCGGGATCCGCGTCACCGCCGACCTTGGGCGAGAGCGCCGCCAGCACGTCGCCGGCGCGGACCTGCCGGCCGATGAAGGGGAACCCGCCCGCGGATGCCACCAGCAGGCCGGCCACGGGTGCCGCGATCCGGGATTCGCCGTCGGCGCGCGCGCGCAGGGTGCCGTTCGCGAGCACCGACGGGCGGAGCGCGGCCTCCTCGACGGGGGCGGTCGCGAACTCCGTCCGCCACTGCTGCTCCTTCAGGAAGGGCACGAGCCCGGGACGCTCCTCCACCTCCCCGGCCGCCACCGCGTCGGCCACCGAGGCGAACACCTGCACCTCGCCGAGATCGTGTCTATCCGCTCCGCCCGCGGTCTGAACGGTGAGTACGAGACGGCGCATCGAGGTGTGCGCGGGCTTCACGTCGGGCCGGAAGATCCCGACCGGGCTGGGATCCGTGACCTCGAAGCGCTCGTCCGGCGCGCCACCTCCGGAGAGGACCACCTCGACGCGCCCCTTCTCGAGCGGCTTGAAGCGCTCGAGGTCGTTCAGGTGCGCGGCGAAGCGCGACTCCTCGCCGCGGACGAGCACTGGGTACTCGAGGAACAGCTCCGTGCGCTCGCCGAAGTGCGTGACGGACGCGGCGGGTCGCTCGGCCGGCGTGCCGTGGGCGGCATTGCCGGCCCCCCCGTGGCCGTGGTCGTCGGTACCGGCCGGACCCTTCCGGCAGGATACGAGGAGTGCGAGGACGGCAAGCACGAGCAGGGGGCGGTTCATCGGGAGGATCCTCCGGAGGTCCGGTCGAGATCGACGCGGGTAAGGCGGGCGGCCCACTCCAGCTCCACGAGCGAGAGGTCAGCGTCGAGCGCAGCGCGGTAGGCGTCGATGAGCTCCAGCACGCCCACCTCTCCGCCGCGGTACGCGGCCTCGGCTGTGCGCAGCAGCGCGGTGCCGTCTGCGGCGCCGCTCTCGTGGTACCGGGCCGCAGCCGCGGCGAGCCGGGTCGCCTCGGCGTGCAGCCCTGCAACCTCGGCCCGCGCGGTGGCGAGGGCGAGTGAGAGCCGCCCGCGCGCGGCGCGGGCGCGGGCGTCGCCGCGCAACCGCTCGTCCTGATCCCGCGAGAACAGCGGGATGGGGAGGGTGAGCGCCGCGGCGAAGCCGGAGTCACGACGGGATCCGTGGTCGACGGTCTTGAGACCGCCGCCGAGCTCGACGTCGGGGATGAACCACCGCCCGGCGGCGCGCGCCTGGAGCTCGCCCGACCGCGCCTCGAGGCCGAGGGCCCTCAGATCCGGGCGGGACTGAAGGCGCTCGGCGAGCGTCGCCAGCGGGGGCGGCACGGCGGCCGTGAGGTCGCCTCGCAGGGCGAGGGGTGACGCCGGGTCGCTGGCGCCGATCAGGGCGGCGAGGCGGGCGCGAGCGCGAGCCAGCCTGCCTTCCTCGACGTCGAGCCTCCCGAGCACGGTCACCCGCTCCCGCTCCACCCGGCGGCGGTCGTACCCGGCCACGTCACCGCTCGCGGCCCTGCGCGCGACCGCAGCGGCGACGCCCTCGAGCCGTTCCACCGCGGCGCGGAGGATCGCGACTCGTCGCTCCTGCGCGAGCGCGTCCGCGAACGCGCGGCGCGCCTCGGCCTCCACATCGAGCCGGAGGAGCGCGGCGTCGGCGCCGGCCGCCTCCACGCGGCGCGCGGCGGCGTCGCCGCGAAGCCCGCGGCGGCCGGAGAGATCGAAACGCTGCGAGAGCACCGCGATGTCCTGTCGCTCGGTCGCGCCGGCGGCGCGGACCTGCTCGTGAGACCAGGAGGCCTCGGGGTTCGGCCAGCGCCGCGCCGCGATCTCGTCGGCGCGGGCGAGGTCGACGCGGGCGCGGAGCTCGTCGTCGAGGGCCGGGCGTGCCAGGGCGCGGCGGACCGCCTCGTCCTCGTCGAGCGGGGGCGGGGCATCATCCGCGACGGCCGGCGTGCCGAACGCGAACATGGCGGCGATGAAGAACCGAGCGGCGGTCGGCTTTTCAAGCAAGCGAGATCACCTCGGGCGCGAAGGCGCGCCGTGTCAGTGGGGAAGGTGGTCGAGGAGCGTCTCGGTCCAGTGGTGGACGTGAGGCGCGGCCGCGGCGAAGGCGGCTCCCGCCGCGAGCAGGATCCAGAGGGGACGGCGGGGTCGCACGCGGTCGATTCGAGCGGCGAGGAGGGACTCGACCCGGTCCACGACGTCGCCTCCGCCGAAGGCGATCCCCGCGGCGGCGAAGGGTCCCATGGACGCGGCGGCGCGCTCCGCGGCCACGATGGTCTCCGCGACGAGCACGCGGTCGCCGCACTCCCGCGCGGCCGCCTCATCGCACGCCTGCTCGCAGGCGAGCGTGAGGTCCGCGAGGATCTGGCGCCGGACCGCCGGAAAGTGCGCGAGCGCGAGGAGGCGGGCGATGGTCACCGCGAGTGCGTCGCGCCGGCCCGCGTGCGCCCGCTCGTGCGCGATGACGATCTCGACCTGCGCTGGCGTGAGCCGTTCGAGGAGCGCGGTCGAGACGAGCACGCTCGGACGGAACCAGCCGACGGTGACCGCGAACGGCCTCGAGGACTCCACGACGCCGGCGCCGGAGGCGAGGTCGAACGACCGCGCGCGAGCGAGGCCGGCGGCCAGCGCCACCGCGCGGACCCCCTGCACGAGCGCGGACCCTGCGACGACGGCGAAGGTGGCGAGCCCGAGGGCGCCGGCGATCCCCGGGCCGCGCGCGGGGAGGTGATGGAGGCAGAGATGGACGTGCCCGGCGTGCGCGGGGCAGTGATCGACGGTGAGCCCGAGCGCCGCGCCGAGCGAGGGCGACAGCGCGAGGCCGACCATCGCCGTGGCGATCGCGACGGGCGTGGCGGCCCAGGCGAGGAGGACGCGGGCCCGGAGCGAGGGCGGCAGAGCGCGGACCCGCGCAGCGACCGCCCGATGTGCGAGCGCGGCCGCCATCGCGACGAGAACGACGAAGCCGAGGAGCGCGACGCCGTTCAGGGCGGCGAGCCGGAGCACGCCCGTCATCGCGGAGCCTTCCTCCTCTCCGCGATGAGCCGCTCGAGGCGATCGAGGTTCGCCCCGTCCGTCCGCGCGGCGAGATCCACGAATGCCGCGAGGGTGGGGGCCGCCGCACCCTTCAGGAGCCGGGAGACGACCTCCTCCACCATGCGCACGCCGAGCTCCTCGCG
>Ga0209342_10006969_pt1 | contig 11390 bp, 9 predicted proteins | sample RifCSP16_2_FD_184023 | JGI IMG/M metagenome (GOLD analysis project Ga0209342, IMG submission 184023) | Soil microbial communities from Rifle, Colorado - Rifle CSP2_sed 16_2 (SPAdes) (version 2) | ecosystem: Environmental > Terrestrial > Deep subsurface > Rock core/Sediment | place: Rifle... | reverse complement strand
CGCCGGCGCCGGCGTCGGCACCGCCGCGGGTGCGGGTACGGCAGCCGCAGCGGGGGCCGGAGCGGTGGCGACCGGCGGCGCGCTGCTCGCTGCCTGTGCCTTTTCCAGAGCCTCGACCGCGGCCGTGAGGCGCGCGCGTTCGGCGGCCGGCTCGCGGCCGCGCGCCTCCGACTGCCGGAGCGCATCCCGCGCCGCCGCAGGGTTGAAAGCGAGCAACTGCGCCTCGGCGAGCCTCAAATACGGATGGTAGGTCCCGATGCGGTTGGTGCCGTAGGTGAGCACGTTCGTGCCCGGTTCCGGCCGTTTACGGATCGCACGCTCGAGGTGCTCGATCGCGCGCGCCGCCTGCTTCTTCGCGAGCGCGTCCACGCCCCGCTCGTAGGAGTCGTACCACTCCTGGGCCCGCGCGGCGGGAGCCGGGAGCTGCAGCGCCAGTGCAACGCCGAGACCGAGCGCGACGCGGGACGCGCGGGAACTGACGCCGCCCACTATTGGCCGTCGTCCTTGGGGTCGCCGAAGAGGGATCCGAAGAGGCCCTTGATCGGGTCGCTGCCGCTGCCGAAACGGAAGATCAGCGAGGCCACGATCCGGTCCTGCTTGACCTTCTCCGTGACGGGGTTCGTCGCCGGAACGGGACTGCCGCCGCGCAGCCGCAGCAGCAGCGGGCCCTCGCTCTCGCGCCGCTCGAACGCCACGTCGAGGACGAGCTTGCTGAAGTTGAGCCCGGCGCCGAGCGTCCAGCCCTCGATCAGCCGCCCCTCGTCGGAGCCAAGGTCCACGACCGGCGAGCGGTCGCGGAAGAGGCCGGCGCGCAGCGGCACGATCAGCTTCGAGAAAGCGACCAGGTACTCGGCGCCGGCGCGCCACTGGCTGGTGTTCTCGGTCGAGGTCTCGGGGGCCGGCAGGAGGTCGAAGAAGTTCCGGTCGGTGTAGATCGGCAGCAGCTCTCCGTCCGCGTCGCGCTCTTCGGTCGTGAGCAGCGCGCCGTTCGGGACATTGGCGAGTGTCGTCCGCGACCACTCGGCGCGCGTGTAGTCGGCCGCCAGCGTGAGGCCGCGGAAGGGCCTTATCGCGATCCCGGCGCCCATGCCCCAGGAGACGTGCATCTGGCTCGCGGCGACGTAGCTCACATCCCGCGAGCCGAGCGGCCGGCCGGTCTGCGTCTCGTAGAACGTCTCGACGTTGTTCTCGTCGAGGTCGTAGGCGCCGTCGAAGGGTGTTCGCACAACGCCGCCGATGCTGAGCCAGGGGTAGCGGAGCAGCAGCCCGAGGTTGGCGTTCAGGCCGCGCATCTTCTGGTCCTGATCGAACTCGGTCGTGAGCAGCGGAAGCTCGAGCGGCTGCGGCAGGTTGGGCAGCCGCACCCGCAACCGGAAGTCGCTCGTGCCCTGGGCGTTCCAGTCGGCGAACCAGTAGTTGATCCCGAGCCCGAGCGCCATTCGCGTGGTGAGCTGCCACGCGGCCGAGACGCTCAGCGTGTGGAAAGCGCCCTTCTGCTCGGGCTCGACGTTCGCGACCACCTCGCCGGTGCCGCTCAGGTCCGGGTCGAGGTCGGAGAGGTCGATCATGTCGATCACGGTGGCGCGGCCGCGGCCGAAGAGATCGACCGCGCGTTGATACGAGAACTGCATCGTGAAGTTGCGGCCAGCAACCTGGAACGGCACGGCCACGCCCGCGAAGTCAAAGGCGCCGTGCGTTGTCTCGTCGGTGAAGCTCGGGACGCCGTCGTCGCCGGGGACGTTCACACTCGACTGCAACCGGTCGCTAAAGCCGACAAAGGCGATCTCGGTGCGCCGGAGCTGCGCGAGACCGGCGGGGTTGAAGGAGGCGGCGGTGCCGTCGTCGGCCACGGCGATGAACGCTCCGCCCATTCCGAGGCCGCGCGCGCCGGCACCCGTGGGGTTGAACGAGTTGCGCAAGACCACGTTCTGGATCGACTGGGCCTCGCCCGAGGCCGCACCTGCCATCACCAGTGCGACGAGGCTGCCCCGGAGTGTCCCCTTGCTCACCCGCTCCTCCTCCGCGCTCTGAGCGCGGCCGGCGAGGTGACCCTCGCCAGCATCATTGTAGGGCCTGTAACATCTGAGCATGAATGACCGATTCATCAGGGCTTGTCGCCGTGAACCCGTGGACTGTACGCCGGTGTGGTTCATGCGGCAGGCTGGGCGGTACATGCCGGAGTATCGGGCGCTGCGCGGGAAGCACTCGATGCTCGAGCTGTGCCGCACGCCGGAGCTGGCCGTCGAGGTCACGCTGCAGCCGATCCGCGCCTTCCCCTTGGACGCGGCCATCCTCTTCTCCGACCTGCTGGTGCCGCTCGCGCCGCTCGGCATCCCCTTCGACTTCCAGAAGGGTGAGGGCCCGGTGATCGAGACGCCGGTCGCAACCGCATCCGACGTCGCCGCCCTGCGCCGATTCGAGCCGCGCGAGGAGCTCGCCTACGTGCTCGAGGCGATCCGCCTGCTGCGCCGCGAGCTGAAGGTCCCGCTGATCGGCTTCGCCGGGGCGCCCTTCACGCTCGCGTCCTACGCCATCGAGGGCGGCCACTCGAGCCACTTCGCGAAGACCAAGGGGCTGATGTACGGCGATCCCGCGACCTGGCACCGGCTCGCCGCGCTGCTCGCCGAGGTCGTGGCGGACTACCTGCGCGCGCAGGTAGAGGCCGGCGTCCAGGCGGTGCAGCTCTTCGACTCCTGGATCGGCGCCCTCGACGAAGCCGACTACCGCGAGCTCGTGCTGCCGCACGTCAGGCGCATCTTCGACGCGCTCGCGGACCTCGACGTCCCGACGATCCACTTCGGCACCGGCACCGGCCACCTGCTCGCGGCACAGCGCGAGGCCGGCGGCAGTGTGATCGGGATCGACTGGCGGACGCCGCTCGACGAGGGCTGGCGGCGTGCCGGGGACGGCGTGGCCGTCCAGGGCAACCTCGACCCGACGCTGCTGTTCGCCCCGCGCGAGCGGCTGCTGGCGCGAGTGGACGACGTGCTGCGCCGCGCACACGGACGGCCCGGGCACGTCTTCAACCTGGGCCACGGCATCCTGCCGGGCACGCCGACCGACGCCGTCCAGGCCGTGGTCGAGCACGTCCACGCGACGACCGCCGTGCGCTGAGACAGGGGGCGGCGAGCCACGATACGATCGCGCTCGCTCAGTGGAGGCAGCAACCGATGCGTCTCGCCCGGCCGACCCTGGTCCTGCTCACCGTCCTCGCCGCCGGCACGCTCCTCGCGCAGGGCGCCGCGTCGGTGAAGCAGATGGCGTACGCGCGAGTGAGGCTCGCCGAGCAGATCGCCGCGGATCCCGAGCTCCGCAAGGCGGTGGCTGCAAAGAACGCCGAGGGCGAATCGCAGCAGACGATCGAGGCGCGCGATCGTGACTGGACGCAGAATCCCGCAGAGCCGCGGCGCAAGGCCCTCCCCGGCAGCCGCTGCGCCGCGAGGCTGCGCGAGTTGATCGCGTCCGACCCGCTGGTGACCGAGGCGATCGTGATGGACGCGCACGGCGCCAACGTGTGCGTGTCGCGTGAGACCAGCGACTACTGGCAGGGCGACGAGGACAAGTGGAAGAAGCCGTTCCTCGAGGGGCGGCCGGCCTTCGTCGACGAGCCGGCGTTCGACGCGAGCTCGGCCACGTACGCCGTTCAGTTGAGCGTCCCCGTCTCGGATGCTGGCAAGCGCATCGGGGCGTTGACGCTGACCCTCAAGGTGAGGAAGGACGCGACCGCCCCGGCGCGCTGAGCCCCCCCGCTAGCGGGTTAGCTTGCGGTACTTGATCCGGTGCGGCTGGTCGGCGCCTATGCCGATCCGGCGCTTGCGGTCGGCCTCGTAGTCCTGGTAGTTGCCCTCGAACCAGACCACCTGGCTGTCCCCCTCGAACGCGAGGATGTGGGTCGCGATGCGGTCGAGGAACCAGCGGTCGTGGCTGATCACGACGGCACAGCCCGCGAACGAGATGAGCGCCTCCTCGAGCGCGCGCAGCGTGTCGACGTCGAGGTCGTTCGTGGGCTCGTCGAGCAGCAGCACGTTGCCGCCGCTCTTCAAGAGCGTCGCGAGGTGGAGCCGGTTGCGCTCGCCGCCCGAGAGGTCCTTCACCCTCTTCTGCTGGTCGGGGCCGCGGAAGCCGAACGACGCCGCGTAGGCACGCGAGTTCATCTCGCGCTTGCCGACCATCACCAGGTCCTTGCCGCCGTCGGAGATCTCCTCCCAGGCGGAGCGCTCGCCGATCAGGCTGTCGCGGCTCTGGTCCACGTAGGAGAGCGCCACCGTCTCGCCGACCCCGAGCTCGCCCGTGTCGGGCTTCTCCTGCCCCAGGATCATGCGGAACAGTGTCGTCTTGCCCGCGCCGTTCGGCCCGATCACGCCCACGATGCCGCCGCGTGGCAGCATGAAGTTGACGTCGTCCATCAGCAGGTTTTCGCCGTAGCCCTTGCGCAGGCCCTTGGCGTTGATCACCACGTCGCCGAGCCGCGGCCCCGGTGGGATCGAGATCTCGCGCTTGTCAGAGCACTTCTCGGCGGCCTGCTCCTCGGCCAGCATCTCCTCGTAGTGCGTGATGCGCGCCTTGCCCTTGGCCTGGCGTGCCCGTGGCGCGAGCCGGATCCACTCGAGCTCGCGCTCGAGCGTGCGGCGGCGGGCCGAGGCTTCCTTCTCCTCCTGCGTCAGGCGCTGGTCCTTCTGCTCGAGCCAGGACGAGTAGTTGCCCTCCCACGGAATGCCGGCGCCGCGGTCGAGCTCGAGGATCCAGCCCGCCACGTTGTCGAGGAAGTAGCGGTCGTGCGTGATCGCGACGACGCAGCCCTTGAAGTCCTTCAGGAAGCGCTCCAGCCAGGCCACCGACTCGGCGTCGAGGTGGTTCGTGGGCTCGTCGAGCAGCAGCATGTCGGCGGGCTGCAGCAGCAGGCGGCACAGCGCGACGCGCCGCTTCTCGCCGCCCGAGAGCGTCGTGACGTCGGCGTCCCCCGGCGGCAGGCGCAGGGCCTCCATCGCGTGCTCGACCTGTTGGTCGAGGTCCCACAGGTTCTGGGCGTCGATCTGGTCCTGCAGGCGCGAGAACTCGTCCGCGGTGTCGTCCGAGTAGTTGGCCGAGATCTCCTCGTAGCGCGTGAGGATCGTGCGCTTCTCGGCGACCGCCTCCTCGACGTGCTGCAGCACGTTCTTCTTCGGGTCGAGCTGCGGCTCCTGCGGCAGGTAGCCGATGCGGGTGCCCTCGGCCGGGAACGCCTCGCCGGCGAAGTCCTTGTCGGCGCCGGCCATGATCCGCAGCAGCGTCGACTTGCCGGCGCCGTTCGCGCCCAGCACGCCGATCTTGGCGTCGCCGTAGAACGACAGCCAGATGCCCTTCAGGATCTCCTTGCCCTGGGGGGTGACCTTGCGCAGGTCCTTCATGGTGAAGATGAACTGGGGCATGCGGGTCTCTCGTCTCCTTGTTCCTGGGGCCTGTCTCTGGCACCGCCCGGGACGCGGTGGGCCAAGCATTCTGACACGGCCGCGCGGCCGGGGCTAGACTCGGCGGATGAGGGTGGCGGTCACCGGCGCGAGCGGCCTCATCGGCGGTGCGCTCGTCCCGTTCCTGAGGGCGGGCGGCCACGACGTCCTGCGCATGGTGCGGCGGACTCCACGGGCGCAGGACGAAGCGCGCTGGGACCCCGAGTCGGGCGAGCTGGACGCGTCCGCACTCGGGAGTCTCGATGCCGTCGTGCACCTCGCCGGCGAGAACATCGCGGGAGGGCGTTGGACCGAGTCGAGGAAGGCGCGCCTGCGCGCGAGCCGCGTGGGGCCGACACGACTCCTCGCCGAGGCGCTCGCCAGGCTGAAACGCAAGCCGCAGGTGCTCGTATCGGCCTCGGCCCTCGGCTACTACGGCCACCGCGGCGATACCTGGCTGACGGAAAAGGACTCACCGGCCGACGATTTCCTGGGACGCCTGTCGGTCGAGTGGGAGCGGGCGACGGCGCCGGCACAAGAAGCCGGGATCCGAGTGGTGAGCCCGCGCATCGGCATCGTGCTGAGCCCCGCGGGCGGCGCGCTCGCGAAGATGCTCCTGCCTTTCAAGGCCGGCCTCGGAGGCGTCGTGGGCCCGGGCACGCAGTACATGAGCTGGATCGCCCTCGACGACCTCGTGGGCGTGATCCAGCACGTGCTCGACCGGAGTGACCTTGCCGGACCGGTGAACGCCGTGACCCCCTCGCCCGTCACGAACGCCGAGCTCACGAAGACGCTCGGCCGCGTCCTGGGGCGTCCCACGCTCATGCCCGTCCCGGCGTTCGCGCTGCGCCTGGCGCTCGGCGAGATGGCCGACACGCTCCTCGCCAGTACGCGCCTGCGCCCGGAGCGGCTGCTCGCCACCGGCTACCGCTTCCGCTTCCCGCAGCTCGAGGGGGCGCTGCGCCACGTGCTCGGAACCCCGCTCCCCCCTCCCGCGTAAAGACAGGTGAAAGGACGGGCGAGCCATGGAAGTCCTGGGGGTTCTGATCGCGCTGGCGGCGCTGGTGGCGGTGCCCTTCGTGTTGTTGGCCGTGGCCCTGAAGGTCCTGTTCGTCCTGGTGCTGTTGCCGCTCAAGCTCGTGGCGGCCCTCTTCAAGGGGCTCTTCGGGCTGGTGTTCGGTCTGGTCGGGGGACTCTTCGGCCTGGTCGCGGGGGGGATTGGCCTGGTCGGGGGCCTTCTCGTCCTCTTCGTCGTGCTCGTGCTGCTGCCCCTGGCACCGCTGCTGCTGCTCGGCGGCCTGGTGTGGTTGGCGCTCAAGGCGTTCAGTCCCGCCGCCCGGGCTGCCTGAGATTAGCCCTTACCCGTCAGTCAGTTACGGACGACTTCCTCCCGCCCAGCCGGTGACGCAAGTCTGACAATCCCCGCACTCCCGCTTTGCTAGCCTGAGCCTTGGTTGCGGCCATTCGGCCGAAGCGGAGGCTAGGCAAGTGACTCTCACCTGGAACGGCAAGCGGTTCGACTGGGTCAACGTCTCCTGGTTCGCGGCGATCCACGCCGGCGCGCTGCTCGCGCCCTGGACCTTCACCTGGACCGGCCTCGGTCTGGCGCTCGGGCTCTGGTGGTTCGTCGGCTCGATCGGCATCTGCATGACGTACCACCGCCTCCTCACCCACCGCGGCTTCACGCTCTGGAAGCCGCTCGAGTACGTGGGCACCGTGGCCGGCATGCTGGCGAGCGAGGGCGGGGCGATCTCCTGGGTCGCGATGCACCGCATCCACCACGCCAACTCCGACCAGCCGGGCCAGGACGTGCACACGCCCAAGGACGGCTTCGTCTGGAGCCACATCGGCTGGATCCTGACGAAGCTCGGCCTCGACTACCGCGAAATGGAGCGGCGCTGGGCGCCGGAGCTCGTGGCCGACCCGGTGCACCGCGTGTTGAACCGCCTCCACTGGGTCCCGAACGTGGTGCTCGGCATCGCCTTCTACGCCTGGGGCGGCTGGTCGCTGGTCGTGTGGGGCATCTCGGTCCGCCTGGTGCTGACGCTCCACGGCACGTGGTTCGTCAACTCGGCCGCCCACACCTGGGGCTACCGCACCTGGGAGACGAAAGAGGACTCGCGCAACCTCTGGTGGGTCGGCCTCGTGGCCTGGGGCGAGGGCTGGCACAACACGCACCACGCCTTCCAGCGCTCGGCACGCCACGGCTTCGGCTGGGAGCTGGACCTGACCTGGCTCGCGATCCGCGGCCTCGCGGCGCTCGGCCTGGCGCGTGACATCCACCTGCTGCCGAAGAACGCCGAGCGCTTCCGGATCCGGCGCGAGCTCGCTGAGCCCGCCACGGCCGCGATCGCGGCCTAGCTCTCGTCGGCCGCGGTCGCTCCCGTATCTGCAGCCAGCTCCTCGGCGGGCGCGGGGGGCGCCATCGTGGCAGGGCGCGTGCGCGTGGACGACCGCGAGAGAGAGCGCCTCTTCGCGACCACGCGCGTCTTCGCGACCGGGCGCCTCTTGTCGCGTACGGCCGACTTCGCCTCGCCCATGAGCGCGGCCCGCGCCGCGGCGAGCTCCTTCTTCTTCTCCGGGCCGACCTCCGGGTAGCGCAGCTTCAGCTTCGCGAGCGCCTCGTAGATGGCGCCCGCCACCACGAGCCGCGCAAACCACTTCTTGTCCGCCGGCACCACGTACCAGGGCGCGTCCTTCGTCGCCGTCTTTGCGATCGCGTCCTGGTAGGCGTCCATGTACGCCCGCCAGTGCTTGCGCTCCTGGGCGTCGGCCAGCGAGAACTTCCAGTGCTTCTCCGGCTCCTCGAGCCGCTCCAGGAAGCGCTCCTTCTGCGCCTTCTTCGACACGTTCAGGAAGAACTTCACGATCAGGAAGCCCTGGCGGGAGAGATAGCGCTCGAACGCGCGGATGTCCTCGAGACGCTCGTCCCAGACCCGCTTCGTGACGAGCGAGCGCGGCAGCTTCTGCTTCTCGAGGATCTCCGGGTGCACGCGCACGACCAGGACCTCCTCGTAGTACGAGCGGTTGAAGATGCCGATCCGGCCGCGCTCGGGCAGCGACTTCGACGTGCGCCACAGGGCGTCGTGGTCGAGCTCCTCCGAGGTGGGCGCCTTGAAGGCGAACACCTGGCAGCCCTGCGGGTTGACGCCGGACATCACGTGCTTGATGGCGCCGTCCTTGCCCGCCGCGTCCATCGCCTGGAATATCAGCAGCACGCCCCACTGGTCCTGCGCGTAGAGCTTGTCCTGCATTTCGGCCAGGAGCGCGACACCCGTCTTCAGGTACTCCTGGGCTTCTTCCTTGGACACGAGGCCGCGGGTGTCGTCGGGATCGTAGTCGCGCAGGCGGAAGCGCTTCCCGCTCGTGACCCGGAACGGCTCGACGAGCTCGCCGATGCGGCGGAGGCGCTTCTTTGGCGAGAGCTTCTTCAGGGGCCGGTCTTTCTTGGCCATCGTCCCTTCCTTGGTGGGGGGGCATTCTACAATGGCAGGATGAGATTTCGTGGCCTTGCGGCTCTGCTGCTCACGGCCCTGCCCGCGGGCGCACGCGGCCAGTCGATCGAGATCACGCCGATGGTCGGCTATCGCTTCGGCGGCAGCCTGCAAGCGGCCCCGGGGACCGGAGCCGGCGGCCAGTCGAGCGTCGAGGTCGAGGTGGACGACGCCGCGGCGTTCGGGGTGCACCTGGGCTACCGGGTCGGCGAGGGCGAGATCGAGCTCCTGTACGCGCGCCAGGACACGCAGCTGCAGACGGCGGCCCTCTTCACCGGCGCTCCCGTCTTCGACCTCGCGCTCGAGACCTGGCAGCTCGGCGGGACCTACCTGTTCGGCGACGACGACGCGCGAGCGCGGCCCTTCGTCGCGGTCGGTCTGGGCCTCACACGCCTGCTACCCGAGCCTTCCGGCCTCAGCGACGAGACGCGCTTCTCGGCCTCGTTCGGCGCCGGCGTCAAGCTCTGGCTCGGGCGCCACTTCGGCATCCGGCTCGAGGGCCGCGGCTTCTTCACCGTGCTCGACAGCGACAGCCGGAGCTTCTGCGACTCTGACAGCGGGTGCCTGATCCGAACGACGGGCTCGGAGCTCTCGCAGGCCGAAGCCCGCGCTGGCTTGATCCTGCGTTTCTGAGCGGCGGCTACGCCGCGAGCGGGCGCAGGCGCAACGCACCCTCTTCGACCCAGTGCGTGAGGCAGTGGAACACGCGGTACGAGTCGACCGGGAGCGCCTCCTCGACCTCGCGCGGCAAGGCACCGTCGCAGACCTTCTGCCACAGCTTCACCACGAAGTCGTAGTCCGGCTCGTCCGGCACGGTCGAGGGGCTCTTCCCGGTGGATTCGAGCGCCGAGTCCTCCGGGACGAGTGTGAGGGCGCGCTGGAGCTCGCCGTGGCGCCGCACGCCCTCGACCACCAGCTGCGTGACCGGTAGCCTCTCCCCGTCTCCCGTCTCCGCCTTTCGCCCGCGAACGAAGGCGAACGTCGCCGTGAATGGACGCTCGATCAGCTGGTAGAGCGCCTCACTGCCCCGCCGCGCCCCGCACTGGGCGCCCCGGATGGCACCGTCCTCGAGGCGCAGGCTCGCCACGGGCCGGCCCTTCTCGTCCAGCAGGTTGAGCGTGCCCGTCTTGCCGAGCTCGGAGAGGTTCTGCAGCAGGTTGGGCAGGCCGAAGAGATCGAGGTCGCCCGAGAACGACGGCGGGGCGGCGGGCGTCTCCGCGGCCCGCCCCATGGCCGCCAGCGCCTTCTGCGCCTCGCGGCCGAACCCCTGGTTGCCGAAGCGCGAGGCGATGCTCTCGAGTAGCTCGACCGCCTCCGTCGCGCGGGTCGAGGCGAGCGCCGTGACCAGGCAGGTGAGGACACCCTCGCGTCCCCGCGCGAGCCCGCCGAGCATGCCGCGCGGCAGGTTCTCCTCGACCGCCTCGACCAGCGTCGCGACCACCGCCGGCGCTGGCGACAGGTCCTGGTTCGAGAGCTCGGCGAGGCGCGACAGCGTGTCCCCGGAGGAGGCGTGCCGGGCGAGCGCGTGCTCGACGAGGGCCGCCCACGCGCGTGGGCTCGCGAAGCGCGCGAGCGTCGCCGCGGTCCGGTCCAGATGGACGAGCAGCACGGGCCGGTCCTCGGCCGACGCAGGCAGCATCTGGATCGCCCGCTCCACGGCCCGGAACTGCGCCAGCAGGTGCCCTTCCGCCCGGGGCTGGCGTGTGGCCTGCAGGTACTGCAGCGCTTCCTTGACCAGGAACAACGGCTGCCCGGGCTCGATGAACGGCGCCACGGCGTCGATCTCCTCGTCGACCGGCCACGTCGTCTCCGCGGAGCGCGGGATCGTCCGCAGCAGGTGCACGACGTTGCGCACGAAGAAGAGCCCGGCCGTGCTGCCGTCGCGGTCCGCCTGCAGCCTCTCCCACGCGGCCACGCGCGCGGGCGCGCCGTGCGCCTCGAGCAGGTTCAGGAACTGCCGCCTGCGGTCGCGCCGCTGCTCCTGCTGCAGCTCGTCCAGCAGCCGCTCCGGCGCGTAGGCCCGGAAGAAGCCCAGCACCGGGCGCAGGAAGAAGTGGCTCTCGGGTCGCTCGGCCAGCTTGCGGATCCGCTCTTCCGCCAGGTACTCGTGGCCGGAGGCGACCATCGGCTCGATGAATGCCGCCTTCACCTGGCCTTCCGCGACCATCTGGCGCGCGAGCTCGAACATCTTCAGCGACCGGCCGTACGAGCCCTCGTTGAACTGCTCGATCGCGGCGTGGACCATCTCGCGAAAGCGCCGGCCGGCCTCCCCCGGCTCGTCGGCGAGCGCGATCATCCGACGCATCGCGCTCACCTGGCCGCCTTCGGGGAGTGGCGGGAGGTCGGGCATGGTGGGGAGCGTCCAGCCCGACACGCTGCGGCCGAGCGCCCGGAACATCTCGTCCGTCCCGCCGACGATGCCGAGCCCACGGATGCGGTCGAGGTACTGCTGCAGCTCGGCCCCGTCCTT
>Ga0209342_10006965_pt1 | contig 11395 bp, 11 predicted proteins | sample RifCSP16_2_FD_184023 | JGI IMG/M metagenome (GOLD analysis project Ga0209342, IMG submission 184023) | Soil microbial communities from Rifle, Colorado - Rifle CSP2_sed 16_2 (SPAdes) (version 2) | ecosystem: Environmental > Terrestrial > Deep subsurface > Rock core/Sediment | place: Rifle... | reverse complement strand
ATGCATACAACGCCAACATGCAGCGTCTTGAGAGTCAGTACGCCCCAGCCGAAGAAGAGTAACCATGGCCGCTTCATTTATAGACGAACAACGTGCGTTGGAGAAATCTTCGTCTTTTGTGGACGATATGAAAGCACTGGGCGGCGGCGAACCAACATCTTTTATAGATGACATGAAGGCGTTGAGGGCTACTGATGATACTGGGTCGGTGCTGGGTGATATTGGTGGTGCTATTTACGACATTCCGACACAGTTTATGGCCGCTGGGGCCGCTGCTATTGAAGGACCAGATCCATTCTCTAAGAAAAATATATTGGATGATTTGATTGCGGCAGGCGAACTACGGCGTAGAGAGCGAGCGAGCCAACCTGGTGGCAGTGAAAGTTTTCTCGGGATCAGCCGTCAGGACGTTCGCGATATCCCGCAGAATCTTGGGTTTAGCTTGACCTCGGCCGGGGCCGGTCTCGCCGTGGGTCTTCCTGCCAGTGTAGCAACGCCATTGGCGGGGTATGCCGCAGGTGGTGCCGCTTCGGGTGTGGCGGCGTACCGGATGGATACGAACCAATTCATCCGTCAGGTCCGGTCTTCCATGGAAGAAGCCGCAGGTCGTCCGGTAACCGAAGAAGAGTGGAAGGCGGTGGAGCCCCGTGTGTTGGATGCTGCTGAACGACACGGCATGTACGAAGCCATTCCTGAAGCTATTGGCAATGTCGCTGGTCTTAGGATCATCACCGCTCCGCTGAAAGGGATTCTCGGCAAGAACGTGGTCCGCCGTGTGACCGGGAAACTGGCTGGTCTTTACGGTACCGAATTCGCCACCGAAACCGTCACCCAGATGGGCCAACATAATGTCGAGAGAGACATTGGCCTTACTGACCAACCAGAGCGGTCCTGGACTTCCGGTGCCGACTGGTGGGAGTCGCTGAAAGAGGTTGCTCCCCAGACGTTTCTGCTGACCACGGTAATGGGTGCGGCGGGCATGGCGGGGCATAAAACCTATCAGGCCATCAAGGGCACGCCGCAGGCGGCGGAGGTGGTCAAGAATGCGGCGGAGGAAGGCCAGTTAAACCTGATTCCGACCTCTGAATATGATCGCGTGTTGGATGAAGCCGAAACCACGTTGGCCGAAAATCCCGAAGACGAAACGCTGTTAAAGGCGGTTGAAGTCTTCCGGGCTGAAAAAGAACGTCGTGCCGCTGACACGACGATAGTTCAAAAGGGTGAGACTGGAACGCTAGAACCTGCCGCCGCGCCTGAACCGGAAACAGAAGCTGTACCGGAAAGTCTGGCCGCGCAACAAGCCATGGGCCCAGGTTCGCAATACAAAGGCATGATTACCGATAAGGAAACGATACAGCGATCCGCCCAGAACGTGGCCGATTCCGCGTTTAGAGCGAAAGGCGATCTGGTCCGGCGTGATCAGATCCTGAGCAAGTTTTCCAAAGCGGTGGGCACCAAACTCTATCAAGGCCGCATCCGTAAGGGTAAACGTGAACTTGGTTTTCATGTACCGAGAACCGAAGAGACCCGCATCAAGAATCGCAATGATATTGAAGTCGCGGCGCATGAAATTGCACACCTGATTGATTACCGTGATGATTATTTCAAAAAAGTCTATAGGCGCGCCGAGTTCAAGGAAGAGGTGCGTTCTCTGTCTTACGATAAGTCAAAGCTCTACGAGGGTTTCGCCGAGTTTGTGCGCCACTGGATGACGGATACCGAATATGCGCATCAGATGGCCCCGAAGTTTGCCGCCTGGTTTGAAAACTCATTGAAGACTCACAAGCATGGCAAAGCAATCTTGACAGCACAGGCTGAGATGCACGCCTGGTATGAACAGGGTCTTTTGAAGCAGGCCCAATCCAAGATTGGTCAGGGCGAGATCACCGTCCGTGATCGTTTCAACCGTCTGAAAGATCGTTGGCTGGACCGTTTCATTGCGTCCACCCTTGATTCCTGGCATGGCTTCAAGCGGGCTGAACAGGATTTGCTGGGGAAGGCCGCCAAGGATCTGCCTGCCTACATGGCGGTGCGGCTGTTGGCCGGGAACCGCATGGTGGTCCGTGCCGTTTATGAGCACGGTACGATCAACTGGCGTCCGAACGGCGATCTGTACTTTACCGGGGCCGGTCTGCGGGACGTGTTCTCCGGAGTGGTGGAGAACCTTGATCTGGCCATGACGTACTTTGCCGGTCGCCGTGCTGCTGAATTGATGAGGCCGACCAAGGCGCATCCACAAGGACGTGAGCATAATTTCTCCCGTGGTCAGGTCCAGGCCATGGTGGATCTTGAGACAGAACATCCCGAATTCAAAACTGCTTTTGAAAAATGGCAGTCGTTCAATAAACGCATGCTGGATTTTGTTCAGACCTCGGGTGTCATCTCCGACGAGACCCGGATCAAACTGGATGAGATGGGAAAGGATTACGTCCCGTTCTATCGCCTCATTGAGGAAGTGACCGGTGAAAAACTGGCCACCGGGAAGAACGCGATGCGACGCCTGACCGGTGGCACCGGAAACGTCAATGACGTATTTGAAAACATTACCACCAATGTTCAGTTGCTGATTGATGCCAGCATGAAAAACATGGCGAAGCAGCAGATCTACAACATCGTGGGACGAGTGAAGGGTGGCGCCAATTACGCCGCCAAAATTCCCACGGAAATCAAGACGACCTGGGTGGATAAAGAGCAGATCGTCAGCGCTCTGGAAAAGGCAAAGATCAACATTGACCCCAACAAACTTGAAGATGTGATGACGTTTTTTACCTTTGGCCATCCGCCCAAAGGCAGAAACATTGATGTCGTGTTCTACAAGGGCAAGCCGACGTATTTTGAAATTGCTGATCCGCTGTTCATGCGGTCCGTTCAAGCCTTTGGCGTCAAGCCGATGGCGTTTGGACTACGTATGTTGGGTGGGTTCAAGACGTTACTGACACGCATGGTCACCATGTCGTTCGACTTTATGTATGTGAACGGCCTGCGTGACACGTTGTCGGCATTCCTGTTGAGCAAGTCCGGTTTCAAACCAGGATTGGATAGCATCAAAGGATTTAGTTCGCGGTTGAAGCAAGACGCTTCCTACTGGGAAGCCATGATCAACGGGGTGGGCATGTCCACCTTCGCGCACAGTGAGTCTCAACAGTTGCGCCAGCACATGGAGAAGTTCTACACCGGGAAGGGAATTGATGTGAATACCGTACTGGACAGTCCCGCCAGGTTGCTTGATGCCTGGGACGATCTGGCGAGCGCCACCGAATATGCGGCACGTCTTCAAGAGTATAAAAACCTGATAGCCAAAGGTGTCCCCGCTCGCAAGGCGGCGTTTGCGGGTCGTGAGGTCTCTACCGATTTCGCTCTTCGTGGTGATAGTGAGTTTGTCCGGATGTTCACCGCAACGGTGCCGTTTCTGGGTGCCCGTCTCCAGGGTTTGTATCGTCTTGGAAGAGCTGTGGCACCAGGCAAACTCGGCGCTTACGGTGAAGGTGAAAGTGCCATGCGTCTGGCGACCAAAGCCACTATTGGGTTGGTGCTGCCTTCCATGGCGCTGTATGCGCTGAACCACGACGACGAACGTTACAAACGTCTGCCGGACTGGGTACGGGATCTGCATTGGGTCATCCTGGTGCCAGGCTCCGAACGCGTCTATTTGATTCCCAAGCCGTTTGAGTTTGGTGCGTTTTTCGGTTCGATGCCGGAACGCATGATGGAATATGCCGAAAAACAAAACGGCACGAAGTTCGTCAAGGCGTTGGGCTGGATCATCTCAAACCAGCTAGAAATGAGCGTTACCCCGCAGGTCATCAAACCTGCGCTGGATGTCTTGATGAACAAGAAATGGACGGGAAGCCCGATTGTTCCGGAAGACCTGAAAGATGTTGAGTCCTTTGCACAACACCGTCCCTGGACCAGCGAAACCATGGTGGCGATGGGCAAGGCGCTGGATATGTCGCCCATGAAACTGGAAGCGCTGATGCAAGGTTACTTCGGCACGATTGGATCATACGTCATGATGATTTCCGATAGCTGGTTTCGTGTGGCCTCTGGAAATCCTGCCCCGGAACGCAAATTGGACGAGTACCCGGTACTGCGCCGGATGATGCGCGATGACCCATTGCGTTATACCCAGTACCAAGACGACTTCTACGAGATGAGCAAAGAGGTTAACAAGGCGGTCAGTACCTACAACTTGTTTATGAAGGATGGACGTATTGAAGCATTAACGACGTACTTAGGAGAGGGCAGGGAAAAACCAGAAGGCGGACCAGCACCGCAGACCAAACGTGAACTGTTGTACGGACTGGGCAAACCAGTTGATGACATGAAGAAGCTGGCCGGTCTGATCAATCAACAACTCCGGGTCATCCAGCTCAATCCGAACCTCAGTAGCGGGGAGAAACGTAAACAAATGGACCAAGTGCTTCGTCAACAAGAATCCCTGTTTCGCCAGACAGTGGGCGCGATAGAACCTGTTTTGAACCGATAAATGGCACGCATTCCGTTACCGTTTGCGCGCCAGTTCGGTGCGCGTTCTGATCTGTACGTTTCCAGTGAAGAGTTGGTTAATTGGTGGGCGCATAAAACAGAGGTTCGTGGTAAGGAAACCTATGTCCTGATGCAGCGACCGGGTTTGACGAGCGTCGGTATTATCGGGTTTGGTCCGCATCGAGGTTCGCTGGAACATAAGGGCAAGATGTATGTGGTTTCGGGAAATGGTTTTTATTCGGTTGATACTACCGAGGCGGTCACTTTTATTGGATCACTGAACACGTTTACCGGCCGTGTCGGAATGGCCAGTAATGGAACAGAGTTAATGGTTGTGGATGGTCAGGATGGTTGGATTTACAGCACGCTCACCCTGCTCTGGACGCAAATTACCGATCTTGATTTTGTCGATGCACAACAAGTTGTTTTCTTTCATGGCCGGTTCGTGGTGATCAAGCCCAATACAGGTGAATTCTACATTTCCGCACTCTATGACGGGTTTACCTGGGCCTCGCTGGATTTTGCCGTCGCGGAAGTGGACCCGGACAATTTGGTTTCACTGATTATCAGTCATGAGCAGTTATGGTTATTGGGCGAGGTGACGACCCAAGCCTTTCTTGATACCGGAAACGTATTGTTTCCTTATGAAGCACAGCCCGGCGGCACCATTGAATGGGGAATAGCAGCGGAGTGGTCTGTTGCCAAAGGTGATAACACGGTTATCTGGCTGGCAAAAACCAGTACGGGTCAGGCCAACGTGGTCAAGGCCACTGGTTTTTCACCGCAGGTAATTTCCAGTGCCGCCCTCGAAGAGGCCATGGGCCGATACACCACGCTCAACGATGCCTATGCCTTTGTGCTGAAGCCGAACGAACGCAGTCTTTTTTATGTACTGACGTTCCCGACTGAGAATGTAACGTGGGTCTACGATTTCGTAACGGATCTCTGGCATCAGTGGTCATCACATAATCTTGGCCGGTTCAATGCCGCCACGCATTGCTTCTTTAACAATAAACATTATATCGGTTCAGCTACAGATGGCTTGCTATACCGGCTTGACGCCACTGTTTACGCTGATGGTGGCAGTCCATTGGTACGGAAAGCGACGACACAACCGCATTCTGATAATCAAAACATGGTTCTCTGGCACAGTCTGGTAATCATGTTTGAAGCCGGTAATGGTCTATTAATCGGACAAGGGTCAGATCCGCAGTGCATGCTGCGCTGGTCGGATAACGCGGGGCACACCTATGGGAACAGTATTTGGCGTTCTATTGGCAAGATGGGCGAATACGGGGTGCGTGCTGTTTGGAATAAATTGGGTCGTTCCCGAAACAGGGTTTATGAGCTAACCGTGACCGACCCGGTGAAGTCTACGGTTGTCGGTGCTTTCGCGGAAGTAACGAAGGTGAACAACTGATGCCGAACAGTATTGGCATCCCGCCGGTTAGCACACCTGTTGTTAATGACAACAAGACGCTCACGGATGTCTGGCAGCGCTGGTTATCCGCGCTGTCGTTAGCGATTCACCCCACGCAGGTTTTGGAGGTTGATTTAGATCCGGCCAGCGTTGCCGCTAATACCGTGGTGCGACAGACCTTTACGGTTGCTGGATTGACAACCACTGACGCGATTATTGTCAACCCACCGGTCCTTACAGCAGGGCTTGAGGTTGTCAATGCACGGGTGACGGCTACGGATACACTTCAAATCACCTTCTGGAACACCACGGGCGCACCGATTGATGCCGGTTCTCAGACTTATCTGATTCTCGCAGTCCGTAAATAATCCAAGGAGTTCTATGGCAACGACACTGTTGTTCGTGTCGGGGAAAGTCTTGTCTTTCAAAAATGACGGCACCCCGAACGCAGGCGGAAAAGTATATTTCTGGGAGGCCGGGACGAGTACGCCCAAGGCGACCTACACGACCTTGGCGCTGGCCATTGCGAACGCGCATCCAGTTATTCTTGATTCCGCAGGAAGAGCGACGGTGTACTTCAGCGGTGATGCGGATGTCACGGTTACAGATTCTGATGATGTCACGCTGTACACGCAACCGAACGTCAACCCGTCGCAAACCACATCATCGACTCATTTCACTACCAATACCACGCTTGATTCCACGCATAACGGAAAGTGGATCACGACCACGGCTGATATTACGTTGCCAGCGGCAATCGCCGTCGGGACCGGCTGGCAGATTCATCTGAAGAATTTATCCACCTCTTCAATCAACGCAATACGTACTTCCAGCAGCGACACACTCAACAACGCCGCAGCGACTCTTATTCTTCCTGCAAATGAATCTCTGGCCATCATCGTTAACGACGGTGAAACGGGGTTTGATATTTTCTATAACCCTTTGCTTGAAGTTGGCACTGGCATAGATGGTCAGGTGATGGGTTATGGCGCAACTGGTCCGGCATGGCAATCCGTTGATCTGATCAACGCAGGTAATGATTTGTATCTTTACGCTAACTTCACGTGAGGCACTAGATGACGACTGCAATCAATCAGAAACCGATCTTTACCAAAAACGGTGTGTTCAACACCGGTCAAACCATTATCACACAAAATATCGCCAAAGACGGAACCGGAACAGTGGTCACTGTGTTTGATCCTCAGCGCGCCGTGACCTCGCTGACCTCAACCGGAACCACTGCTACAGTGACCACCACGCTCCCGCATGGATTCCTGCATGGCGAGCAGATATTGATTACTGGTGCCGTGGAGGCTGGTTACAACGGCGTTCAGACCATCACGCTGACAGGCGCAAAGACCTTCACCTATACCGTGACGGCGGGTCTTACGACACCGGCCACGGGAACCATTATCGCTGACCCGATCAATGGTCAGCGTATCTCGAAACTAGTATTTCAGCCAACTGGTGCCGCTGTCGCCACGGCGGCGCGTGCCTTTCTAAACAATGGACAAACTAATGCTACTCCAGCGAACAACACTTATCTGGATGACGTGACGTTGCCGCTGCTCGCCGCTGTTTCTGAAGTGGCAAGTATGCCAGGAACAGAGATGACACTCGATATTGTGGTGCCGCCGTTTCATAAGATCAACGTAACGATTGGGACTACGGTTGCTACTCCGTATCATGTCTACGCGGTAGCGGGGAGTTACTAATGGTTATTGGTTATGGATTCCCAGACGGACACACTGCAAAAGTAATAGCTACTTTTTCTGGACAGAATTCAGGATCTTTTATTGTTTCCGCATCAATGACAATACCTGGATCATCTGCAAAAACTGTTCTCGTCGAACCTGGTGATCTGATTGTCGCCTCGCTTGTGGCTGAATGTCAGGGTGGTGGTGGCGATGGATATGCTCGTGCCAATTTTGGCATCGTTACAGGAACTGCTGTATTAGAAACTTTTAACTCACAATCGGAAAGCCTTGGTGTTCTTGTGATAAATGCAGTACATAGCACGACTATTCGTGTTATTACGTCAATGGGAATTGTGAGACGTGTGGCCACTGGTGGAACATTGATAGCTTTAGGCACCAGCAATACTGTTGCTTACGGTACCAGTATGTCATCACAGTATATTAACGCGACTGGCTATGTGTTGCGTGTTTCTTGATCGATGACACCAATATTGATCTTTTCGTGTTGTCAGCTAGTCAAAAATAGTAAGGAGTTTGCATGCACGAACGTCGTAAATCCAATGCAGAAATCAGTGTTTTGATGCTGCGCGTAGAGTCGATTCTCGAAAAGATGGACGTGCACATGCAACAGACCAGCCGAATTGATGAGCGCCTTCGTTCTCTGGAAGTAGATTACAACCGTTACAGAAGTTTTTTAGGTGGGATCATGTTTATCTTATCTGCATTCTGGGCTTTTTTCACGTTCACGTTCGATAACTTCCGTGAAATTTTCTCTAAAATGTTTAATACACATTAATGGATCTCACGCAGCATTTCACTTTAGCCGAAGTAATCTTCAGCGAGTACGCAGTTCGTCATGGCATTGATAACGATTTACCGAAAGACCTTTTGCCAAATATCCGCCGTCAGGCCGAACTCATGGAGAAAATACGTTATGAACTCAATGCGCCCATCCATATTACAAGCTGGTACCGCTGTTCGGAACTTAACAAGGCAATTGGGGGCGCGGCTGCGTCATTTCATCAGTACGGCCTGGCGTGCGATTTTGTCTCATCGTTCGGCACCCCGCTCAAAATCTGTGAAGCGATCCTAAAAACCAAGATCGAGTTTGATCAACTTATTGATGAAGGAACATGGGTGCATGTCGGTCTGTCGAACGGCCCCATGCGTAACGAAGTGTTAACAGCACGATTTCCACACGGCAAGGCCGTATACACCCATGGTCTGATGGGGGCAAAGCATGCTTAAAAAAACAAATGAATGGCTGACAGGATTCCGGACGGTTCTAACGCTCTGGATCGGATGGATCTTGATGTACCTCGACGTGCTGGTGGGTGGTCTGACTGGTTTCAACAAAGAAGCCCTGAAGGGCGCTGCCGCGATTGCTGCCCTGACGACTGTTAAACAGATCAAGACCGATGTGATTCCACGTCTCCGGGAACTGTTGTCCAAATGATAGACAAACTGATTCTGGGCGGTTTCGTGTTGGCGGCAATCGCCACGACCCATTGGTATGCCTATGAGTCCGGTCAAGCCTCTTGTGAGCGTAAAGTCAAAACAGCGGTAGAGGCGCAGGCGAAACAAGACGCCGTGTCGGTCGCCAACCAGGCCAAAGCGGAAATCAGACGAGAGGTGCGTTATGTCGAAAAAATTGTTCGTGTCAACCAGGCGGTGGACAACTGCATGGATCAACGCCTGCCTGCTGACATCATTGATGTGCTCGGCGGGGTGCATGCCGGTGGTGGCGGAACGTCACCCTGAATTGCTGAAGCCCTGTCCTTTTGTCCCCTTACGCGGTGACACCTACCGGGATCTGGTTGAGCGATCCCTGCACCAAGAGTCCTCTATAGAACGCTGTAACTGCCAACTCGAAGCTCTCCGCAACCCAGCCCATCCTGCCAGCCGTAACTCAAAAAAAAGACCCGCCGAAGCGGGTCTGTTGTTGTTCACTCGATAGCGCCGAATCTTTTATTTAAGGAATATTAACCACAGTGGCATTTGAGCCAGTGCGATATGCACTGCAAATTCCGGTGTTACTGTTGCAGGCCCGAACCCGATAATAAAATGTACCCTTAAATTTGACGCAACCAGCCTCCCCAACGCATGTTGAATTGGCACCAACGATGTAAGACAAATTTGGACCGCTGTAGACCACTGGTGCAAGTTTGCACACCTGTATACACCAACTTATGCAAGGCGGCATATAACAGGTAAAAGTTGATTCTGTGCCTTCTTGTAGTTCATAGTGTGTTACATATCCGGTTGCCGCCCCCCACGAAACAGTGTAGGTGCCGGTCGTGGTGGTTGATGGAACCGTAATGCTGCTTGGTACACCTGGAGGTGGCACAGTTCCAATACCAGTCACATTGAGCAGTATTCCGGTATATATCCGGTTCGTGCCATGAACGCTGGTGGCCACATATGTCACCAGAAAATAACGAGAGTGAACGAGATAATCGTTAGCAACATAACCTTGTACTTGGAATGTCCGATCATCGGTGCCGAAGGCGGCACCGCTAATCCCCGCCGTGGGCGTATACACTCCTGCTGGACCGCATTCACCATAACAGGCAATTGATTCAAGCGTAATAGTTGGTTCGACACCAATGCCCAGCGGTACGATGTTGGCTGTTATTGTGGCGGCTGGAGTAGCCGCAGTGGTGTTTATTTGATAAAGACCGTTTGTTTCAGATCCAGGAATGCTTGAACTAAACGACACCAGTGCAGATGGCGTCGGTATGATCTGGCCACGTCGTTTTTGCTCCGTCGTGTTAATCCATGACGTTCCAAACCAAAGAGTGGCCTCAAACTGGCCTTGGGTATAGTTTGCCGCCGATCCAACGGCACCGGGTCCGGTAGTGCTGTTCTTCGGTACGCGTACACTGAAACCATCCAGCCGTTGGCCCGCATCCGCACCGGTCACGTTGACGGGACCACCGTAAACCGGTTTTGGGGCATACCACGTGATGCTGTATTCGGCATCTGCCGCAGCCAGCTCGACACCCGGTAATCTGATCCCACCAATTTCAGCTCTCCACCCCGCAGGGGTGGCAGGCACCGTAACCATACCAGAACTGGCTATCGGAATTTCATCTCCCTCGCGCGGGTCTGGCATGCCAGGATATTCCAAAGACATAGCCGGTGCCATGCCCCACGTGGTTCCTGTCGGCAACCGGGTCAGGGATCCATAGGAATTATCGTTTGCTTGCGGCGGTCCATCCTCGACTGGAATAACGCCAATGGAAAAATTCATCATTTTTCCTTGACTGTTGTTCACCACTGCGTAGCGGTAAATGGTGTCCGCGCCAGAAGGCTCTGACTTAACCAGGATTAAAAGATCACCGGCCTCAAGTGCTGTCATGGCCTGTGCCGGTGACAAGACAAGCTCGGCAAGGATAAAAAGAAGCGTCCTGATAAACTGTTTAATGGTCATGTTCGTTCTCCGTTTTCGCTGACTATTATGGGACGTTCAGTTCAAAATGAACACGGTCGGGTATCCTGAAACGACCTCCCCAATTTAACGTGGAGACCGGGGTACGGATCAGTATGGCCGGGATGAAGACGCCAGATTGCCTTAGGTCGGCGATGACGGTTCTGGAGACATCGAACGCACGGCCTGTCAGGTGTCGAGAAATGATGGCTGGAGGATAAGTAAGGCCATGTTTTCTGGTTACTTCCGCCTCGACAACTGCCCGCCTGGCAGTACAGGCATACCATTGGTTCGGGTTGGTGCTGAGGCGTTGGTGTCTCTCATGATATTTCCAGACCGTGGCGAGGTGCTGATTGTAAGCCG
>Ga0209342_10006963_pt1 | contig 11397 bp, 8 predicted proteins | sample RifCSP16_2_FD_184023 | JGI IMG/M metagenome (GOLD analysis project Ga0209342, IMG submission 184023) | Soil microbial communities from Rifle, Colorado - Rifle CSP2_sed 16_2 (SPAdes) (version 2) | ecosystem: Environmental > Terrestrial > Deep subsurface > Rock core/Sediment | place: Rifle... | reverse complement strand
CCAACCGCAAGGAGGCAAGCGCCCAAGGTATGGCTCATGATTGGGGTGAAGTCGTAACAAGGTAGCCGTAGGAGAACCTGCGGCTGGATCACCTCCTTTCTAAATAAACCGGCAGTGGAACCTGTGCAATTGTGCAGGGGAAGCTGCCCAGCCCTGATTCGCGCGAGCGAATCCAGGGCAAATGGCTCTCACGGGCCTTGTGTCGCAACCGACTCAACTCAAATCTTCGTTCGGGTTCTGGCAGGTCTCATTCAGTTATCAAAGAACAGCAGGGGCATTCCCGTTGTTCTTTCTCTAATCGCTTCCGCTGCTTGCGGGTGCGTCCCAACAATGCTAAGTTAAGCCCTCATCGATGGTTCCGGCCGGGCTGCAGGTACAGCCCGGAGCCGGTCGGCTTAGGGGCAAAACCTCGTCTCTGGGCGGACATTGACCTTGCACACAACTCATACCCGGAATGGGTCACCAGCGAGTTTGAGGCGCGGCCCCGTCACGTTTTGGCGCATCGAGGGCAGCCTTGCCGACCTGACCGCTGTGCGGCCGGTAGCCTTCTTCATCTGGAACGCGCACACGTTTGCCGAGCGCTGGGCTCGCCGCGGCGCGCTGTTCGCGGAAGCGGTGGTGCGCCCGGTTTTGTACGGCACGCACCGCGTGTTCGCCACGCGGGTGCTGCATGCGCTGCTCCGCGGCGTCACCCGCGACCGCCTGGACCTGCTGGGCGAGGAATACTTCCACTACTTCCTGAAGCCGGCGCTGAAACCGCGTGGCATGGACGAGCTTCGCCGCTATATGGCCGAGCACGGTCAGGTCGTGCTGGTCAGCCAGGGTCTCGACCACGTGATGCGCCCGCTGGCGCAGCACCTCGGCGTCGAGCGGCTGGTGGCCAACCGGCTCGAGTTTCGCGCCGGCACCGCCACGGGCCGTCTGCTCGATCCGGTGGTGCGGCCGCGCGGCCCGCTGGCGATGGTGCTGGGCAATCAGCCCGACGGGCATCTGAGCGAGGAGCGGCTGCTGCATGATCTGGGCATGGAGGGGCAGCCGGAGCGCCTGGCGGGCGCCATCATCCCGGCGCAGCGTCCCCCGTTGCAAGACCGCTTGCCGCTGGTGGTGTTCGGCCGGCAGCGCGCGCCGGAGCAGCTCTCCGTGCGGCAGGCGCTGCGCGGCAAGACTATCCTGCTCATCGGCGTGACCGGATTCATCGGCAAGGTCTGGCTCGAGCACCTGCTGCAAGGCGTGCCGGACGTCGGGAAGGTGTATTTGCTGATCCGGCGGCAACGGTCGGTCACCGCGCGGCGGCGATTCGAGAAAATCGTCGAGGAATCGCCGGTGTTTGACGCGCTCGGCGAACGCTACGGCGACGGGCTGTCCGCCTTTCTACATGACAAGATCGAGGTCGTCGAAGGCGACGTCAGCCAGCCCGGGCTGGGACTGGACGCGGAGAATCGCAGGCACTTGGCCGCCACCGTCGATCTGGTGATCAATAGCGCGGGACTGACCGATTTCAACCCCGACCTGCGGGACGCGCTGGCCAGCAACATCGACTCGGCGGCGCACCTGGTGGAATTCCTGCGCGAGTCCGATCACGCCGCGTTGATGCATCTTTCGACGTGTTACGTGGTGGGACGGCGCGACGGGCGCGTCGGCGAAACATTGCAGCCGAACTACACGCCGGCCGCCGTCGAGGGATTCGACGCCGAGCACGAGTGGCGGTCCATGCAGGAACTGGTGCGAGCGACGGAAGCACGGGCGCAAAGTCCGGAAATCGAGGCGGCGTTGCGACGCCAGGCGCTGGGCCGGAAGGGCGCGCGCCCGGTTCCTGAGGGGCAGGAGCTCGAGAGCTTCATGCGCAAGAACCGCCAGCGCTGGTTGCGGCACCGCTTGACGCATGTGGGCATGCGCCGGGCGCGGCGGCTGGGCTGGCCCAACACCTACACCTTCACCAAGAGCCTCGGCGAATCGTTGCTGGCCACGCGCGGCGCCGGCTTGCCCATCTCCGTTGTGCGCCCGTCCATCGTGGAGACGTCGACGGAGCAGCCCTTCCGCGGATGGAATGAGGGCATCAATACCTCCGCGCCGCTTTCGTATTTGCTGGGCACCTTTTTCCGGCAACTGCCGTCGAATGAGCGCAAGTGCCTGGACCTGATACCGGTGGACATGGTTTGCCGCGGCATGACGCTGATCGCCGCGGCCCTTGTCGAGCGGCGGCAGCAACCGCTCTACCAGCTCTGCACTTCCGCCAGCAATCCCTGCGACATGGGACGCAGCATCGAGCTGACGGCGCTCGCGCACCGCAAGCACTACCGCGCCCAGCAGGGCCTCGAACACTGGCTGCGGATGCAGTTCGACACCATCCCCGTTTCCAAGGAGCGTTACCGCAACTTTTCCGTGCCCGCGCAGAAGCTCCTGGTCGGCGCCATCAATCGCGCGGCGGCGGCGCTGAACTTCCGCCGGCCACCGCTGGCGCGAGCCGAGCGCGACCTGGCGCGCGTTGAAAAGCTCATCGAGCTGTACGAGCCGTTCATCCTGCAGAACGAGCAGGTGTTCGAGTCCGACAACGTGCAGCTTCTTTCGGCGGCCCTGCCCAGCGACGAGCATGCGCACTTCAGCTACGAACCGGGCGCGATCGATTGGTGGGACTACTGGATCAATATTCACGTGCCGGCCCTGCGCCGCTGGGTGTATCCCCTCATCGAGGGACAGGCGGTGGAATCGAGGCGCCGCCGCGAGTTTCACTTTTCGAATCCGCCCGCCGCGCCCGCACGCACCCGCGCGACCGCCGAGGTTTCCCGAGCCACATGGCCATCTTCCTGACGGGCGCGACCGGCTATATCGGCTCCTACCTGGCCGCCGGTCTGATGGAACGCCACGGCCAGTCCTTGAACGTATTGGTGCGCGCGGCCAATGCGGACGAGGCGCGGCAGCGGCTCTGGCAGGCGCTGCAGCTTCATTTCGATTTCCCCGCGTTTCGCGAGCATCTGGACTCCCGCGTCCGCATTTTTCTGGGCGACCTGACTTCGCCCCAATTCGGCCTCGGCAGCGACGAATACCGGGAGCTGGCCGCGAGCACGGATTCGGTGCTGCACTGCGCGGCCTCGCTCAATCGCAAATCGGAAAAGAGCTGCCTCAACGTCAATCTGCGCGGCACGCTCGAGGTCGTCCAGTTGGCTCGCCGCGCTCAGGCGCTGCACGGCCTGCGGCGCTTCAGCCAGGTGAGCACGGTGGCCGTGGCGGGGCATCGCAGCAACGAAACGGTGCTCGAGGACCGCTCCATCGACTGGGAGCGGCGCGACTACGATCCCTACGCCCGCACCAAGAAATTCTGCGAGCACATGGTGCGGGAAATGCTCCCGGACGTGCCCCGTCTGGTGTTCCGCCCCAGTGTCGTGCTGGGCGATAGCCGCCGCGCTGAAACAACTCAGTTCGACATGGTGCGCGCGTTCGCCTTTCTGGCGGGGCTGCCGGTGCTCCCGTTCCGGGCCGAGGACCGCATTGACATCGTGCCGGTGGATTACGTCGCGGACGCCATCGTCACGCTCCACCAGAAAGCGCGTCCCGAACATGAGATCTATCACCTCTCCTCCGGCGAAGGCTCGGAGACTTACCGCGTGCTGACGCAGGCTTTGGCCAGCGCGCGCGGCGCCATGCCGCCGGCCTTCTGGCCCGGCCTCGAGCGGCCGTTCAGTTGGGCCGTGGACCGGCTTTCCCGCCGCCGCGACAACCTCGGATTTGCAGCTTCGTTGCTCAAGGTATTTCTGCCGTATCTGGTCTGGAACACGGTCTTCGACAACCAGCGAGTGGCTGGCGAGATGGGCCGCGTGCCCGCGAAGTTTTCGTCCTACTCGTTTCCGCTTCTGCGATTCGCCCGCGAGAACCGTTTTCGCTATCCCTATCGCCCCTGGCCGGAAGCGCCTGCTCTGCGCGCCCCGGAAGCGGCGCCGGCACGCCAGGCCGCGGGCGCCGGAAGCACTTTGCCATGATGGATCTGGTGCTCGAGGCCTGGGTGGCCGCGAACATCGAGCGGGCCCGCCTGGCCTGGATGCTCGGCGGCGGGACCGGCTGGCAGCCCGGCGAGAAGCTCAAGCTTCTCTTCGCCGGGTACAACGGCACCCGCAATACCGGTTCGGACGTGCGCGTGGAAGAGATGCTGCGCCAGGTGCGGCGCGTGCTGGACGCGGAGAATGTCGCGCTCACGGTAATGACCCAGGATCCCGCGCTCACGCGCGGATACTTCGGCGACGCCGCTCAGGTGACCCTGCCCAGCATTTTCCCGCCGTTTCTCTATCGGGAGGCGCGCAAACACCACGGCGTCCTGGCGTGCGAAGGCTCGATGTTCAAGAGCAAGTTTGCCAACGCGCTCACCACCATGATGATTGGCTCGCTGGGCATCGCCGCGGCCGAAAATAAGGTATCCATCGGCTACGGCGCCGAAGCCGGGGAGATGGACCGCTCGCTGCAGCGCCTCTGCGCGCGCTATTGCCGCGATTCCCTGATCCTCACGCGTAACGAAGCGTCGCAGGTCGTGCTCAGCTCGCTCGGCGTGCCCAGCGAGCTTGGCGCCGATACGGCGTGGACGTTCGAGCCGCGCGGCGCCGAGTTCGGTCGCCGGGCGCTGGCCGAGGCGGGATGGGACGGCCGCGCGCCGGTGCTGGTCGTCTGCCCCATTCACCCGTTCTGCTGGCCTGTCCGCGCGTCGCTGGCGAAATTCGCGGCGCACGCGGCCACTGGCGCCTACCGGTCAAGCCACTATCGCTCCGTCTATTTCCACACGGCCGGACCGCAGGTGGACGCCGCGTTTGAACGATATATCTCGGCGATCGCGCGCGCCGTGGAAGCGTTCCGCCGGCGCCACGGAGTCTTCACCATCCTGGTGGCCATGGAACGGCTCGACGCGCAGGCCTGCGTCGCGCTGGCCCCGCGCATCGGCGGCGCTCCGGTCTTCGCCTCCGATCGGTACGACATGTACGAGCTGGTCGGCGTCTTGCGCGCCTGCGACTGGATGGTTTCCTCCCGCTACCACGCCATCGTCACCTCCATGCCGGCGCTGTTGCCTTCGGCGGGCATCACCATGGACGAGCGCATCCGCAACCTGATGCAGGAGCGCGGACATGAGCACCTGCTCATGGCGGTGGACGATCCCGCGCTCGAGGAGCAACTCCTCGCCGCCATGGAAACGCTTCGCGCCGACGCCGAATCCATCCGCGGCGCCATCGGACGGACCGTCGTGGACAATTTGAAGCGCATGGCGCGCATGGGCGTGTTCCTGCAGCGCAACGTTCAGGAGCTGTATCCCGAGTTTCCCGTTTCCGGCGGCGTGCGAAGCTGGCAAGACTACCTGCCGCCGCTGTCTCCCCAACTGCAGAAATTGATCGAGCTCTACGAGAGCCGCGCTCAAGCCGTCGGGGCGAACTAGCTTTCGCGGGCCGAACTCGTGAATTTCCTCGAAAACATTCTGGAACGGCTGGCGCGGGCGGCCTCGCAGGTCGTGCTCGAGGAATTGCGTCCAGCGGGCAAGGTCGCGATCACCGGCGGCCGGTTGCTCGAATCCGTTGCGGCCGCTCGAGCGTTCTTTGCCGCCGCCGGGCTGCGCAAGGGCGATCGCTGCGCGTTGCTCGCGCCCAATTGCGCTGCCTGGACGGCCGTGGACCTCGCCGCGACCGCCGAAGGACTCATCGTTGTGCCGCTCTACGCGCGCCAGGCGCCCGCCGAGCTGGCCGTGATGCTGCGAGACTCGCAGCCGCGCATGGTCTGCTGCGGCGATGCGGCGCTGCGCGACAGCGTGCGCGCCGCCTGGCCCGCCGCGGCTAATGGGCCCGATGCCCCAACCCTGGTGCTGCTCGACGACGTGCTGGCCGGCGCCGCGGCCACGCCGCGGCAACCCGCCGCGCCGCCCGTGACGCTCGCCGACGACGATCCCGTCGCGATCATTTACACCTCCGGCACGTCCGGCGAACCCAAGGGCGTGGTCCTCACCGCCGCGAATGTCACCTACATTCTCTCCTGCACCAAACAGCGCCTCGACCGGCTGGTGCAATCAAGCGCGGGCCCCGATCGCGTGTTTCACTACTTGCCGTTCTGCTTCGCCAGCTCCTGGCTGGTGATGCTCTCCTGCCTCTCTCGTTCGAGCGTGCTCCGGCTGGGAACGGATCTCACGCGCATCGCCGACGATCTCCGCGAGTCCGCGCCCGACTATTGCGTGAACGTGCCCGCGCTGCTCGAGCGCATGCGCGCCGCGATCGAGGGCCAGCTCGCCTCGCGTGGCGGCATCATCCACGCCATTTTCCGCAATGCGCGGCAAAGCTGGCGGCGGCAATCCGGCGGCCTGTCCCTCGCGCTGGCAAAGGTCCTGATCTTCCCGGCAATCCGCAAACGCCTGGGCGGCAATCTGAAAGCGCTCATCAGCGGTTCCGCGCCTCTTTCCGCCGAGACGCAGCAATTCTTCATGATGCTGGGCATTCCCGTGCTCCAGGTCTACGGCCTCACGGAAACGACCGGCATCTGCACCATGGACGATTCCGGCCGCGTCGAGCCCGGCACGGTAGGCCCGGCCATTCCCGGCATCGAGATGAAGCTCGGCGAAGGCGGCGAAATCCTGGTGCGCGGCCCTAACGTCTTCCCCGGCTACTGGCAACGCCCTGAACAGACCGCCGCCGTGCTGGCAGGCGGCTGGTTCCACACCGGCGACCGTGGCGAACAGACGCCCGCCGGCAATTGGCGCATCGCCGGCCGCCTGAAAAATTTGCTCATTCTCAGCTCTGGCCATAACATTGCGCCCGAGCCTCTGGAGGAATTGCTCAGGCAGGCCATCTCCGGGGCGCAGCAGGTCGTGGTTGTCGGCCATGGGCGGAGTTACCTGGCGGCGCTGGTGACCGGCGACGTGCCCAGGGACCGGGCCGAGAAGGAGCTGGAACGCGTGAACGCAACGCTGCCGCACTATCGCCAGATTCGCGCGCTCCACATCGAGCCCCGGCCGCTCACCATCGAAAGCGGCCTGCTCACCGCCAACGGCAAGATGCGCCGCGACGCCATCGCCGCGCATTTTCGCGAGCCGCTCGAGGCCCTCTACCGGCAAACGAAAGCGGGCGCCGCTTCTGCCGGGAGCCCGCGAAAGAAAGAAGACGCATGACGCAACATCAAGGCAACACGCTTTCCTGGGAGATCAGGGACGGAGCGCTCGAGCTCGCGCTGCACCATCCGCCCGCCAACGAAATCGGTCTGGCCATGCTGACCGAGCTGGAAATGTTCATTCGCGCGCTGGCCGTGGCTGAATCCCGATGCGGCGCCGTGATCATCCATAGCCGCCAGCCGTCCGGATTTTCCGCCGGCGCCGACCTGCGCGAGCTCTACGTCAAGGCCTTGCCGCTGACGCCCGCGCGTCGCACCGCCGGCGTGCGCGAATTCCTCGAGCGCATCCACGCCGTGCTCAATGCGCTGGACGCCTCTCCGCTCACCACCATCGCCGCCGTGCACGGCGTGGTCTTCGGTGGAGGCTTCGAGCTGGCGCTGGCCTGCGACCTCATCGTCGCCGACAAAATGGCCCGCTTCTGCTTCCCGGAGCTGCGCCTCGGCCTGGTGCCCGGCTTCGGCGGCATCCCGCGCCTGAAGCGCGACGTCGGCAACGCCATCGTGCGCGACCTGCTGCTCACCGGCCGCAGCATCAATGCCGCCAAGGCCCTCGGCACGGGACTCGTCAGCCAGGTGGCCTCCGAAGGGGAAGCCTTGCGCCTGGCCCGCGCCGCCGCCGCGCAAATCGCCAAGTTCGATCGCACCACCAGCGCTGCCGCCAAACGCTTCCTGAAGCCCATCCCGCGCGAGGAATTGCGCCAGGAGATCGACGTCTTCTGCGACCTGTTTGTCCGTCCCACCGTGATGGAGGGACTGCGCAAATTCTTCGAAAGCACCGACGCGCACCCGTACTTGCCGTAAGATATGAGGCCGCCGCAATGAAAACCCTCGAGCAGACCACGGAAGAAATTCTCGCCCTGGCCGCGCTGCACTTCAAAGTGCCGCGCGAGCAACTCTCGCCTGCCGACGACTTCTACCGCACCCTGAAAATCGACAGCCTGCAGGCGCTCGAGCTGCTCACCCGCCTGGAACATCATTTCGGCATCGAACTGCCCGACTACGAGGTCCAGGGCGTCGCCGATTTCCGCACGCTCGCCACGCGCATCCAGGCCCGGCTCTGAAATCGACTCTCTCCTCCTGACCCAGGAAGCCACGCGGGGGTCTTGTGACCGGCGTCACTCCCAGGAGTAGCCCCAGTCATATCTTCGAAGCGCCCGGCGGCTCAATACGTAAGCAGGGAAGCAAGAGACAAGGAGGCATCATGAACATCCTGGTGGCTATCGATGGCTCTGCCTTCTCTGAAGCTGCCGTCCAGAAGGTCATGCAGAGCCAGCCCACGGACGCCAACGTCCGGGTCATGCATGTGATCGAACTGCTCCCGGTCATGGAAAGCTGGGCGTATTCGGTTGACTGGGAGAGGATTCTTCAGGACCGCCGCAAAGAGGCTGAGACCTTTGTCGCGCGGGCGGCCGAATCGCTGCGGAAAGCCGGCTTCACCGTAACCAGCGCCATCGACCAAGGTGACGCCAAGTCGCTCATCGTCGAAGCTGCGGGAAAATGGCCCGCCGATTTGGTCGTCGTGGGTTCGCACGGGCGCAAGGGATTGGACCGCTTTCTCCTGGGCAGCGTAGCGGAAGCCATCGCGCGGCACGTCCGTTGCTCGGTGCTGATCGTGCGAGCGCAACCGGCGGCCTGATCGCCCGGGCAGGCTCCCGCCGCAAGCCCCGTCTACACAAAACACCCATCTAGCGATAGAGTCATCGTTCGGTTCCCTGGCCCATCATGCTTGACCTGACCCAATACGATTCGCTCGGCGATGCCCTCGCCGCCGCATTCGAGACATGGCCGGACGAGACGTGCCTCCTCGAGGCCGACCGCGAGCGCGAGCGCGCCCGCTACACCTATCGGCAATTCTCTGACGCCGCCATCCCTGTTGCCGGCGCGCTGCAGGAAGCCGGCTTTTCGCCCGGAGATCGCGCCGCCATCATCATGACCAATCAGCCCAAATGGCTGATGTCCGCCTACGCCGTGTTCGGCAGCGGCGGCGTGCTCGTCCCGCTCGATTACAAGCTCACTCCCGCTGAACACCTGGCCCTGCTCGATCACTCGCAGGCCCGTTACCTCTTCGTCGAATATCCGATCTGGCGCGCGATCACACAGGCAGCCGACTTCCAGAAAGCCCATCACACCGCCGTCTTCGTCACTGAAGCCCCGCCCGACGCCACTCTGTTCGGCGCCTGCCGGTGGGAAGAAGCCAAAGGCGCGCAGGACCCGCTGTTCCGTCCCCGCAAGCGCACCGACCCCGCCTGCATCGTCTATTCCTCCGGCACCGGCGGGCGCCCCAAGGGCTGCGTGCTGACGCACAACAGCTATCTCGAGCAGTGCCGCGCGCTCACCTCGCTCTTCCCGTTCACGCCCGGCGTGCGCTACCTCAGCATCCTGCCCACCAACCACGCCATCGACTTCATGGTCGGCTTCATCGGCCCGTTTGTCTGCGGCGCCGCGGTCGTTCACCTGCGCACGCTGCGCCCGGAATACGTGCGCGACGCGTTCACGCGCTACAAGATCACCTACGTGACCGTGGTGCCGCTGGTGCTGAAAAATCTCGAAAAGGCCTTGCGCGAGCGCTTTGCCAAACTGCCCCCGTTCAAGCGCGCCATCTTCAATTCTCTGGTCGCCGTCAATCGCTTCCTCACCAAGGGCTATCCCAACGTCGAATTCAGCCGCCTGCTTCTCCCGCAAGTCCACAAGGCCTTCGGCGGTGAGCTGCGGGCCATGTTCGTCGGCGGCGCCTTCACCGAACCCGCTACTCTGCAATTCTTTTTCGATCTGGGCATTCCGGTCGCCAATGGCTATGGGCTCACCGAAGCCGGCACCGTCATCACGCTCAATGATTTCAATCCGTTCCGCGCCGATACCGTCGGCAAACCGCTGCCCGGCACCCAAGTCCGCATTGTCGATCCCGGCCCCGACGGCATCGGCGAAGTGGCGGCGCGCGGCCCGACCATCATGTCGCATTATCTTGACGATCCCGACCTGACCGCCGAAGCCATCGTGGACGGCTGGCTGCTGACCGGCGACCTCGGCCGCCTCGATCGCGACGGCCACTTGCAGCTTTTCGGCCGCAAGAAAAACATGATCGTCACCGCCGAAGGAAAAAATGTCTATCCCGAGGATATCGAAAACGTTTTCGAGGGCCTGCCGGTAAAGGAGTTTTGCGTCTGCGCCGCGAACTTTCTCTGGCCTGCCCGGACCATGCTCGGCGAGCAGCTTGTGCTCGTCCTGCGCCCCGATCCCGCCCAGCCTGCTGATGCGGATACATTGCGAGCGGAAATCACCGCTCGCAACCAGCGATTGCTGAACTTCAAGCGTGTCGGCGGCTACCTGTTGTGGGATACGGACTTCCCGCGCACCGCCTCCCTCAAAATCAAGCGCGGCGTCCTCGCGGAACAGATTCGGGAAAAGCTCGAGCGCGACGCCGTGCTGCCGCTATGAAGAGCGGCTTTCTCGCCATCGTCAATCCCGCCGCCGGCGGAGGGCGCTGCGGCCGCATGGCCAAAGGTGCGCTCGATACCTTGCGCCGCGCAAACGTTGAAATCGAGGTTGCGGAAACCACCGCGCCGGGGCAGGCCACCCTGCTGGCCCGCGACGCCTATGCACGCGGCTGCCGCCGCTTCATTGCCGTCGGCGGCGATGGCACCGCCTGCGAAATCGTCAACGGCCTCTTCCCGCAGGCGGCCGATGGAGAGCGCGCCGCGCTCGGCCTTCTTCCGCTCGGCACCGGCAATTCGTTCCTGCGCGATTTCACCGATCGTGGCGCCGAGCATTCCGCCGCGGCGATCATCGCAGGCCGCCGCCGGGCTTGCGACGTGCTCCGCCTGCGGCATGCCGCCGGCGATCTCTATTTCATCAATTTGCTCAGCGTGGGTTTCGCCGCAGACGCCGCCGTCGCCGCCAATCGTCATTTCAAACCGCTGGGCCAGTTCGGCTACATCCTCGGCGTGTTGCTGTGCCTGGCGCGGCTCCGCCGCCGCGCCTTTCCCCTGCGCGCCGACGGCGATGTCGATTTCGACCGGCGCCGCTGCCTCTTTCTCAGCTTCAACAACAGCAAATTTACCGGCGGCAAGATGATGATCGCGCCGCAGGCGGCCACCGACGACGGCCTCATCGAATACGTCCGTTGGGGCCCCGTCGGACGGCTGCAGCTCATGGCTAATTTCCCCGCGCTGTTCGACGGATCGCACATCCGTCATCCCCAGGCCTCGCGCCGCGGTGTACACAGCATCGAATTTCAGCTCGAGGCCCCCGTCGACGTCATGGTGGACGGGGAAACGCTCA
>Ga0209342_10006961_pt1 | contig 11399 bp, 11 predicted proteins | sample RifCSP16_2_FD_184023 | JGI IMG/M metagenome (GOLD analysis project Ga0209342, IMG submission 184023) | Soil microbial communities from Rifle, Colorado - Rifle CSP2_sed 16_2 (SPAdes) (version 2) | ecosystem: Environmental > Terrestrial > Deep subsurface > Rock core/Sediment | place: Rifle... | reverse complement strand
AATTTCGCTATCGCAATCACAAAGAGCTCGGTAAGACTATCGTGCGGGCCGGCATGCATAAGGGCATCGATTTTTCATACGGCGAACATATTGAGTTGCAACACACGCAAACCGTTCCGCTCTACTTTCTCCTGCCCGAGCCGAAGATTCCGATCTTGCCGATCTACGTCAATACCTGGGTCGATCCGTCGCCGTCGCCACGCCGCTGCTATCAAGTGGGTGAGCTGGTTCGCGAAGTCGCCGATAATTCAAGCGAGCGGATCGCTATCTTAGCCACCGGCGGTTTGTCTCACTTTCCCGGCTCGCCGCGCATCGGCGAGATCGACGAGGCCTTCGATCACGAGCTTCTCGCGGTGATGCGCGACGGCAAGGGCAAGAGCTTCGTCGACTATTCCGGGGACGACTTACTGCAAGCCGGCGATACGGAGTTCCTCAATTGGATGGTCGTGATCGGGGCCGTCGGTGACGCGAAGGCGACTTACACGGCTTATATGCCGGATTTTGTCGCCACGGGTTGGGGCTTTGTCAGTTGGCGATTTTAACGAGGCGGGTATGAGCTGCTATCATCTCAGCCGTTTGCTTTTCAATCTTAAGATGGACGAAGCTTGTTTCGAGAAGTCCCTTCAAGACTTCGAAGCCGTGATGAACGAATACGATCTCACCACGGAGGAAAGAGACGCGCTCAAATCGGGTGATCCGCGCAAGTTGCGGCAACTGGGCGTGCACGGTATGCTCTGCCTCTACATCAAACGCCTTCAGCCCGAATTCCGCGATAATATCTACTGGAAGCAGAAGTGAAATTGAGATGTGAGAATGGAGAATCGAGGATCGCGGTCTCCGATCCTCCATCCTCGATCGGCGATGCGGGAGGTTAACGATGGATTTGGGTTTGCGGGGAAAAGTCGCGCTGGTGGCCGGCGCGAGCCAAGGGATGGGGCGTGCTACCGCCTTGCTTTTCGCGCGCGAGGGCGCGAAGGTCGGAATGTGCGCGAGAGGCGAGGCGGCGCTCAACGAAACCGCGCAAATGATCCGCAGAGAGACTGGCGGCGAAGTGTTGGCGATGGTCGCCGACATGACCAAGGCGGAAGATATTCAGAGGTTCGTAAACCAGACCGCAGAGCACTACGGACGACTCGACATCATCGTGAACAATGCGGGCGGTCCGCCTCCCGGTGAATTCATGAAATTTTCCGATGAAGATTGGAGCGCCGCTTTTAATTTGAGTTTCATGAGTACGATGCGTATGACGCGCGAGGCGGTGCCGCATATGCGCAAGGTCGGCGGCGGCCGCATCATCAACATCACTTCCTACTCGGTCAAGGAGCCCATCGCCGGCCTGGTTCTTTCCAACGCGATCCGCAGCAGCGTTATCGGCATGGGCAAAACCCTTTCGCGGGAGTTTGGCCGCGACAATATTCTCATCAACAACGTTTGCCCTGGACGCATCGACACTGAGCGGGCGCAAAAACTCAACAAGGCCCGGGCGGAGCGGCTGAAAAGACCCGTTGAGGAAGTCAACCGGGAGATGGCCGCCGAAGTACCCCTGGGTCGTTACGGCACGGCGGACGAAACCGCCGACCTGATTGTTTTTCTTGCTTCGCAAAGAGCCAGTTACATTACCGGGACGACGATTCAAATCGACGGCGGTTTAATACGGGGGATTCAATAATGGTACATTTCGTCATTCAATGGGACCTGCCGGATCAGAAGGCCAACCTCACGATCTACGCCAACAAGGCAAAAAACGATTGGTTACCGACGACGCTTTCGCACAAAGGGGTCATCGAGATTCGCAATTACCGCAACCCCCTCGAAGTCTCGCCCCATGTCGCAATCACCATCGATTTCGAGAATCTGGACAACTGGCGCGACTATATCGACTCGCCGGATTACGTCCGTATCATGCGCGAGCTACGAATCCTCGGCTGCCGTAATTTTAGCGCAAACGTCTGGGCGCCGTCGAAATATTTCCCCGAGTCGATGAGGCCGTAAACCGCCCTTCGGGCTAATCTCTGGCGTTCAAAACGTTCAAGCTGTTCAACCGCTCCGCTCTGTTCAAACCGTTTGAAGATTAGAACGGCTCGAACAATTTAAACGGTGTTGCGCGCCGCGCTACACAATTTGATAGGGCCACACGTGCTGCAGCCGCAGGATGTGAATGCCGTGGTTCTTGTCGCTTAGATAAATGAAGCCGCGGCGGTCGACTATCACGTCCTCGGATTGCGCGACCAGCTTGCTCGGTTTGGTGCCGACTCGCACCTTCGGATCGCCCGGCACGAAGTACGCGATTTCCTTCGGCTGGTGCGGGTCGCGAATGTCATAGACTCTCAGACCGGCGTTGAAGTAGGTGAGGTAGGCGATATCGTCGCGGTCCTCCAAGCAGGCCTGATGATTCGGATGATGATGGTTATGCGGACCGAAGCGGCCGCCTTTCTCATAGAAATTCTTCAGGCCGCTTTCCGGCGGCGGTTCAGGCAATGGGAAGAGCGAAATCATGCGCGGCTGTTTTTCATCGCTGATGTCGGCGATGCCCGCCATGTTGAGAGTTTCATCGCCGTTCTCGCGAATCGCTTCGTCGTTGATCAAAGCGATCTTGCGGCGCGGCAGCGGTAAGTAGGTGTGAATCCCCTGCGTGGCCGTGATACCACGGAAAGCGAGCTGGCTGATCATGCGCGGCTGCACCATTTCCGAAACGTCGAGAATGATCCCGCCGCCGTCGCCGTAGGAGAGATAGGCACGGTTGCCTTCGATATGCGCCGGGCCATGACTGGAAAATTTCAATCCGGGTGTCGGAGCGGCTTGCTCCGGTAACGAAAAGCGGCCGACCTCTCGTGGCTTGGTCGGGTCCGAGATATCGACGATGCGGTAGATTTTCCCGGTCATCCCCGGCGCGCCCGCGGCGGCGTGCACGAGGTTGCCCCCATCATAGAAGTTTCGATGCGTTCCCCTGCTGCCGGTTTGAAAATGGCCGAGCCGGCGCGGCTGGGCCGGATCGCTCACGTCGAATATAAAGAACCCTTCGGCAAACGGTTGGCCGTCGACACCGCCCCAGCCGGGCGCGATCCGCTCAAGAGCCGCGATCATCCTGCCCTCGGCCACCTGAATCTGAATCGTCCAGCTGTTTTCCGGTCCGGGAACGAAGGTACGAAGCTCCGGCGCCGCCGGATCCGTGACATCGAGCACGCTCCAGCCGCGATGCCAGAGGTGTGCGACGTAGAGGTACCCGCGGTTGTTGACCTCCTGCATCGCCAGCTTGAAAGCCGGTCTACCGTTCAAGTCGTGGTAGCCGACGGGTTCGATGTTACGAGAGAAAAATCCTTGGGGAATTTGTTGTGCCATGCTTCACCTCTTCAGGCTTACGCCGACTCGGCTGCAATATTTCGCGATCGGGCATTGACTGCAAACGGGCGAGATGGGCCGGCAGAGGTGCTGGCCGAAGCTCACCAAGAGATCGTTGAATTCAATCCAATACTTCTTCGGGAGTTTGTCGCGGAGCGCGAATTCGGTCTTTTCCGGAGTCGCCGTCTTGACGTAACCCCAGCGGTTGGAGATGCGGTGCACATGTGTGTCCACGCAAATGCCGGCTTTCCTATACCCCAACGTTACCACGAGATTCGCGGTCTTGCGTCCAACGCCCCTGAATTTCAATAGCTCGTCGATGGAATCGGGCACTTGACCGGCATAACGGTCGATCAAAGTTTGACAAATCTCCAGGATGTTTCTTGCCTTGGTCCTATAAAATCCCACGGGATAGATGAGCTTTTCGATTTTCTTCGCCGTGAGTTTCAGCATCGTCTCGGGCGAATCGGCGAGAGCGAACAGTCGGTGTGAAGCTTTCGCCGTGGTCGCGTCTTGGGTGCGCAGGCTCAAGATACAGGAGATGAGCACTCTGAACGGGCTCTGATAGGTCTCCGCCATCAAAGTCACGATGGGCGTTTCCCACCTGGGCACTTCCCGGCGCAGAATCTCTATGGCCGAATGTATGTCGCGGTCTTTCACGGCGCTAGTCCGGATTGGTCAGACTGTGACGGTGCCCTCGGAGCGAGCCCTCCAAGGCAAAGGCAATGGGCCTGTGCCTCAACAAGTGTTCAATTCGTTCAAATAGTTCAAATCGTTCAAAACGCTTTGAACAGCTTAAACGGCTTGAACGTTTTGAACTCCGCTCGTCAGCGGGCTCACTCCTCGGTCTACAGAGTGTCCTGATGTGTCGTTGGGTCATGAGTAATGAGCGCTAGTCTTTTCCCCGCCGATTGGCTAAATTAATGATCGTTCATATCACAGATTTCGGTCGGGTCAAAAGTTTCTCGTCCTATGGTGGCCGACAAAATTCTTAAGGCGCTAAATTCCCGTTCGCCACAAACCATTGTGGGCGACCATTTCAAACCGGCCGCCGTGTTGATTCCGATTCAAGAAGGCGAAGACGGCGACTACCTGGTGCTCACCAAACGGGCCGACCACTTGAATCATCACAGCGGCCAGATCGCATTTCCGGGCGGGCGGGTAGACGATTCTGACGCCGATGAATTGGACGCGGCACTGCGCGAGAGCCACGAAGAGATCGGCATTCATCCGCGCGACGTGCGTATTTTGGGGAAGCTCGATCAAATCAATGCGGCCTATGGCTATGGCGTGACGCCGTTTGTCGGCGTCATTCCCGCGCACTATGAGTTTCGCTTGAATCCGGCGGAGACCGCGGCGGTCTCTTCGGTGCCGATCGCCGCGTTACTTGAGCCGGCCAACTTCGTCATCAACGATTATCTCTCGGCGCGCGGCCAGCCTAGTTATCACTTCTACGTCAATGGCTGGGATGTTTGGGGAGTCACCGCGCGAATCCTCGTGCAATTTTTGGAGCTGGTCTATGATTTTAAGATCAAGCAGCCGTGATTGGCTGGCGTTCGGCGCGGCCTTTTTCTGCTTGATCGCGGCCTGCGCGCCGGTGCCGCGCTTTTACCTTCAATACGGCACCGATTTCAAGCAGAGCGACTTAGAGAAAATGCTCGCCGAGAATCCATTACCGATGGGAGAAAATATCAAGGTTATCACGCTTGGCCAGGGGCCCGCGGCGAGCCATCATGTCGTGCAGATCCACGATCGCGAAAGCCCGCACCTGCATAAGACCCACGACGCCACGGTGATGATGCTGAAGGGGCAGGGCTATCTGATGCTCGAGCAGCGGCGCATCGATCTCATGGTCGGCGACGTGGTCTATATTCCGCGCGGCGCGGCGCACTATTTCACCAATACCGCTCGGGAGCCGACCGTCGCCTTTGCGATTTACTCTCCGCCCTTCGACGGCAAAGATATAGTTCCCGTGAACAATCCTTAGCGAAACGCACGGCGAAGATCTACGGAAAAATCATCGCGTCGGACCTTTGAAGAGAGTCGCGCCCGGTGAACCTGGGGCAAGCGCGCGCCGCGCCTCATGCAAAAAAGAGAAATCGACGAGCGACTTCGGCTCCTGGACGTCAGGAGGGGGCTGGCCCAATTCCCGCGCCAAGTTCAAGACGTCGCGAACTTTGTCCAAGCCGATCTCCCCGTTGGGAGTCAACATGGCCGAGGCGTTGGCGTAGACTTTTTTCGCGGTGGCCGGATTGAGATTAAACTCCGATGCGAGAAAGGCTACGGCCAGGTCCTTCTTTTGTCGGTAAAGATGAACCGACGTCAACGCGGCCCGCACCATTCGCCGTACTTCGCTCGGCCGGGTGCGGATTTTTTTATCGCTGGTGATAATCCCATTGATCGTTGGGGCGTCCGGAACCTCCTCGCCAAGAAAAGCCAGCGAATAAAATCCTTTTTCTTCGGCCAGCACCGAATGGGGAGGCGCCATGACCGCGCCATCCAAGGCGCCCGCGGCCAGCCCCTGAAAACCGATGGGAGAGATCTGCCCGGCAACGTACGTAACGTCCCTGTCCGGATCGAGGCCGCGTTTTCTCAGAAAGCGCTTCAGAACCAGATGGGGAGTGTCACCGGGAAAACTGACGCCGATGTTTTTGCCTTTGAGCATGGCGGCGTCGCGAATACCCGGTTGGGTCAGCAACCAAAATGCCGCTTTGTCGTCCAAGGCGAAAATAAGCTTTAGCGGGAAACCACGCGTCGCGCCGCGCAGCGCGGCGCCGCCATGGGCGATATAATCGAGCCTCCCGGTATTGAGTCCGGCGATCGCTAAATCGGTGCGCAGGACGTGAATTTCCGCCGCCAGGCCTTCGGCGGCGAATACCCCTTCTTTTATACCGAAATAAATGGGCATGTATTGCACCGCGACCACGGGCACGGCGAGACTAACTTTGTCTAAGGCGAGAGCGATCGGCGCAAGACCGACAACGCAAAGCAGGCACAATAGCAGCGCCCGGCGGATGGCCTGCGTGGAACGGATATTAAATAGCTTCATGGTCATTCGTGAGGACAAAGCGCGGACGTATCCAACTGATGAGCGCGGGTAAGAGCAGCAGCCCGCCGAGCATATTCATCGTTAGGATGATGAGCAGTTGATAACCCATCTCCGCTTGGAAACGCAGCGGAGAGAAGGCCCAAAAGGCGATGGCGGCGGAAATTAAGAAAGCGGTATAGAGAACCGCCTTGCCTGCCGTCGCTACGCCGTCGATCAAAGCGCCGTCGAGATCGTCGCGTCGGCGGCGCCGGTATTCCTCGATCGCCCTGGAAACAATATAAATACCGTAATCTTCGCCAAAGCCGATGCCGAGACTGATGACCGGCAAGGTGTTGACGTTTAACCCCACGTTCCAATACGCCATCAACGCCATCCCAAAGGTGTTCGACATCAACACGATGCCGACGAACAAAAGGCCGGCCGTTAGCGAGCGGAACCCAAAAGCGCAGAAGATAAGCTGCGCCAGGAGCATCATCCCGAGCGTAATTTTGTCGGAGCGGGCGATGACTTCATTGGCCGCGGCCAGAACGCCCACGTATCCGCTGGCCAGTTTGAACTCGGCGCCCGGCATGGGATGGGTAAGAATGAATTCATCGGCGCGATGGATGACGTCGCGAACGGTGTTTCCCTTGTGGTCGTAAAGAAAAAACGTCACGCGACCGTGCTGAAAATTGTAGTTGACCCAGCGGTCAAAGTCTCCCGGCTCGCTGCCGTGCTCCGCGACCATGACGATGCCGCCCACGTCATCGGCGGAACGCGGCAAAACACCCCAGCGCGGGTCATTATAATGCAGGACCGTATTGATTTGCCGGGTCAGATCGACGAGCGAATCGGTTGCGCCGACGTGAGGAGAGCGCAGCATGTGACGCTGAAACGCTTCGATGGTCGCCAGCACCTTGGGCGATTTCAAAGTGTTTTCCGCCGCGCCTTTGACGATGACGTAAAGATGATCCGTCCCCTGAAATTTGTCATTGATGTGCCGCACGCTCTGATTGTAAATAGAATCGGGCCACAAAAGCGGCGAGCCGGGGCGAGAATCGCCGACGGTGAGGAATCGATACCAATAGAAACTCCAAACGATAATACCGCCAAAGCAGGCCAGAACGACGATTCTCCCCACCCGATGGATACACCATCGCGTCAGCCAGCGCAGCGGAGCATCCAGCCAGTGCCCCTCCCCGCCTTTAGGAATCCGCCGCGGCGTTGGAAAATAGCAGCAAAGAATCGGATCGAGAATAATCACGGTGACGAGATTGCTCAGCACCCAGAAACTGCCCGCGATGGCGAGCTTGGTGAGAATCGGCATGGGCGCCGCAAGCAGAACCGTGAGCCCGATGGCGTCGGTAATAATTGAGACACCGCCGGGCATCATCAGGCCCGCCGCCGACTCGATGGCCGCTTTCTCTTTGCTGCCGTAGCGCTCGAGCTCCTCGAAGAATCTTTCCCGGAACTGGATGGAATGACTGATGGTGCGCGCCGCGATGAGAAATGGCACGACCAGGACGAGGGGCTCAAAGTTGTAGCCCAGCAGCGCCGTGAATCCCGTCCCCCAAATAAACGTGACGAGAGCGGAGAGCACCGGGATTATGACGCCGTTGAGATTCCTATAGTAAAGAGCCAGAAGCGCGAGAATACTCAGGGAGGTCAGCGCGATGATTACGGTGACGTCTTTTAGATGATAATAGATCCAGCCGTAAAGAATCGGCTCGCCGACGGCGTAAACACGGGTTTTGGAGTCTTCTGCCTCTTTGATCGCTTGCTGAATGCGTTGAAACAAAGCGGCATAATCCAGCCGCTCTTCGTGGAATGCAGCTGTAATCAGGGCCGCCTTGCCGTCTTCCGATACCAGCCGCCCAACGATGGTGGGGTTGGCATAGACGATGTTGCGCAGACGCTCGATCTCTTCAGGAGTGCGCGGAACATCGGGCCACATGACGGGCTGAACTTCGATGCCCCAAGCCGTGGCGCGCACGTCCTTCACTTTTTGCCGGGCGATCGAGAAGATCTGGTAGTTGTTGGCCCCTGGGATGCGTTCGACGGCTTCGGTCAGCTTCTTGATCTTCGTCAACGCGGACGGGTTAAAAATGTCGCCATCGGTGGTCTCCAGCGAGATGAGAACGACGTTGGCGCCGCCGAACGTTTTCCAGAACTCATTATGGGTTTGGATGTACGGATGGTCGCTCGGCACAAGGTCCGAGAAGGCGGTGTACATCTCGATTTTGACCGCGTGGTAACTGAAGAAAAGCGTGAGAAGAACGATGACGAAGAGGACGGCCAAGCGTTTCTTGACAATCCATTCGGCCAAGCGGGCCATCGGCTCAATGAACTCCGGTCGCGGGTCCGTTCAGAGCGATTTTAACCGGTGTCCATTGTCGACCGGCGTTGTCGCTCCGTAAAATCACCCCCCGGTTGCCGACGATCAGGCCCGTGTCCTCTTCGCCAAAGGCGATGCCGTTCAGGTTTGACGGCAAGGAAGGCGTGCTCAACGCATCCCACTGGCGACTATCGAATTGGGATACGAGAACCGTGCCCCGTTCGCCCACGGCAAATTTCTTCAAGCCCACCGAAGACGCAGAAAAAAGATGATTGTGCGTGAGATCGGCGGCGGAGGCGCCGTCTTGAGCGGCGACCTCCCACCTCTGACCGTCCTGGCTGGTGAGAATGACTCCATCCAGACCAAAAGCCCAACTGCCGTGGGAGCTCGACAAAAGAAGCCGAAAAAGGTTACGGCTGGCGCCGCTGATGAAAGGCACCTCGATGGGACTGTTTTGCTTGGTCCACGAGCGACCGCCGTCGCGCGTATGGTAGATGCGGCCGAATTCCCCGACCGCCCAGCCTTGCCGCGCGTCGACAAAGCGCACGTCGTTGAGAATAATGTCCGCGCCGATGGAGCGGTCCTTCCAAGTTGCGCCGCCGTCATCGGTACTGATAATGGTCCCCCGGCTTCCCACCGCCCAGCCTTGGCGCGGGTTGATAAAGTCGAGGCCAAAAAGATGCTCTTCGGTCGGCGTTTGCTGTTTGTGCCAGCTCTTTCCACCGTCGTCCGTGTGGAGAATGGTCCCGTAGCCGCCGCAGATCCATGCTTCGTTGGCATTCACGGCGCTAACGCGGAAAAGCGCTTCCTTGGAACCGCTCGGTTGCAGTTCCCAGGTCAAGCCCTGATCCTGGGAGCGCAGGATGGTTCCATGATAACCCACGACCCATGCGAAATGGCCACGCATCGCAACATCATAAAAATTATCGCGCAAGGCCGGCTCGCGCTCGGAGGATGGAACTCTTTCCGCGTGGTTGGCGAACGGGGAAGAGAATAGGCCCCAGACGAAGAGCGCCAGGAACACCGCCGCAATAGTAACTGTACGGAGTAACGTCATATTCGTTCCAGGATGACCCACATTTTTTCTATTCGATGCTGCCGCCGCGCATGACGGTTTCCAGCGTCGCGAGGCTGAACATGCTCGCAGGGTAGCCTTGATTATAGGCCCGCGTTGAAGTGACGATGGTCGAGCGGCCGTTTTGCACATTGACGATCGTTACATCGCCGACCGACCAGACTTCCCGGCCGTCGGCGAGCTTTACCGGTGTGAACATGCCGAACTGTTCCTTCCAGTAGTCGCCCTTTTTGTCCCAGATGAGCGTCCAGTGGGTATCGAAAGTCATTTTGTTGAGGTGCAATAGCTTTCTCGGATAGCAATAGTTCGGGTCCTTAGGCGTGATCTCCAGGACGTAGGTATCCACGACTTCCCATTTCTCATTCAGCGGCAGATAGTCCCCGTGCTTGCGGTCAAAGGGGAGCTTTTCCTGGCTAAGGTTGGCCAGAATTTTTTTCTCGCCGAGAAACTTATAATTGAAATCGGTGATCTTGCCGTTGAAGCTGTTGATGTCGTCCAGGTTGAACTCGCTGGGCGCAAGCGTCTGACATCGCTGCGTGGTCGTCGCGCGGCGAATACGCCGGATGCTGGGTATATAGATATAGAGATCGTCGGACTTTTTTGGATCGTCGTAGCGAATCTCCAGCGTCGTCGTGCCCGCGGCATCGCGCGGATAGCTGTCGACGCGAAGCTGCATATAGTCGATGTGCTCGTAGCCGGGAATAGCGGGTTTGGGATTCGAGGTATAGCGGGTTCGGGGAAAGAAGAAATAAGACACCAGATCCGCGCGGCGCTCTGAGCCATCCTTTTCGATAACCGAGCGGATAATCTTGCCGCCTTTAACCGCGCCGCCGGTTTTGTAGTCGTCGCCTAGCCAGCGCCAGAAAAAATTCCAGGCAAGCTTTTGTCCGATCTGAGAATCGTTGAGATCCATTTTGGGAAAGGGTTGCCCCGACACATAGTTTAAAAGTTCGCCGTTCGGGCCCAGACTCACGCGACCGGAATATCTCTCCGTCGCTTCGGTATACTCTTTCAGCGGTCGATAGATCTTCGGTGCTTTGATCTGGATCGTGTGGCCCTGCTTGATGCGGTTGAGGAAATTTTCACCGACCATTCCTTGCGCTCTTTGCCAGTTTTGCGGACCGATGGTATCTCCGGGCTTGAGGTCGAGTTCCGCCGCATGAGCCATCAACGCGAGTGACAAAAGCGTGATAGCGGAAGCGAGAACGCGGCAGATTGCGGATAAATTCTTGGTCATGGGTTCACCTTTCATAGCTAAGTTCATTATTGGCGTCCGCGTCCTATCCCTAGAATTGGTAGCGCATTTTCAGAAAGACCGAATCTTTTTCGTCAAAAAAGCCGAACGACTTGAACTTGTTGCGTCCGCCGTAAAAAGCGCCGACCAGGCTGAATTTAATCTTCTCATTCCCCGGAGGTACATAGCTGATGGCGGGATTCGCCGTCCAGTAGCCTTCCGGATCGTAGCCGATAAATACGTCCGGAAGTATCGTATCGCCGGCATATCCGGTGCCGATTCTGAAGGTGAGCGTGGTCGAGACTCTCTGGATCTTTTCGGCGGTGGAAAACGGGTGAATCCCGTCTTCATGATCGAAGATGATGCTTTGAAAGATCTGAAATGAAAG
>Ga0209342_10006959_pt1 | contig 11399 bp, 11 predicted proteins | sample RifCSP16_2_FD_184023 | JGI IMG/M metagenome (GOLD analysis project Ga0209342, IMG submission 184023) | Soil microbial communities from Rifle, Colorado - Rifle CSP2_sed 16_2 (SPAdes) (version 2) | ecosystem: Environmental > Terrestrial > Deep subsurface > Rock core/Sediment | place: Rifle... | reverse complement strand
TGGTTGGTCTTGGTTGGGTCTGGTCTCGCTCAACTTGACGCCCGGAACACGCGGCCTATAAGATGCGGCCGGCCCGGGGGTCAAGCACCCTCGCGACCTCGGCCATGAAGTCTTACATCTACCTGATTCCCCTCTTCCCGCTCCTCGGTTTCCTCTTCAACTTCACCGTTGGCGTGCGCGTGCTGGGACGCGGACGCGCACCCGGCGACCACGGCCCCGGCGGCCATGGCGCAAGCCACGCCAGCCCCTCCCCGATCGTCAGCCTGGTGGCCTGTGGCGCCGTGCTGGCTTCCTTTGTGGTGGCGGTCCTGGCCGTGATGAGGGCCCACGCGGCTCCTGACCACACGCTGATCGAGACCCTGTGGACCTGGATCCCGGGTGGAGCCGCCGAGATCGTGGGCGGGACCGCCCCTTTCCACGTGGACTGGGCCTACCAGGTGGACCCGCTTTCCTCGGTGATGATCTTGGTCGTCACCTTCGTCGGTTTCCTGATCCACGTCTACTCCACCGGCTACATGGCCCACGACCCGGGCTACGCCCGCTACATGGCGTACCTGAACCTCTTCATGTTCGCCATGCTCACGCTGGTTCTGGGTGCCAACTACCTGGTCCTGTTCGTGGGCTGGGAAGGCGTGGGCTTGTGTTCGTACCTGCTGATCGGCTTCTGGTTCGAAAAGCAGAGCGCCTCGGACGCGGGCAAGAAGGCCTTCATCGTCAATCGAATCGGCGACGCCGGCTTCGTCCTCGGCATCTTCTTGATCTTCGCGACCTTCGGCAGCGCCGACTTCCGGACCGTCGCGGCCAAGGTGGCCGAACTGCCGGTCGATTGGGCCTGGGGGGGGACGCTGACCCTGATCGGCCTCTTCCTCTTCGTGGGGGCTTGCGGCAAGAGCGCCCAGATCCCTCTCTACGTCTGGCTCCCCGACGCCATGGAGGGCCCCACCCCCGTCTCCGCCCTGATCCACGCCGCCACCATGGTTACCGCCGGCGTCTACATGGTGGCCCGCTCCTCGGCCATCTACGCCCACGCCCCCAAGGCGATGATGGTGGTGGCTGTGGTGGGCGGCCTCACCGCCCTGTTCGCCGCCTCCATCGCGCTGGTGCAGAACGACATCAAACGAGTGCTGGCCTACTCGACGGTCAGCCAGCTCGGCTACATGTTCCTGGCCTGCGGGGTAGGCGCTTTCACCGCCGCCATCTTCCACCTCGCCACCCACGCCTTCTTCAAGGCCCTGCTCTTCCTGGGCTCCGGTTCGGTGATCCACGCCATGTCCGGCGAGCAGGACATGCGGAACATGGGCGGGCTGCGGCCCAAGCTGCCCTGGACCAACCGCACCATGTGGGTGGGTTGCATGGCCATCTCCGGCATCCCGTTCTTCGCCGGCTTCTTTTCCAAGGACGAGATCCTGTGGTCGGCCTTCAAGGCCGCGGGCTATGGCCGCCTGTTGTGGGTCGTCGGCTTCCTGACCGCCGGCCTCACCGCGTTCTACATGTTCCGGCTCTACAACCTCACCTTCTCCGGCTTCTTCCGGGGCACACCCGAGCAAGAGAAGCACGTCCACGAGTCGCCCGCCTCCATGATCGTGCCTCTCCAGGTTCTGGCGCTGGGCTCACTCCTGGCAGGGTTCTTGGGCGTGCCGGCGCTCCTGGGCTCCCCCTTCGGCTTCCCCAATGTCATTGAGGAGTTCCTGCACCCGAGCTTCGCCGCTGCCCACCACGCCTTGGCGCAGGTCTTCCTGGCGGCCGTCCCCGGCCATGGCATCGAGATTGGGCTGATGGTCGCTTCGGTGGTCCTGGCGGCGGGGAGCATCCTGCTCGCCATCCGCTTCTACGACGTGGCGCCGGAGATCCCCGAGCGGCTCGCCAGGTCCTGGGCCGGCCTGCACCGGCTGCTGCTCAACAAGTACTGGGTCGACGAGGCGTACGACTTCCTGTTCGTGCGCGGTCTGGCCCTGGGCGGCGGCAACGCGCTTCACTCGGTCGACCGTTATGTGGTCGACGGCGGGGACGGCGAGGTGCGTCCGGGTCTGGGCGTGAACGGCATCGCCTGGCTGGCACGCGATCTGGTGGCCAAGGCCTCCAACCTGTGGGATCACTACGTGGTGGACGGGCTGGTGAACCTGACCGGGTTCGTGCTGGACGCCGCCAGCTACGCCTTCCGGGCGGTGCAGAGCGGCCAGATCCAGAGCTACGCCCTGGCCATGCTGATCGGGGTCTTCCTGATCATCGGCGCCGGTCGCTTCTTGCTTGGCCTGTACTAGGAGCTCCTGATGGACTTTCTCCGCGCCCACCTGCTCTCCATCGTGACCTTCACCCCGCTCCTGGGGGCCCTGATCCTGCTGCTCCCGGCCTTCAAGAAGGACGACAACCTCACCCGCTGGGTAGCCAATGCGTTTGGCGTCCTGGGGTTCCTGGTCAGCCTGCCGCTCTGGTTCTGGTTCGACCGGGCCCACCCCACGCCCTTCCAGTTCGTGGAGCGGGCGGCCTGGATCCCCTCGATCGGAGTCCAGTACTACTTCGGCGTGGACGGCATCAGCACCCTGCTCATCCTGCTCACCACCCTCCTGGGTTCCATCGCCATCCTCTGCTCCTGGACCGCCATCACCGATCGGGTGCGCCAGTTCTACGTCTTCGTGCTGCTGCTGCAGACCGGGATGCTGGGCGTCTTCTGCTCCCTCGACATGTTCCTCTTCTATCTCTTCTGGGAGGTGATGCTGGTCCCGATGTACTTCCTGATCGGGATCTGGGGCGGCGCCCGCCGGCTGTACGCCGCCATCAAGTTCTTCCTCTACACGCTGGTGGGGTCGGTGGTGATGCTGCTCGGCATCCTGGCCCTCTACTTCCACTCCAAGAGCCTGCCCGCCTTCGCCGCCACCGGGACCTTCGACGTCACCGAGTGGTACCAAATGGGCGTCCCCGCCGATCTCCAGTTCTGGGTGTTCCTGGCCTTCTTCCTGGGCTTCGCCATCAAGGTGCCCATGTTCCCCTTCCACACCTGGCTGCCCGACGCCCACGTGGAGGCGCCCACCGCGGGCTCGGTGATCCTGGCCGGCGTGCTCCTGAAGATGGGGACCTACGGCTTCGTGCGCTTCTCGTTGCCGCTCCTGCCTGAGGCCACGCTAGGTGCGGTGCCCTGGATGGTGGCCCTCTCCATCGTGGGCATCGTCTACGCGGCCCTGGTGACCCTGGTCCAGAAGGACATGAAGAAGCTCATCGCCTACTCCTCGGTCTCCCACCTGGGCTTCTGCATGCTGGGCATGTTCGCCCTGAACCCGCTGGGTATCGAGGGCAGCGTCTTGCAGATGATCAACCACGGCCTGTCCACCGGCGGGCTGTTCCTGATCGTGGGCATCATCTACGAGCGGCGTCACACCAAGGAGATCGCCCAGTTCGGCGGGCTGGCTCACGTGATGCCGGTCTACGCCACCTTCACCCTCATCATCTTCCTGGCCTCCATGGGCCTGCCGCTGCTCAACGGCTTCGTGGGTGAGATGCTGATTCTGCTGGGCGCCTACGCCGCCAACAAGGCCTGGGCCTACTGGGCGGTCTCCGGCATCGTGCTGGGCGCCGCCTACCTGCTCTGGCTCTACCAGCGGGTCTTCTGGGGCAAGATCACGAACGAGGAGAACCGGCACCTCACCGATCTGAATGCCCGAGAGCTGGCGACGCTCATCCCCTTGGTCGCCCTCTGCTTCTGGATCGGGATCTACCCCAAGCCGTTCCTGGACTTCCTGGACAAGCCGACGGCTGTGCTGGCGGCAGTGGTGCAGCCCCAGAAGTTCGGGCCCAACGCATTGCGCCCGCCCGCCGCCGCCGCGGTGGCCATCCCCACGACTCCGGTTCACGAGGAACGGGTGGTGCCCGAAGGGCGAGCGCCCGAGGGCCACTGAGCCAACTAGTCTCCGCGACGGCACCGCCGTTTCGGGAGCGCCGGCGGCGCGACATCCTCTCCATCCTGCTGGGCGTGGCCGTCATCGCGCTGGCGCTAGCCTACCTGGTCTTCCGCCCCTTCCTGCTGACCTGTACGGTGGCTGCTGCGGTGGCGCTCTTCCTGGCGCCGGCTCAGCGGCGGCTGTCCCGCGTGGTGGGTGGCCGTTCGGCGATTGCCGCCGGTCTTCTGGTCCTTCTGACCACGGTGGTGATCTTGGTTCCGGTCCTCTCCTCGGTGGCCCTGCTGGCGGACCAGGGTGTGACTTTCTTCGCCTGGCTCGGACCCCAGCTCCAGCCCGACGCCTTGCAGAAGACCTGGACCGAGAGCGTGGCTCCCCGCCTGCCCTGGCTTCAGCCGTGGCTCCGGCGCGGCGACGTGCAGTTGGCTCCGGTGGTGTCCGACACCTTGTCCCAACTCGCCTCCGGGGCTCGCGATGCGATCCAGGGCATCGTCACCGGTCTCACCACTGCGGTGCTGGAGCTGTTCCTGTTCCTGCTCATCCTCTTCTTCCTGCTACGGGACGGCCGGGCACTCCGGGAGTACGTCCGAACGCTATCGCCCCTCAGCAAGGCCCAGGAAGACGCCATCGCCGACCACCTGGCAAAGACCGTGAAGGGCGTCTTGCAGGCCATGGTGGTGGTGCCCCTGGCACAGGGCTTTCTGGCCGCGCTGGCCTTCTGGGTGTTAGGCGTCCCCTCGCCGGTGCTGTGGGGGGTGGCGGTGGTCTTTGCCGCCCTGGTGCCCATCCTGGGATCACCCCTGGGCTGGGTGCCCGCCGCCGTCTACCTCTTCGTCACCGTGGGCCCTGCCCGCGGCTTTGCCATGTTGATCTACGGCGCGGTGGTGATCAGCGGCATCGACAACGTGATCAAGCCGCTGCTGCTCCGCGGGACGGCTCAAATCCATCCCCTGCTCGGCTTTCTCTCCATCCTGGGCGGTGTGCTCGCCTTCGGCCCGCTGGGTTTTCTGGTGGGGCCGGTGATCCTCTCCTTGGCCCTCTCCGCCCTGCGTCTCTACCGGCTCGACGTGTTGCGGGCGCCGCGTCCGGGAGAACCCGACCCTCCACCGGTGGTGCTCTCAGAGGCGCAATTGGCGCCGACAGGTCGTCCCGAGTGAAGGCGCCTATGCCGTTGATAGCGAGCGACTTGTGGGCGTGGGTTGGGGGCGGCGAAGAGCCCCTTTGCCTTGCCCCATCGCTGCCCGCTGTGATACCCTTCGCGGCTGTCGTCGGCCGGGAAAGCACTGCCCTTGTCAGCTACGGGTAGCAGAGGCGACTGGGAGCGCGCCCTTCGGGAAGCGGCCCCGTACCTGGGAATCGGAACCAGCCTCGCGGTCACGGTCCTGGCCGGTCTCGGGATCGGGTACTGGGTGGATGGGCGTTTCGGGACCAAGCCGCTTGGCTTTCTGGCGGGTGGCGTGTTCGGGATGGTGGCAGCGGCTTACCACTTCTACAAGCTGCTGGCGGTGAAGAAGCGGTGAGCCTCGGCAAGTACGCGCTGGTTGTGCTGGCCATCGTGAGCGGGTCTTTGGCTCTGCTCTGGCCCTGGCTGGCTCCGACTCTGGGACCGGAGGGCTGGCTGGCCACCTTGGCGGGTGGAGGGTTGGCGGCGGCCAACACCCTGGTCGCCTATGGACTGGTGGTCTTTTCGGCCGGGCGCTCGGCCAACGTGTTCATGAGAGCCGTGCTGGGCGGGATGGTGGGGCGGATGGCGGTGATGCTGGCGGCGGTGGCGGCTCTGATCCTGATCCTGGGCCTTCCCAAGGTCCCGCTGGCGGTCTCCCTCCTCAGCTACTTCGTTCTCTTCCTGGCGATTGAGTTGGCCGTCCTCCACCGGAGGACGGCGGAGACATCACGATGATCCTCGGCAGGCTGGCCGCTCTAGCGGCAGCGACAGAACCCCCGGCGCATGAAGCCGCCGCGCACGGTGGAGCGGAAGCCGCCCCCCACGCGGTCGGACCGGCCGAAGTCCTCATGCACCATGTGGTGGACTCTCGCTGGGGGGACCTCGTCATCGGCCCCTTGAACCTGGGCCCCACCAAGCACCTCTTCTTCTTCGGGGTGGCGGCGGCCCTGGTGATCCTGGTAGTCCGCCTGGCCATGCGGAGCTACAAGCAGGGCATTCCAAGCGGCCTGGGTGCCGCGGTCGAGGCCCTGATCGTCTTCGTGCGCGACGACATCGCGGAGAAGAACATCGGCCACGACGGCCGAAAGTTCGCGCCGCTCCTCCTGAGCTTCTTCTTCTTCATTCTGGTGGCGGCGCTCTTCGGCCTCATCCCCATGCCGTCCTACGACTTCAAGACCGGCCACCTCTCGCTGGCGGGCGTCACCTCCACCGGAAACATCGCGGTGACCCTGGGCCTGGCCTTCATCTCGTTCCTGGCCCAGCAGTGGGGCGGGATCTCCAAGTTCGGCGTCGTCCATCATTTCCTGGGGATGGTGCCGCCGGGGATGCCCAAAGCCCTGTTGCCGATCATGATCCCGGTGGAGCTCATCGGGATGTTCACCAAACCCTTCGCCCTGATGATCCGTCTCTTCGCCAACATGCTGGCCGGGCACATGGTGGTCACCACCCTGCTGCTCTTGATTCCCCTGATGGCGGCCATCAGCACCGCCTTCGGGGTTCTGATGATTCCCATCTCCCTCGCCCTGGCGCTCTTCATCATGATCCTGGAGGTGCTGGTCGCCTTCATTCAGGCCTACATCTTCACCTTGCTCACCGCCATCTTCATCGGGATGTACGCTCACCCCGCGCACTAACGAGCTTCTCAAGGAGAACCGAAGACATGCCCACTGATCCCAAGGCTCTTGCGTACTTCGCTGCCGGCATCGGCGCCGGCCTCACCATCATGGGCGGCGCCGCCGGCATCGGCCGCCTGGCCGCCGCCGCCATGGAGGGCATCGCCCGCCAGCCTAACGCCGCCGGCGACATCCGCGGCGCCATGATCGTGGCCGCCGGCCTCATCGAGGGCGTCACCTTCTTCTCCCTGATCGTGACCATCCTGCTGGCCATCAAGTAGCGCCATGACCTCCAATCCGGCCGTAGCCGCGCTCCTGGCCTCGGCCTCCGAGGGGGGCGGCGGCGGGCTCACCGACATCAACTTCGGCCTCACCATCTGGACCGTCGTCCTCTTCGCGCTCTTCGCCTTCGTGATGACCAAGCTGGGGTGGAAGCCCCTCATGAACATCATCGAGGAGCGCGAGAAGAGCATCAAGGTCGCCGTCGACAGCGCTCACCAGGCGAGCAGCGAGGCCCAGGCCTTGCTCATCGAACACAAGGAGATCCTGCGCGACGCCGGACGCCAGCGTGAGGACATCGTCAAGAAGGCGATCAGCGAGGCCGACCAACTCCGCGCCGACTTGCAGGCGCACGCCAAGGCGGAAGCGGAGCGGATGCTGGAGCGGGCCAAGGCGCAAATCGAGCAGGAGAAGCGTCAGGCGCTGGAGGAGATTCGTTCACAAGTCGCCGACCTGGCCATCCACGCCGCCGCCAAGATCGTGACCTCATCGCTCACCCCGGAAGCCCAGAAGCGACTGGTGAACGACTTCATCGAGACCCTGCCCCGCGCCTAGCGACAGTGATCGGCTTTCGGCGATCGGCGTGGCCGCCGGATGTCGATCGCCGTCCGGCGGGGCCCAGGAGGAAGCATGTCCGAGATCGGCGATATCTTCGCGACCTTGCCCGGGATGTTCCAGAAGGCCAACGTGAAGACCGCGCGCACCTTCTACTTCTCCCTGGACGACGATGAGAAGTGGACGGTCTATCTGAGCCCGGACCAGTGCCAGGTCAAGGCGGGCAAGCCCGACGCCGACGCCGACTGCTTCTTCAAGGCCTCGAAACAGATGTTCCTGGACGTGTGGGGCGGCAAGCACATCCCCTCGGCCAAGGACTTCCTGATGGGCACCATCAAGAGCAACAACCCGCTGCTGCTCAAGGACTTCATCGCGGCATTCAGGAAGTAGCGGCGACCGCGGTCGCCGCGCCTACCGATTCCGAAGCCAGTAGTCCCTGAAGGCCCGCAGCCGGGGAAGCGACTCGCGGTCCTTGACGCGGTTTGCGGCCTCCTTGCTCCGGATGATGTCGTCCGGATGACAGACCGGGAACCCCTCCACCTCGAGGTGCCGGCGCCAGGCCTCAGCGAAGCTCTCGATGCCGTCGGGGGCGAAGACCAGATCGAGGTCGAATGGCCCGCTCTTCAACTGGACGAAGTCCTTGCCCCGTCCAATCTCCTCCGCTTGGGACTCGGTCAGCTCGAAGCGCAGCTCGCGCAGGGCCCGGACCGCCGCGGCGCCGTTGGCCTCGGTCTTCTCAACGAAGAGGTCGGCGTCCTGGGTGGTGTCCGGATAGCCGAGGAGGATCGCCCCTGACTTGCCGATGAACAGGTAGCGGACGCCATGCCGTGCGAAGGCGTCGCGCACCTCCTCGGCTTGTGCGTACTCAAACCGCGGGGCCATAGCCGAGCCACTCTGGCAACTCCGCGGCACACCAGGCGCGGTACTCGGCCAGGGAATCGAAAGAACGGTAGGCCGCGTCGTCAAGCACGGGCTTGTAGGTGTGGATGAAGGCGTAACGCAGCCGCGTCTTCAGGGGGCGGCGGGCGGCCGCCTCGAACTCCGCCTCCCACTCGCGGGCCCCCTCGGCATCCACGGTTGCAATGATAGGCGCCGGGGCTCGCTCAGCCAAGCCGAGGTCTTGACGCTCCGGACGCTCCCAGGGCCTCGTCCCCGGCCGTAGCTGACCGCTGAGCGCTGAGTGCTGAGCGCTACTTCTCCAGCCCCTTCATCGTCATCGGATCGCGCAGCGGCAGCACCGTCACCTTTCCCCCGGCCAGGGCGGCGAGACCCACGTCGTGCTGGCCGTCGCCCAGGTCGATCTCCTGCTGGTTCCCCACCACCAGCATCAGCAGCTTCTCCGGCCGCAGGTGAGCCTGCGCCACCCGCTGCACGTCCTCGACGCTCACCGCCCTGATGCGGTCGCGATAGCCAGACCAGTACCCAGGGTCACGCTTGGTGAACTCGTCCCCGGCGAACACCGCCATGGAGCGGGCCCGCGACTCGAAGTTGCCGGGGAAGCTCTCCACCAGGCCCTTCTTGATGGTGTCGAGTTCCGCCGCTGCCACCGGCGTCTCTCGGATCTTGCGGATCTCGGTGAGGACCAGTTGGGCGGCATAGGCGACGCTCCGGCTCTTGGACTGGAACGCGGCCTGGAAGCGTCCCGGGTAGTCGACGCCTAGCGATAGGCTGGAGAATGCCGAATAGGCCAGCCCCTCGTTGGAGCGCACGGTCTTCATGATGCGCGAGGTGAAGCCGCTGCCGCCCAGGATCTCGTTCATGACGGTGAGGGCGAAGGCGTCGGGGTGTTCGCGCTGCACGGTGGGGAGGCCGATCGACACCCGGCCCTGGTTCACGTCCTTCTCGATTCGGTAGAGGCCGGGGGTCCGGGGCGCGATGCCGGAGGGAACCGCCGGCACCACCGGCTGCTCAAAGGGCCAGGCCGCGAAGGCCGTCTCCAGCTTGCCGAGCATCTCCTCCCGCGAGAAGGCCCCGGAGACCGCGGCCACCATGTTGGCCGGGTGGAAGGCGCGCCGGTGGAAGGCCGAGAGATCGCCCCGGTCGATCGAGGTGATCGAGGCCTCGGTGGGGAAGCGGTTGGTGAAGTGGTCCTCGCCGTAGAGCAAGACGTTCCACTCCCGGGACTCGATGTCTGCCGAGTCGTCGTTGCGCTTCTTCATCTCCTGGAGCGTCTGCTCCTGGCTGAGGCGCAGGCGGTCCTCCTGGAAGCGCGGCTCCCGGAGCATCTCCACGAAGAGAGCGAGGGCCTCATCCAGGTTCTCCGCCAAGCAGTTCAGGTTGGCGGAGGCCGAGGCGTCCCCGATGCCCGTCGAGACCTGGGCCGCCAGGAAGTCGAGCTTCTCGTCCAGCTCGTCGGCCGAGAGGCTCTTGGTCCCGCCCCGACGAAGCATGACGCCCGTCAGCTCGGCCACACCCTCTTTTCCGGCGGGCTCCAGGTGCTTCCCGGAGCGCACGGTCAGCGCGATGTTGACCAGCGGCAGCGTGCGGTCCTCGGCAATGAAGACCACCATGCCGTTCTTCAGCACCACCCGGTGCTCCGCCGCTTTGGGTGGCTCGTAGACGATGGGCTTGAAGGTGAGCTGGTCCGGATGCGCCGGAATCGGTTTGGTCGCCTTGGAAGTCGGGGTCTGGATGGCGGCGGCGCCTGCAAGCAAGGCGGCGGCGAAGGCGAGGGTGGCAGGCATGGGCTATCTCCTCCCGCCTTCGGGTTTCCTCAGGAACACGCCTACCGTGCGGCCCTCCCGGGTGAAGTAGTCCCGGGCCACCCGCATCAGGTCGGAGGCGCTGACCGCGTTCAACCGCTCGGCGTAGGTGTTGATGTGGCTCCAGTCGCCCAGGCCCTCATACTGCATGAGCTGGAACATGACGAAGGTGGGCGACTGGAGCCGGCGGAAGGCGTTGGCCTTGGCCTGGTTCTTGACCTTGAGCAGCTCGCTCTCCGGCACGAGTTCCTGCTGAAGCCGGTCGAGCTCCTCGTAGACTGCGGCTTCCGCGGCCGCCGGGCTCTGGTCCTCCTTGACCCCCACCTCGACTTGGATCAGGCCCGCGTACTTCTTTAGATCGACCGAGGCGGTGACCTCGTTGGCCAACTGGCGGCCCAGCACCAGGCCCTTGTACAGCCGGCCGGTGCGGCCACTCAGGACGTCGGTCAACAGGTCGAGGGCGGCCGCGTCCTTGTGGACGAAGGGCACCCCGTGCCACCAGATGCGCACGGTAGGCGAGGTCTCGGCCTCCGCCAAGTAGCGCTTCTCACCGAGCTGCCTCGGCTCTTCGGTCACCACCTCGGGTGGCGTCCGCTTGCCGCGCGGAAGGCGGCCGAAGTAGCGCCCGAGCAGCAAGAGCGCCCGGGCGCTCTTGAAGTCGCCCACCAGGACGCCGGTCAGGTTGTTGGGTGCGTAGTAGGTGGCGAAGTAGTCGTCGGCTTGCGCCTTGGTGTAGCTGGGGATGTCCGACGCCCAACCCACGACCGGCCACTTGTAGGGATGGGCTTGCCAGAAGAGGGCGCTGAACTCCTCATCGTACTTGCCGAGCGGCGTCGACTCGGTGCGCAGCCTCCGTTCCTCGAAGACCACGTCGCGCTCGCTGTAGAACTCGCGGAAGACGGGTGAGCGGAGGCGGTCCGACTCCAGCCAGGCCCACAGCTCCAGACGATTGGCGGGAAAGCGCACGAAGTAGCCGGTCATGTCCTCGTTGGTGAAGGCGTTCAGGAACTCGCCCCCGTTTCGGGTGTAGATCTCGTCGAGCTGGTCCTTGATGATGGTCTGCCGTTGCTTCTCGACCAGAGCGTCGAACTGCTGCTCCAGTGCGCGGTACCGCTCTGTCCGATTCTCGGGTTTGGCGAGATCGTCGATGTCGCCCCGCCGCAGCCGCTCCCGCATCCGGGCCATCTCGGCTCGC
>Ga0209342_10006958_pt1 | contig 11400 bp, 5 predicted proteins | sample RifCSP16_2_FD_184023 | JGI IMG/M metagenome (GOLD analysis project Ga0209342, IMG submission 184023) | Soil microbial communities from Rifle, Colorado - Rifle CSP2_sed 16_2 (SPAdes) (version 2) | ecosystem: Environmental > Terrestrial > Deep subsurface > Rock core/Sediment | place: Rifle... | reverse complement strand
CGCAGTGGAAGCCCAGATCGCCGATGGGGCCGCGGTCAAAAGTCCCGACCTAGTTCCCGCGGCGGCCGTCAGAGCCATGACGGCGGCGCGGATGAGCTCCGCGATTCCCGCGCCGATGCCTGAACTTCGGGCTGACAGCGGGAGCCAGAGGTCCGTATCCCGCCAGAGCGTCCAGCCCCAGAACCCTGACGGACTCCTGGAGCGCATCGAACCGCAGTCCCCGGGTGGGGCTCCAGGCGGCGGGCCGTTCCCTGAGAGCACGGCAGTCCTTCCGATTGACTTCAACTGGTTCCCGTACATCTGCTCGACGAGCAGCGGGCCATATTCCGACACCCCGGCGGACTTCGTCGTCGGCAATCTGACATGCGATGACGCGTTCTTCCCGGGGGCCAACGCGGTCAGCGCCGCCAAGGGCTTCTCGCCGCCCTACAACCGCAGCGGGGTCTTCCCGTTCTCGCTCTACAACGACCCGCTGGGGACGGTCGGCCGGTTTCCGTGGATCTCCCACGTGAAGATCTTCTTCACGAATGTGGGGTACGACCCCAGCGGAGGCACATTCGTTTGCTCCGGAACGTCGATCAACTCCGGCATTGGAGGTAACGAGAGCCTGGTCCTGACCGCGGGACACTGCGTCAACTCCGGCGGTGACGGGAACCAGTTCGGCCTCTGGTCCACTAATGTGCTCGTCTGCCCGGCCTGGCGGGACGGCAATGCCCCGCTAGGGTGCTGGCCTGGGAAGAAGCTCCTGACCCTCGGCGGCTGGTACTTCCTCTCGAACCTCCGGCGGGACGTCGGCATGATCGTGGTGGCCCGCGACTCGAATACGGGAACGGTGGGTCCCCTCAACCGCGTCGTGGGCGCTTATGGATTGATCGTCAACGCTCCCCGAACCCAGGAGTTCTGGAGCTTCGGGTACCCGGCGGCTTCCCCGTTCAATGGCCACCGGCTGCAAATCGTCACGTCGCCGCGGTCCCGCGATGACATCCGCCTTGACTACTACTTCCCTGGCGCCGGCCCTACGACCATGGGCATCGGCTCCGACCTGACCGGGGGGAGCAGTGGCGGCGGCTGGATCATGCGGGCCAGAATGGGCAACCCCGGCTATGCCAACGGGTTGAACTCCTACAAGTGGGTCGTGCCCCGCGAGCCCAGGATGATGCATGGGCCGTACTTCGACACATCGGTCAAGAACCTCTGGAACAACGCGCGGGTGGTTGACCCGTAGCGGCCTAGCGGCTCACGCTGCAGCAGTTCGAGAATCGGGACGGGCTATTCCCCGTCCCGATTCTCTTTTGTCCCCTGTCAGAAGCGGCACGGGCGACGCCCGCAGCCGGGTCCACGCCGCTGTGCGGGTGCAGTAGGGGAACTCGGAGCGACTTTCTCGTGGATATTGGCTTGGGTTGTTGGCCTCACATCCGGTTCTGCAGGAAACGCCCACTGCCCGACCGAAAGTCCCGACGATACGCTTCATGTCTGCCGACGAGGAAGGAGGGGTACGCGACCACGTAGCACCGTGCGGTCAAGCGACACCAGGAGACGACTACATCACAGGAGGTGAATGCAGTGCGATTGAGTAAGCCAACCTACTTTCTAACTTTCGTCCTCGTGCTTGGCCTCGGGCTCGGCGTCGCCTACCAGGTGCCGCTGGCGCGCGGACAGGTCGCAGACGCGGCAGCCCTAGGCAGCCCGGACCAACCGTCTGCCGCCGCAGTACGCGCGTTCTGGACTCCCGCGCGGATGGCCGCCGCACGGCCGGCACCGATGCCGATGCTCACCCGGCCGACGGGGAGACCGGCTCCAGCGCCTGCGGCGACCGGCACGCCGAAGTACGTCCCGCCGGTGGCTCCCGGACAGGTCGCGACGACCGGCGCCGTGCTCGGCCAGGTCGGAGGGACGGGCACGCAGCCCGCTGTCACCTACTACACCTACCCCTACCCATTCTCGACCAGCGGAACGTTCCCGTTCAGTCTCTACAATGGCCCCGCCCTCGGAACACTGGGATCGTGGCCCTGGATCACCAACGCGAAGGTGTTTTTCCAGAATGCCGGCTACGGAGGGGGGACCTTCGTATGCTCGGGGACGGTCATCAACTCTGGCGGCGGCGGAAACCGCCGGTTGGTCTGGTCGGCCGGCCACTGCGTCAACTCCGGCGGCGACGGGTCGACCAACGGCGTGTGGTCGACCAACGTCCTGGTGTGTCCCGCCTATCGGGACGGGAACTCCCCGGTGGGCTGCTGGGCTTCTCTTCAGCTCTGGACGCTCGGTGGCTGGTTCTCCTCTTCCAACTTCCGGCGGGACCAGGGCGTGATCGTGACAGCGGACAACGCGGGCTGGCGGATTCAGGACCGGGTCGGGGCGGAAGGACTGGCCTGGGACCAGAATCGGGTCCAGCACTTCATCGATTTTGGCTATCCGGCCGCGGCGCCGTATACCGGGACGCGCCTCAGACAGTGCTGGGCCTCCACGGCGATCGACGACAGCCCGCCGGGCCCAACCGCCGGGCCACAGACACTGGGAATCGGGTGCGACATGACCGGAGGCTCCAGCGGAGGCGGGTGGATCATCAACTTCACCATGGGGGGAGGGGGATATACCAACGGCCTGAACTCCTACAAGTACACCGTCCCCGCGCAGCCCCTGGCGATGTACGGCCCGTTCTTCGACGTGGGAACGGAGAACCTCTGGAACGCGACGCGGGGACTGTTTCCGTAGAAGACCGGTCGTCCCGCGACAACCTCGCTCCGGGATGGGGTATCCCCCCGTCCCGGAGCTTTTGCCCCCTGCCACACGCCGGCCCCGGGTCAGGTGCCGGTCGTCTTCCGGCAGATCATCAGTTCCGTGGAGGGGCTCTCGCGCAGCAGGCTCGTGAGGACCACATCAAGCGGATACAGCACGGCGCCGGCCAGGAAACCCAGCGGCTCACCGACGCGCACCAGACCGCAGAGTGATTCCCAGAGCCGGTGAGCCCAGGGGCGCCGGGAGGCCACCGGGGCATTCATGAGGACGAAGACGGGCGCACGCAGAACCGGGCGAAGCGATGCGGCCTCCAGCCAGGACACGATCGTCTCCAGGGGCCGCCAGACACAATGGGGCGCATGCTGGGCGGTTCCCTCCACGAAACAGTCAGTGAAAAGCAGATACCCCCCCGGCACGAGCAAGCGGGAGAGCGTCTGGATCGCCTGCACGTAGCCCGCGTCATCCATGACGTGGAAGAGCACATCCATGGCCGAGATGGCGTGAAAGGGCCCTCCCAGGTCCTCCGCGAGAGGCCGACTGATGTCGGCGAGTACAACCCGCACGTCGGGGTAGCGGGCGCGAAGGCGTTCCACAGCCGTGGGGGCAAAATCGACGCCAACGACGGACCGCACCCCGAGCCGCCGCCAGAGGTCGATGTAGAATCCGCTTCCGCTCCCGATGTCCGCGACGCGGGCGGCCGGCCAGGCGACGTCGAGGCGCCGGACGTGCCTGAGGAAGACGCGGCCGCGCAGGCGGTAGAGCCAGGCGTTGTATTGCCAGCCGAGCATGCGGCAGCCGGCGCCCCGCAGGTCGAAGTACATCCTGAGGCGCCGGTCCCAAAAATCCTGTGGCGGAAGATCTTCGCCACGACCCTCTGCGTTTGCCATGTCCATGCCTGTTCGCGCCGGAGCCCGCGAAGCCCTATGGAGCCCAGTGCCCGCAGGATGCTCTCGGGACGGAGGCGAATCAGTCACACCCACGGCGCGGACCTGCCGGACTGGAGGACGACGGACCCTTGGCATGGCGAATCCTCTTCCCCCGCAGCGATGGCGGGCCGGGCGGGGGGGAGATCAAGGTCCGGGACTACTTCGATCACTGTCTAGCCCATCCGGGCATCGAGCCCTACCTCTACGCCCATGCCGAGCCGTCGGCACTTTGGTGGGAGATCTGGTCCGGCATTGCACCGGAGCGCGTAATCTCGTCGATCGACCTCGGCCAGTATGATGCCGTATTCATTGGCGGCATCAACTGGGAACTCATCCCTGATGCGCCGGCGGTCCGCGTCCTCAACCTGATTCAGGGTGTCCGCCATGCCAATCCCGCCTATCCCCAGCTCTTCGGAGCCTTGAAGCGGTTCGCCCATCGCATCTGCGTCAGCGTCCAAGTCCGCGACGCGATTGCCCCATACGCCAACGGACCGATGGTTCTCATCCGGAACGGCATTCCCCTGGAGCGGTGCCTGCCGCGGGCACCCCGGGCAGTGGGTTCGGCGCTCATCCTGGCCTCCAAGCGAAGGGAATTTGGAGCGGCTCTGGGCGAGGTACTGGCCCGCCGAGGCATTGCTGCCGAGGTGGTCCTCGAGTGGATCCAGCGGCAGCACCTGTTCGCGCGGCTTGCCGCGGCCGACGTCTTCGTCGGCCTGCCGTATCGCCAGGAGGGCTTCTACCTACCGGCGCTGGAGGCCATGGCGAACGGGTGTGCCGTCGTCTGCGCCGACGCGGTCGGCAACCGGGACTTCTGCATTCCGGAGCGGACCTGTCTGCAACCATCCCGTGCTGATCTAGACGGGCACGTGGAGGCCGTGGTGACCCTTCTCAATGATCCGGCGCTGAGCGGAAGGATCCGGTCAGCCGGAATAGCGCTGGCCCAGGGATATGCCCTGGAGGAAGAACGGAAGGCGTTTCACCGATTTCTTGATGGGTTCCTCCGGCCCATCGAACGACCTGACGAGGCTGGCTAGAAGAACAGGGGCATCGATACCTCAAGACGAATGTGGAGGTGTCTGCACCCGCATAGTCCGTTCTGTCGGCGATCCCGGCAGGCCATTCGCTCACAATGACCGGAGGTAGGATGCCCCCAACCGCCGCGGCGTACAAGGTTTTGCTCATCGGCCTGGACGGGGCGACGTGGCACCTGCTCAGGCCCTGGGTCGATGCCGGCCAGCTACCCAACCTCAGGCGTCTGATGTCGAACGGCGCCTGGGGGCCACTCACTTCCACCATCCTTCCTCAGACGCCTCCGGCCTGGACCTCCATGGTGACCGGCGTGCACCCCGGCAGGCACGGAATCTTCAGCTTCATCAGGCGCCGACCAGGCACCTATGAGAAGGAACTGACCACATCACGCCACCGTCGCCGCGAACCCCTGTGGGACATCACCGGACGGGTGAGCAAGAGGTCAATCATCCTCGACCTCCCGCTCACATTTCCACCCGATCCGGTGCACGGCATCATGGTCAGCGGCCTGGGAACTCCGGGGTGGACGTCCGATTTCGTCTGGCCGCGAGAACTCAAGGAGGCGATTATCGGGCAGTTCGGACCGTACGAGTTTGACATCTACTTCTCAGGGGACATGGCGAAGTATCTCGAGGAAGCCGTGCGCATGACGGAACACCGCATCGGCGTCGCACGCTACCTGCTGCGGACCCAGCCCTGGGACTTCTTCATGGTGGTGCTGACCACGCCGGACCGCCTGCAGCACGTGGCATGGAAATTCATGGACGAGCACCATCCGGACTACGATCCGCGCGAGGCCGCCAGGTATCGGGCGACGATCCTCCACTTCTACCAACTGATCGACCAGGCAGTCGGAGAGTTTGCGGCCTGGGTTGACGAGAATACCGTCGTCATCATCGCCTCTGATCACGGATTCGGACCGGTGCACACGAAGGTTGCCTTGTCCCGGTGGCTCTCCGCCGAAGGGTTGCTTGTGTTGGGGAGCGAGCGGCACACGCTCCTGGCGCCGCGTGAGATCAAGCCCCATCAGATCCGCGGCGGAGGCGAGGTGGATCTCACCCGGGGGCCAGAAACCCTCCTGGCGCTGCGAGTGCGCCAGCCGAATGACTACGCCGGACTGGTCTTCGAAGTTCCAGGCCTGAAACACACCAGCAACTACGAACTGAGGGCCGTCGTCGGCGAGGCCACGATGGGCGCGGCCCTGGAGTTGAACGACCTGGGACGGCCCGGGGGACAGATTATCGGGGGAGCCACGCTCACCGGAGGTCCGCAGGAAGTGACCGCTGTCTTCCAACCACAGACCGATCCCGTCCAAATCATGGTGGCCATGACCACGTACGGCGGCAATCCGGCGGGCCAGATCGAGGTGAAGTCGGTAAGCCTCACCGAACTCGAAGATTGGAGGCGTACCAGCGCCTATATTCTGGATATTGGCGAGGCGCCCGAGAGCCACCGGATCCGCATCAATCTCCGCAGCAGGGAGCCGCACGGCATCATCGAGCCGGGAGCCGAGTACGAGCGGCTCCGGGAGACCATGATCGCCAAACTCAAGAGCCTCTGCGATCCAGCGGGGAGGCCGCTGTTTGCCGGCGTCCACCGGGACGAAGAGGCCTTCCCCGGTCCCTGTCGGGAGGACGCCGCGGATGTGCTCGTCGTCTTCGCCGCCGGGGTCGCCGGGACCAAGACGCCTAGCCGCGCGGACATGGCCGGTCCCGTGAGCTATCGTTCTAATGAAGGCTATTCCGGAAAACACGAGAAAAGCGGCGTGCTCGCGGTGAAAGGCCCGCCGATCAAAGAAGGCATAGAGGTCTCCGCCGAGATCGTCGATGTGTGTCCCACGGTGCTGCATCTGCTGGATGTGCTCATCCCCCATGATCTGGATGGCCGAGTGCTGTGGGAGATCTTCACCCCAACGTTTCAGGCGACGCACCCGGTGCGAGCAGCCGTTCCGGCGGCGCGTTCTGGGCCGTCCGGCGGCGGCCAGGGAGAGCAGTACACCGCCGAAGAACGTCAGCAGGTCGAAGAGCGGCTGAGGCGGTTGGGCTACATTGACTGAGTGATCTGCGGGACCGCTCGGTCAGCCCGTGGCAGGATGCGGGCAGCCTGCCGCGGAAGAAACGCATTCCGGACATGACCGAGCCCTCTGTCTCCATTGTCATCCTGAACTACAACGGGCGGGAGCACCTCTCCGACTGCCTGGGCTCCGTGGCCAAACTCCACTACCCTCCCGAGCGGCTGGAGGTGCTGCTGGTGGACAACGGCTCCACGGACGGGTCGCCGGGGTGGGTGCGCGAGCAGTTCCCCCAGGTGACCGTCATGGAACTCGGGCAGAATTATGGATTCGCCGAGGGGAACAATCGCGGGGCGGCGGCTGCCCGGGGCGAGATTCTGGCCTTCCTCAACACGGACACACGGGTCGATCCCGGCTGGCTCGGTGCGCTGGTCGCGCCGCTGACGGACGATGACCCCTCTCTGGCTGCCACCGCGTCGAAGATGCTGGACTGGGAAGGCCGGGCCCTTGATTTTCCCGTTTACGCCACCCTCCTGGGGATGCCCTACGCCTCCACGGAGGCGCGCGCCTACCGCCGGCCCGGGGACTACAACGCCCCCCAGTACCTGCTTTACGCCTCCGGCGGCGCCATGGCCATCGGGCGGGCTGTGTTTCTCGAGGCGGGCGGGTTCGACGCAGATTTCTTCATGTACCACGAGGACGTGGACCTGGGATGGCGCCTGTGGCTGCAGGGGTACAAGATACTCTATGTCCCCTCCGCCCTGGTCTATCACAAGCAGGGTGGCTCTTTCTTCGGGGATAGGGCTCCGCTCTACTTCCTGAACGAGCGAAACGCGCTGTTCACCGTGATCAAGAACTGCGGCGATGCCTGGCTGGCCCGGCTGCTACCGTTGCTGCTGTTCTGGATCGTCGAGCGGACCGGGCGCTATCTGCAGATGGATCCACAAGCCTACGGGCTGGGCCAGGCCGCCGCGCGTCTGCCTCAGTCGGTGGCCGTTTCTCCGGCAGCGCTGGCCGGTGTTGCTGCGGTCATGGATGTGATCCGCCACCTCCCTCGGATGCTGGAGAAGCGCGCCGCGATTCAGGCCCGGAGGGCCCGGACGGATGAAGAGATCGCGACGCTGTTCGAACTCCCGCGGGACGTGTTCGTGCAGATGATGCTGGGGGCCGAGGTGGACTTCACCCAGGCCACGAAGCTGCTCGACACCTTCGGCCTCGGAATGGGAGAATCGTCGCTGTTTACCCTTCACCTCCGACAGCTCCTCCGCGCGCAAGGCCCCACAGCCCCCGGCGACAGCCCGCTCATCGACTGTTTCCTGTACCTAGCGGACCACACGGTAGCCGAAGCGGAGGCCAGATTCGGGCCAGACGTCCTGAGAGAACTGGTCACGCATGTGGGGGTCGAGGCCCACGATGTTCAGTTGCTCGCCAGGACGCTGGCCGTAGCCGGCTCGAAGCTGCTGGCCGACCTGCTGCCGGAAGCAGCGGCGACGGCGCGACGGTCGGCGTCTGCGGAGGCTGATGAGGACGGGCTGCTCCCGATGATCCGTGAGGCCGCCTGGCGGGATGCGGTCTTCTATCGAGAGGAACTTGCCAGACGAACCGATCAGCTCATCCGGTTGCTGCAGGAGAATCAAGAGCGTCTGGCGTCCAGTGCAAGCCGCGAAGCCGCGTGGAGCGAAGAACGAGATGCGGTGCGGGCGGAACTCACCACAAGGGCTGCGGACCTGGAGGGGCTCCGCACGGAACTGGCCGTCCGGGCTGCGGACCTGGAGGGGCTCCGCACGGAACTGGCTGGGCTGCGGCTGGAACGCGACCAGCTTGACGCGGTCCTGCGCGGGGACTGGCATGCGTGGGAAGCGGCCGCGCGGGAACGCGACGAGCAACTCGCCCAGTGGCGCAGCCGGGAGCAGGCATGGGCGCAGGAACGGGCCGTCCTGCTGAGCGCCCGCGACCAGGCGGCGGTCGCGCTGAAGGAGGTGTTGCGCTCCCGGCGCTATCGGTTCGCGCACCGACTCGCCGTCTCGTGGTGGCTCGCCACGCACCCCCGGTATGTCGCGGCGAGAGGGAAGCAGGAGTTCTGGCAGTGGCTGCGCGCAGTACTCCCACCTCGGGTGAAGAACTGGGGCAAACGGGCCCTCTTCAGAGGCCTGAAAGCGAGTTGGGGCAGGCCGGTCGACTCGCCGCACGGCGGGCCGGCGCCAGCCGCTGCGGTCAATCCGGTGGTGGCTGTGGACGCGCCCGTCCAGCCGGCAGGGGGCGTTTCCCATCAGCCGAAGCACGACCTGATTGTCTTCGCGGCGATCGACTGGCACTTCCGGTTCCAGCGTCCACAGCAGCTGGCGTGCCAGTTCGCGGACCACGGGCACCGCGTTTTCTATGTGAGCATCTCTTTCCAAGACACCCCACCGGAGAGAGGAGTGGCACCCGTGATCGCCCCGATCAGACCGCATGTCTACGAGGTGCGGCTGCACGGTCCGTCCACGCTCAGCGTGTACCGCAGCCGCCTGGAGGAGGCGATCCTTGAGCAGTGCCTGGAGGCCTTCTCTGTCCTGCAGCGGGAACAGGGCATCGTCGATGCGGTCAGCCTGGTCCAGTTGCCCTTCTGGCGGCCGCTGGTGTCACGTCTGCGCGCGCGGTTCGGCTGGCGGTTCGTGTACGATTGCCTGGACCGGCATGCCGGCTTCTCCACCAACGATCCGGTGATGCTGGCGGAAGAAGAGGCCCTCACCAGAGAGAGTGACCTGGTGGTGGCGACCTCTCGCGTGCTCCACGAGGAGCAGCGGACGCTCAACCCTCAGTGCGTCCGGATTCCGAACGCGGCCGACTACGCGCATTTCTGCGCGTTCGTGGGCGAGGCTCCGAGCGGGCTCCAGCAGCTCCGCCGGCCGGTCATCGGCTACTACGGGGCGATCGCCGACTGGTTCGACACGGCACTCATCGGGGATCTTGCCCGGCGCCGTCCGCAGTGGAGCTTCGTCCTGGTCGGGAGCACCTTTACGGCGGATCTGCGCCCGCTGGAGCGCCTTCCCAACGTCCACTTACCAGGTGAGCAGCCGTACCCTCGGCTGCCAGCCTACCTGCACTCATTCGATGTATGCCTGATTCCTTTCAAGCGGCTTCCTCTGACCGAGGCCACGAATCCCGTCAAGTTCTACGAATATCTGAGCGCTGGCAAGCCGGTGGTCTCAGTACCGCTGCCCGAGTTGGCCGAGTACGCGGCCGAGGGCCTGGTTCTCTTCGCGGAGGATGCAGCGGAGTTCACCGACCAGATCGAGCATGCCCTGGCCGCCAACTCCCCCGAGGCTGTCACCCGGCGCATGCGATTCGCCGAGCAGCACACCTGGGAGGCGCGCTACCTGCAGCTGGCGGAGGCCATTCGCCAACTCTACCACAAGACCAGCATCATCATCCCCGCGCACAATAACCTGCACCTCACCCGCCTCTGTGTGGACAGCATCTTTCGCCACACAACTTGGCCAAACTACGAGATCGTGATCGTCGACAACGCCTCCTCCGACGGAACAGCGGACTACCTGCATGAACTCGCCGCCCGGTACGCCAACGTGCGCTGTATCTTCAACGAGCGGAACGCGGGATTCGCCCGGGCCATCAACCAGGGCATTGCCGCCGCGGGGGGTGACTACCTGGTCTTTCTGAACAATGACACGATCGTCGCCCGCGGCTGGCTGACCGCGATGATCCGCCATCTGGAAGCGCACCCCGATGTGGGCATGATCGGTCCGGCGACCAACCTGGCGGGTAACGAAGCGAAGATCGACGTGGACTACACGACTGTCGAGGAGATGGAGGCCTTCGCGGAACGGTATACTCGCGAGCACGCCGGAGAGGCGCTGGAGCCCCGCATGTTGGGGTTCTTCTGCCTGGTCATCCCCCGCCGGGTGCTGGATCAGGTCGGTCTGCTCGATGAGCGCTTCGGCATCGGGATGTTCGAAGACGATGATCTCTCCCTGCGCGTCCGCCGTGCGGGCTACCGCCTGGTCTGCACCGACGGCGCGTTCGTCCATCACTTCCACAGCGCCACGATGCGCAAGTTCAGCGAGCAGGAATACCTTCAACTCTTCGAGGCCAACCGGGCCAAGTTCGAACAGAAATGGGGTATCCGCTGGACCCCGCATCGATATCGCTGGCAGCGGCCCGCCGCGGCCCGGGCGGCGGCAGGCGGGCTGCCGGCTGCCGGATCCTAAGGCCGGGACGGCGTCGCCCGGCGAACAGGAGGAGGAAGCGACGGTGCTCCCCGGCATTCAGATCCGCAGTCTAAGCAAACTCGTCGATGATCGCGGCTTCTTCATGGAAGCCCTCCGGGCCGACTGGGAAGATCTGCTGGGCGGCGACACCGTCATGCAGGCGAACCTGTCTCTCAGCTTCCCCGGAGTCATCAGGGCCTGGCATCGCCACCAGCGGGGCCAGGTGGACTACTTCTTGGTCATGCGCGGCAGCATGCGCATCTGTGCCTACGACGACGCTCCGGCCTCACCGACGCGAGGACAGATTACCGAAATCGTCTCCAGCGGGGACGTGCCACAGCTGGTTCGGAGTCCCGGCCACTACTGGCACGGCACGATGGCCCTGGGGACCGAACCATCGCTCACGCTGTACTTCACGACCCGCCTGTATGACTACCAGCAGCCGGATGAAGAACGGCGTCCCTGGAACGATCCCGCGATCCCCTACGAC
>Ga0209342_10006954_pt1 | contig 11402 bp, 13 predicted proteins | sample RifCSP16_2_FD_184023 | JGI IMG/M metagenome (GOLD analysis project Ga0209342, IMG submission 184023) | Soil microbial communities from Rifle, Colorado - Rifle CSP2_sed 16_2 (SPAdes) (version 2) | ecosystem: Environmental > Terrestrial > Deep subsurface > Rock core/Sediment | place: Rifle... | reverse complement strand
CCCGGTAAACCTCAGGCGGTCGATCTGAAAGCCCTGCACCGTGCAATGGTTAAGGTCACGATCGATACCCGCCCCGAGGTTGACAAAGAGCGTTCCCACGATCCGCGGCGTGATAAACGACCTCATATCGGGCTCGCCCACAAGGGAAATGCCCGTTGAAGAGATGGTCGGATCTTCGACATACGATGCGGGATAGACCGTAATCTGGACAGGGTTATCTTGACTCGGTACTGGCACAAGCGTAAGTGCTTGGGCGAGAGCGGCGCTTATCGTAGTGAAATACTTCAAGGGATCCGCGCCCGCACTCCATCCATAGCCGTTTACGAAGAGATGCCTGTTTGGGCTGGCGCCGCCCCCACCACCGCCCCCGCCTCCAAAAAGGGCGGGAGGGAAAAGGAGGATATTGTTGGGCATGTGTCCTCCAGCACCCTTTAGAGGTCGGTGATGTTGACGAGGCTTTCCGCTGTCTCCCCAAGAACGGTTACCGAGAAAGGACCCGGCGTCCCCTGAGCGGCAACGACCCGGAACGATTGGCCGGGCCTGATCAGAATCGGCCGTGCGAAGGTCTTGATGATCGTCCCGACGGTCGGGATCTCGATCTGGTCAAGACCGATGATACTTGAGACGAAGCCATCGGTGGACCCCTGAAGGGAAAGGGTCGTCGTGGCCGCCGCGCCACGGCACGTCCCACCGAAGTCGGTGAGATGGATGTCATTCGTATCGGGGGTCGCCGCCACGGGCGCGATCACAACGGTCGGACCGGCCCCACCTGCGCTTGAAACGAATTTGTTGACGATTCCCACAGATATCTCTCCTCTTGGTTATCGGTCCTTAGTATAGCTTACTTGGAGTGTAAAATGGAAAGACGATCAAGTCTTGCGAACAAAACTCACCAATTGGCTTGGTTGGAGTATGCTGATAAAAACTAAGTCGTGATCCCTTGGATGCGCTTAAACTCTTTATACTTCGCCATGCGTTCGGCTTCTTCATCCATGTCCTTGTGAAAACAATCCTCGGAGCACCAGCCCTTAAGATCGGTGAACCGAATGATCTCGAATGTCTCAACTTCTTTCGAACACCGACCACATTTGGACTTTTCCTTCACGGTGTTACGGGGCATATTTCCCTCCTAAGATAATACTTCCTAAATATTACATCCAGATCAATTGAAACCGCTCATGTCCTAAGATCAAAGGAATGATCACCGCGGCATAACCTTTTCTAAAATAACCAAACTTCCAACTTGATCCTCTTTGATATATTTTTTCTCAACCAGAATTTCATCAACACATCGTTGGACGCCGGGCCAACCGGGACAATAATCATGAAAGGCGATTCGTCCGCCGATCCATTTCTCAAAATGGTTAAAGTCCCGCGAGACGTTCGCATAATCATGAAGAGCGTCAATAAAAATGAAACCGATCTCTTTGTCCCATGTAACCTCATAGGATTTCTTGGCAATGAGCTCGACGACGTCTGAAAGACCCGAAGTCGCCATCGTTTCAATGAATTTCTGCTTGGTAGGATTAACCTTACCCGGACCTCCGGGATAGCTCAAATCTCCCTCATGGGGGTCAATCGCGTAGATTTTTGGACTATCTTTGGACGCCATCTTGACGGCATTGCCTAAGACCAGTGTCGATCTTCCAAGATAACTGCCAACTTCTACGATAGCATTCCTTGGATGCTGCTCTACTGTCTTAATTGCCGTTTTAAAGAGGAGGTCACCCTCTTCTCTAGTAAACCAGCCTTCCACAGATTCCATCCGGTCCAAGACAGCATCGATATCGGTTCTTTCAATATTCATCGAGTTTTCTCGTCATCAATAAAGTTCTACTGTGATTTTCTTCATCCTGCAAAATCAATAGTCCAGTCTTCTAACCAACATGGGATATCGTCTCAGTCACCCAACTCGGCTGACCCAACGCTATTTTATCTCTTCAAAAAGAAAGTGAAATACATTATTTAGGAGGGAATGATGAAAGCAATGGCTGTAACGGGATACGTCGCCAATGCGTTCCCGGCAAAACACCTGTCGGTCGAACAATTCCACGCATTTGGCGATCGCCTCAAGAAGGCCGTCCCCGGCAAGATACACGCCTTCGATGAGAACTGGACGATCAAAGATTGCTGGGCTTGGCCGCTCATGGAGGAGAATCCGTCCCTCATGCCATCAGACGCCAATCCACCGACCGATCGGTTCCGCGAGCCGCAACACGCGGCCATCTCGAACATCGTGCTCTTGCAGCGATATGACTGGATGCGCCGGGCCGGCGAATTACACCCGGACGTCGATGTCTTCGCTTGGATCGAATACTCGGCGCTCAAGCAGCGTAATGTCACCGAAGAGGTGATCCAGAAATTCATGCAGACGCTTGAAGAAAAATCGTTTGATGCCGTGTCGCTCCCCGGCGTCTGGCAGAAGGGGCCGATTGACGACTCGCGGGCCCATTGGCGGTTCTGTGGGTCCTGCTGGGTCTGCCCGCGCAAGTATCTCGATGGGGTCTTCAACGCTGTTCGTACGGTAGCTACGCTACGCACTAAGATGACCGGCAAGATTTCTTGGGATATGAACACGATGGCTTACGTGGAACTGCTGGACGTGCTTCCGATCCGGTGGTATTCCGGAAACCACGATGAGACGCAATTTACCAATTTCTAGGAAAACATGCCCGAGCGCCCCATGACGCTCCTATGTGATAACTGTGCGCTTAATCTGATCATCTATAACAGGGCCGGGATGGTATGGAACAGTGGATGGAAGTAGATCCGCGCTGGGAGAATCAAAAGGGGCCGATCCTAGATATTGGGTGCCATTTGTGGGATTGGTCAGCCCAATTCGCTGATCGCCGACACGTTATCGGAGTAGACCCAATAGAGAAAACCTGCCCGACATGGGCTACCCTCATACGTGCCGCTGTCTCTATTGGGCCGGGCACGATACGACTCAGTGATGGCGGCGGTATGGACAATTCCGTGGTCTACGGGACCGGCGGCACTGTCGTGCCAGCCGTCAGTTTCCAAGAGCTGCTGCTGCACAAGCCCGCGCTCGTCAAAATGAACGTGGAGGGCGCCGAATATCCGCTGTTGATGTCCGTGTCACATCCTATTGCGGATCAATTGATCGTGTCATTTCATGATACCGAATGGCTTTCGACGTCGTCATACAGCCCGCATGCCACCTCGGCATTGCTCGGATACCTGTCGAACTGGTACACCACGAAGTGCATCTTTCATTACTGCAAATGGTTCCAGTTCCTCAGGAAGTGAAACTCAACAATACGTCCAGCAGTGCTGATACGGAAATAGGACGATGTCGTTCTCGAACAGCTGCTGCACGAACTGGAAACTGATCTGATCTTCAATGCCGCACTGACGGTTTTTACTCCATCGTCCGACTTATCTCTGCTAGAACGTGGAGAGATTCTGACGATAGGTAAGAAGCGGAAGAGTAGTGATAACCGTGCGCCTAAAGTGTTTATAGACTTCGCGGTTGAACGCCTGATCTTCTCCCACGCGCGCATACTCCGGCCATTTCACAGCCTGAAAGACGGATCGAGCAATGGCAATGTTGCCATTTGTTACCCCGTTTCGCGCGGGATCGGAGGAATATGCACTTTGCGCGACCACCTCCTCAGTCGCGAATGTGCACGTTTGGGGCTCCTTATAGAAGTAATAGTGCATTAGGTGTTCAATCTCATAGGTCTCGAAAAGATGGGCAATGATCTCGACACGCTGAGGATGCGGCAAGTCATCCGCATCTTGATAAATAAGCACGTCACCGATGGCAGCCTCAGAGGCCCGATTGCGGTTCTGCCCTGCGGTAAGCGGCATGGAACTATGAAGGACGCGAACGTTAGAGGGCAGTTTTGTCGGAGCAACGCAACCCGATACTGAGATGACAATTTCATCGGGTTTTCGGCTTTGTGCATTGAAATGATCCAGAAGCTCCGAAAGCACATGGACGTGTCTATGAGAGCAGGGGACGATCACACTCGTGTGTACGGGTTTCTTTTCAAGTCTCATAACGAGGCTTGAAGCAAATAGTTGTCTATCGTTGGCCTGCATATAAAGTTCAGCAATATTTCCAGCAGTGTTGATATGGGAACAAGACAATATCGTCCTCGAACAGTTGATGCACGAACTGGAAACTGATCTGGTCTTCGATGCCGCACTGACGGATATGTGAGAGCCAGCACTCTCCGATTTCGTAGGCTCGTACTCCCATCCTACGCACATTAAAACCACATGAAACACGCAACGCTTTATTGACGTCCATACCAGCAGCCAGTTGCGACTCGATGTACTTTTTATATGCTTCCTTCTGACGAGCATACTTTTGATAAGTGATAGCAAGCTCATATTCTCCCCATACAGTTTGATGGGGAACTGGATGTCTAGTCATCGCCATGCACGGGGTGTCCTCACGCTCTACGGCAAATACAAGATCAGAAAATCTTTCCATATCCGTGATCATGAGTTTGGAGTCCATCCAACACACAAACGCATATTCCTTGAGTTCGGAGAATCGGTCAGGACAACAACGCAGCTCCTTCACCTCCGAGGCATCCAATACATCGTCGTTGTGTATCGGACGCTCAGACCACACGGGAATCCATCGCCCAAGTCCAGTGGCGGCCGAAGAGAGCTGCTGGAAGAGCGGCATGTAGTTGGTAAAATAGTAACAATCGTGTTCGGTCGAGGGTACTGGCGGCACGACACGAGCCCAGTTTCCACTTCCGCCGAAAAAACAAGTATAGAACGCCAAAGACTTCGGCAGGCCAGCTTTCATCTGTTGTTACCTACCTACTCATGGATTTTCGGATCATAGTTGGCATCCGTGCACTGTTTATGATAGTCGTGATGCCCCAGAGTGGAATTCCCCTCCTCCACCGCCATCATAGGATAGACAAGGGCGCGGCGGCCGCGCTTGGTCAGTGTCCAGTCTGCGCTGAATGGCGCACATCCTGAGCCGGGATTCCGGCTCCGCCGCGAATAGTCTTCAGTGTAGTAGTCAAGAAGCCCACGGATGTTTTGTTTCGACATGAGATACATCTGTGTGCCCCAGACCTCGTCATGGTAGTGCACGAATGAAAGTTGCGGGACATCGGGGACTGGTGAGAATCCACCACTTAGGCGTATCTCAACGGGCGGGTATGGAAGTAGATATCCAAGAAGCAAGACGTCGAGATTATAAGACTCGTAAGCACCTTTCAGGATAGGCATGAGACGCGGCAGATCCCGACGGATGTGGATATCGTCCTCACAGAAAACACCGTACTTCACGTTCTCGTCACTCTCCATGAAGGCGCGATACATGGCCAGATGACTCCACATGATGGCCCAGATGGTTGCCGACCCTCGGTCGAGATCTGCTGGTATACGCGGATCGTCTGGCCCCACAGGAGATACGAACGTCAACGGCAGACCCACTCTAGCGAAGCGTGCAGTCATGCGGGCGGCACGCTCGGGGTTGTTATAGGAGATTGCGTAGAAACGCGTGTCCATAAGCGGGTTCATGCAAGTTCTTCAGGAAGCTTTTGCATCTCGAATATCACGTCGCCTTCGATGCGGTACTCCTTCAATTTCCGCCACCAAAACGTGGATTTTGACCAGTAGATTCTGCCGTATAAATCCCCACGTTGTGTCGTCTTGTCAAAATAATCCATCGTGCCTTCGGAAAACCATCGCCGGTGTGTAGGGTCGATAAAAAAATTAGGGTTGGTGAAGTGCGGTACTCTGATAATAGTCCTGCCTCCAACCTTCAGGATCTTCCACAATTCATCCATCCAATCTTTGACATCTGCCTTCATATGCTCCATTACTTGATTGGAATAAACCAAGTCAAATTCTTCTCGAGGCAGATCCCACGGAAGCTGGTTCAAGTCACACGTATAGTTCACGAATTCGGAATGCTTGGCGATGTCGTGGAAGACATTGCATAGTTCTCGATTCGGATTTTTGCCGCATCCGAGTTCCAGATTTTTCATAGAGCCCTTCCGGTCTAGATTCTAAATATCGTGTCTTAAATTTCCAACATGCTGGCGACAGTGTTCTCGTCAATCACAGCCAAGAACGCGTAATTGTCCTCGATCCCATAAGTAAGCAAGAGACTGCCGTCGGGTCCGACGCAGGCCCCGCTACAGAACTCGATCTGTGGTTTCTCGAAGCAGAACGGGAGGCTCGTCCTGAACCCGTTGACCGTCGGACCGTCTTGGTTGCCCCGCGACCAGCAGAGCCGGTGAAGATACTTGCGTTTCGTCTCTCTCGGAAGAATAGCCACTTGATGGATGACCCAGAGCCATCCGCCAAGATAGGGAATCACATTAGAGCTTCCCCGGAAGTCATGCGCGTCCATCGGTGTACGACCTTGATAACAAACACCCGGCGTGCCGTTCCTGACGATCACCTCCGGCCCGGTGCTATAGAGGATATAGGATCCTGACCCTGTCTGAGGCTGCTCGGTATACCAGTTCATGATGGGCAGCCAGTTCTTCTCCGTCTTGCCCGGGTCGCTGATCATATTACAGAAGACGAGCTTGCCTTCCTTCCACGCGCAGGCGTAGATCTGGGGACGATCCTCGGGGCCATCCACCCTCGTACCAATGCCATAGGTATTATCATCCAGCAATCGGTCTTGATAGAGCCTCACATCCTCGATTCCTTGGATGCGTGAACCGGGCCTGCCCGCCGCATTTTCCAGCTCCAGCACCGAGACCGCCTTGAGCTCGTGATCGAGTTCACAACGAAGGGTCTTGGTGTGAACGTAGCCCGGATAACTATAGGACCCATCAGGATTAATCGAATAATTCACCGTGCGTAGACTCAGGGAGTACCTGAAGGTGCCCTTATGGCGGTCAAAATGACGAACGATCGAAGGGTTACACGGCTTATAGCCCGCCGGAATGGCGTCCTTGAAGATCGCCCCCAAGTCGATCTTCTGAGAGATTTTTATGGATTTCATGTACCAGACGGCGTTCTGCAAGGCGTTGTTGCGATAATGGGAACCCTTCAGAATCAGGCGGTCACAGTGTTTGGCCCCATCATAATGACCGCCCGTATAGAAGTCCGCAATGCCCAGTATCTGATGGAACTCGTCGTTGTAGCAATTCTTCTCGATAAACAGAGTGTCGCCTTTAGGATACGGGATGGAGACGCCGGCTTTGGCCAAGGCGCATGCTTTCTGGTGCTGTCCTTGACTGAGAGCCAACTGGGCCAGCTTGGCCAGCGGTTCCGCCCGCCAAGGCTTCCGCGCCCAAGCATCGGAATAATCCTTGGCGGCTCCGCTCTTGTCTCCGGACGCCTCCCTTGTGATGCCGCGACGGTAATGGGCCATCCACGCTTCCTCCTCCCAAGAGTTCGGAGCGTCGGCCCTTTTGGAGTACATCGCTATCGCATCCGTGTGTCTTCCCACGGCCTCGTAGGAGGCCGCGAGATAATACATGGATCTGCAATTGTTCGGATTCTCCTCAAGATCTTTCTCCAGCAACCGGACGTCGCGCTCAAACTTATCGGCTTTGCAACCGCCGTCGCCAACGTCTTTGATTCGGAGCGTGTGAAGGTCGGCCATCGTACCCATCGTCTCGATGTACTCATGGGTCCGACCCGTGTACTTCAGAGCCTTTGAAGCACGTACCAGCCGGGTGTTAAAGTAGGCCAGACCGCCGTGATCCTGCACGACTCGGTAATTGTCCTCCTTCAACTGCCCTGCCGCGAATCCATAGGCTTCCAAGATCATGTCGGCATCGAGGAGCAAGAGATAGGTGTTATCCAAGTCCAAGTTGAGACGCCGTGCCCAGTGGACGGCCCTTTGCACCGCCTCGGTTCTCGTAGTCCCGAAGTCGACGAAGGGAATGGAATAGACCGCCAAGGGAGAGCCCTTTTTTTCTCCCCATCCCTTGATGACATCTAAGGTGTTGTCGGTAGACCCGGTATCAACCAAGCAGAAATGAGTGGCCACGGTGGCGGAATCCAGCATCCTGCAAATGACCTTGGACTCGTTCTTGATCATCGAGGCAAGGACGATGCAGGGCCGGTCTGGAGAACCCCTGTGTCCGGCCGTATTCGGATCTTGGGGCTTTGCCTCAAGAAGCATTTTTCCGATGCTCATCGATTAGGTCTCCGGCAGCAAAACAGGAGGTTCCATAAATGAAAAGTTCCCAGCGACTAAATCTCGGTGGGCAAGATAAGTAGCTCGAAAAGCGGGATTGGTTTCGGCTTGACGCGCGTAGTATAACGCCACCTTCCGTGCCTCGTCTTTCGTCGAACCGTAATAGGCCGCGGTGTAGTATTCCATGATAAGATCTTCCAAGATCCCTTCATGGCATTCGAACGTACCCTCGCTATGGCTGGCAACAACTTCTCGACCTATGGCAATATTGTGATGCCACGCGTGGCGCCCACGCGCATCTTTCATCTGGAAAAGTAAGTGCTGGCCTCCGCCACGCACACGGATGTGGTTACGAAAAACATCCTCATAATCCCCATAGCTAAATGAAAAGCAGCCCGGCTGTTGTGCGGCGATCACGGGCATAATGCAATCTTCGGTCGGGCTGTACTTGTTGGCCAAGGCCGTCTCGGCCATTGTCCAAAATGATGCCGAAAGCGCCAGCATGCCTTGGATACCACCGAGGAAAAAGCCACCCGCCAGATGGCCCCGACGATAGTCCCAATAGTCGTAGGAACGGACGTCGCTTTCGTCGAAATATCTCAGCATGTGCATCCGGACGTTTTCAGGCGGATTGGCGAATGGTTCGATAGATGCACGATCGTCCAGCTTGGTGACATGCGCGATGCCGAAGTCGATCCATCCCAAGTGGGAGGCTCCGAAGGGGTTAAGCACCGCAGCGCGCTCGACGAGCTCGAACTTCGACCACCCGACCAAGGTATAGCCCGGAGTATCCTTGACGATATTCAGGTTGCTTGCCGGACGACCCTGCTTGATCGGCTCGAGATATTTCGCGGTGGACAGGTTCTCGAGTATTATAGGTACGATGTGTGTACGCTGAGACCGTTCACGTTGGCGGCGTTCGTTTGAGATTCTTCCAGCCAGCTCAGGGTCGCAAAAGAAGATGATATCTTGGTCCAGTCCTAGTGTGAACTCACCACAACGGAAATACTCCTCGATGCCACGACGGCCTGATGCCTCGCGGCGTTGCAAATCGAAAAGTCCGGTGATAAGGGTCAGTTTGCTCATTTGATGGCTGTGGTTGTCCCGTCCCTCAGTTTCACCTTCTTGAAGGTACAGTGAAATTTCTCACGTGGCAAGAAATATCGGACATGACGTGCCAATTCGTTTTTACGTAGAACCGGCGAGCCGGAAGAGGAATGCGTATTCAGACCGATGTTTCGGCGGCAACAAGATGGTCTTTTTGATACCCATCAGGATGCCGCTGCATCCAGCGCCAAGCGCTCGCGACGATATCCTCGATGTCCGTAATTCGCGGCACCCAACCGAGCTCACGTCGAATCTTCGAGGAATCGGCCACGAGCGCTGGCCCCGCGCCGGGACGGCGCGGGGCGTCAACGGTCGGGATCGGATGCCCGGTCACGCGACGGGCGGCCTCGATAACTTCCTGCACGCTATAGCCGCGGCCATTCCCGAGGTTATAGGCAGAACTTCCATCTCCCTCAAGGGCGAGGCGGTGCGCTTCGGCCAAGTCGTCCACGTGAATGTAGTCACGGACGCAGGTGCCATCCGGCGTATCATAATCCCGACCGAAGATCTGAACTTCGCGAAGCCGCCCTTGGGCGACTCGCAAGACGATCGGAATGAGATGCGTCTCAGGCTCATGATCTTCGCCATGCTCCTCCGTCGCCCCTGCTGCGTTGAAGTAGCGCAGAGAGGTGGAGCGCAATCCGTGCGTCTTCTCAAGCCAGCCAAGCGCGAGTTCCAAGTACCGCTTCGACTCTCCGTAAGGGCTCCCCGGCCGTACTTCTGTCATTTCAGTGATCGGGCCGCTTCCAGTCGCGTCGAAGAGATTGGCCGTCGATGACAAAATAAAGCGCTTCGCGCCGCACTCCACCGCCGCACGCATCGCATTCAACCCAGCCGTCACGTTCTCATCAAGATACTTCCACGGGTTCTTCATCGACTCGCCCACTTGGCTGTGGGCGGCGAAATGGATGACCGCCTCCGGACGCTGGCGACCGAAAGCTTTCCGCGTGGCGGCGAAGTCCAAGAGGTTAACCTCTTCCAGCGCCACGTCGCGTGGGACAGCTGCACGGTGGCCATGCGAGAAGTCGTCGAGTGCCATCACCCTGTGTCCGGCGCGGAGCAGAACATCCGCTGTAATGGAGCCGATGTAGCCCGCCCCGCCGGTGACAAGGATATTCATGGTTTTGGAACGACTATAAATGCTCCATGTCCTCTACGGCCATCATGGATACATTTGCCCAACGTAGTTCGCTTTCGGATATTTCACTTTCAGTGCGTTCGAATAATCCTGCATGGTCTCGTAGGCTTCTGGATTCCATGGCTCATCTGGAAGCCGGAGATGAAGTTGACCGTCGTGGACGGCCATTACATTTCCGCCCTGATCTCTCAGAGTATGCGTGATACATATCGTCTTAAGTCCAAGACTTCCTGAGATAGCTACCACGTCGTCGCAGGTAGTCTCGCCGCAATAGACGATCGTCACGGGCATGCGGCAGCCTTATTAATATTCAAATTCAAGACCGGCCGTCAGCGCCACAACGGCCCCCGCGCCGGCGGGCAGGGACACCATAAGCGAAACCCTGTCGTGAGCCGCGATCGCCTGAGAGTTCACTGTGTCCTCAAAGCATCCCGTGACACCTGCGCCGAACGAGACCACGATGGCGGTGTTGGCAAAGGCGGCGTTACAAGCCGCCGACCGCCTGACCCTCACGGTGGTCGTGCCGACCACAATCGTGTTCTGGGTCACATTGACGAAGAGATTCTCTAGTGTTCCAACTACAGGAGAAGTGAAGTTGAAAACATCTTCGGCGCCGACGGCGCTACTATTCGAGCCAAAGCCAAGGAAGTAATCAACAGCGCCAGCAGCCGTCGCGAGCGTTCCTCCGGGCGCATAGGGAATAACCCCTGCACCAGCAGGGCCAGTAGGCCCTGTATCTCCAGTGGGTCCTGTATCTCCAGTAGGCCCTGTTGATCCAGTCGGACCAGTAGATCCGGTATCTCCGGTGGGTCCTGTCGATCCAGTAGGTCCTGTTGATCCAGTCGGACCTGTTGATCCAGTGGGCCCTGTCGATCCAGTAGGTCCTGTCGATCCAGTAGGTCCTGTCGATCCAGTCGGACCAGTAGATCCGGTATCTCCAGTGGGTCCTGTCGATCCAGTAGGTCCTGTCGATCCAGTAGGTCCTGTCGATCCAGTAGGTCCTGTCGATCCAGTAGGTCCTGTCGATCCAGTAGGTCCTGTCGATCC
>Ga0209342_10006952_pt1 | contig 11403 bp, 7 predicted proteins | sample RifCSP16_2_FD_184023 | JGI IMG/M metagenome (GOLD analysis project Ga0209342, IMG submission 184023) | Soil microbial communities from Rifle, Colorado - Rifle CSP2_sed 16_2 (SPAdes) (version 2) | ecosystem: Environmental > Terrestrial > Deep subsurface > Rock core/Sediment | place: Rifle... | reverse complement strand
CTTTCAGCGAGACCGCCCTGTTGTACAGGGGTAAGGGCACCTCTTTGAGAGGGTTCGCGTAGACGGCGTGACGGCCGCGGGTCTTGTACCACTCCGATACCGTGGCGGTCTGGTGAATCTTTTCGACGATCTGCCGCCATCCTACGCCGGTGTTGTAAGCGCAGAAGGAGATCTCACCCATCTGGGTCGCATAGGGAATGATGCACATTTCGGTGCGCCGGAAATCATAGGTCCACAAATCCTGAAACCACATCCCGGCGATGAATAAAATCAGCCACTCATCGGCCTTGCGATCGTCATTGTCGAGTGCACCCAAACGGCCGCCGAGAGCGCCCCCGCTCTGCTTGTCGAACTTCTTGATCAGATCGATGAGCCGGAATCCCTTCGGTGCCAGCCGGGGGTCGTAGTTGCGAACCACGGAAAGAGCCGTCTGGAGCAACGTCAGAAATCTGCCACGCGAGGTATCGGTGATCATCCGCGCGTCGGCGAACAGACGTTCGACGTCAATGAACTGGGTCAGCGGAGCCCATTCCTTGGTTTTTTTGCTCACCATGAGTGCGGTGGCGATCCCGCAGTGGGGATGGCAGCCGCACTTCATGGTTCCCCAGTCCGCACCCGGACCCTTCAGCATGTCCGTGAGGTCGGACATGGCTCCCGCTGCAGAAAGCGGAACCCAATCCCGGAGAGGCTCTGTCACCCCCGTCTGCCGTTTAACGTCCTCAGCGAGATGAGACAGGGTGTAGCGTTGCTTAGCGCGCGTCTCATCGGAAATATCCTCGTCGCGTCCGGTGAAGGAAACGGGCTGGAACGCCACGAAGCTCACCTTGTCGCTATTCTCCAACGCAAAACGAACCACCGGTCCGACCTGGTCGTTGTTGACCGTATTCACCACCGTGACCACGAGAACCACGTCGATGCCCGCTTGGTATAGGTTCTCGATGGCCCTCAGCTTTACGTCGAACAGGTTCTTCACCTTGCGGTGCGAGTTTGCCTCGTTGCCTACACCGTCGAATTGAAGGTAGGCGAACCGGAGCCCCGCGTCCCTCGCTCGGCGGGCGAAGTCCGGATCCTGTGCGAAGCGAATCCCGTTGGTAGCCGCTTGGATGCTGTAGTAGCCGAGCTTGCGGGCGTAGGCGATGGCGTCGAGAAAATGCGGCGAGATGGTGGGCTCGCCGCCCGAGAACTGTACCGACATCTGGCGTTTGGGCTTGACGGTGATCGCATCATCCAGGAGCCGAGACACCTCTTCGAGAGTCAGCTCGTGGACGTAGCCGACTTGATTGGCGTCCATGAAACAAGGATCACACATCATGTTGCAACGGTTGGTGAGATCGATAGTGAGCACCGAACCCCTGCCGTAGCGAATCGAAGAGGTGCCGTGATCGTGAAGCCCGGTCTTGGCCAGAAAATCTCGCCCGGGAAAGAGCCTTTCCATGCGTGCCAGAAACTCGGGATTGATGGCGAGAACGTCGGTGAACGTCCCGTGTTCGGAACAGCTCTTCTCTATGATGACTTTTCCATCTCGCTCGAGAATTTGGGCCTTGATCTCACCCACGTGGTCGTCGATGAGAGACCGGTAGTCCTGCTCCCCCGCCAAAATGCGTTTGCGGGTGGATTTGACGCAGCCGGGGCACAACGAGTCGGTGGTGCGGGGCCAGCCGAACGGCGGGGCGGAGCGCTCCCAGCTCTTCAGCAGGGGAGCGGGCGCCCAGGGGGGCCGGAAGGACTTGCCGACGAAAAGCTGGTTCACCGATTGGAACGCCACCCAGCCGAGATTGGCTACCCAGCGGAGTAGGAGCTCGAGCGGTCGCCACGAGTTCATAAGCGAGGCCTCCGGGGCGGGATGCTTCCCTGACACCCCAACTAGCGCCGTATTATGTCCGATCGTCGAACCGCAAAGAAAGACTTTTCTTAACAAGAAAGATAGGATTAGTCAGGGTTCCGGGAGGCCGCCGCCGGCGAAAAACGAGCGGTGAGGCGGACACAGCTGGAGCGCGCTGGAGAGGGTCAGGTGGCCATCGCAAGATACTCGCTGAAGATCCATCGGTTTCGCGCCTCGATTCCCCCGAAACCCGCCCCACGGAGTGCTTCGAGGACGGCCGAGGGCGGCACGCAGCCCTCGACCGTGTCCCAACAGTACTCCATGAGTTTCCGGGCTTCCGACCCGCCGGGACCGAGCTGCGCCACGAGCGGGACCAGTTGTTGCAGATACACCCGGGCGAGCGCGTCGCGCCAGCGGGAGCCGGTTGGACGCGTCAGCTCCAGAACCATGAGCCGGCCCCCTGGCCTCAAAACACGGTGATACTCCCGGAAAGTAGCCTTCAAGTCGTCCACGTGTCGAAGGGCGTAACCCATTGTCAGAAAGTCCACCGAGTCTGTTGCGACGGGCAAATGTTCCGCCAGTGCTCGCACCAGAGGGATGCCGACGGAGCGTGCCACGTGCAGCATGCCCGCGCTGGCATCCAACCCGATGACGGACGAGGAGCCGCCCGTCACCTCGAGCGCGGCGCGAGCCGTCAGGCCCGTACCCACCGCGATATCGAGTACGCGCATGCCGGGAGCCAGTCCCGCTCTTTCCAGTGCATCTCGCCGATAGCGAAGGCCCGCGCCGAAAGACATCACCCCCTGGATCCAGTTGTAGTGAGGAGCGGTGCGATCGAAGAGGTCGATGACAAAGGCCCGATGCTCGTCCCCAGATGCGCCACGATCTGGATAGTACCTTCCGAGCGGCGGATGGGGTGGGAGGGGCTCCGAACTCATTGGTGCATATTATCACTCGGGCCATGCGTCAAGCGTGTCGAATCTATTCGGGTTGAAAAAGCCAGCCCCCGTGCTAAACTCTCGAGTTCGGGCTCGAAATCCGTGCGGAAACTGTGTGCCATCGAGAAGATTCGAGACCGGCTCGGTGCTAACGGCTCTCGATTCCGCCCATCAGGAACTTCGCTACGATGGTTAATTCGATACCTGACCGCCTCCTCGAGGGACGCGTGGCCGCGGTTACCGGCGGGAGTCGCGGGATCGGGCGGGCGATCGTGCTTGCCCTCGGAGGACACGGAGCCTCGGTCGCCTTCAACTTTCTCCAGAACGAGGCCGCGGCACGCGAGGTCGAGGCGGAGCTCGCCGCAGCGGGACCCTGCTTCAGCCAGCAGTGTGACGTGCGTGACGAGGGGCAGGTCAAAGAGTTTTTCGGGCAGGTCGAGAAGCGGCTCGGACCCGTGGACATACTCGTCAACAACGCCGGTCTCACACACGATAGCCTCTTCGTATTCATGGACAGCCGGAGTTGGAGAGATGTCCTCTCCGTCAACTTGGACGGACCGTTTCACTGCATTCGAGAGGTGGCTCGCGGCATGATGGTTCGTCGTTGGGGGCGAATCATCAATATCGTTTCTCCCAGCGGGTTGCTGGGCGCCCCGGGTCAGGCCAATTACTCAGCGGCCAAAGCGGGGCTCGTCGGGCTCACGCGTTCGCTGGCGAGAGAGTTCGGTCCACAGCGGGTACTGGTGAACGCCGTCGCTCCAGGACTCATCGACACCGACATGGCGAGCCAGTTGCGGCCGGAGGAGCGTGACAAACTGATGGCGCTCGTTTCGCTCCGCAGGGTGGGAAGCCCGGACGAGGTCGCGTCGCTCGTGGCGTTTCTTGCCTCCGAGAAGGCAAGTTATATTACCGGGCAAGTCATTGCAGTCGATGGAGGATTATCTTAGTCAGACGTAAGCTCACTTCCGGGGAGGCCGAGTGGCATGGATGACAGCAGTTTGAGCCAGCAAGTCAAGGAATCCATCGTCAGGAGCCTCCGTCTTCGCATCGAGCCGAAGGAGATCTCGGATGATCTAACCCTCTTTCGGACAGGACTGGGATTGGACTCACTCGATGCCTTGGAGCTTGTGCTCGAGCTCGAGCGCAATTACGGCGTCGTGATCGAGGACGAGGACGAAGGTCGACGGATCTTGCAATCGGTAAACACGATCGTCGCAGCGATCAAAGAGCGGCGTGCAGACAGCGAGACGAGCGGATCCTGACATTGGAAAACTCCTTCACCGTTGACGTCGAGGAGTGGTTTCACATCTGTGGCGTCGGCGGTGTTCTCGCCGAGAACAACTGGCCCAATCTCCCCAGTCGCGTGGTAGAGACCACGGACCGTCTCCTCGAGCTTCTCGACCGCCGGGAAGTTACCGCCACGTTCTTCGTGCTCGGCTGGGTCGCCGACCGCCATCCGGAGCTCGTGGTGCGGATTCGCGACGCCGGGCACGAGATCGCTTCCCATGGGTACGCCCATCGCCGCGTCTATGAGTTGGGCCCGCGGGAGTTCTCGAACGATCTGGACAAGAGTCTCGATGCCTTGAAGCGGGCGGGGGCGGATCGGGTTCGTGGTTTCCGCGCTCCCGAATGGTCGATCAACGACCGGTCGCTCTGGGCCCTTGAGCTCCTGGCGCGACGCGGCATTCGGTTCGATTCCAGCATGACGCCCCTGTGGCTGATCGGAAACCCGAGCTACGTCCAGTTCCCTCATCGTCGGAAAACCCCCTCCGGGGAGATCATCGAGTGCCCTCCGCTCGTCGGCCGCCGTTTGGGCCAGAACTACCCCCTGGGAGGGGGATGGGGCCTCAGAATGCACGCTCCGAGCACCGTGTTGCGTGAGATCGAAAAGCGGAACCGTGGGGGCGTGCCGGTAACTCTTTTTGTTCACCCTTGGGAACTCGATCCCGATCCGCCCAAGGCCAGGCTTCCGCTCGGCCACCGCTTCGCCCACTATTTCAGGCTGGACGGTTTTGCCGAAAGGTTGGACGAGATCCTGGCCGGCGGCACTTTCGTCCCCATGAGCGCCGTTTTGAAGCTGGGGGCGGACGCGGCATGAGAAGCCCGACCGCCTGCATGGTAGCCCTCGCGAGCGTGCTGTGCCTTCCGTTCGCCTCCAGCGCGCAAACACCCTCGCTTCGCGGCCTGGGCGTCGACGAACGACTAGACGAGCCGCCGCAGTTTGCCCGGGCGCGCGACGCGATTGGGGTCGTACCCCCCCCTTTCGTTTTTGTTCGGCTCATCGTCCCCCGGAAGAGCGTAGAGACGGCGCCGGGCGTCTATACGTTCCGCGCTCTCGACGCTCGGATGGCGACACTTCAGGGATCCCCAGTGGTGCTGACGCTGGAGGGGATCCCCCCAACGGCCGAGGAAGGCGAGCCCTGGCGAAAGTACGTCCTCGCCGTGTCCCAGCGATACCGGGGAAAGGTGATCGGGTACATCCTGGGACACTTCGACCGCGAGACCTCTCCTTCCGACCCGGAAACCTATGCCTACCTTCTGAAGCTGGCCGCGGTACAGGTACGCTCGGTCGACGACAAGGCTCTCGTCTTCGAGAGCCACGTGGGCCCGCCCGAGCCGGAGTGGATTGTATCGCTCTACCGGGAAGACATCGCACCGTACTTCGACGGTTTGGCGGTCGTAGCCGACGCGACCCTCCCGCGGTCGCGGGTGGACGAGCGGCTCAGCGAGATCAACAACATCGTGACCGAGAACGACCCCTCGGCGGAGGTGATCGTTACTGGCATCGAGCTCGGCGACGGACCAACGGAAGCCGTCTCGCAATTGCTCATTGAAACCTTCGTCAATCTGGCCCGCGGATCACCGCTCTCTACCTTCATCGGAAGCGAGGAGGCCCTTACCGCTCTACTCACCACCGCCGGTAAGCTTGCAGACATTTTGACCGGAGAAGTCGTCACCATCGACGAGAACGAGCGCGCTCTCGACATCGATGTGGAACCGGGGATCGCGATTCGCTACCGTCTTCTCTTCAACGCCAACTCCGGCTCGACCTACCTCGTTTATTGGACAGAGGGTGAGCCCCGGGCGGCGGACGCCATGCGGGTCGAGATGCGCACGTTCGCCCGCGAGGCCCCCGAGCTTCGTGACCCCGGTGGCAGCCGCTCGCTGGGCGTCAGCGAGTTTGACTACGATGCCGAAAACAGCCTATCCAGCGTTCGCGTACCGCTGTCCGAGCGTCCTCTGATTCTGGAATACCGGGCCCCAATTTCCGGAACGAGCGTGGCGGCGCGCGCGGGGCTCGACGTGGCCGAAATCATCGCCCGGCACCAGCAAGCCCAGCGGCGCTACGAGGATCTCCTCGAGAACTACATCGCGTCGGTGACGGACGAGATCCATTTTCGACCGACACCGTCCGATTCTTTCGATGTTGTCATCGAGAGCCAATTCTACGCCGACGGAGAAGTCTTCGAGTGGGAGGAGCTCTCCTTTTCGTTGAACGGTGCCCGCTGGGGCCACGACCGGCCAGCGTTTCCCCTTCTCCAGCCGGAAAAAGTGTTGTCGCTACCCCTCGACCTGGAGCTGAACCAGGAGTACGAGTACGAGCTCGTGGGGCGCGAACAGTTGGGCGAGCACAACTGCTACGTCGTCAGCTTCGAGCCCTTGGCGGAGACCCGGTCGCTGTACCGCGGCCGGGTCTGGATCGACGATCGGAGTTACCACAAGCTCAAAGTTCAGGCAGTGCAAACAAAGCTATCGGCGCCCGTCGTCTCCAATGCCGACGTCTACATTTACGAAGAACAGGCGGAAATCGACGGCCACCCTGTGTACCTTCTGACCAAGCTCAGTAGCAAGCAGCTCGTGCTCATCGCGGGTCGAAACCTCCTGGTGGAGAAAGAAAGCCGATTCCGAGATTTCCGGATCAACTCGCCAGATTTCGAGCAATCCCGTGAACAGGCGCGCGCCAGTGAACACATCATGCTCAAGGACACGGACGACGGCCTCCGGTACTTCGTGAAGCGGGGCGGTAGGCGCCAGGTCGTCGAAGAGTTCACGCCCTCGGCCAAGGCCCTTGCCATCGGAACGCTCATCGACCCCTCCTTCGATTTCCCCTTGCCGATTTTCGGGTTCAACTACCTAAACTTCGACTTTCTCGAAAAGAACGCCCAGTTCGCCCTCATCTTCGGTGGCATTTTTGCGCTGGGGAACATACAGAAGTCAAATCTCTTCGGAGGCTTCCTGGATACGAGCTTGGACTTCTTCGGCATCGCGATCAAGAGCAACGACATCGTCTTCGACCAGGAGGGAGAAGTCGAGGAAACGTCCTTGAGAACGCTCCCCGCTTCTCTGGGAGTGAATTTCGGCTGGCAGGCCACGGATTTCCAGAAGGTCACGGCACGATACGATCTTCGCTACGACTTCTACGAACGGTCCGAGACCACGGCAGAAGACTTCGTCGTACCGAGAAGTACCCTCACCAACGGGTTCACGCTGGGCTACGAGTACCGATGGCGGGGATATTCCTTGCTCGCTTCGGGCTCCTATGCTCGCCGAGCCGACTGGGAGCCGTGGGGCGACGTAGAAAGCTTCGATCCCAGCACCGAGAGCTACTGGAGGTACCGCACTACCCTGGGCAAGGATTTCTTCTTCAAGACGTTTCACAAGATTCATGTCGATGCCGGCTATTTCGGAGGCGAGAGATTGGATCGCTTCACTAAATACCAGTTCGGTCTGTTCGACGAGACAAGGGTTCGCGGAATACCGTCCACCGTCCGTTTTGCGGAGCTGGTTCTCGCCCGGGCTTCTTACTCCTTCAACGTCTTTGACCAGTTCCGATTCGAGCTGTTCTACGATCAAGGATGGGGAGGTGATGAAGAGCAGGGTCTCAATCGAGTAAGATTCTTTGGCCTCGGCCTTGGCTTGAACGTGCGCGGTCCACGCCACACCATCCTCCGGGTCGACCTGGGGAAGAGCTTTCTGCCCGACGCCCTGAGCGGGGCCGGCACCTTCGTGGCCCAAGTGCTGATACTGAAGCCACTATGAGCATGCCCACGGAGCAGCGTCGTTATCTCAAGGCCGATCTGCACGTCCACTCCTACTATTCCGGCTACTCGACCAGCCTGCCGTTGTTCCGCTCTCGCGATTCCTATTCAGACCCCGAGGAAGTCTATCGCGTCGCCAAAGCTCGGGGCATGGATCTCGTTACCATCACCGACCACGACAGTATCGACGGCTGTCTGGAGTTTCTGGACCGCCACCCCGACGCATCGGATTTCATCGTGGGTGAAGAGATCGAGTGTGTTCTCCCCGACGGCGATGTGACCATACACGTGGGAGCCCTCGGCCTCGACGAAAGGATACACCGCGAAATCCAGTCCCTTCGCGACAACGTGTACGATGTCGCTAGCGTTCTGCGTCGCCAGAATCTTCCCTTCAGCCTGAATCATCCGTTTCTCTACTACCGCGAACAAGTCGAACTCCCACGGTACATCACGAGCCTCTTAGCCCATTTCCCCGCCCTGGAGGTGCGGAACGGAACGATGCTCACGGTTCAGAACGAGCTCGTCGAGCGCATGCTCGAGGACAGCATTCGAAGAGGGAGGAGAAGTTGCATCGCTCGATTCGGAGGTAGCGACGCACACATTCTCCGCCGCGTGGGTACCACTTACACCGAGGTGCCGGCTCGGTCGCGGCAGGAGTTCCTGGAGAACCTCAGCAACGGCAGCAGTCGCGTCGGTGGTCAGCACGGGAGCACCTGGGTGCTGGCGAGCGAGATCTATGGCGTGATCTTCAGCTATTGGGGCAGCCTCCTTGGACTCGGGAAGGCCGACTTGCTCGGGAAACAGCGACTACGAGACATCGGCCTCTCCGCCCTGTCGGTACCGTTCCAGTTCATTCCCCTTCTGGTTGCGGCAGCTAGCAAGTCGGGAGAGTCCCGACGCATCGAGCAGTTGGCCAAGCGCTGGCAGACTTTCGTGGAGGCGGAGGAGCCGGAGGCGATCAAGCTCTCCGTAGATGCCGCGGTTCGATAACGCCATGTCGGAGCGAAGGGTAGCCGTCACCGGGATCGGGATGATCTGTGCTCTCGGGATCGGGCGCGAAGAGGTCTGGAAGGGTATGGTGGAGGGGCGCTGCGGTATCGGCGAGTTGAGTCTCTTTGATCCGGAGGGCTACCGCAGCTGTCTGGTGGCGGAGATTCCCGATTACCAGCCGGCGCGGCATTTCGGGGCGCTGGAAAGGCGAAGGTTGTCAAGAAGTGATCAGGTTGCCGTGTTGGCTGCCGACGAGGCACTAGAGGATTCCGGCCTGTTCGAGAACCGGATCGACCGATCCCGCGTAGGGGTGTTCTTCGGCTCCGGGACCGGCGACATGGTTCGCAACGAAGAGTATTTCGCCGACCTCCTGACGCGTGGGATCAAGCGTGCAAAGCCGTCCCAGGTTTTCAATCATTTCACCAGCACCCCGGTGGACGTCGTTGCCGAGCGCCACGATCTGCTAGGCATGAAGGCCTGTCTCCTCTCTGCCTGCTCTTCGACGACGGCGGCGATCGGCTACGCCGGAGATACGATTCTGGAGGGACGTCACGATGCGATGGTTTGCGGCGGGAGCGATGTGCTCTGCCGGTTGACCCTCAGCGGCTTCAACGCCCTGCGTTTGGTGGCACCGGAGCCCTGCCGCCCGTTCGACGTGAATCGTAAGGGACTCAATATCGGCGAGGCGGGGGCGGTCTTGGTGCTCGAGGAGCTGGACCACGCCCGTCGGCGAGGGGCCCATATCTACGCCGAGCTCTCGGGATACGGGCTCGCCTGCGAGGCCTTTCACGCCACCGCCCCTGAACCTAGTGGAGCCGCCTGTGCAAACTTGTTGGAACGAGCTCTCGCCGCGGCTCGAACGGACCGAGAGGCAGTCGACCACATCAACAGTCACGGTACCGCGACCATCCAGAACGACCGGGCGGAGGCGGCGGGCATCCGCAAGGTATTTGGTGAGCGCGGGCGAAGGATCCCGGTCAACTCGATCAAATCGATGGTGGGACACTGTCTGGGAGCGGCCGGGGCCATCGAGGCAGCGTCACTTGCGCTGACGATCGCTCGGGGCGCGGTTCCACCCACGGTGCATCACGACGAGACGGACCCGCAGTGCGATCTCGACGTCGTGGCCCACCAGGCTCGAGAGATGAAAGTGCAATGCGGCGTCTCTATCTCCCTCGCCTTCGGAGGGAACGACGCCGCCCTGGTGATGAGGCGATTCTCCTAAAGCGAGCCGGGTCACCGGTCGAGATTTCCAGGGACCCTCGACCGTGCAAGCTCCTCCAGGACCTGCCGGTCGACCTTGCCTCTTGCGGTCAGCGGGAGACTATCGAGGAGGATAAGGTCGCGGGGAATCTTGTACGGAGTTAATTTCTCCGCGCAGTAGATTCGGACCTGCACCGAGCTCAACCGGCTCGAGCGAGGGACGATGAAAGCGACGAGCTTCTGTCCTCTCCTTTCGCAGGGGAAGCCAAGCACCTTCGCGTCCGCGACCTCCGGCATTTCTAGTATGACGGCCTCGGCTTCCTTGGGATTGACCTTCCGACCGGCCACATTCACGAACGAGGACACCCGCCCCGTCAGGTAGAGCCTGCCTTGGTCGTCCCATTCACCCAAGTCGCCGGTGAGGAATCCGCCGTCGACGAACGCCGATGCCGCCCCGCCGTCATGCGACTCGACATACCTAGCGGCCACGGCATTACCTCGGACGTAGACTCGCGCCTCGCCGGGAGGCGCCGAATCGTCCCGCCTCAACGAGACTTCGGTCTCGGGCATGGCGGTCCCCACGTTGAGGGGATCGGTGATCTCTTCGTCGTCGTCGTAGGTGATGCCACCGGTTTCACTGCTGCCGTAGAAGGAATGGATCTTCATCCCGAACCGCTTTTTGAATGAAACCACCAAGCTCGAGTCGATGCGCGCCCCGGCGCTAAGGAGCAGTCGGAACGACGGGGGCAAGCCTCCCTCGGGAAAGTGCGTGAGTATTCGCCCGAACAGGAACGGGACTCCCGGAAAGACGGACGCTCCGCTTGCCTGCGCATCCGCGAAGAGACGGCTGGGAAGGAAGAGATCGCGAAGCGCCACCGGGGTGCCCTGGATGAAGAGTGGCACCACGAGATTTCCGAGCCCATACGAGTGCGAGAGAGGAATGGCGCCGTAGTTGACGTCGTGCGGGCGAATCCCCATCGCTTCGACGATGTGACGCCCATCGTTCCAGAGGTTCTCCTCCGAGACGAGCACCGCCTTAGGCTCACCGGACGAGCCGGAAGTGAGCTTCAGGAGGGCGGCGCCCTGGAAGGACACGGGGTGTCGTCTTTCGAGCCGGTGGAGGAACATTCCCCCGGGCAGCGCCTGAGCCGTGCCCGCGGGGGTATGACCGTTCGCAGGCTGGGCGACGATGGCCGACGCCCGGTAACGGGTGGCGAGCTGGAGTGCCTCCGTCGAGGTCGTATCGGCATCGAGCGGCATCAGAGCATTGCCTCTTGCAAGGCACGCCAGAAACACCGCAAACCACGTCGGGCGGTTCCCCACCAGAGAGATCACGCATGAGCCGCTCGGGATTCCCGCTTCGTCGAGCACCCGCTTCACCGTTCGGTACTCCAGAGCGAGGTCAATGAAA
>Ga0209342_10006951_pt1 | contig 11404 bp, 11 predicted proteins | sample RifCSP16_2_FD_184023 | JGI IMG/M metagenome (GOLD analysis project Ga0209342, IMG submission 184023) | Soil microbial communities from Rifle, Colorado - Rifle CSP2_sed 16_2 (SPAdes) (version 2) | ecosystem: Environmental > Terrestrial > Deep subsurface > Rock core/Sediment | place: Rifle... | reverse complement strand
CGCACCTCGCGCAGGTAGCGGACGATCCGCTCCCAGATCGCCGGTCCCCGGCGCGCCAGCACCGGGCGGGGCGCGCGCTGCAGCGCTCGTCCCGGCTTCATGTTAGTTGTTCGAGCCATCGAATTCCCTCGCTCGTCCCGGAACCGGCTCTCGGAAAACGCGCCAAAAAAAGAAAAAGACTTGAAGCGCTCTGTCAAACGCCCTTTAGTATAGGAAGCGCCCGCCTGCCTGTCAAACCGTTGTACTGGCTCAGTAGATCCGAGACACTTTACCTCCTTTCAGCGATGATAGCGAGCCACGAACTCATTCGGGGTGAGGTAACAGAACTCTTGACGCTACCCCGCGGCGGGCAGGGGGCGGGCAGGAGGGCACCGAATGGTGGTATCCCCGCGCCCATCGTGGGGGGAACGGTGAGCCTGATGCGCTGGTGTCCGGTCTGCGGCGACGAAATGACCCCGGAGTTCGGCACTCCCTGCGAGGACCCGATCGCCTGGGCCTGCCGCGCCTGCGGCTTCCTGCAGTTGGAGACGGGAGGGCGACCCCTTCGCGGGGAGCAGGTCGCCGCCGTCCGCGAACTGGCCCCCGTGGCGGCCGCCGCCCCCGATGAGGCACCGCTCCCCTCGGCCGTCCGGGCGGCCCGGGAGGTCCTCGCCACGTTCGGGCTCGCGCCTCCCGTCGATGTCGAGCGGGTCGCCTCTCTGTTAGGGTACCCGGTGGAGTGGGTGCGCCGCCCGCCGAGCGAGCGCGGTGGGATCGCCCGCCAGGCCGACCGCGACACCCTCCTGCTTAACCGGGACTACCCCTTCCGCTCCACGGCCGAGTGGCGCTGGGTCCTGGCGGAGGAACTAGCCCACGCCGTGCTCGGGCACACTGCCCTGGCGGCGAGCGATGCCCCGGGCGGGGCACCGGCCCTGCGGGAACCGGAGCGCCGCCGGGAGGAGCGGGCGGCGAAGGCGTTCGCCGCCGAACTTCTGATGCCCGCTATAGAGGTGCGTGCCGAGTTTGGCCGGTCTCAGCCGCGGCTGCGCCAGGCCATGGGGCAGCGGGAACGCGAGGACTTGTTACAGCAGGTCATCAGCGACCTGGCCCACACGTTCCAGGTCTCCCGGACGGCGATGCGCATCCGTCTGGAGGACCTCGGCCTCCTGCACTGACCACCTAAACCGCCGGGCCCCGACCCCGCCTGCCGCGGCTCCCGTCCCCTTCGTTTCTGCTCGGCACCCGTCGATTTCTGGCCCCCCGCCCGGACTAACAGGCTCCCAGATTGGGCATGGAAATAGCACGAAATGGGCATCAAAGAGGAACGGGTCTTGGTGGTGGATCCCAAGGCGCAGGCCGTCGAGCGCCTGTTGAAGCGGTTGTCGGTCGCCATCAAGACGTTCGGCCTTTATCCCCAGCAGCACCCCGTGGCCGAACGGGCCCTCCAGGGCCTGCTGGCATCCCTCCGACCGTATCTGGAGGCTTACGGATCCTTCGTCGCCCGCATCTCCAAGCAGAGCTTTGTCGTTGACGCGGTTACGTTCGATAATGAAGCCTACACCAACCTCGCCCTCCACCTCTATACGCGCAAGGTAGCCGTCTTCACGGTCCTCCCGGCCGTCACCGATCAGGAATTGGGGTCGTTTCTCTCCGTCGCGGGCATGGACCGGGTCAGCCTGGAAACGGCGGGCGGGGTGGAGCATCTCCTCTGGCAGTCCGCCGTCGGCAACGTGCAGGTCATCGAACTGACGCTGGACCAGGAACAGGACGTCGAGGCGCTGGGGCTGAACGCCTTTCTGGCTCTGATCGGTCGCGGCCGACTGGCGCCCCGGGAGCGGGAAGCCGTCATCGACATCCTGTATGCCGCCGACCATACGGCGCGCCTCCTGCAGAACATCTACCTGATGTCTGCGGAGGTCTTCGAAGGCCTCGCCGAAGAGGATCGGATCGAGCACGCCTACCAGGCCGTTCGGACCCTGGACCGGATCATTCTGGACGAGCCCCTCGAGGGACAGCCCCTCCTCTACGCCAACCTGGCCGAGGCGCTCCTGCTGGTGGAAGAACCGCTCCGGTCGGCGCTCCCCCTAACGTTTGTCTCCCGGGCCGGGGAGGATACGTCCGCCAAGTACCTCCTCTCGCACATCTCCGGCGAGCACCTCGCCGAGATGATCGCCCGTGGCTCGGCCGGTCCCGACGTGGCCGCCCAGGTGGCCAGACTCCTGGCCACGCTCTCCCTCTCGGAGCGAAAGGCGCAAGCCGTCCTCTCCCTGCTGGAAACGAGGCTGCGGCCTCCGGGAGCGGCACCGACCTGGCTCAGCGATGCGGTGCGACCGCATCTGCCTGAACCGACGGACCGGCAGCCGGAGGTGCCGGCCGAATTCGTCTTCGACGACAGCCTGATCGTGATCAACCACGACGAACTGGTGCAGCGCCTCCGGGAGGCCAAAGCGATCGATGAGGCGGTGGCCACCCGGGAGGTCATCCTCACCCTGGTGGACGTCCTGCGGGATGAAACCGACGAGGAGGAGTTGCTCGACGTCGCCGACGCGCTGGCCGGACACCTCTCCTGGATGGTGGACCAACAGGAATTCCCGCTGCTGGCCGCGGCGTTAGAACGGCTGAAGCGGACCGCGGCCACTACCGAGGGCACCCGCAGCACGCTGGCCGCCGGGATCGTGCGCCGCGTGACCGAGCATCCGCTGCTGGACCGGCTGCTCGCCGCCCTGTGGGCCGGCCGCGAGACCCGGGTCGAGCAGGAGGTGCGCGCCGGCCTGGAGGTGCTCGCCGGCGACGCGGTGATCCCGCTGGTCCGCGTTCTGGGCGGGGAGCCGCGCGCGGGGATGCGCGCCATCCTCTGCGATCTCCTCGTCGGCATCGGGCGGGACTACGTGCGGGAACTCGCCGGCTTCATCGCCGACGACCGCTGGTACCTTGTCCGCAACATCGCCAACATCCTCGGCCGCCTGCAGAGCCCAGAGGTGGCCGTCCACCTGGAGCGTGTGATCGACCATCCCGAGTACCGGGTCCGCCGCGAGGTCGCCGATGCCCTGGCGCGGCTGGGCACGGAAGAGGCCCAGAGCCTGCTGATCCGTCTGCTCGACGACAACGACCAGCGCATCCAGTTGCGGGCGCTCCAGGCGCTCAACGCCTGGGGCACGCGGCGGGCCCTGCAGAAACTCCTTGCCCTCGTGGAGGGACCGGACCCCCTGAACCGCTTCTTCGCGCTCAAGGCGGGGGCGCTAGAGGCCCTGGAACGGCTCGGGGCACCCGAGGCGCTGCCGGTGCTGAAACGTCTGGCCCGTAGTCCCATCGCCATCGGCCAGCACCGCCGGGAGCTGCGGGATCTCGCCCGCCGGGCCGTGCTGGCCATCGAGGGACAGGCCCCAGAGGAGAGGCGCGCTCCTACGGCGCAGGCCCGCTGAGTCCAGACGATGGCCGAGTCCTCCGCCCCGATCCCCGCCACCCGCCCCACGGCGACCGTCCTGTGGACGCCAACACCGGGCGGCCGGCGGGCCCGGGTGCAGCGCCCCGGGCAGATCCTGAGTGCGATCGCCCGGGCGCGACGCACCGCCGGCCTCTTCGGGCCCGATCACCCCGTGGTCCTGGAAACCATGACCGAGGCCCACGAACTCATCGGCCATCTCCTGGCCGCGCGCCTGTCCCTCCGGTTTTCCATCTACGAAGACGCCTTCTTCGTGGAGAACACCGTCCTGCTGGAGGAGAGCCTTCAGCTCCAGCCGCTTCTCGTGGACATGCGCGCCCGCGAGATCGGGACCATCGAGCTCCATGCCGGACTCGTGCCGGCGGAACTGCGCAGCCTGGTCGAATTGCTCAACCTCACGCCCGGAGAGATCCGCACCCGCGGCGGGGCGGCCACCGCGCTGGAGAAACTCGGGGTGCGCCACATACTCGTGGGACCCTCCGGCCCGCCCCGCGAGGACTTGGACCTCAAGGTGGACCCACGCGAGGCCTACCGGGCGGGACTGCACGTGGTGGACGAGCTGACCTTCCAGGCCTCGCGCGATGTCCCGTTGGACCTGCGCAAGGCCCGGCTGGTCCTGAACTCGCTGATGGACATCATCGCCCAGGACAAGATGGCCCTGCTGGGCGTCTCCGCGCTGAAGAGCTACGACGAGGACACTGCCCACCACTCGGTCAACGTCAGCGTCCTGTCACTGGTAGTGGGAGCGCAGTTTGAGTTCAGTCGGATCGCCATGACCACGATGGGCCTCGCCTCCCTGCTGCACGACATCGGCAAGGTCCGGGTGCCGCGGGATATCCTGACCAAGGCGGGGAAGCTCACGCTGGAGGAGCTGGAGATCGTGCGCCGGCACACCCTCTACGGCGCGCACATCCTGCGAAACCTCCCCGGCCTGGCCCGCCTGGCCATGGTGGTGGCCTTCGAGCACCACGCCAACTACGACCTCTCCGGGTATCCGGCGATCGCCGCCAAGCCGGCGCCGCACCTGCTCACCCGCATCGTCCAGGTGGCCGACTTCTTCGACGCCGCCACCTCTTCGCGGCGCGTCTATCACCGGGCGATGCTGCCCAACGAGGCGATGACCTTCATCCTGGATCGGGCGGGCAAGATCTTCGACCCGGTCGTGGCCCGGGTCTTCGTCCAGCAGCTGGGCCTCTATCCGGTGGGGTCGGTGGTGGAGCTGGACACGGGGGACGTGGGCGTCGTGGTGGCCCCCGGTGAGCGGGAGGTGGCGCGCCCGGTGGTGCAGGTGCTGCGCAGCGGCGGCCGCGACGCGACCGCTCCCTACACGGTCAACCTCGAAGAGGAGCGGGACCGCCGCATCGCCCGCGCCCTGGATCCGGTGGAGGCGGGCATCGATCCCGTCGCCGCCCTGCAGGCAGAAGAACAGGCCGTCCACTGAGGACGGCCCGCGGAAACTCCCTGGCAGGGGCGGAGGGACTCGAACCCCCAGCACCGGTTTTGGAGACCGGCCGCTTACCTACAGTCCAAGCCCCGCGTCTATCAGGCCTTTCCCACAGGTGAGCACCGGACTGCATGCGGCCTCGGCGACCACTGAAGCCGTCGAAACATTCCTCCTCAGCCGCCAGGTCATGGGCTGCACTGCAGCCACTCTAGCGTTCTATCGGGAAACCCTGGGCCGGTTCGCCACAGCCCTGCCCACCCTCGGGGAGTGCGCGCCGCTGGCCGTCCAGAGTTACCTGACCGCGCTGCGCGACGGCCGGCGAGCCGCCGTAACGGTGCACAAGCACTTCCGGGCACTGCGCGCCTTCTGCTCCTGGGCGCACGACGTCGGCCTGTTTCCGGAGAGCCCCCTGCGGGGGTTGGTCATGAAAGCTCCCAGGACCTTGCCCAGAGTTCCCGAGGACGAGCACGTCCGGCGGATTCTCCTGGCCTGCCCCGAGACCTTCGAGGGCCGGCGCAACCGGGCCCTCGTGGCGACGCTGGCGGATTCGGGCCTCCGCATCAGCGAAGCCCTGCGGCTGCGCATCGAGTCCGTGAACTTTGCCGCTCGCACCTTGATGGTGCGGTCGGGCAAGGGCCAGAAGGACTCCATTGGGTTCTTCGGTTCGGAGACGGCGCAGTACCTCCGGGGCTGGCTGGCGAGACGCAAGGACGCGCACCCCGAGGACTACCTGTTCACCGACCAGCACGGCCGGAGCCTGACCCGCTCGCACGCGGCGCACATCCTGCACAGGCTCAGTGACCGCGCCGGCCTGCCCCATAGGATTGGGCCCCACGCCCTCCGGCACTATGCCGCTACCTCCATCCTGCGACAGACGGGAGACCTGGAACTGGTAAGGCAGGTTCTACGGCATGAGAGCTTGGCAATGGCGCTCCGGTATGCCCACCTCACGAAGCCGGATGTGAGCGCCAAATTCCGCCGAGCTTCCCCGCTGGACAATCTGCGGGCAGGGAGGTAGAAACACGATTGGCCTGAAGGCTGCGCAACAGGAGGTACCTCGACGGATGGCGCGCCGCGCTCGTTTCTGGCCGACCCAGGCGTCGTTCTCCTCCTCAATACCGCGTCGGTGCTTCATCGAGCGGCTTTGATGGCGGGGGATTGAAGCAATTACGAAGGGTCACAACAGAAGGAGGGCAGGCGATGACTCCTGCCCTCAACGGGGTTGAGTGTCGGAGACTTGCTCAACGTGAACACAAATACATCCTGGTGAGCCTCGCCTATTCCCCCATAAGAAGTTCAAGCCCTTTGGCGCATGCTTCGCTGACAGTGGAGCTAGCAGCCTTTGCTTCCCCGGGCATTTTGTCCCAGCCACCCTTCTCAATGAAGGTAGCTCTCTCCCAGGAACTTACGTCCTTCAATTCTTTGAGTTTCTCTTGAGCGTTCGGTTGCTTCATAAACTGGGCGACACAGATTGCCGCCCGACTCGCCAAGACCGCCTCTTCGGCCATCCCTCGGGAACCGCCCCTCGTTGCCCAACCACCCCACGCAAAGCCAACGATTATTGCGATGACTGCGCCGAAAACCGCGCCCCAAACTCCATGTTTAATCATCCCTGCAGTTTCTGGTTTCATTGGCGATACCTCCCTGATAGCATTTCCTTAACGGTCCGTGCTAGTAAGCTCGGAACAGAGCCGACCACCTCGACCATAGGCCGACTCCCCCGACCACGCTCGGCAGACCGATACTCAATTGGCCTGCGCGGGGAACCAAGAACGGAGAAATCAGACGAAGCACAGCCGCTTCGCCTAAAATCATTGTACCATTCCCGATAGCGAAGCCCGACGTAAGCGCGAAGTTCAGGAGGGCGAGCCCGCTGGACAACCTCCGGGCAGGGCACTAGGTACGCGCCGGGTCGGCCAAAGAGCAGGCAAGAAGCTCGACAGGGTTCCTGAACCTTTCACAGAACCAGGGAAAGCGTGGACCTGGAGGCTGAGCGGGCGTGGCGCCTGTAGGGCGTCGCACGGGGACTCCCAGGCGAAACCTTCTCTTCTTCGGCTTGATTCTCGCTCTTGGCGCATTGGCGGCGCCGGCTCTTGCTCAATACGAAACGATAGTCGAGCGAACAAAACCCGCAGTAGTGTTGATAGAGGTCGAGGCAGCAGGAATTCGCGGCCGAGCGACAGGCACCGGCTTCTTCATCGACTCGAATGGCTACATGGTCACAGCGCGCCATGTAATTGAAGGCGCGAATCGAATTGTAGTACGAACGCCTGACGGAAAGTCTTTACCTGCAATCATCGTCGCCTATAGCACAGCGTTCGATGGGGCGGTCCTCAAGGTTGAGGGCAGCGATTTTCCCGTACTGGCCTTCGGTGACTCCGATGCAGTTCGTCAGGGGCAGGAAATTCTTGCCTTTGGCTACCCGCGGACGGATGTGCTCGGGGCCGCTATTGTAACCGTAACAAGGGGCATTATCAGCGCGGTTCGGTCAAGCGAAGGCCTTCTCCAAATCGACGCTGCGCTGAATCCGGGTAATAGCGGTGGCCCAATTGTGAATCTGCGGGGGGAAGTGGTTGGAGTAGCGGCGTGGCGCGTCCCGGGGGAGCAGGCGTTGAACTTTGCCGTAGCATCTAACGCAATCCGCGGCATCACAACTCAACTGAACCCCGTGGCTATCCCTGCCCCTAGACCTGCGGCCGCGTCATTTCCCCTGACAGGCACGTGGAGAGGTGTCTGGACCTCAGACTCAGGTCTGGGCGGAGGTTCGCTAAGCGCGGATTTCTCTCAAGACGGAGAGGTTGTCACCGGGGGGGTTCTTTTGACTGGTTCCATATTCCCGGCTCTCGTGCTGCACGGCCGATTCGACGGTAACAGTCTCTCGGTCGACGCCTTCAACGGAACGACTAAGGCGGCCACACTGACCGGGAGGTTGATGGCAGCAGGCCTTCTCGAGGGTCGTTACAACGTCCCTCTTTTTCTTCTTTGGGATTCGGGTAGGTGGGGTGCGCGAAAGGTCGGTCCTTGAGGTTCGCGCAAGGTTTCGCTGACTCCCAGCCGCAGGCGACTCCCAGGCGTTGATTCAGAAGTCTTCTGCCTAAACCACGCTTTGACAAGACGGTCACTCCCCATAAGGGTGCCCGCCCTTTCCTCCTACGGCTCCCATACCCCCGGCAGGCCACCCGGGGGTCTTCCTGTCAGAGCCGCCCCAAGTTTCTCCCCGAAAACGCCCAAACCCGCCAGGAGAGTTTTCCCCCGCAGAGGCGACCGGACCCTTCTGCCTCCGCTGCGCCCCCTTTTTCTCTTGCTTCACTGGTACTACTTCACCTCCAGAAGACAAAGCCAAGGGCCTCTTAACTACTACTGCTTATGTTGTCCTGTGCAACGGTGTTGGCAGTTGCCAACAAGAAAGCCCACGGCCTCGGGCGAACTAGTGTTGCACAGGGTGACGAGGGACACCGGGCGCCCGTCGGGGTCGTGACCGGCACGCAGATGTATCAGGCCGCGCTGCTCCAACCGGCGATAGACGCGCGAGACTGTCCCAAAGGTCAGACCGGCAAGGGTCGCCACGAGGCGGGTCGGCGCCGCGAATTCGTGCCCCTGGGGGACGCCCAGTTCCGTGCGCAGCGTTTCCAGTCCTACGAGGACGAATCGCTCTGCGGGGTGGAGTCCGAAATCGCGTGCCCGCAGGAGCGCCTTCCCCTCGGGCGACCGGATGCGCTCGCGAGCGCAAATGATTGACCTGACCACCTTCTCGGCTTGCGCCTCGTCGAACGGGTGCGTCATTGCCGTGCAGCGCCGCGCCCACGCGCACGCCCTCCGGCGTATCTCCGCCTCGGGCATCCCCTGAGTGAGCCAGCGACCGACGAGCGCCGCCAAGGTGTCGTCTCGCCGGCCTTCCTCCACGCCTTCATTCTCGACCTGTCGCAGCGCCTCACCGGTGCGCTGCTCGCCGTCGCCTCCAAGAATGCTCTCCCAGGCTTCGGGAAGCGGCGCCACGGCCTCTATCCCGCCCGGCGTGAGCCATTCGCGGCCAGTGCTCCTCGGCACGAGGACATAGCGACGCGCCGCGAGCACATCGAGGCCAGGACGGAACCCGATGCGCGAGGGCAGCGGGTGCAGCGCGCGATACAGGCGATGCGCGCCACGCGGGGACGTGAAGCAGGCCGTCGCCGGGACCGGCAGCCGGAGCTCCCGGAGCGCACCTTCTCCGGCTCGCGAGTCCGTCTCCACGTCCACCAGGTGGCTCGGACCGCCGGTAATGAGGGCCACGTCCGCCGACGGATGCGCCTCGATGAGCTGACCGACCTCGGCCTCGGTCTGGTGGTGCACCTGCCACCGACGCCATGTCAGACCCACTGGCGGATGCTTTGACCCTAGGACGACGGGCAGGACGTTCAGGCCGGCGTGGTGATAGCGCAGGGCTTCGCGGGCGAAGGTGCCGTTCATGGGTCGGACCCCCTGGCTATCCTCGCCGGAACCGTGACCTCCTCGGCGGCCTGGATTTTCACAGGGTTTCGGAGGGCAAGACGGGCCTTCAAGATGGCGGCCAGGGCGGCCCGGCGCTGGCGCTCTGAGGTTCGGCGGGGCTTGGTGAACCTGACGGCCTGTAGGGGTAGCTCGAACTCCACGCCGCTGCCAACGTGCCGGGGCTCGACCCCCCAGGCGCGGGCAAGAGCCTGAAGCCGGCGGAAGAAGCGACAGCCGGCGTCGGTGTAGATGTTCCAGCCCTGGTCGGCGTCGGTTGCGCCGATGATGCACTCGCGCTCGGAGGCGGTGAGGCCCTTCATGGCCCGCTCCCCCAGAGGGCCACCTGCTCCACCCGCGGACTATCAGGTGGCGCTGTGCCGAAAACGGGCTGCAAGTCGCGCCAGCGGAGAGCGCGTTGTGGTCCATAGCCGCGAGAAATCCCGCGCCCACGCTCCCAAGCATCAAGTACTGCCCAGAGCACCTCGCCGGTTCGTTCCCGATAGACCGCGACGCCCGCGTACCCCCCGCGTCGGGCGTCCAGAAGGACGCGCTCGTCGCAGGCAACGCCCGAAGGGCACCGGAGCTCGTGTTGGGGCGCCACACGCTTCCACAGCACGAACCGTCCGTCGGGGAGGCGGTAGTCACGATACGGGCGCTGCGTACCGTGTTTGCTGATAACCCTCGGGCCACGCTTGGCTCCGCTGCGGACCGGCCGGGGTTGAAGGGATTGACGAGCTGAACGAGAATCGCCAACAATAGGGGCGAAGGTTGCCATAACTTTTGCCTCCTACGGGGCCAGCTACCGCGCCGACCAAGCTTGGGGCTGGTCCCCGGTGTTTTGGCTCTACCGCATCCCTGGCGTCCCCGCCCGCTGCTCGCGTTCCTGGCGCAGGCGCTCCACATCGCCCATGTCGAACAACCGAGTGCCGTTGGGCGTCCTCGCAACTGCCCGCAGATGCCCTAGCCGCTCCAGCGCCCGGATGCTCTCAGGGGTCAACCTCAGCACCCGAGCGGCGTCGTGGCTCAGTAACAGTTGTTTCATGGTGCCACCTCTTCTTGGGGGGCTTTGCGTCATGCCCCCACCATGTAGGAGCCTACACCCAGCCGTCGAAGTGTATGGGTGACGGTTCCAGTGACATGGCGACTCTTGTGTGGGCCCGGCATCCTGATGTCACGGTCGTTGACCGCCAGCTGCACCTCGGGCGACGGCGCACCGGCTACCAGATAGCCTTCCCGCACCCTGAAGAGCCGTTCTTCCAGCGGCTGGCGCGTGTCACCACCCCTGACCAGGTCCGGTCCTTTACCGCCCAGTGGGGCCTGATGACGGAGGACCGGGAGCACACGTGGGTTGCAGCTGTCCTCCATGAGGCCGAAATGCTCCGTGCCGCTGTCGAGATTTGGGAAGGCACACAGCGGCGAGGTGGCCTGCGGGAGTGGACCAGCCGTGCGGGCGGGGTGACACGGTTGCGGGAACTCGTCTTAGGCGTGGATGACGAATGGCGGCACCGCTGGAAGGAGATTGAGCAGCGCGCGCCGGAGCGCGCCACCGCGATTGCACCAGCGTGGCTCCAGTGGGCCGTGGACCGAGGGTTGCGGCCCGTAGGTTTTGGCATCGCCAAAGAGGGTCAGCCTGCTAAAGCGTTCCCCAGGCAAGAGGGCAGGTGGCACTGGCACCTAGGGGTGCCCGACCTTTTGACTTTCTGCTATGTCGAACTCGCCGCGGTACTGGTCGGAGGGAAACTCCCTAGCCTCTGCCCCTATTGCGGCGAGGTCTTTCTTGTTCGAAAGCGTGGCAGGCAACGGACATGCGGAAAGGACCGGTGCCGTCAGAAGGCTGTGAGACACCGGCCCAGCCGTGGGGTTGAGGGCGCCACGGACACAAAAAACGCGCGCGCGAGGGGGGGGAGGGGATGAGGGACAGCAGAGCACCGGACTCTTTGGGGGGGGAAACAGAAACGCCGGGGGCTGAAAGCCGCCTGGCGCAAGCATCTGGCAGGGGCGGAGGGACTCGAACCCCCAGCACCGGTTTTGGAGACCGGCCGCTTACCTATTAACGGACGCCCCTACGCCGT
>Ga0209342_10006949_pt1 | contig 11406 bp, 8 predicted proteins | sample RifCSP16_2_FD_184023 | JGI IMG/M metagenome (GOLD analysis project Ga0209342, IMG submission 184023) | Soil microbial communities from Rifle, Colorado - Rifle CSP2_sed 16_2 (SPAdes) (version 2) | ecosystem: Environmental > Terrestrial > Deep subsurface > Rock core/Sediment | place: Rifle... | reverse complement strand
CGAGATGGTTCGCTCATCGGGCAAAACTCCGAAAAACAGGGTGGTTGACGCGACCCGCCGCACGTTGGACAATCATACTGGTTCGCCGGTTTTCTTCCAAGGGAGCGCTCTGTCCGCCCATGACACGTCCACGCATCGGTCTTTGGCTCATCGGGGCTCGCGGCGGCGTGGCTTCGACCGTTTTGACGGGCCTCGCGGCGCTGGCCCAAGGCAAAACACGCCCGGTGGGCCTGGTCACCGAGTTGCCCTTGGCCGCCGGGCTGGACATGCCCCAATGGTCCGATTTCGTCGTCGGGGGGCACGAAATCCGCGACGTGCGTCTGGTGGACGAGGCGATGGACCTGGCCGTCCGAAGCCGCGCCCTGCCGCCGGAGTTGGTCGAAGCGGTCCGGCCTGAGCTGGACGCCATCGACCGGCGCATCCGTCCCGGCACGCTCCATGCCGTCGGCCCCACGATCGCCGCCTTGGCCGGCCCCCACGTCCCCCGCGACGAAACGCCCCGCGAGGCGATCGCCCGGGTGCGCGGCGACATCGAGGCGTTCGCCGCGGCCGAACGGGTCGAGCACGTCGTGGTGGTCAATATCGCCTCGACCGAGCCGGCCGTCGACGCAAGCTGCCTGCCCGCCGAGTGGGACGCCGTGGACCGCCTGTTGGACGATCCCGCGTGCCCGTTGCCCGCCAGTTCGCTCTACGCCATCGCCGCGTTCGAGTTGGGTTGTTCGTACATCAACTTCACGCCGTCGCTGGGCTCCCTGCCGCCGGCGCTCGATGAGTTGGCCCGCCGCAACAAGACCCGTCACATGGGCCGCGACGGCAAGACGGGCGAGACGCTCATGAAGAGCGTGCTGGCTCCCATGTTCGCCCATCGCCATTTGGAAGTGATGAGCTGGGTCGGCCACAACATTTTCGGCAACCTCGACGGCCGCGTGCTGAGCGACCCGGCCAACAAGCAGGCCAAGGTAGCCAGCAAGGACCACCTGTTGCGCGAGATCCTCGGCTACGTCCCGCAGACGCTTGTGTCGATCGAGCACATCGAGAGCCTGGGCGACTGGAAGACGGCCTGGGACCATATCCATTTTCGCGGGTTCCTCGAGACGCCGATGACCCTGCAATTCATCTGGCAGGGCTGCGACTCGCTCCTGGCCGCCCCCTTGGTGCTCGACATGGCCCGCCTGGCCGACGCCGCCCGCCGCCGCGGCCAGATCGGCACGATGACCTTCCTAGCCAGCTTCTTCAAAAGCCCCCAGGCCGTCGCCGAACAGGAATTCATCCGCCAATTCCAGATGCTCGAAGCATGGATTCGCGGCTAGTTGTATTCCTCGCGCTCCGCGTGAGGTCAGGGGAATCAGAGGCGTAGGGTGGGCACCGCCCACCACGTGAAGCCGTGTTTTGGTGGGCGATGCCCACCCTACGCCTACTTGGTCCCCCGCCCCCCGTCCCTCGCCCCCTCTTGGCGACCCATCTCCTTTCGGATACAACTAAGGGGGTTAACATCCCGCTCGGGGAAGTGGTTTTCAACGGACTCTAAGGCAAAACGACTTTGGCCAATCGCAAGCGTGCTCCCCGTCGCCGGCAATCGCGACCTTCTTCGCCCGAACTGGTCGTCGAGCAGCCTCTTGATCCCGCCCCCACCCAGTGGCCTGACGGAGCGCCATCCTCGTCGGCCCCCGCCAAGCGGCGGCGACGCGGACGCTCCGGCCGCAAGCCGGCTGAGTCGTGGGCCGCCGAGGAACCGTCTGCCGAGCAGTCCGCCTGGGAAGATGACGTCGCCCTTGAAGAAACGCCGCCCGAGACGCCTATCGAACCGACCGGTTTCACTCCCCTGGGCCTCTCGCCGGTCATGCTTCGCGCCTTGGCCGCCGCGCGCTACGTCGATCCCACGCCCGTCCAGGCCGGCCTGATTCCCCGCGCGCTGGCCGACATCGACGTGATGGGCCAGGCCCAAACCGGCACCGGCAAAACGGCCGCGTTCGCCGTGCCGATTCTCGAAAAACTCACCTCCGGCAAGCACCGCGGTCCCCAGGCCCTCGTGCTGGTGCCGACCCGCGAGTTGGCTGTCCAGGTCCGCGACGAATGCACCAAACTGGCCCACGGCCGTCGGATCCACGTCGTGGCCTGCTACGGCGGCAAGCCGTTCCGCGATCAGGCCCAAAAGCTGGCCCGGGGGGCCGAAGTGGTCGTCGGCACGCCCGGCCGCGTGTTGGACCACCTGGGCCGGGGCACCCTGTTCGTCGGCGACCTGCGCCAAGTGGTGCTCGACGAGGCCGATCGGATGCTCGACATCGGCTTCCGGCCCGACATCGAAAAAATTCTGCGTCAATGTCCCCAGTCGCGTCAAACGCTCTTGTTGAGCGCGACGCTGCCGCCGCCCGTGCTGCGTCTGGCCCGGCGCTACATGCGCGAGCCCGAGGAGTTGGACTTCTCACCCACGGACATTGCCGTCGAGACGATCGAGCAGTTCTATTTCACGGTCGATCCCGAGCAAAAATTCGACCTCTTGGTCCGTCTGATCGAGCGCGAGAAACCGACCCAGGCGATCATCTTCTGCCGCACCCGACGCGGCACCGAAAAGATCCACGTGCGGCTCAAGAACAAAGTCGAATCGGTCGCCGCCATCCACGGCGACCTCGAACAACGGGTACGCGATCGGGTGATGGAGAGCTTTCGCGCCGGGCGGCTGTGTCTCCTGGTGGCCACCGACGTCGTCGGCCGGGGAATCGACGTCACCGGCATCTCGCACATCATCAATTTCGACGTGCCCGAGTTCTGCGACGACTACGTCCACCGCGTCGGCCGTACGGGCCGGATGGGCCGCGAGGGCGTGGCCTACACCTTCGTCACGCCCGAGCAGGGCAACGAGCTGACCCGAATCGAAATGCGCATCAACCACCTTCTGAAACGCGGCGAGATGCCGGGCCTCGACCTGGTGGCGAAACCGGTCGAATCGACCGCCGAGAAGGAGGCCGCCAAACCGGTCTTCGGCCGCACGGCCCGCCGAGTGCGCCGCGCGCTCTAGTTTCTTCACCGCCAAGACGCGAAGGGCGCAAAGCCGTGGGTCAGACCGTGCCTGACAAGAAAGGCATTAACCACGAAAAGCACAAAAGACACGAAAATATCCTGAGAAAAACTCTTTCGTGTCTTTTGTGTTATTCGTGGTTGGCTTTCCGTGATTGATATTGCCATCAGGCACAGAGTGCCTGGTCTTCTTCTACATCACGTACATAAAATACACCACCACGGCCGCCGTCAGGACCAAGAGGCCGATGGCGGCCACCAGCAGGCGGCTGGTCGACTCCATCAGCGGCGGAATGATTTCTTCCGGCTCGATCCCGTCGGCGAACTCGTGAGTGCACCACGCGCAGCGGCGCGAGAACTCGGGCAGAAACGGCTCGCTGCACGTCGGACACATCAGCACCAGCCGCTCGGGCGAATCTTCTTCGTCGGCGACGTCTTCGTCCGACGGGCCCACGGAATCGACGTCCTCTTTTTCCGAATTCTCCGCGTCGCGTGCTTCCGTCGCCGAACCGTGGCCGCCGCACGAGCCGCAACTGCCGCAAGAAGCATGTTCCCCGTCAGGCGTCTCGCCGAGGCCCAGGCCCCAGACGTACTGGCTGTCGGCCTCGGGAAAGTCCGTGCCCGTCGTCTTGCAGATGGGGCAGCGGGTCAACCGCGGCGCGCCGCACTGGGGGCATTGCGGCCAGTCCTCGGGCACGGGTTCCGTCTCGTCGTCGGGCGAGCCTTCCGCCGGCTCGTTGTCTTCGGTCACTCGCTGGACGCCCCGCCGGTCGTACTCCAAGGCGATCCGGCGGGCCGCGTCGGCGTCTTTCTCATCGACGATCACGCGCGGCGCGGTTTGCCAGCCGATGTAGTCCACGCCCGAACCTCGTTGGAGCGTCTCGTTGGTCACGTCGGCCCGGATGCCTTGCTCGGCCAGACGGTTTTTGAGGAGATGGGCCTGCTCGAGCGTGCCGGCCACGTAAATCACCGTGGGTTGATCCGCCATGGCGAGGTCTCCCGTGAAAAAGAGAAAAGGGGACGTCACGAATTTTGACCGCCCGAATAGAATTCATTCTACCCGAAATGTCAAAATCCGTAACGTCCCCTTCGGTCATTCGCCGTCCGGCGATCGTTCACCTTGGCTGGGTCGGGAAGGACGGTCGCTCCACGGGCCGCCGGTGCGCGGCCAGGTGGGCCCAGCGGCGTTCGAGCTTGGCCAGCTCGCCGTCGAGCCACCGGCTGAATTGGGCGTAGGAACGAATCTTGCATTGAACCGCCGTGGGGCAAAAATCCAAGCTGCCTTGCTCGGGATTGTCCCGGTCACGTTGTCGGCCGAATCGATCAGTGTTCATCTCGACCTCCTTCCGTACGCGGATTCTGCATGGCTTGCCCAACGCGAAGCGTTCTCACCGATCCCACAGAATCATGGGCCCCCTGGCCCGTCCGCTTTTCATTCTCTCCTACGAAAGACACGCTTAATCGGTTCAGGTTCACTTTGCCGGCCGCTTCACTATTCCAACCCCGTCGCAGGGAATCTCCCGGGATGTATTTTCCGCGAACCGCACTGTTCCGAACGAAGAGAAGCCCCGACGCGTCAACCCGGTCCTTTCCTCCACAAGCCTCCATCAATCCTTTCGTTTTGTTCCCGGGTTTATTGAGGAATTTCACGTACCGGCTTATTATATGCCGGTCCCCTCGCGGCAAGTCAAAAAATCGACGTCGCCGCGGCGGCGCGCAACGAAAACCCGCCGCAATCCTAGGATTACGGCGGGTTCGAGGGAGGCCCGTTTTCCTTCGTTCGAACAAGACAGTTTTTCGTCAGTGAAAACTGTCGCGTCAAACTATCGACCCCGACGGGTCGGTTCGACGCGATTCCGTGCGGCAAACCCTTGGTTAGGAGCGTGTTATGACGCGCTCCGCCCGGAGGCGGGTCTTCTTCTAGTTCTTCTCTTCGTGGTTGTGCTTGTGCGATCGCTTGCCGTGTTCTTTAGCTTTCATTTCCGGGTGCTTGCCCGGACTCTTGCCCTTCGCTTTGGCCATGGGGCACTCGCCGGACTTCTTGCCTTTCGCTTTGGCTTTGGCCAGGGGGCATTCGCACTTGCCGTCTTTGGCCGTGGTGCATTCGCACTTCTTGCCTTTGGCCATCGGGCATTGGCATTTTCCGTCCTTGCACAAGGGGCATCCACAAGTCTTGCCCTTGGCCATGGGACACGTTCCCGGTCCTTTCGCGGGGCCGGCGTGACGTGCATGGAACCGCTTGATCAGTCCGACGAGGGCCACGGCGGCTTCTCGTTTGTTGATGGCCTTATCGCCGTCCTTGTCGACCTTGGCCAACACGAGGGCAAAATGCTTCTTGTGCGCTTCGGCCGCTTCCTTGGCAACGACCTTTCCGTCGTGGTTGGCGTCGACGCGGTCAAAAATTATATTGGCCGTCATCAAAACATGGCCGACCACGGCCGCTTTGCGATCGGGGGACACGCCTGGACCTTTCGCGTGACCCTTCACGTCGCGGCCGGGACCACGGCCGGACATGGCGAACGGAGGCATCGGGCCATGTGGGCCGGATCCGTCGCGCATCGCCAGGTGTCGCGGACCGCCCATGCCCGGACCTCGTCCATCACGGCCGGGGCCTCGCATGTCGCGACCGGGGCCACGTCCCGGCTTAGCGAACGGAGGAGCCGGTCCCCATGCGCCGGGACCGCCGCGCATGGCCATGTGTCGCGGTCCACCGGGACCGGGGCCTCGCATGTCGCGGCCAGGACCTCTTCCGCGCTGGGCGAATTCAGACCGGCGGGGCGTTTTCGGGGCCTCGATGCCCGGGCCCAATTTGCCGCCGTGCAACTGATACATGGCCAAGTGATATTGAGCCAGATGGAACAACGCCTCGCGATTCGGCGATTTTACCTCGGGACCACGCCGGCCAGCCTCACGCCGCCCGGGGCCACGCATCGCAAACGGGCCCGCGCCGGGTCGCCCAGGACTTTGCATCGCAAGATGCCGGGGACCACGCTCGCCGGGACCGCCCCGCATCGCAAAATGATCGGCGTCAGGTCGGCCGGGACCACGGTTCGCCATAGGTCTCGGGCCATCCAGGCCGGGGCCTCGCTTCGCAAACGGTTTTAAACCACGCTGCCGGCCGGGGCCGCCCTTCGCAAAAGGTTGCGGTCCTCGCGGACCGGGTTTTCGCATGGCCGGGCCGCGTTGGCCGGGGCCACGCTGCTTCGCCGCTCGCTGTTCACGCAGTTTCTTCATGCCGTCCTTGAATTCGTCGAGGCTCAACTGCTGATCATTGTTCGCGTCGAGTTTTTTGAAAATCCCTTCGGCGCTCGGTCTGTTGTCTTCGCCTGGTTTGCCGCGCCGGACGACGTCCTTGCCCTTCTTGAGCCCGTGGGATCCCTTTTTATCGACGTCGCGCCGCGGGCCCTTGCCCGGACCTCGCGCGGCGAACTCCGGTCTACCGGGCCCCTGCCCGGGACGCGGTCCCATGACCCCTCGGGCCGCCTTGAATTCGTCCAGCGAGAGCTTCCCGTCGCCGTCCTTGTCGGCCCGTTTGAGCAAGTTGGAAAAACGTTCCTTCATGGGCTGGGGGATTTCGTCCGACGTGATCTGGCCGTCCTTGTCGGCGTCCAGTCGTTGGAAGAAGACCTTGGGATCGTGCCGCATGGGCGGCCGGTCGGGTTTTTGGGCCATCACAAGCGATGGCAGAATTACGATTGCCCAGGCAATCGCCACAAAGGGGAGCGCTCGACGCATACTTCCTTCTCCTCGTACTCGAACAGAAACGGGAAACTTAGAGCCTATCCGAAAAAGGGGACAGGCACCCTTCGTCTTGTGGTTATTCCTTACTCCAACGATATTATCCGGGAACCAGTCCCCGTTTTCGGATAGGCTCTTAACAAGCACCGTGCCTAAGGCAACGCGACCGAAGTCGCGTCAACCACCACCATAAACCACGCAGCGCCGCCCGGGTGTCGAAGATTCTTGGCGGAATTCAGCCGGGCATGCATCCTTGCGGGGGGATATGCTCATTCCAGCGGGGCATTTTGGGGGAAATAGGAGCCATGTCCGTTTTGCGTAAATGGGGTGGACGGTCGTTAGCCGTCGAGCCTGCTCGACGTTTTTTCGCTTCTAATACTGTTATTTCCAAACGTCGCGCAGGCGCGACGGCTCACTGTCCAACGTCGCGCAGGTGCGGCAGTTCACTATCTCACTCGCCGGGTCGATATTGTCCATCCTCCGGCGATTCCCTATAATCCGGCACGTTTCCCAGGCGAACTCTCTTTAGTGAAAGTGCGTATAGTAGGCGGCTGGTTAACCTGTCGGATTCTGACGCTTGGAAGACCGGCCCCTCGATGAGACAATAAAATAATGGCGGAGGGCGCGGCGAAAGAAATCGCCTTTTCGTCGGCCCGACAAGCGACACGATCGTCCGTGTCGGACCGGCGCGTTGAGCTTTCGCCACGCGCGTGTTCCGTCGCGGCAACCTTGAATAAGATTGACAACGCTGTCAGGGTTGCCCGAGATTGTCACAGCCGTTACAGGTCATTAAGAGGCTCGTTTTGATACGACTGCGGCGTCCGCGGATTGTTTGAACCCCGGCTCGTCCGCGGTCGATGAACCGAATGGGTCGTGGTTCGTAGAACTCGTCGAGAACCGCCCACGGTGGAACTTACGCGGCGCCGAGTCGCCGCGGTGATTGGTAGCGCAGGAAGCCATAACGAACTTTTTTTGCGAGGCGCCAGAGGAATCCGAACGTTCGCTTCGGTTCGCCTTGCCCGCGCTGCTTGGGAGAAACCAGAGAATGCACATCCACGGCCCGTCACATTTGCACGGCCCTCAGCCGATCGGTCCGCCGCATGCATCTCGCGTGGCGCGGCCGGAGGTTCCGGCGACCTCGAACCCCATCCAGGACGAGCTCAGTTTGTCCGACGCGGCTCGATTCGTCGACCAGGTCAAACAGATGCCCGACGTCCGCCAGGACCGGGTCGACGCCATTCGCCGCCAGATCGAAGCCGGCACGTACGAAACGCCCGAGAAACTCGACATGGCCCTCGAACGGCTGCTCGACGAAATCGGCTAGCCTCTTGGCATGGCAAAAGACTACTCGCTCCGCCGCGTGAAGGTTCCCCAATCGCCGCGGGAGCGGTTCGCGCAGTTCCTCGCGTCGAAGGGCAAACGCGCGACGCGCCAACGCCAGGTCATCGTCGATGTGGTGTTCAGCCACCACGACCACTTCGACGCCGACGAGTTGATGGTCCACCTCCAGGAGTTGATCCGCCGCCGCGAGATCAGCCGCCCGACCGTCTATCGCACGTTGGCCGAGCTGACCGAGGCCGGGCTGATCCGCAAAATGACGCTTGCCGGACGGAGCGTCTACGAGCATCAGTACGGCTACCCGCGGCACGACCACCTCCACTGCGAGATCTGCAACCGGTTGATCGAATTCCACAGCGCCCAGTTGGAGCGTATCGTCCGCGAGGCAGCCGTGCAGCATGACTTCGAGCCCAACGGCCACCGCACGTTCGTCACGGGCGTCTGCGCCGACTGCCGCCGCCGGCAGAAATCGTAGGGTGCGTCTGGACCTTAGGTTTACCCACATTTTGTTTCCTGCGCGACGAGGTAGCCGTCGAGCATGGACTGCAGTTTTGTCCAACCTCGCCACAACACGAGCCAGCCGGGAGCGTGGTCGTGTTTGCGGTTTTGATGGCCGCCCAGACGCGCCAGCGCGAAACTGAAGTCGTGGACCGTCATGGCAAGGCGAACTTTATGATAACGCCACACGCTCAGAACTTCAACGTAGTCGGGAGCGAACAACGTGGCGGCCCGTCGGGTTTTGGCGTCCTCGCGGCGGCTTGCGTCGCGGAGATTCAACAGCGTCGTCGCCACGGCCGACAGCAGGGCGATCGCCGGCTCCAAGCGTTCCACCGCCGTGAATTGAAGGTCTTCGATGCCACAGCCCGTCTTCATCGCCTTGTGATATTCCTCGACGATCCATCGGCGTTCGTACCATCCGATGACGCGCCAGGCGTCCTTGAAACTCCGGACCGGCTCGTTGGTCAGGAGAATCCATTCGACGGGCTTTTCGCCTGCGGGAGGATCGACCTCGCGCACTTGCACCGCCCACAAGGGGAGCGGGTCGTCGCCGTGATTGCCGTACTTGGCGTGGGGCGGGCACACCAACACGGCCGCCGCCCGCACGGCGAATTCCGCGCCCTTGCGCGCTTTGCGGCCGCGTTGCCCTTGCACGTCCATGACAAAACGGCCTAACTCGGGCAGACCGCCGACGTACTCTTTCAAGTCGTGCTTGGGCCCCACGGGCTCGTGGCCCGCGTAAACCTTGCGCTGCTTGCCGTTGCGAATCACGAACCGCCTGCCGCTTTGGAATTCGCGCTCCAGGAATTCGAACGTGCTGGCCCCTTGGTCCGCCACGTCGATCAACCGGGCGTCGCGCGGAAGATGGGCGGCGCCCTTGAGCCACAGCAGGCTCTCGCGGGTCTCGCGGGCGCGATGCTGGGCCATCGTTTCCTTCTTGGGAACTTCGTCCCGGCGGTGCAGGAGTTGGTCCGCCAAGCCGAGGACTTCGCCGCGGTCGGCCGCCACGGCCAGCACGTTGTGACAGATGTAGCCGCGATGGGTTCCCTTGCCGATCTGTCCCAAATCGTCCTGGAGCGAAGTCAAGGTGGAATAATCCAGTTCGGTGGCGTCGTGCAGCAGAAGGATCGGTTCTTCCTCCTCGGCGATCCGCTGGAACGTGTGCTCGCGCACGGCCGCCAGCAAGTCGGCGTGCGTCACTTCGTCACAATCGCAAAGGCGATACAGCCCCTTGAGGTCGGCCGGGGAGATGAATTTCTCCGGCAGCGTCCCCCCGGGATGACGGCGCGCTTGATCAAACGCCCGCGCCGCCCGCCGACTGCGTCGCCGATCTCCCAATTGCGCGTGTCCGAACATGGCCCAACCCAAACTGTCTTCCGTTTCGTACTGACTGAACATAGGTTCCGTCCTTTTGAAAAGCGTGGTAGGATACGTTCCGCGCTTCCTACGCACCTGCCTACACGCCGGGTCGCCGCGGTAAGCTTTTCAAAAAGGAACCATTTCCTCCTAACGGAAACGCCCACAAGCGTTTGAAGTAATCGCCGCCCTCGTTTCCCATCGCACTTTTTGTAAAATTAACACGTATAGATGTGGGTAAACTTAAGGTCCAGACGCACCCTACGTGACTGATTATCAATCCTGGAATGTCGCCGGTCAAGCATAACCTGCGAGGGCTTGCACGAAATTTCCTACCGACCGGCTGACTCGGCGGCCAATTGTTGCATGAAGGCATCCGAGGCGCGGTCGAGTCGCAGGATTTCACTCTTGCCCGTGGGGTCGTTGGGCGAGCGGATAATGCAGATCACTTCGGCGCCTTCGGATTTGCGGCGACGGATTTCTTCGAGCGCGGCTACTTCCTCGGGAGTCAGGCCGCCGGCGTCGGAAGTCAGCGTGGAGTCTTGCGGGGCCGTTTGACGCGACGAGGTCGGGATGGGACCGCCGGTGGCTTCGGCCAGGGCGTCGGGGGCCGGCATCGCGGACGGCATCGCCGGCGGTTGGACGGCGACCAGTTGGCTGGGCGCGTCGGCCGATGACGTGCCCGAGGCGGGCGACCATTGGCCGGGCGAGGATGCGTTGGGCGACGGACGTGACGGGCGCTGGTAGACGAAGGCGAGTTGGGTCCGGTCGAGTTCGGCTTGGATGGAGCCGATCGCGGCGTAGAGGCCGGCGTTGTCGGTCGGGTCGGCGGCGTTGCACACGCCGATGACGTAGCCTTCGGCCGAGAAGAGCCCGCCGCCGCTACGTCCCTCGACGGGCAGGCCGTCGGCTTGGAAGTTCGGCGGGCCGACGAATTTGTCCTTGGCGCGGATTCTAGTGCGGACGACCGTGGGATCGGCGCCGTTGTTGCAACCGACGCTGGCCACCGGCGCGCCGACGGCCGCTTCGTAGCCGCTCGGGGCGACCGGGGCGACGCAAACGCGGCCCGGCGCGCGGATCCGCACGAGGCCCAGGTCGCGCTTCTCGCTGTCGTAGGCGACCAACTCGCCGGCGACACGGCGCGGGCCATCGGGTCCGAACAGATCGACGTCGATCTTTCCATTGCCCTTCGAGTCGCGGAAGAGGTGACCGCAAGTGAGGATCAAAGCCCAGCCGTCGCGCGAGTCGATGATCGTGCCCGTGCCGCACGAGTGGCCGGTGGGATCTTCGATGCGTAGCCGGACGGTGGCGGCGATCAGTTGGGCGTTGGTCGCGGGCCCGGCGCCGCCGGACGTCAAGGTGGACAAGGCATTGGATGGTTCGACAGCCGCGGCCGAGGGGCTGCGAGGGGTCCACCGCGAGGATGTTGTGTCGGGGTTGCTCGTCGCCAGGGAGACGGGG
>Ga0209342_10006948_pt1 | contig 11406 bp, 11 predicted proteins | sample RifCSP16_2_FD_184023 | JGI IMG/M metagenome (GOLD analysis project Ga0209342, IMG submission 184023) | Soil microbial communities from Rifle, Colorado - Rifle CSP2_sed 16_2 (SPAdes) (version 2) | ecosystem: Environmental > Terrestrial > Deep subsurface > Rock core/Sediment | place: Rifle... | reverse complement strand
TGCGCCGAATGGTTCCGGCGACAGCGATGCGGCGCTTTCTATTCCCTGCGGTTCGTGCGGGTCGTGTACGGCATTTGCGTCAAATTCATCCCTCAATCTGATTGAGATCGATGCGGCATCGAACCGGGGCATCAACGAGGTGCGCGAGCTTCGCGAATCGGTTCGGTTCATGCCCCCGACGGGAAAATATAAAACATATATTATCGACGAGTCCCACCAGCTTACCAAAGAGGCATTCAACGCGCTTTTAAAAACCCTTGAGGAGCCGCCGGAACACGCGATATTCATACTTGCGACTACGGAACTCGAAAAACTTCCGCAGACAATCGTATCCCGAACCCAGCAGTTTGATTTTTCGCGCCCCGGCATAAAAGATATCAAAATGCGTCTTGGAAAAATCTGCGAATTGGAAGGGGCCGTCTGCGAGGATGCTGCGCTTGAGTCGATCTCGCTTGCCGCGGACGGTTCGCTTCGGGACGGGGAAAGCATTCTTGGCAGGATATTTGCGGTTGAGTCAAAAAATGTTACGTCAAAGATGGTCGAGGAAATTCTCGGGCTTCCGAAGAAAGAATCCCTTCGCGCTTTTTTTTCCGCGATTGCAAAAGGGGAGTGCGCCTCCTCCCTTGCGGTTCTTGAAGAAATGATTCACGGGGGACAGGACATCAGGTCCATCGCGCGATCGGCTCTCGGCATGTCGCGAAACGCCTTTCTTTTGAAATCGGATCCCGGCCTTGAGAGAGTGCTTCTCGAGGAGGCGACGTCGGACGACATCGACTATTTGAAATCGCTCCTTCCGTTGTTTTCTCCCGGGCGCTTGCAGGACGCGATTCGTATCTTTCTGGAAGCGGGAAATACAATCCGAAAATCGCCCATACCGTCGCTTCCACTGGAAATAGCGGTTGTTGAATTGACCCGCGATCAATCCTCTGGCGCAGTTCGATAAACACAGTGTGGTAGTCGGTGCATACGGTACACTCACTCCTTGTTTTTAAATGAAGCAGAAATATATTCAAAAAAAAGTTGCCGTCTTTGATATTGACGGCACGATATTCAGGTCGAGTTTACTGCGCGAACTTCTTGAAAACCTGATCAGCGCGGGTGTTTTTCCGTCGCGCGCAAAAGAATATTATGCCCATGCCTATATCAACTGGCTTGATCGCAGGGGGTCGTATGAACAGTACCTCGCGGGTGTTATCGGCGCGTATGAACGCTATATCAAGGGCGTCCAACAGCATGTAGTGTGGGATATGGCACACCACGTGATGGATTTTCATCAAAATCGCGTCTATAAATTCACGCGCGATCTCGTGCGGGATTTGCAGAAAAAAGGATATTACCTTCTTGCGATATCGGGCTCCCCTTTCGACATTGTCGATCCTTTTGCGAGGAACATGGGTTTCGACAAAGTGTACGGCCGCCTCTTCGAGGTTGACAAGAGCGAGCGTTTTACGGGAAAGATCCTTTATGAAGGCATGATTGACCACAAAGGGCAGATTTTGAAGCGCGCAATCGCAAAAGAACGCCTGACCTTGAAAGATTCTATCGGGGTGGGGGATACGGATTCGGACATTTCGTTTTTGAAACTCGTCGACCGCCCGATCGCATTCAACCCCAATATCAAATTATATTCCTATGCAAAAAAGAAAAAATGGGATATTGTTGTTGAGCGAAAGGATGTCACGTACACGCCCTAAAAACAAAGAAGCCGATGTTTATTGAGAAAATAACATTCCAACATTCTGCAGAATGTTGGAATGTTGCAAAACCTGTTGGGGGATCGTCTAATGGTAGGACACATCCCTTTGAAGGATGGTATCGGGGTTCGAATCCCTGTCCCCCAGTCAAGTCGTGTTAGGGTATCGCGCTCGAGGAGCGTCGATACTACCCACGATACTCCTCGGTAGAGTTTTTGCTTACAAACACTTATTGAATGTAGCTTTGCTGAAAGCTTGCCGTTCGGGACACAAAAGGTATGCTGAAGCTTTAGCGTAAGCTACCAAGTCCCGCAGCACTTCGGCGGGGACATTCGGCTGAGCTCAGTCGAAGCCATCAGTGCGATTTTTTGGAAGTTCAGTCATGGTAGAAATTTATTATTAATATAAAACTATATGTCATCACAGGAAAAGCCAAAATCTATTTCAGAAATACTATCTGAATCATGTTCCAAAAAGGAATATCATTCAGAATATGTGGACCGACCTTGTCCGGAATGTGGACATGTTGATGCTACTCCTGGATCCGCTCAACATTTGGAAGCGGTGTATCACGGAATAAAGGAGCGGGAGGAAAAGAAAGCTCAAAGTCCAGACAATAGTAAATAATTTTCTTACCGAGGCCCTACTGACTATTAACACTTAACTTAAAATTCTCTTTGTGGGATAATGAGGGTATATGAAACACAAACACATATCCACATTATCCCGTAAAGAAAGGGAGAAGGCCAGATTGAAAGCCGGAAAACTCTTTCAGAAGGGCATAACACAAGCAGAAGTGGCACGAAGGCTCAACGTAACCCCTGCCGCCGTCCATTATTGGCATACCGCCTGGAAAAACAGGGGTGTCAAGGGACTGCAATCAAGGGGTCATCCGGGTTTTGCTTCAAAACTTACGGACAAAAAGCGGTTGCTCTTCAAACAAACAATCCTTGAAGGGCCGTTAAAGCACGGGTATCAGACGAACCTCTGGACAATACCAAGGCTCTCCGCCGTTCTCAGAAAGGAAACTGGTTTTCAGTGCAGCGAAGTCTGGATCTGGCACATCGTGCGATCTCTGGGATTTACTCCAAAGAAGCCACAGGTACAAGCTCGGGAACGGGATGAAAAAAACATTCAAGAGTGGAAAGCAAAAACATTGCCCGGCTTAAAAAAAATGGGCTCTCAAACATGGGTTTTATCTGGCGTTTGAGGATGAATCGGGTATTTCTGAGAAACCGGTGGTGCGGAGAACCCGGGCGCTCAAAGGCAATACTCCCGTTATCGAGTCTTCCGGCTCCTGGAAAAGCCTGACGATGGCCGGATTGATTATGTTCACCCCAAAGGGCAGTCTACCACGCGTGGTATTCAGGATCCAGCATGGGTCCATGGACTCGCACGATTTCATTGATTTGTTAAAAGACGTCAAAGTCGAAATGAAAGGAAGAAAGCTGTTGCTTGTCTGGGATGGCCTGCTGGCTCATCGTTCAAAAACGGTCAGAGGGTATATTCAGTCGCAGAAACGCTGGCTTCGGGTGGAGCGGTATCCTGCCTACGCGCCGGAGCTGAACCCTGTTGAGCTTCTCTGGTCTCCTATGAAAACGAAAGATCTCTCCCGCGCCACCCAAAGGATTATCGCACCTAAAACGGATCATTCGGAGATCGTTCAGAAGAATACGGAACAATACACTGCTCTTGAAAAATTGTTTACGGAAAGCAGGAGTGTTAAGTTAAGTGAGGAAAGTCAATAGGCGGTTTTTTTTGAATATGCAAAAAATGAATAGAGATGAAATCTATCAAAATCTATTGAAGGAAGCAAAATCGGACCACGGTGTCATCGGTTTTATTTTGCTCGCAGGCCGCGGAAGGGGATTTGTAACCGAACACTCCGATTACGACATCGCGATAATCGTGTTGGATGAGAAAAAAACGGAATGCTTGGAAAAATACGAAAAATTTAATAAAACCGAAGTAATTGATGTCGGAGTATACTCCTTCACTGACTTTAAGAATCATGCGGCATGGGATACCGGGGAAGCGTGGGATAGATATAATTTCGCTCATCTTACGGCAGAAATAGATCCGACCGGAGAAATTCAAAAAATAATCGATGAAAAAGGGATGATTCCGCCGGGCAGGATAAAAGAATTCGTGTCAAAAAAATTAGATGGGTATATGAATCTTTATTATCGGATGCTGAAGAACGCTCGTGACGGAAATTCAACGGCGGCATATCTTGATGGTGCAGAATCGATGTTTTATCTTTTGGATATCCTTTTCGGCATTGAGGGCAGGATTCGGCCGTATAACAAATTTTTGGAGTGGGAGCTTAAAGAGTATCCGTTAAAACTTCTGCCATTGCCACCGGAGCAATTCATTGAAAAACTGAAAAAAATCATGACAACCGATAACGTTGACTCCCAAAAAGAGATATTCGGTAAGATCCTCAAACTTTTTAGGCAGGGAGGTTATGGAAAAGTCATTGACGGATGGAAAGGATATTTTATCTTGGATGATCATTTGTAGATACGTATTAAAGTAAATGGATTTTTTCGTTGGCGTGGCGCTAAAATTTGGATTTCAGAAAGTAACCCCTTCTCCATATCCGGCGTTACACATTACGCGCTATGAACACCTTCGATAACGCTTCGTTCAAATTCTTAAACTCCACCACGATGAAGCTTGTCACGGTGGGCGTTTTAATTTTTATCTGCCTCGTGCCGAGTCTTTTTGTGTGGGTGTTGCTTGCGGAACGAACCGGCCGGCATGATGAAGCGAAGCAGGAAATCACGAGTAAGTGGGGGTCGAGCCAGATCATCGCGGGCCCAATTCTTTCCGTGCCGTACTATTCACGGACGACGGATCCGCAGGGCTTTATGCATGAGACATCGGGAATTCTCAACATACTGCCCAAAAAACTTGCCAACACCACAGCGATCAATCCCGAAGTCCGTTCGCGCGGTATTTTCGATGCGATCGTTTATACAGCGAAAATCGACGGGCAGGGAACATTTGCAATGCCCGATCTTCAATATGCAAGCGTCAAGGCGAACAATATCCAATGGGATAAGGCATATGTCGCCATTGCAATTTCCGACACGCGCGGAATTGTCGATGAGATACATTTGCAATGGAACGGATCGACTATTTCGTTTGAGCCGGGCGCAAAAAATACCATTGTCGGAGAAAGCGGCGTTCATGCATTCGTTCCAATCGATCCTTCGAAAAAAACTTTTGATTTCTCCTATTCGTTCGATCTCAAGGGAAGCGAGAAGCTCGAGTTCCTCCCGCTCGGAAGTGAAACAGCGGTGAGTATCACATCAAACTGGGATTCCCCGAGTTTTATCGGGGCATATTTGCCGAACGAACGCACCTTTGATGACGGATTCTCCGCAGATTGGTCGGTCTCATCATTCGGGAGATCATATCCCCAGCAGTGGGCGGATGGCGAAGTCGACCGTCAGAATATTCTCGACTCACGGTTCGGAGTTTCGCTGATCCAAAGCGTCGATTTTTATACAAAAATAGACCGAACGGTAAAGTATGCGATCATGTTTATCGCCATTACCTTTCTGGCGTTCTTCCTCTTTGAGGTACTGGGCAGAATAAGAATCCACCCATTCCAGTATTTGCTCGTCGGGTTTGCGCTGGCAATCTTCTATCTCCTCCTGCTTTCATTCTCGGAGCGATTCGGGTTTTTTCCCGCGTACGTTATTTCAACGCTTGCGACCACAGGACTTATTACGAGTTACAGCGCGAAAGTTTTGCGGGCAAATAAAAAAGCGCTGATCATCTCTGCCCTCCTCATTCTTCTTTATTCGTATCTCTATGTGATCGTCCAGCTTGAAGACCTTGCACTTCTTTTTGGTTCGATATTACTCTTCGTACTTCTTTCGCTTACGATGTATCTTACGAGAAACATCGATTGGTACCAGCAGGATACTGAATAGCGTTCCCGCCCAAAAAATTTCCACAACGAAACCGCACCACTCGATAGTTCATGTACGGCTAAAGCAAAGTGGAATATCGCGCAATCGGATTTTGTGGTACGCTTCATGCGTATGCACGTACCGGTTAAACATCATCGAAGAGTCGTCGGATCGCTCGTTGCGGTCATTATCGTTCTGCTTGGGCTGGTTGGGGTTCTTGCAAAAAAAACAACCCCCATTTCTCCTCCGGAGCCCGCGACAACATACCTTCAAAACGAAGAGGTTGTCATCATCGCTCCTCAGGATGGCGGCAAGGAACCATCCGTTCCGACGGTTCTTCCGGTCGAAAAGGTCCTTTTTGAATATATCGAAGTTACCGACGGATGCGATCCGAATTTTAACGGCGGCTGCCTCAATGTCCGTTCAGGTCCGGGTGAGGATTTTTCCGTGGTCGCGCGTCTTCGCACGGGTATGGTGCTTAAAGTCGGAGGAAAAGTGGAACGTGACGGCAGGGCATGGTATAAGATCGTTTTTGACGAATGGCTTCGGTATCCCCAACGTGTGAGCGCCGATTGGTACGTTTCCGCCGATTACGTTGAGATATTATTCGATGAGGGTGACCGAAATTTGGTGGGAAAAGCCACAAGCACGCAAAAAATCATTATCGACCGGTCGGAACAAAAGCTTTACGCATATTACGGAGATGAACTATTCATGGAAACACTCATCTCGACGGGAATTGAACTGACTCCTACTCCACGCGGCGCATTTACCATCTTCAAAAAAACGCCGAGCCGGTATATGCAGGGACCGATACCGGGAATTTCCGAAAAAGAATATGATCTTCCAGGCGTGCCGTGGGATATATATTTTACGAAAGAAGGCGCGGCAATTCACGGCACATACTGGCATGAAAATTTCGGCACACGCGCTTCAAACGGATGCGTCAATCTTCCGCTTGAGGCGGCGCGAAAGCTTTACGAATGGGCCGAACTGGGAGCGCGTGTGATCGTTCGGGATTAGCGCTTGTCCAAAATGACCTCTGCATAGCAAAAATTGACACCGGAAGAAGGTTTTTTTATTATGAAAGTAATCGGACTGATTTGGTCCTATTTAACTACTTTAAGCGAATTCTATGCATAAAAAGCGTTTTGATTACGAACTTATATTCATTGAGTATCTGAAACGAAAAAAGGGCGGCGTTGCAGATATCCGTACGATTGCGAAAGAACTGAAATTGCCAAAGGCGTATTTGGAAAAGGTTGCCCGGAAGCTGAAGCGGGCCGGATTTGTGATGTCACGCAGGGGGGCGCGGGGCGGATATTGGCTCGCGAAGGATGCCGGCGCTATTTCAATCGGCACGCTGATAGAATTTCATGAGCCGCTCCGCTCGTTTTGTCCGTTGTTGAGGAAAATGAATAAATAACAATATCGAACATGAATAAGGAAAATTTGCTTCACATAGAAAATCTTTCTGTTTGGATCGGCGAGCGGAATCTTCTGAAAAACGTATCGCTTGCGGTCGCTTCAGGCGAGATTCATATTCTTATGGGTCCGAACGGTTCGGGAAAAAGTTCGCTTGCGTACGCCGTTCTCGGACATCCCGAATACCCAGTGCATTCCGGATTGATTCGTTTCAAGGGTGAAGACATTTTACATTACTCCCCGGAAGAAAGGGCAAAAAAAGGTCTTTTTCTTGCGCTACAGGAGCCGCCTGAAGTCGGCGGCGTTTCAATGGGCACATTTTTGACCACGATACGTTCAACGGATGCCGGAGCGGATAGCGATAGCGGGGTTCGGCACGCGCTCCCAAAACTGGGACTTGAAGAATCGTTTCTTCGCCGTTTTTTAAACGAAGGATTTTCCGGCGGCGAGAAGAAAAAAAGCGAGATGCTTCAACTGGTCGTGCGGCGTCCCCAGCTTGCGATATTGGACGAAATAGACTCGGGAGTGGATGTCGATTCACTGGATGCGCTTGTGGAATTGATACGTGAATGCGCCGGCAGGGGAACGGGGATACTTTTGATCAGCCATTCTTCGGAACTCTGCCAACGGCTCAAGCCCGACCGGACGCATATTTTGATTGACGGTACCATTGCGGCTTCCGGGGGCAATGAATTGGCAGAGCGTGTTTTGCGGGAAGGATACGGAAATTTTTCAAAATCGGCAGTTTAATTTTTTTTGCGCCATGAGAGACGACGTCACAAACATAAAAGACGGATACCAATTCGGTTTTCATGATACCGGCGAACCTTTTTATAAGGCAAAGCCGGGAATTTCGCCTGCGGTCGTCGAAGAACTATCCGCGATGAAAAAAGAACCCGAATGGATGAAAAAATTCCGGCTTGAGGCGCTGTCAATTTTCAACGCAAAGCCGATGCCGCCATGGGGAGCGGATCTTTCCGGCATCGATTTCGGAAAAATTATCTATTATGTAAAGCCATCTGAAAAACAAGCCCGAACGTGGGACGACGTTCCGACAGAAATAAAAAATACATTTGACCGCATCGGGGTTCCCGAAGCGGAACGGAAATATTTTGCGGGAGTCGGGGCGCAATATGATTCTGACGTGATTTATCACAAATTGAAGGATAAGCTCCGGAAACAGGGGATTATTTTTGTCGATACGGATACCGCCCTCCGCGAACACCCGGAACTTTTCAAAAAATATTTCGGTACTGTCATTCCGTCGGGGGACAACAAATTCGCGGCGTTGAATTCCGCATGCTGGTCCGGAGGGTCGTTCATTTATGTTCCGCCCGGCGTGAAAGTAGATATGCCGCTTCAGGCCTATTTTCGCATAAATTCGCAGAATTTCGGACAATTTGAGCGAACGCTTATTATTGCGGATGAAGGAAGCGAGGTGCAATACGTTGAAGGATGCACGGCCCCCGTGTATGCGTCTGATTCCCTGCATTCTGCGGTTGTCGAGATTATTGCGCTTCCAAACTCGCGCGTGCGATACACAACCGTTCAGAATTGGTCCGGAAACGTCTATAACCTTGTTACAAAACGGATGCGCGCCGAAGAAGGAGCATTTGTCGAGTGGATCGATTGCAACATCGGTTCAAAAGTAACGATGAAATATCCAAGCGTCTTTCTTGCGGGACGCGGCGCCCGGGCGGATACGCTTTCGATTGCGCTTGCGGGGCCCGGCCAGCATCAGGACGCGGGCGCAAAAATGATTCACCTTGCACCGGATACCATTTCAAACGTCGTTTCAAAATCAGTTTCGTTCGGTGGCGGGCGCAGTTCCTATCGCGGTTTATCGCGCGCGGTTCGGGGGGCAAAAAATTCGCGGCTTTCGGTCCGGTGTGACGCATTGATACTTGATTCTCAATCGCGCTCGGACACATATCCGACGCAAAGAATCGACGAACAAAACGTCCGCATGGAACACGAGGCAAAAGTTTCGCGGCTCGGCGAAAAAGAACTTTTTTATCTGCGCTCCCGCGGTCTTTCGGAAGCCGAAGCATCATCGCTCATCGTTACGGGATTTTTTGAGCCGCTCATGAAATATTTGCCGGTCGATTACGCGGTTGAAATGAACCGCCTTATTGCGCTTCAAATGGAAGGTGCGGTCGGGTGAAACACATACATCACAATGCTTATTGATTCACGGTTAAAAGGAGAAATATGGAGTGAAAAGATAACGGTTGCGAAAGCGGATGAACGCCTTCGCTGGGACGTGATATGCGCCGGAACGGCGCCAAAGACGGTTGATTTGACCTTTCGGCTTCTTGGGCACGGAAGCGGAGCGGAAATATCGATTGTCTATTTGGGAAGAGCGCAGGAACATACCGACATGAATATCCGTCTTGTGCACGATGCGAAAGATACATTCGGCCGAATTACGGCAAAAGCGGCATTGTTTGACCGGTCGCGCTTCAACCTTTCCGGCCTTATTCACATTACACCGAAAGGAACCGGCGCGGATTCATATTTTCTGGCACACGCGCTCTTGGTTTCCCCGTTTAGCATGGCGGAAGTGCATCCGTATCTTGAGATAGAAACGGATGAAGTGCGCGCATCCCACGGCTCCAGTGTCGGCATGATCGACAAAAAGATCCTTTTTTATCTGGAAAGCCGCGGCGTCGAAAGGGCGCGGGCGGAACACATGGCGCTTTCCGGTTTTTTTAGGAACAGCACGAATGCGCTTCCGGAAGAATATCGGAAAAAATTTTTTCAGGATATCTCCGTTATTTAATCACGGCTTTGCGTATTCGGCGGGCGCGTCGGTTCTTGGTATGCATCAAAAAACGCAAAAAAATTATAAAGCGGATTTTCCCATATTTTCACACCGCGCAAAACCCGGTGCGCCGTTTGTCTATCTGGATTCGGCGGCAACCGCGCAAATGCCGGGAGAAGTGATTGAAGCCGTGCGGGAATTTTCCATCGGGTCCCGCTCAAACGTTCATCGCGGCGTGTATGCGGTGTCAGAAGAAGCGACGAATGCGTATGAAGGCGCACGGGAGAAAGTTCAAAAATTTGTTTCAGCGCGCTCCCCGCGCGAAATTATTTTTACGCGAAACACGACGGAAAGCATTAATCTTGCCGCATCAATTTTGGAAGGGATTTTTGAGAAAGGCGACCATATAGTGATTTCGCGCGCGGAACATCATTCCAATTTTCTTCCATGGCAAAAATTGCGCGATACGAAAGGTGTTGTTCTCGATATTGTCAATCCGGATGATCACGGAGAGATATCAGCCGATTCGATCGCGGCCGCACTTCATCCGCGGACAAAACTTGCCGCTTTTTCGCATGTTTCGCACGTTCTTGGCACTGTTAATCCGCTTCGGGATTGGGGGGAAATTTTTCAAAAACAGGGAATTCTCTTTTTGGTCGATGCGGCCCAAAGTGTCGCGCACCTTCCGGTCAATGTTCAAAAGCTTCAATGCGATTTTCTTGCTTTTTCCGGCCATAAACTCGGGGGTCCGATGGGAATAGGCGTTCTTTTTGCGAGAGAGACTATCCTCGAAAAAGCGGAGCCGTTTCTTCGCGGCGGAGGGATGATTCGGGAAGTCCGTGTCGAATCAAGCTCGTGGCATGACCTGCCGTGGAAATTCGAGGCGGGGACTCCGAATGTCGAGGGCGCTGTTGGGCTTTCTGCGGCAATCGGATATATTCGGCGAATCGGGTTTGACGCGATGCGGGCGCTTGAAGAAGAACAAGTCAGCGGTGTGTTGTCGGCGCTTCGTACTATCGAGGGTGTTCGGGTTTTGGGGCCGGAAAACAACGCACATCGTTCTTCAATCGTCAGTTTTACGCTTGACGGCGTTCATCCGCACGACCTTGCAACAGTCCTTGATCGGGATGGGGTCGCGATACGCGCGGGGCACCATTGCGCGATGCCCTTCATGGAATATATCGGAAATACGGCAACGGCGCGGGCAAGTTTTTGGATTTATAATACGCCGGAAGATACGGAACGTTTTATCGCCGGAATTAAAAATGCGATGCGGATTTTAAGCGCTTAAAATCCGCATGCGTGAAAAACTAATTATCCATGAACGATTCGTTCTACCGCGACGAAATCCTTTCTCATTATCATGCTCCGAGAAACTATGGATTACGGAGCGGTTTTGACATTGAGGCGCGGGGATCGAATCCGCTCTGCGGAGATTCTGTGACCGTCATGTTGAAAACGAAGAACGGCGTCGTTGCCGACGCGTGTTTTGAGAGCAAGGGGTGCGTAATAAGCAGGGCATCAGCATCAATGTTTTTGGAACATATAAAAGGGAAGCCGCTCGATAGTGTGCGTTCCGCTGGGCCCGCCGATGTCA
>Ga0209342_10006947_pt1 | contig 11408 bp, 9 predicted proteins | sample RifCSP16_2_FD_184023 | JGI IMG/M metagenome (GOLD analysis project Ga0209342, IMG submission 184023) | Soil microbial communities from Rifle, Colorado - Rifle CSP2_sed 16_2 (SPAdes) (version 2) | ecosystem: Environmental > Terrestrial > Deep subsurface > Rock core/Sediment | place: Rifle... | reverse complement strand
ACCGGCTGTCCAGCGCGGCGAGCGCGTCGCAATGATAGCGGGGCGACTCCAGGCTTGCCTCGGCCAGGAAGCCGGACACTGCGCGCTGCAGGATGATCTCGCCGCCGCTGCGCGACCGCCTGAGGAGGCGCACCTCACCGGCAGCAACCCAATACATCCGGCGGGGCTGCGCACCAACCCGGAACACCGTCTCTCCGGCCGCAACGCCGATTTCGATCGCTTCGCGGCGCAGGCTGCCCGCAACTGCCGCAAGCTCGGGACAGGCACGCAGCGCGGCGATCCCGTCGCGGTCGGTCAAAGGAGCGGACACGCGAAATCCTCCATCGCTGATGATTCCGGCCATATGATCGCGATCATACGCGTGGCGCGCCCGGCGAGACTAGCATGCCCGGATTATTCGACGGGCCGCGGAGGACGGAAATGAAGGCAGCGAACGCACTCATCGCCGCGGCCCTTGGAATCGCTACGGCCGGCTTCGGGAATGCGGCGTTTGCACAACATTCGCATTCAGCGCCTGCAGCGGGCGCTGCGCAGCACGCTCCCGTGTCGCACGACGGTCATGCTGCTCCGCCTGAGGGTCGCCTGCTGGTCAAATTTCCCGACTCGTTGCGCGCGCGCACCATGGCCAACATGAGGGACCACCTGCGCTCGTTGGCACAGATCCAGGACGCGCTCGCCCGCGAGAGCTTCGACGAGGCGGGCAAGATCGCCGAGGAGCGGCTGGGGATGACCTCGCTCATCGCGCACGAAGCGCACGAAGTCGCGAAATACATGCCGCAGGGCATGCAGGACGCCGGGACGGCCATGCACCGCGGCGCGAGCCAGTTCGCGATCGCGCTGCAGAAAACCGCCGTCACCGGGGATCTGAAACCTTCCTTGGCCGCTTTGGCGCGCACCACCCAGGCGTGCGTCGCGTGCCACGCGGGGTACCGGCTGCAATAGGCCGTCAGGCGAATTGCAGCGCGCTTGACGGGTGTCAACCCTTGAAGCAACGACTTCGCCAAACTGCAGCCAGTCGCTTTGTAGCGCACCGTAACAAAGGCGGCCCGCGCTACCGGGCGCGACAAATCCGCCACAAAGCGAAACCCGCGGCGTGCAGAAAAACCTTTAAATGTGCGCAAGCGGATACGAACAGAGGGCAGTGACGTGAATGCGATCTTTGGCTTTGGCGAACGTGTAGACGCCTGCGCGGTACCGGTGCTCGACGAACGCGAAGTACGGGCGAGCGCCGGGATCCTGTTCTTCTTCGCGATGATGTGGTTTAAGTGAACGCCGCCTGATGTCGCCATGACGGTGGAGCCGATGATTCGCGCCCAAAACCTGGTCAAGACCTACCGCGCCGGCGAGGTCGAGGTGCGGGCCGTCAAGGGCGTCGACTTCGCGATCGACGCAAAGTCGTTCGTCGCGTTCGTAGGCCCCTCGGGGAGCGGCAAGAGCACGCTCCTCAACATGATCGGCTGCCTCGACCATCCGAGCGGCGGAAAGCTCACGGTCATCGATACCGACGTCGGTGCTCTCGAGCGGCGCGCCGCCGCGGAATTCCGCGGCAAGCACATCGGCTTCGTGTTCCAGGATTTCAACCTGATCCCGGTGCTGACCGCCTACGAGAACATCGAGTACCCGCTGATCATGGTGCAGGACTGGCCGGAGGCGAAGCGGCGGGCGCAGGTGACGCGGCTGCTCGATGCCGTCGGCATGCAGGCTCAGGCGGCGAAGCGGCCGGATCAGTTGTCCGGCGGGCAGAAGCAGCGCGTGGCCGTGGCCCGCGCGCTCGCTACCAATGCGCAACTGGTGCTCGCCGACGAGCCGACCGCCAACCTCGACCGCGACACCGCGTACCGGATCATCGAACTTATGAAAAGCATGCGCGACGAATTCGGCACCACGTTCGTATTCTCGACGCACGACCCCAGGATCATGGCCGAGGCCGAGGTGGTCTTCACGCTCGAGGACGGGAGAATCCGCGAACAGGCGGAGGTGCCTGAACATGCTTAGGGTCCTAAAGCTGGCCACCCGCAACCTGGCGCGGTTCGGCCGCCGCACCTTGCTGACCTCGATGCTCATCACCCTGGGCATGGCGGCCGTGCTGCTGTTCGTTGCCATCGCCGGATCGTTCAAGGCGGTGATGGTCGGCCAGTTCACCGACGCCGTGCTCGGGCATATCGAGGTGCACCGCCGGGGTTATGTCGCCTCCATCGACACGCTGCCGCTGAACCTCAACATGTCGCCCGGCATGGTCGCCAGGGTGGAGCAGGCGCTCAACAAGATGGATGCGGTCGAGGCGTATTCGGAGCGCGTGAAGCTCGGCGCGATGTTCAGCAACTTCACCGAAACCACCAGCATCCGGGTGAACGGCGTGGATCCGCAAAGGGAGGCTGCCACGACGCCGCTATTACCGGGGCGAGTCGTCGAAGGGAGCAAACAGGCGCCGCTGATCAAACCGGGCGAGATTCTCGTTCCGGTGCTCCTCGCGCGCGGCATGAACGTCAAGGTGGGCGACAGCATCGTGCTCGTCGCCACCAATCGCGAGGGCTCGGTCAACGGCAAGACCTTCACGGTCCGGGCGATTCTCGAAAGCGTAACGGGTCCGAGCGGCCGCGACGGCTACATCCACATCGAGGACGCGCGGACGCTGCTGCGCATGAAGGAGCCCGAGATCAGCGAGATCGCCGTGCGGCTGCGTCGGCCGGGACAGCTCGATAGCGTGTATGCGCAGCTATCCCAGGAACTGCAAGGCGTCACGGGCCAGAACATGAAAGCGGCCGCGGCGGGCAAAGGCGGCGGCTCCGCGCTCGAAGTGCATACCTGGGCGGCGCTGTCGCCCTTCGCGCATATCGCGCGGATGATCGATCTGCTCACCGTGTTCATCAAGATCATCCTGGTGGCGATCGTGCTGCTCAGCATCATGAACGTGATGATGATGGCGGTCTACGAGCGGATCCGCGAGATCGGCATGATCTCCGCGATCGGGACGCCGCCGCGGAGGATCCTGTCGCTCTTTCTCACCGAAGGCCTGCTGCTCGGCGTGGGCGGAACCGCGCTGGGGATCGCGATCAGCCTGGCGGTGATTTACGGCATGAACGTCTGGAAGATCACCTTCAGCTTCGGTCAGCAGCAGGGGCTCGTGCTCGCGCCGGCGATCGGCGCGCCCGATGTAATGATCGTCGCGGGGATGGTGATCGCGATGGCGCTGCTCGCCAGCCTGCAGCCGGCGTGGAAGGCGTCCCGCATGGACCCGGTGCGTGCGCTCGGCCATGTCTGAGCGGGAGTTGGCACAATGAAACGACTGTTGTTTCTCATGCTGTGCCTCGCGGCGCTGCCGGCGGCGGCAATCGACGGTGCGCAGATCCTGCAGAAGGTCGACCGCAACCTGGAGCCCGAATCCTACGAGGCCTACCGGAAGCTCATCGACATCCAGCCCGACGGCAGCAAGCGCGAGTACGTGCTCTACACGCTGAAGAAGGGACGCGACAAGGTCGAGGCGCTGTTCCTCTCTCCGCCGAGCGACAAGGGCCGGGTGACCCTGCGCCTGGGGGACAACATGTGGCTGTACATGCCCGAGGTCGGCCGGCCGATCCGGATCACGAGCCTGCAGTCGGTGACCGGTAGCGTGTTCAACAATGCCGATATCCTGCGCATCGATTACAGCGCGGAGTACGGCGTGGAAGCGGCGGCCGAGGAGAAAGATGCGTTCGTGCTCTCGCTCAAGGCGAAGACGGGCGACGTCGCCTACGATCGCCTCAAGATGTGGGTGGACAAGAAGTTGCTGCTGCCGGTCGCGATCGAGGCCTATGCCGCGAGCGGCCTGCTGATCAAGACGCTGCACTTCAAGGACGTCAAGGATTTCGGCGGCGGCATCCAGCGACCCGCGACCATCGAGACCGACAGCCCGCTGCAGAAGGGCTACAAGTCGATCATGCTCTGGTCGGGGATCAAGAAGGCGAGCCTCCCCGACGAAATCTTCACGCTCAACTACCTGCCACGGGTGCAAGAGCTGCGCAAATGACGCTGTTGCTGCGAGCGCGGCCGGCCTGGGCGCTCGTGGTATTCCTGTTGGTGTCGAATGCGTCTGCGGCGGAGAACTACAGCTTCGACGCCTCGGAATTCGAGAAAAAGCCGTTCGAGTTCGGCGGCTACGTGGAACTCAAGCAGGAGGCTTTTTCATTGAACCGCGCAGGCGCTTTCTACCGGCTCGGCTATTACGGCCAGCCGCAGCGCGAGCGCCTCGAGCGCACCACCGCGACCTTGCAGCTGACGGGCAAGCTGCGGCACGGCATCGGCACCTTCGACTTTCGCACCAATTCCGACCTCCAGCGGGATCAGCTCGTTCGGGAGCGCGACAACAAATTATTTGAGGCCGTGTACTCGATGCGGCCCAGCCCCGGCATCACGCTGGAAGCGGGCAAGCGGGCTTTGCGGTGGGGCAAGGGCTACGCGTGGAACCCGATCGGCTTCGTGGAGCGGCCGAAGGACCCCAACGACCCCCAGCTCGCCCGCGAAGGCTATGTCGTGGCGGACGGCGACTTCATTTTCAACCCGGGCGGGGACCTGCAAACCGTTGCGTTCACGCCCGTGCTGCTGCCTGCCGGCAGCGACGTGAACAGCGACTTCGGCGCGCGGGGCCACGCCAACCCTGCCGCCAAGCTGTACCTGCTTTACCGCGATACCGATATCGACTTTGCGTGGCAAGGCAAGGGCAGCCGGCCGGCCCGCTTCGGTTTCGATTTCTCGCGCAATCTGGCTTCGAATTTCGAAATCCACGGCGAGTGGGCGCGGATCCGGCAGTTTGCAAAACCGGTGACCGACAGCTTCGGCAACGTCAGGACCGTCGTCGCCAATGCAACCAGCTACCTGCTGGGATTGCGATATCTCACCGAGCGCGACACCACGTACATCGCAGAGTACTTCCGCAACGGCACCGGTTACTCCGAAGACGAAGCCAGACAGTTCTACCGCCTGGTCGATACGGCGTTCGCCACGTCGAACAGCGTGCTCGTGCAAAGGGCGCTTGCCTTGGGCCAGGGGAGCTACGGCCGCCCCAATGCCGGCAGCCGGTATCTCTATTTCCGCGCCCAGCAGAAGGACGCGCTCGGGATCGTGTATTTCCAGCCCGCGCTCACGGCGATGGTGAACCTCGAGGACCGCAGCTATCAGGTCACGCCCGAGCTGCAGTACACCGGAATCAACAACCTCGAGTTGCGCCTGAGGCTCTTCCTTCTGCACGGCGGGGCGATGACCGATTTCGGTGAAAAGGCGAATTCCCGAAAGTTCGAGCTCTACGCCCGGTATTACTTCTGAATGCAAGCGCAGCGACCCGCGGCAGCGGTTGTCGAAGCGGATCGCCTGACCCCCTCGTAATGGCGGCGATGTGGGTGCATCAGCGCACGCGGAACGTGCGCCGATCGTAAAATGAACGCTTGCCCCCGGTCACCCAGTCCCTGATCGTTGCGAACGTCGCCGGCTTCCTGCTCGAACTGATGCTCGGCGGGCGGATGATCGAGTGGTTCGCGCTCTGGCCCGGCGCCGGCCCCGCTGCGCTGCCGCTCGAAACGCCCTGGCAGCTCGTCACCTACGCTTTCCTGCACGCGAATCTCGCGCACCTGGCATTCAACCTGTTCGGGCTGTGGATGTTCGGCTCGGACCTGGAGCGCGTGTGGGGCGGACGCCGCTTCTTCGCGTGCTTCCTCTGCAGCGTGCTCGCCGGGGGTGCGACCCAACTCGCGGCAGGATCGATGTTCGGCACGGGCTATGGACCGGTGCTCGGCGCCTCGGGCGGCGTGTTCGGTCTCCTGCTCGCGTTTGCGATCTGCTTTCCGAGGCGCCAGGTGATGCTGCTGTTCCCGCCGATCCCGATGCCGGCGCCGCTGTTCGTGCTGGTGTACGCGCTGCTGGAGCTTGCGCTCGGCGTCACCGGCACCCAGGCCGGCGTCGCGCATTTCGCGCACCTGGGTGGGATGCTGGGCGGATTTCTCAGCCTGCAGTTTTTCCGCGGGCGCTTTCCGTTCGGTCGGCGCTGAAGCCGGCGCGCGCCACCTCGACGCCGAGCTGCTTGATTTCCGCTTCCGCGAGCGTTTCCTTCACCAGCAGCTGCTGCGCGCCACGCTCGAGCACCTCGCGCTGGCGCCGCAGCACGCCGAGCGCCTTGTCGTAGGCGGTGCTCACGATCTCGCGCACCGCGATATCGATCTCGCGCGCCGTGGCTTCGCTGTGCTCGCGCCGACCCACACCGGGGACCTCGAGGAAGGGCGTGCGCTCTTCCTCGTAGGCGACATGGCCGAGCGTGCCGACCATGCCGTAGCGCATCGCCATGCTGCGCGCGATCCCCGTGACCTTGACCAGATCGTCAGCCGCGCCGGTGGAGAGATGGCCGAACACCACTTCCTCGGCGGCGCGGCCGCCGAGCAGCACGGCCATCTTGTCTTCCAGCTCCTCGCGCGTCATGAGGAAGCGATCCTCGGTAGGGCGCTGGATGGTGTAGCCGAGTGCGCCTACGCCGCGCGGGATGATGGAGATCTTGTGCACCGGATCGGTTCCCGGCAGCGACATCGCCACCAGCGCGTGGCCCATCTCGTGGTAGGCCACCACGCGGCGCTCCTTCTCGTTCAGCAGCCGGTTCTTCTTCTCCAGGCCGGCGACGATGCGCTCGACCGCATGCGTGAAGTCGTCCAGCGTCACCGACTCGCCGGCGCGCCGCGTCGCAAGCAGCGCCGCCTCGTTGACCAGGTTGGCGAGATCGGCGCCGGAAAAGCCCGGCGTCAGCGCCGCGATCTGCTCGAGGTCGACCTCGGGCGCGAGGCGGATCTTCTTGATGTGCACCTGCAGGATCTGGATGCGGCCCCTCTTGTCCGGGCGGTCCACCAGCACCTGCCGGTCGAAGCGTCCCGCGCGCAAGAGCGCCGGGTCCAGGATCTCGGGGCGGTTGGTGGCGGCGAGCAGCACCACGCCGACGGAGGGATCGAAGCCGTCGAGTTCGGCCAGCAACTGGGCGAGCGTCTGCTCCTTCTCATCATGGCCGCCCAGGCCGAAACTGCCGCGCGCCCGGCCGAGCGCGTCGAGTTCGTCGATGAAGATGATCGCCGGCGCCTTCTGCCGCGCCTGCTCGAAGAGATCCCTCACGCGCGCCGCACCGACGCCCACGAACATCTCCACGAACTCCGATCCCGAGATCGAGAAGAATGGCACGCCGGCCTCGCCGGCGACCGCGCGCGCGAGCAGCGTCTTGCCGGTTCCCGGCGGCCCGACCAGCAGCACGCCCTTCGGGATGTGGGCACCGAGCCGCCCGTATTTCTGCGGATCCTTGAGGAACTGGACGATTTCCTTGAGCTCGTCTTTGGCCTCGTCGACGCCCGCGACGTCGGCGAAGGTGACGCCCGTCTGCTTCTCCACGTAAACCTTGGCGCGGCTCTTGCCGACGCTCATGAAGCCGCCGAGGCCCTGTTGGCCCGCAAAGCGCCGCACGAGGAAGTACCAGACCCCGAAGAACACCAGCGCCGGCACCACCCAGGAAAGCAGGTCGCGCAGCCAGGTGCTCTCCTGCACGCGCGTGTACTTGACGCCGAACTTCGACAGCCGCTCGGCGAGGTCCGGTTGCACGAGGTTCGCCACCGCGACCGTCTTGCCGCCTTCGGGCGTCTTCAGCTTGCCGACGATGCGCTGGTCCGAGACCAGCACTTCCTCGATGCGGTTCTCGGCCAGCAGTTTCTCGAACTCGCTGTAGGGCACGACCTCGGTCTGCTGCGCCTGCGTCCACCACTGCTGCAGGAGCAGAATGGCCACCAGTGCGAACACAAGGTAGGCGACGTTGAGCTGGGTGGGCCGTTCCATGGGTTCGGAAGTTGGGGTATCAGAGTAACCGCGCGACAAGCCGCCCGGTAACTCTGACCCCAATTGCACGCAGATGGCAAGGGAAGCTTGAACTCGCCGCCGACGCCCCCATCTGCAAAAGCAGAATTCTCATAGGGAATCAAGGCCATGCGCTACGACAAGTTCACCACCCAGCTGCAGGAGGCGCTCTCCGGGGCGCAGAGCCTCGCGGTCGGGCAGGACCACCAGTTCATCGAACCGCAGCACCTGCTGGCGGCACTCCTCGCGCAGGAGGACGGCGGCGCCGGCGCACTCATCGCCCGGGCCGGCGGCAACGTCGCCGCGCTCAGGCGGTCCCTGCAGCAGGCGATTGCGGGCTTGCCGAAGGTCGAAGGCACCCCGGGAGAAGTCCATGTTTCGCGCGACCTCGGCAACCTGCTCAACGTCGCCGACAAGGAGGCGCAGAAGCGCGGCGACCAGTACATCGCCTCCGAATTGTTCCTGCTCGCGGCCTGCGGCGACAGGGGCGAGACGGGCAGGCTTCTCAAGCAGGCGGGCGTCGACCGCAAGGCGCTCGACAAGGCGATCGAACAGGTGCGCGGCGGCTCGAGCGTGGGCTCGCAGACCGACGAGTCGCAGCGCCGGGCGCTCGCCAAGTACACGCTCGATCTCACCGAGCGCGCGCGCCAGGGCAAGCTCGACCCGGTGATCGGCCGCGACGACGAGATCCGGCGCGTGATCCAGATCCTGCAGCGGCGCACCAAGAACAACCCGGTGCTGATCGGCGAGCCGGGCGTCGGCAAGACCGCGATCGTCGAGGGGCTCGCGCAACGCATCATCAACGGCGAAGTCCCCGAGAGCCTCAAGTCGAAGCGCGTCCTCGGCCTGGACATGGCGGCGCTGCTGGCCGGGGCGAAGTACCGCGGCGAGTTCGAGGAGCGCCTCAAGGCGGTGCTCAAGGAGCTGGCGCAGGACGAAGGCAACACCATCGTCTTCATCGACGAGCTGCACACCATGGTCGGCGCCGGCAAGGCGGAAGGCGCCATCGACGCCGGCAACATGCTGAAGCCCGCACTGGCGCGCGGCGAGCTGCATTGCGTCGGCGCGACCACGCTCGACGAGTACCGCAAGTACCTCGAGAAGGATGCCGCGCTCGAGCGCCGCTTCCAGAAGGTGCTGGTCGGCGAGCCGGGTGTCGAGGCGACCATCGCCATCCTGCGCGGCCTGCAGGAACGCTACGAGCTGCACCACGGCGTCGAGATCACCGACCCGGCGATCGTCGCCGCGGCAGAGCTCTCGCACCGCTACATCACGGACCGGTTCCTGCCCGACAAGGCGATCGACCTGATCGACGAGGCCGCGGCGCGCATCAAGATGGAGATCGACTCCAAGCCCGAGGCCATGGACCGGCTCGACCGGCGCCTGATCCAGCTGCGTATCGAGCGCGAGGCGGTGAAGAAGGAAAAGGACGAGGCCTCGCAGAAACGCTTCGTGCTGATCGAGCAGGAGATCGCGCGCCTGGAGAGGGAATACGCCGATCTCGAGGAAGTGTGGAAATCGGAAAAGGCCCAGGTCGCTGGCAGCCAGCACATCAAGGAGGAGCTGGAGAAGCTGCGTCTCGCGATGGAGGCAGCGCGGCGCAAGGGCGATTGGCAGAAAATGAGCGAAATCCAGTACGGCAGGATTCCGCAGCTGGAAGCGCAGCTCAAGAAAGCGGAGTCGGGCGAAGCACGGCCGCAGAAGGCGAAGCTGCTGCGTACCCAGGTGGGCGCCGAGGAAATCGCCGAAGTCGTGTCGCGCGCCACCGGCATTCCGGTCTCGAAGATGATGCAGGGCGAACGCGAGAAGCTGCTCCGCATGGAAGAGAAGCTGCACGAGCGCGTCGTCGGCCAGGACGAAGCGGTGCGCCTGGTGTCGGATGCGATCCGGCGCTCGCGCTCGGGCCTCTCGGACCCCAACCGGCCCTACGGCTCGTTCCTGTTCCTGGGGCCCACCGGCGTCGGCAAGACCGAGCTGTGCAAGGCGCTCGCCTCATTCCTGTTCGATTCGGAGGATCACCTCATCCGCATCGACATGTCGGAATACATGGAGAAGCATTCGGTGGCGCGGCTGATCGGCGCGCCGCCGGGCTACGTCGGCTATGACGAGGGCGGACAGCTCACCGAGCAGGTGCGACGCAAACCGTACGCCGTGATCCTGTTCGACGAGGTCGAGAAGGCGCATGCCGACGTGTTCAACGCGCTGCTGCAGGTGCTCGACGAGGGGCGCATGACCGACGGGCAGGGCCGCACCGTGGACTTCAAGAATACCGTCATCGTGATGACCTCCAATCTCGGTTCGCCGCTGATCCAGCAGATGGCACTCAGTTCGCCCGATTACGACTACGGCGTGCTCAAGCTCGCGGTGATGGCGGAGGTGAAGATGCATTTCCGGCCCGAGTTCGTCAACCGCATCGACGAGGTGGTGGTATTCCACGGGCTCGGTGAAGAGCATATCCGCTCGATCGCGAAGATCCAGCTCGCGACCCTGAAGGCGCGGCTGGCGCGCATGGAATACGGGTTCGAAGTGGCGGATGCGGCGATCGCCGAACTCGCGAAAGCAGGCTTCGACCCGGTTTACGGCGCGCGTCCGCTCAAGCGTGCGATCCAGTCGGAGCTCGAGAACCGCCTTGCGCAAGCGCTCCTCGAGGGCCGCTTCGCCCCCAAGGATACGATCCGGGTCGACTACCGCGGCGGCAGATTGCTGCTGGAGAAATCGCCGGCCAGGGCGGCCGCATAGGCCGGGCTGTCCCCGGCCCTGATGCGGCGCGACTGCTGCAGGAGTTCCTCCCACAGGCCGTCGGTATCCTTGCGGAACACCGTCTCGATGTCCGCCGTCACCACGGACCACAGGCCGCGGTCGATTTCGCTGCGCAGTTCGCCGGGCCGCCAACCGACGTAGCCGACGTAAAAGCGCGCGTCGTTCGGCGTGCCCTCGATCACCCGGTCGATGATGTTGGCGCGAAACGTCAGGTACAGGTTGCGCATCAGCGCCACCGAGCCGACGCCCGGGTTGTTGTCCGTCTTCACCAGCGCCACCAGTGCGCCGCGCGCGAACGGACCGCCGTAAAAGACCGGTTCGGTGACTTTTTTTGACGGCTCGTGCTCGGGAAACAGGCTGGCGAGGGAGCGGCGCGTCGGGCGGTTGAGAATCACCCCGACATGGCCGCCATTCGGCGCCGGGGCCGCGATCAGCACGGTCTGGCGATAATCGGAGTCGCTGAACGCGGGGTGCGCGACCAGCAGCAAGCCGTCCTCATCCTGTGCCACGGCGATCCCCGGCACGGCGAGCAAGGCAGTCGCGAGCAGGATCAGCAGGCGCAGCGCGCAAACCATGGCATTCCGCGAAACGAGATCCAACATGAGAATCGCAATCATTGTAGCGCGGGCATTCGTGAAGTTTTGACGGAGCTTACCGGTACGACGTCTTGACACGCGCGTGCAGAGTGCTAAATTGATTGCGGGAATCCGTGATGGTTGCGGCTGGTTCGCCCAGCCGCGATGGAGCGGGATTCCGGGCGATCGTCCGGGCACCGCGAAGTTCGAGCCGCAACGAAGGAGGCGGCG
>Ga0209342_10006945_pt1 | contig 11409 bp, 11 predicted proteins | sample RifCSP16_2_FD_184023 | JGI IMG/M metagenome (GOLD analysis project Ga0209342, IMG submission 184023) | Soil microbial communities from Rifle, Colorado - Rifle CSP2_sed 16_2 (SPAdes) (version 2) | ecosystem: Environmental > Terrestrial > Deep subsurface > Rock core/Sediment | place: Rifle... | reverse complement strand
ACCGCCGTCGTCTTCCCCGTCCCCTTCTCCCCGCGGATCAGAACCCCACCGATCGACGGGTCCACCGCGTTCGAAAGGAGACCCTTCTTCAACAAATCCTGGCCAACGATCGCGCTGAAAGGGAAAAGCCTCACCGGCCGCGCCCCTTTCCCTTCGACATGTCGGCGCCCAGCCACTCCTCGCCGCCCGCCGGGCAGAAAGCGCGCCAGCGGATCTTGAAATACTCGTCCCCGATCCAGTCCATGATGTCCGCGCCGGTCTCTCCCACGGTGCGGAACTCCCCGTCGAACTCCAGGACCATGACCTTCCGCTGCTCCCCCTCGTAGAACCGGATCCAGTGGATGCCCGATGGCAGCGTCCCCGCGTCGATCGGGATCAGGTCATCGTAGAGCAGCGCCATTTTCCGGGAGATCTTGGAAAGTCCCATCGGCGCCCCCTGGAGGAAGAGGAGCTTCGACCCCGTGCCGATTAGGCCGTACCTCTCCTCGATCGTCCTGCGCGCAATCGTCATTTTCAATTCCATGTCTTCCTCCTTACAGGATCGTTCTCCGGCCGCGGATCGCCGCCAGGATGGAAGACTGGCTCATCTCGGCCAGCGACAGGTACTTCGCCCCCATGGAATCGGCGACGGTCTTCGCGGGTCCGCCGGAGAAGATCCCCTTCGTCCGGGATCTCTTCTCCGTCGCCTCCATCGCGGCGCGCAGCGCCGCCGGCCCCATCATCACCCGGTCCGTGTCGATGACAAGCGACGTCACGCCCATCCTGCGGATCATCTTCCCGATCCGCACCGCCTCCTCGAGCGGCTCCCCCCCGAAGTACGCCACGTTGGCGCGCCCGTCGGTGATCAGCACCAGGAGCGGCTTGCGCCCCGGGTCCCGGACCTTTTCGGTCTCCAGGGTCTTCACCGCGGCGAACATCCCGATGGAGAGCGGCGTCGTCCCGCCGGAGGCCAGCCAGGTGAGCTGCATCGCGGCGAGCGAGGCGCTGCCGGTGGGCGGCACGACCACCTCGGCCACGGAATCGCGGAAGGAGATGAGCCCCACCCGGTCCCGCCTGACGTAGGCGTCGCGCAAAAGCGAGAGCACGGCCCCCTTGGTGGCCACCATCCGCCGCTGCGTTTCCATGGAGGCGGAAGCGTCCAGGACCGCCAGGATCAGGTTTCCCACCTTCCGCTCGCGCCTTTTTCCCCGCAGGTCGGAAATCGCCACCTGGACCCGGTGCGACTTCCGGTCGACGTGGCCGCTGGCGACCGCGGCGAACAGGGTGGCATCGAGGGCGATGTCGCGCCCCTTGCTCCACGGCCCGCTCCGGACGTACCGGCCGCGGGTGCCGGCCGTCTTCGCGCGGCTGCGCTTCCCGGCGGCGTCGGACAGCTTGCGGTCCTTCGGCACGGAAATCTTCCGGACCTCGAAGGGAGCCGAGGGTTCGATGAGGTTCGCTTCGACGAACCCCTGGCAGAGGTCGCATTCGGGGTCCCCGCAGGTCCGCGGGGCCTCCCGCGCTGTCATGGCTTCGCTGCGCCGCCTCCTCTCCATCGACTGGGCGATCGCCTGCGCCTCCAACTCCTCGTCCGAATGCACGGGAGCGCGAAAGATCACCCCGCCGCGCTTCAGGCCGTGCGGGGTTCCCGGAAGCGGAAGAACGTCCCTGCGCTCCTCCGGCTCCATTTCTCCGGGGAACGCCCAGGACAGGATGCGTTCGACGTGCCTCGCCTTCCGCTCGCTCACCCCCGCCCTGGGAATCCGGTGCGGAAGGGAAAGTCGGATCGCATCCTTGAGGTCCGGGGCGGAGAGCGCGTCGCCTCCCCGCCAGGCCGCAAGCGCCCGCGCGGTCTTCAGGATGGCGATGTCCCCCCGATGCCCGGCGACCCCCAGTTCGGCGACGATCTCCGTGACGGTGTTCACGATTCGCTCCTCGACGTCCACCGCGCCGAGCCGGCCCCGGGCGTCCTCGACCTTTCCGCAGAGCGCCTCGTCCTCGCGGGTCCACCGGTGCCAAAACTCCGGGGCGTCCCGCTCGAACGCCAGCACCCGCTCCACGATCTGACGCCGCAACTCCAGATCCTTCTCCCCGCTCACCTCCACGCACAGGCCGAAACGGTCCAGCAACTGCGGCCGAAGCTCCCCCTCCTCCGGGTTCATCGTCCCCACCAGGAGGAACCGCGACGGGTGAGAGTACGTCACCCCCTCCCGCATCACCACATTGACCCCCGAAACCGCGACGTCCAGAAGCACGTCCACCACGTGGTCGTCCAGAAGGTTCACCTCGTCGATGTACAGCACGTTCCCGTTCGCCTTCCCCAAAACCCCCATCTCGAACTTCTTCTCCCCCTCCCGAAGCGCCGCTTCCAGGTCCAGGCTCCCCACCACCCGGTCCTCCGACGCGTTCAGCGGAAGGTCCACCACCTCCACGGCGCGGTCCTCGTGGCCCGGGGACTCCCCCGACAGCCACCGCGAACGGCACTCCCCGCACGGCGAACCCCCCTCCAGGCACCCGAACCGGCAGCCCGACACCACCCGCTTCGGGGGCAAGACCGCCGCGAACGCCCGAACCGCCGTCGTCTTCCCCGTCCCCTTCTCCCCGCGGATCAGAACCCCACCGATCGACGGGTCCACCGCGTTCGAAAGGAGACCCTTCTTCAACAAATCCTGGCCAACGATCGCGCTGAAAGGGAAAAATCGCATCCGTTTCCTCTGTTTCTTGGATGAGCGCGGGCGGGAAAAAGTGGCTCGCGCCCCCCAAGGAATCACCCGGCCCGTCGATGGATCATAGTATAAAGCGGGGGACAGCGGAATTCGGGAGAAGACCGATGTCAGGGGAGCGTGGGAACTTCCCCCGGAGGAAGTGCATCGAGGAACTCGGCAATGTGCTCCTCGATGTCGGGGGGAGCCGCGGTGATCGCCTTGCCGCCTTCGATGCCCCTCAGGAACGCCCCGCACGTTTCGCAGCGATCGTGGTGGGCACGGAAAAGGACGTCCATGGTGGGGGAAAGCTGGTTGGCGAGGTAGGCCCGGAGGATGTCGGCCACCTGTTCGCGGCGCTCCCTGGCCGCCCGCTCCAGGTACTTTTCGATCTCCCGGTGGTGCTCCCGGGCCTTCTGCAGGACAAAGGTCTTCAGCCGACTGCGGACCTCCTCGGGGATCTCTTCCAGCAGGATCTGCCGGCACAAGACGCGCGTCTTGTCGTAGGTCTTGAGAAAGTTCAGACAGGGTTCGCACAGATCGATATGGACGGAGAACTCCTGCCGCAAGTGCTCCTCCATCGTCCCGTCGATGTAATCGTTCAGCAGGTAGACCAGTTCCTTGCAGTTCATCCTAGACCGTCTTTCCTTCCCGCAGATACCTCGTCAGCCGCTCCCGGAGGTAGAGCCTTGCCCTGTGGAGGCGGGACTTCACCGCCGGAACGGTCAGCCCGAGGATCTGCGCCGTCTCCTCGTTGGACAACCCCTCGACGTCGCTCAGCACGAAAACGACCCGGTATTTCTCCGAGAGGTCCCCCGTAAACCGCTGGATCACCTGCCCCAGTTCCTTGTCCAGCGCCTTTCGCTCGACTTCCTTGCTCCAGTCGTCGATCAGGCTGGCGTGCATCCCGTCCTCGGTGAACACCGGCATGAACTCTTCGATGGAGACCGTCTCGCCCCTTCGCTTCCCGCGGAGCCTCATCAGGCACGTGTTCACGCAGATCCGGTAGATCCACGAGTAGAGCGCCGAGTTCCCCTTGAAGGTGTGCGCCTTCTGCACCACCGTCAGGAACACGTCCTGGGTGGCCTCCTCGGCATCGCTTTCGTTCTTGAGGATCGACATCGCCAGGCTATAGATCTTGGCGTGAAAACGGTCGAACAGGTTCTCGACCGACTCCGGCGTGCCTTTTCGAAGCTCCTCCAGAAGAACACTATCGTCGAGCAACCGCTCCGCGGGCATTCTCCGCTCCGTTTAAGATTCGCCTGCCGGAACAGGGTTTCACTCCGTTTTCCCGAAAAGTTAGGATTACCATGTTTCTCCCGGCCGGCGCAAGCCTGTGGGGGAACACTTCCGTTCCTTCGGCTTTGTCCTTGGCGGAGAGTGGGGATTCCCTTAGAATTGAGAGCAGGGCGACGCGAAGCCGCGCGTGGGGAGACAACAACAAGGTGAAAACGCGCCGCTTTTTTCTGGTTGCACTGCTTGCCGCGGGAACCGCGACCTTCCTCTTCGCGGCTCTCCGGAGGCGCCGGGAAAGCCCCGGTCCCGTCCCCTACGCCAGGCCGGAAGGAGGCGAGAGGGAAGGAGAGTTCGAACTTTTCATCGGGTCCTGAAAACCCCAACGACCCGTCCCTCTTTGGATCTCCTTCTTCGCGGCGTCCGTCCTATTCCACCGTGACGCTCTTGGCGAGGTTCCTCGGCTGGTCGACGTCCGTGCCCTTCAGCAACGCCATGTGGTACGCCAGCAGCTGCAGCGGGACGACCTCGAGGATCGGCCGGGCGTAGCCGTAGCACGGGGGCAGGAACAGGATGTCCTCCGCCGTTTCGGCGAGCGTCCCGTCCCCCTCGGTGCCCACCGCGATCACCCGCCCTCCGCGGCTGCGCGCCTCTTCCAGGTTGGAGAAGGTCTTCTCGTAGGCCTCGCCCCGTGCGCAGAGCACGAGCACCGGCATCCGCTCGTCGATCAGGGCGATCGGGCCGTGCTTCATCTCGCCCGCCGGATACCCCTCCGCGTGGATGTAGGAGATTTCTTTCAGCTTGAGCGCCCCTTCCAGCGCGATCGGGTAGGAGATCCCTCGGCCCAGGTAGAGGAAGTCGGTCGCGTCTTTGTACTTCCGGGCTATGCCCGCGATCGCGGCCTCCTTTTTCAGAACCTCCTCGATCTTCCGGGGGAGCTCGCTCACCTCCAGGAGGTGCGCTGCGATTTCCGCTTCCGATAGCGTCCTGCGCGCGGACGCAAGATGCAGCGCCAGGAGGTAGAGCGCCACGAGCTGCGTCGTGAAGGCCTTGGTGGACGCCACGCCGATCTCGGGCCCGGCGTGCGTGTAGATCACGCCGTCCGACTCCCGGGCGATCGTGGAGGAAACGACGTTGCAGATGGAGATCGCGATCGCTCCCTTCCCTCTCGCCTCGCGAAGGCCCGCCAGCGTGTCCGCCGTCTCGCCCGACTGGGAGATGGGGACGCAGAGGGTCTCTTCCTCCACCACCGGGTCGCGGTACCGGTACTCCGAGCCCAGGTCCACTTCCACGGGCAGCCGCGCCAGCCCCTCGATCATGAACTTGCCGACCAGACCGGCGTGCCAGGAGGTCCCGCAGGCCACGATGAGCACTTTTTTCAAGCGGCGTAGCCGCTCGTCCGGCAGCGGGAGGGTCTCGAAGAAGACCTCCCCCGACTCCGGCAGGATCCGGCCGGCGAGCGTATCCAGGATGGCCCGGGGCTGTTCGTGGATCTCCTTCAACATGAAGTGCCGGTAGCCCCCTTTTTCCGCCATCACGGGGGACCAGTCGATGTGCTGCGGGGCGCGGTGCTTGAGGTTCCCCGCGAAATCGATCAGCCGGACCCCTGCCGGCCCGGCGACGACGATCTCCCCGTCCTCCAGGAAGAGGGCTTTCCGGGTGTTGGAGAGCAGCGGAGGGAGGTCCGATGCGAAGAAGGTCTCCCCCTCGCCGATGCCGATCACCATGGGGCAGTTCAACCGCACGCCGACGAGCGTCCCCGGCTCCTTCTCGGAGACCGCAAGGAAGGCGTAGGACCCCCGCAGCTCGGACACGGTCCTGCGCGCCGCCTCCTCAAGCGAGAGGCCGGCCGAGGTGTACTCGTCCAGAAGGTGGGCGATCACTTCCGTGTCGGTCTCGGAGCAGAACGTCCTCCCTTTCTCGTTCAGGCCTTTTTTCAGCGTCCGGTGGTTCTCGATGATCCCGTTGTGAACGATGGCGACGGCGCCGGCCCGGTGCGGGTGGGCGTTCGCGTCGGAGGGGCGTCCGTGGGTGGCCCAGCGCGTGTGCCCCACGCCGCAGGTTCCCGCGACCGGCTCCCGGGCGACGAGATCCACGAGCCGCGCAAGCTTTCCCTCGCTCTTCCGGATGGCGATCCCGCCGCTGTCGAGCACGGCGATCCCCGCCGAATCGTATCCGCGATACTCCAGCTTCCCCAGGCCGTCCAGCAGGATGCCGACGCACTGCTTCGGGCCGGTGTACCCGACGATGCCGCACATTACCTCGGCTTTCCCTTCCTCGATGTTCGGGGGATTTTCAGACCCGCCTTCACAAGGAGCTCGGGTTTCTTCCGGATGACCCAGTCCTCGAGCACTTTCTGTTCGACCCGGGAGAGAGCCAGCGCATACGGCGGTACGTTTTTCGTGATCGTCGCGCCGGCACCGATCAGCGCCCCCTTGCCGATCGTGACGGGGGCGACGAACTGCGTATCGCTCCCGACGAACACGCCGTCACCGATGACGGTCGTGTGCTTGGCGATGCCGTCGAAGTTGCAGGTGATCGTCCCCGCGCCGATGTTCACCTTCCTCCCCACCAGCGTATCGCCGATGTAGGACAGGTGGTTGGCCTTCGATCCCTTCCCCAGCCGGCTCTTCTTCACCTCGACGAAGTTGCCGATGTGGGCTTCCTCCCCGATGTCGGCCTCCGGTCGCAGGCGCGCGAACGGGCCCACGCTGGCGCCTTTGCGGACGCGCGCGCCGGAGAGAACCGAGTACGGCAGCAGGTGCGCGCCGTCCTCCACCCGGCTGTTCTCCACCACGCACCCCGCCTGGATCCTCGCGCCTCGCCCGATCCGTGTCGTCCCCAGGAGCGCAACGCCCGGCTCGATGAGAGTGTCGGCCCCCACGGAAACGTCGGTCTCCACGTAGGTCCGCAAGGGATCGACGATGGTCACTCCGGAATCGAGCAAGGCCCTGATTTTCGCGCGAAGGAGGATCGCCGTGGCATCCGCCAGCTCCCCCCGGGAGTTGATCCCCCGCACCTCGTCGGGGTACCCGGCTACGACCGGAACCACGATCCTTCCCTCTTCGAGCGCCTGCAAGACGAGGTCGGTAAGGTAGAGCTCCCGCTGCGCGTTGACGTCGGACAGTCGCGGGAGGTTCCGCGCCAGAAACGCACGGTCGAAAGCGTACGTCCCGGAGTTCACCTCCAGGATCCGCCGAAGGGAGGCGTCGGCATCCCGTTCCTCCACGATGCGGGCGACGGTGCCGTCGGGGCGGCGCACCACACGTCCGTATCCCGCGGGATCGGAGAGAATCCCGGTCAGAACGGAGGCGGCGGCCTTCGTCTTCCGCCTCGCCGCGACCAGGTCCCGGAGGGTCTTCGGGCGGAGGAGCGGCGCGTCGCCGCACAGGACGACCACCTCCCGGGCCCGGCGGGAGACGACCGAAAGTCCGGCCCGGGCGGCGTCGCCGGTCCCGAGCTGGCGCTCCTGCACCGCCACCTTTCCGCCATACTGCGTGACCGTCCCCATCACCTGGTCCCGGCCATTGCCGAGGACGAAGACGATCTCTGGGATCCCGGCCGCCGAGGCGGATCGAGCAACATGCCACAGCATCGGCTTCCCGAGCACGGGGTGGGCCACCTTGGGAAGGGCGGATTTCATCCGCTTTCCCTGGCCCGCCGCGAGGATGATCGCGGAAACGCCTTTCATCGACCTGCCTCTTTCGGAGTGCTAGAATGCTTTGTCCGGCTAATTAGAAAGTTTACCCGTTTTTCGCGGGGAATGGGAATGGCGATTGTCGGCGACTTGAAGGAAACGCTGGACCAGATCGAGGCGGAGATCGCCAACGTCAAGCGCCAGTACGACCTCTTTTTCCAGGGAATCCGGCGATCGGAGCCTTCCGACAAGCGCAAGGAGGTCGAGGAGACCATTCGAAGGATGGGACAGCGCAAGATCGTCAATACCAACGACCAGTTCCGTTTCAACAACCTCCAGACCCGATTTTACTCCTTCTCCAATTTATGGATGCGCATGGTCCGGGACCTCGAGGAAGGGCGGCTGATCCGGGATCCCTCCGGCGCCCTGGTGCACGGGAGGTCTCCCGCCTCGGATCCGGTGGAGCCCGCCCACCTCGATCAGGTCATCGGAGAGCTGATGGAGGCCCGCAGGTCGTGCGGGCTGCCCGCAGGGGAGGAGGACCTCTCCGCAACCCGGGAGGCGCTGCTCGCCCGCGCCCGGGAGATCGCCGGGAAGTCCGGGGCCAACAAGGTGGAATTCCGGATCAGCGTCGAAGAGGGGAAGCCAAAGATTAAAGCCCTGGTCCGCTAAGCCTACTCGGCGGCGGCCATCCGGACCAGCGCCCGCTGCAGCGCCGAGGTGGCCTTCGCCGTTGCTTCCTCGTCGAGCGACACTTCCTTGAGCGCGGTCTCGGCCCGGGCGTGCGCGCGGCGGGCCCGCTCGACGTCGATCTCATCGGCCTTCTCGGCGACGTCGGCCAATACGACCATCCGCTCGGGGGTCACCTCGGCAAAGCCCCCGCCCACCGCCACCTTCTTTATCTCGCTCCCCTTGCGATAGCGCAGGACCCCGATGGAGAGGATCGCCAGGAAGAAGGTGTGCTCGGGGAGGACCCCGAACTCCCCCTCGTAGCCGGGGGCGATCACTTCGTCCACGTCTGCCGACACGAGCAGCCGCTCGGGCGTGACCACTTCGAGCTTGATCGTCGATGCCATTTGTCCCTTGCGCTTTCGCCCCCCGATCAGACGGCGAGGAGCGCCTTCCCCTTCTCGATCGCTTCCTCGATCGTGCCGACCATGTAGAAGGCCTGCTCGGGAAGCTCGTCGTGCTTGCCGTCCACGATTTCCTTGAACGACCGGATCGTTTCCTGGAGCCGGACGTATTTCCCGGGGATCCCGGTGAACTGCTCGGCGACGAAGAACGGCTGCGAGAGGAACCGCTGGATCTTGCGCGCCCGGGCGACCAGCAGCTTGTCGTCTTCCGAGAGCTCGTCCATGCCGAGGATCGCAATGATGTCCTGCAGGTCCTTGTACCGTTGGAGGACCTTTTGCACGGCGCGGGCTACCTGGTAGTGCTCCTCGCCGAGCACGAGCGGGGAGAGGATCCGCGACGTCGAGTCGAGCGGGTCCACCGCCGGGTAGATCCCGAGCTCCGCGATCTGGCGGGACAACACGGTCGTGGCGTCCAGGTGCGAGAACGTCGTCGCCGGCGCCGGGTCGGTCAGGTCGTCCGCGGGGACGTAGATCGCCTGCACCGATGTGATCGAGCCGCGCTTCGTGGACGTGATCCGCTCCTGGAGCTCCCCGAGGTCGGTGGACAGGGTCGGCTGGTAGCCGACCGCCGAGGGGATCCGGCCCAAAAGCGCCGACACTTCGGAACCGGCCTGGGTGAACCGGAAAATGTTGTCGATGAAGAGGAGCACGTCCTGCCCCTCCTCGTCGCGGAAATATTCCGCGGCGGTGAGGGCCGACAGGCCGACGCGCGCCCGCGCGCCGGGAGGCTCGGTCATCTGCCCGAAGACCAGGCACGCCTTCTCGAGAACCTTGGACTCCTTCATCTCGAGCCACAGGTCGTTCCCCTCGCGCGTGCGCTCCCCCACGCCGCCGAACACGGAGTAGCCGCCATGCTCGATCGCGATGTTGTGGATGAGCTCCATGATGATGACGGTCTTTCCGACGCCCGCGCCGCCGAACAGGCCGATCTTCCCCCCCTTGGAGTAGGGAGCCAGGAGGTCGACGACCTTGAGTCCGGTCTCGAGGATCTCGACCTTGGTCGACTGCTCCTCGAAGGAGGGGGGGTGCCGGTGGATCGGGTACCGTTTCTCCGTGGTGATCTCCCCCATCTCGTCGACGGGATTCCCGATCACGTTCATGATGCGGCCCAGGGTCTGCGGGCCGACCGGGATGGTGATCGGGCCGCCGGTGTCGGTCGCCTCCATCCCGCGGACGAGGCCGTCGGTCGAGTCCATCGCGATGGTCCGGACGATGTTGTCGCCCAGGTGCAGGGCCACTTCGACGATCAAGTTCCCCTCCTTGTCGCTGATGCTCGGGTTCGTGAGCTGGATCGCATTGTAGAGAGCCGGAAGCTGGCCGGGTTCGAACCGGAGGTCGACCACGGGCCCGATCACCTGGACGATGTTTCCCTTGTTCATGATTCCCTCGCCTCCTTCGATATCCGTAGCAAAGCGGTTCGCCCGGGGGCGAGCCATCGATCGATGTTATCCCTTGAGCGCCTCGGCTCCGCCGATGATCTCCATCAGTTCCTTCGTGATGGAGGCCTGCCGCGCGCGGTTCATCTGAAGCGTGAGCCGGGAGATCATATCCACCGCGTTGCTCGTGGCCGAATCCATCGCCGTCATCCTCGCGCCGTGCTCCCCCGCCACCGACTCGAGGAGCATCCGGAAGATCTGCGTCTCGACGTACTTCGGGAGGAGGGCCGCCAGGATATCCTTCTGGGAAGGCTCATAGAGGTAATCGATGCCCGCCTCTGTCGCCTCCCCTTCCGCCGGCTCGAACGCGATGGGGAAGAGCCGGTCCCTCCGGACGTGCTGCGAGATGGCCGACCGGAACTCGTTGAACGCGATCACCACCTCGTCGAACTCCCCGGCAAGGTACCCGTCCACCATATCGTGTGCGAGCTGCACGGCGTGCGAGTACGAGAGCGACCCGAGGATGTTGATGTACTCCTTCCGCAAGGGGATCCGGCGGCGCCGGAAGAAGTCCCGCGCCTTGCGCCCCACCACGAACAGCGTCACTTCTTCGTATCTCCCCTGGCTCTCCTGGAGGAACCGGTTCACCGCGCGGAGCAGGTTCGAATTGAACCCCCCGCACAGCCCGCGGTCCGAGGTGATCACGAGGAGTCCGAGCTTCTTCGTCTCCCGGGACAACAGGAGCGGGTGCGCGTCCTTCCCGGCCCGCCGTGCGACCGCCTGGACGACTTCCCGCATCTGGCGTGCGTATGGCCGCGCGGCGACGATGGCATCCTGCGCCCGCTTGAGCTTCGCAGCGGACACCATCTTCATCGCCTTGGTGATCTGTTGGGTGCTTTTGACGCTGCCGATCCGTTTCCGGATCGCGCGGAGGTTCGCCATGATGTCCCCGTCGCCTCGCTTGCCGTTATTCCCGGAAGACGCCCCGGAACTCCTCGAGGGCGGCGGAGAGCTTCGCTTTCATGGCGTCGTCAATGATCTTCCTCTCGCGCAGGTCCGCGAGGGTCGCGCCGTGCTTGTCCCGCATGAAAGCGGATAGATCCGTCTCGTAGCGGTTCAGCGAGGAGACCTCGTAGCCGTCGCAGAAGCCGTTGGTGGCCGCGTAGACCGTCACGATCTGCTGCTCGACGGGTTGGGGCTCGTACTGGGCCTGCTTGAGGATCTCCACCAGCCGGGCGCCCCGCGCCAGCTGCATCTGGGTGGCCTTGTCGAGGTCCGACCCGAACTGCGCGAACGCCGCCATCTCGCGGTACTGCGCGAGCTCGAGCCGCAGGCGCCCCGCGACCTGC
>Ga0209342_10006943_pt1 | contig 11410 bp, 14 predicted proteins | sample RifCSP16_2_FD_184023 | JGI IMG/M metagenome (GOLD analysis project Ga0209342, IMG submission 184023) | Soil microbial communities from Rifle, Colorado - Rifle CSP2_sed 16_2 (SPAdes) (version 2) | ecosystem: Environmental > Terrestrial > Deep subsurface > Rock core/Sediment | place: Rifle... | reverse complement strand
CCTCAGCTACGCTCTGTTTAAGTTCTCCCTTAGACATATTGGTTACTGGTTTCTTATCATCTTCCTTAGGAGTAATCTTAACGGGTTCTGCTTTAGCTACTGACTCTGCCTCAGTTGTTATTTTAACGCCTAATTTCTTCTTCTGTGCAATAAGATTCTGAAGAAGCTGGTTAGCTTCACCTAAAGGTATCTTAAGCGTTTTAGAGAGCACTTCTGCTGCTCCACGGTTAATAGGTGGTAAGTTCTCTGGTAATATATTGGGAGGTGTAACCAAGGGGTTAGCTCCACCTACTAATGCAGGTACTAATATATTAATTGGTGGCAATGGATTATTAGATAGGGGTACTCTGTCTGTAGGCTTATTAACCATGGCTTGTAGTTGAAGAGCAAGTAATTGGTTTTGCTGTTGTATGGGTTTGAGTATAAAAAAGTAAGCACTAATCATTATGCTGATGAGAATTAATATAACCCCAGCCATAGCAACAGGTAATGATACGTACCCTTCGGGTACGGGTTGCTTAGTTGTCATAATATTGAACCTCCTGGTCCTTGAAATAAATGTCCTTGCTTGGTTCTTTGATCTCGTACTTGGTGCTGTATGCGTTTTTTATTAGTTCTTATTGGATTTTGTTCTGTTGGATTGTAGTTGAGTTTAAGAGAATATTTATGTATGTTTTGATGTTGATGGGCTTGAGTTGTCAGATGTTCAATAATTGCATCTTTTGGTTTTTGTTCGCGTTCTAATTCTCTCATTTCATAAGGAAACATCTTATTGTATTTTGCTTCTTTAGCTTGTTGTAGTCGATATCCTACGCTACCATATTGCTGTATTAAAGCCTGTTCTTTGAAGACTTTTTCTTTTGCTAGGCTATGTGCTTTCATCCAGCTCTTATAGTCTTCTTCTGATAACTTGGTATATTCCCTAATTGATTGCCTTTCTCGTTCAGAAAGATTTTTATATTGAGTACTAATAAGCTCTGTTGGATCCTTAATAATAACTTTAGTAGGATCTGTTGGGTGAGGACTAAGCATTCCCTCTTCGGTTATTCTCTTAAGGATTCCTTGTTGAAGAACTTCTTCTGCTTCTCCGCTTAATCCAATTGCACGAAACCCTATGAGATTACCAACAAATTCTCTACCTAATTCTTTTCCTGTAAACTTTCGTAAAACATCATATACTCCACCTGTACCAACCTCAATACGAGCTTGCAAAGGTGTTGCAAACCCTTCTCTCTTTACCTTCCAACAATCTAAGTCCTTAGATTGTTGGAAGGCTGACTTAGTTGCTTGCTCAAGAGCTGCTGCTGGACGCATTGCTGCTTGTGCCGCGGCTTTATGTTTTAATTGATTAAGAACGTATCTAGCTTCAGGTAGTAACATGTATTATTAAGCTATGTCTTCTTTGGATAGTTCGGTTTTTGTCTCTTCTGTTGCTTCTTCTACGGCTGTAGACACTACAGGATTTGTATCCTGTAGTTTACCTTCAAATTTCTCAATAAGACCAACTAATAAGGTAAGATTAGCCGACTCCGCTATGGATTTAGCTTCTTCTAGAACTGTTATGGCAACTACTAAACTAGCTGCAAGTATACCCACTTCCATGTAAGCACCTAAACATAGAAATAATATAACTATAAGTATGCGTTGAACAAGTCTGTCTAAGAAGTGAGATAACTTACCCATCTCAAACTTACCGCTCTTACGCTGCTCTATTACAGTAACTAATAAATCGATTACGCGAGTAAGTATGAGTACTGTAAACATCCAACTATTAGCAGCAATAATCTGCAAGATAGCAATCATAATTAATTACTTCCTTTTGTTAGGTATTCAAAACCATTGTATTTCATCCACTCCTTAACATCATCTATGGGTATGGCTAACCCAGGAGAAGCTCCATACTTAGATACCATAAGAGCGTCTATAATACCTACTACTTCACCTTTAGAATCCACCAGCATACACCCACTATTACCTGGCGATATAGATAGATCTACTTGTAAGAAATCTCTGAATCCTATAATGGAGTGTGGTTTAGCTACGTATCCTTCCGAAAAAGAATGCTGTAATCCTAGTGGAGAACCTATTGCTCTTACCTTATCTCCCATAATTAATTTACCACTATTACCAAGTCTTACTATTGGAACATTGGTAGCGTTACTATGTAAGATCGCTACATCCATATATTGTGCGGTTCCTAATACCTTAAAAGGAGCTTCATACATTTGATAATCTTTGTATAGCATATTGTTTGTAACTTTAATATTGCGATTAATTATTATGGCATTTACGCCTGATTGACTAATGGCTTCCTGTACTGTGCTTAATATTCCCTCCCAATCAACTACATGATAGGCCGATAGGTAAGTAGTACCTAGACTGTCTGATTGTATTGCAAAAGAAGATCCTGACCAACGCACTGTAATGTCTACTAACTTAGAAGTAGTCCCTTGCTCACTAACTACTTTCATATCCAGTTTTAGAGTTGTAAGTTTTTGATTATATAACCTAATATGATTAAGTATTTTAGCCTTAGAAGGTATACGATTAACCTTCACGGGTATTACCATTTGATAGGTTATCTTTTGAGTTGCACTGTCCAATTGCATTACTGATACAGGAGCAGTTGGTGAATACAACACAACATACCAAGACAGTAGTGCTAGTAATATTAATAAAGCAGTTATCCTGAATTTCATAGTTATTTCCTCTCGATGACTAATTCCTTATAGTTTCTTAAATGCTTACGTATAACTGTTTCGTGTGCTATCATCTCCTTATATTTTCGCCTACACATATTCAATGAATTAGATTCATTACTATCCCTAAAACAATATTTTACTGTTGTCTCTGGTATGTAACAAAAATCATAATGTTGTGCTAGTCTACCCCATAGCTCCCAATCTTCATGATATTCCAGATCTACATCAAACTTAAATCGTGGATATATATCTGTTCTATGAGCTATGGATATAACTGGTATGTAATTATTGATCAGAAACAATTTAGCATCAAAGGGTCTTCCTGTTAAACTAAATATCTTACCTGTTTCTTCCTGTATCCACTCACACTGTGTATATGCTAGTATACATTCACTGTGTTCACTAAAGTGTTTTGTTAATACATCTATATGATTAGGATAGTATACGTCGTCATCATCCAAGTATGTAACGTAAGGAGTAGTAATTAATTTTAATCCTTCATTGCGAGCACCTGCTAGAGTAGTTTTATCTATATTAATCCATTGGATTCTGTCGTCAGCTCTAAGTTTGCGTAGAAGCTTATGAGGACGCGTACCACCATTATTTACAATAATTACCTTAAAGTCTTGATTGGTTTGGTTGGCTATACTACAAACTGCCCGCTCAAGTAATTGCTCTCTATTGTACGTAACCATCAGTATAGTTATCATAAGATTTTAAGAACCATGACTTGTCATTGCCCTCTCGTATAGATCTGCTACACTATCCCAGGTCATCATGGTTGCACCTACTTGATTTTTTAGTGTATGTTCTCTCCGCATCCATTCGCCATGACTTAGGAATTCCTTAGCTAACTGCTGTGGGCTATCTGATGTGTATATAAAAAATGGATGCATCTCTAGATAATCTCTCCGTAATTCGTGATGATATAATCCAATTATGGGTCGTGCTGCTAGTGCTGCATCCAGTATAGTTAAGTATCCACCAACTATTACTACCGAATTATCTTGTATGTGCGGTAGTGGATCTATGAATCCGTGGTAATTCATATGAATTCCTTTTATCATTTTACCACGATAAGGACCGTCTCCGCAAATGTCCACGTTTGCGGCACCTACAGCTTCTATAAACTCTAATACTTTAGGGAATGCGTTGTCGTCACTTAACCTACCCACATAAGTAAACGTAGCCGAATACGGTTTGTGTATGCCGAGTTTGCCTTCTACTGCCCCATAGGTTACCAAACCCCACGGTGTCTTGTAATGTTGTGGTATGAATGAACCAACATTAATAATACTATTACAATGTTGCGCCACCCATTGGCGCCGCTTAATCATATCTTGATTAAGTGGATATACACCTTCCCAACCATGATATACTATTGTTTCATGTACGTGGGATGGTGTCTCTAGATATGAGTAAAAATCATGAAATACTACGTGGGTATATTGATTCCAATTTATATGTTGAGATCTGTTGTGGTAGTACCAGTCTACTCTATGATCACGACCAATAAGCTTATCTGTTACTTTAGTTATATGATATTGTACTCCGCCTATTGGAACTGTATCATGAGGTAGATTATAGTGGTGTGATATAAAAGCTATATTAGCCATATTTATATCTTGCCAGCTAGAGCTGCCTTTAATGCTGATAGATGTTGAGTGGCATCTGCTTTTACCTGAGCATATCCCTTACATGCCTTACTTGGCTCTATAGACATAACTCTTTCTATTTTTTCTGCTACAAACTCTTGATCTAAAGGCATTCGCGTATGATCACTGGATGTGCCATCGCCGAATGGTATGCTGTAGAAATCAATTAAGGCCATCTCCGCTAACTCATCCATCTTAGTATGGTAAGCAATAGGTACGCATGGCCTATCAACTAGGATAGCAGATATCATAGCGTGTAATCTCATAGGGACTATACATGCATGGTCCTGAAATAAGCTAAATACTTTTTGGTAGTCGTGTTCCTTAACCGTAACCCAATTAATACGATGTGCGTAGACCGAATTAAACTGTATAGCTTGTACGCATTTAGTGTCTCGCGAATCATGGAATGTCATCACACTTACCTTTTGATTCTTCTTAGCAAAATAATCTACTGTAGCTGCTAATGTATGTATAAAATCTTCATGACGTGTATTATCATATCCAAAGAAGTCAGCAACTACAAACAGTATCCCTTCGGGTTTAATACTATTAGAGGAAACCTTGCGCTGGAGAACTATATCGGGTGCTACTACTATATCCCTGGTTACACCTATCTGCCTAAGTCTTCGATAAGACATCTGATCTCTTACAGCAACAAGAGTGGCATTTTGTATTACATCATATATAATGTCAGCGCTGAGCGCTGTGCTTATAGGATTAACACCTATACCATAGAAGATAGCTGGTTTGCCTTCGTCTTCCATATATCTAAATGTCTCAAAGAAGTTTTTAAGGATATTACGCTGAGCATCGCCAACAACTCCCCCAAATATTACCGAGCCACTTAATTCACTTCTAGACGATAGGCGTTTTAAACCATATCTATTTACAACACTATCACTGCAAGGTGAACAAGCAGCAAACTCACCAGTATAACCAACAGTTCTAAAATCAGCAATAACCTGATCTAGTAATAAGTTATCCCCAATATTCCCGTTTCCAGCATAACCTAAAATACCGAACATCTGTTTTATCTCCTTATGTTGTGTAATATGGATTCTATATCGCTTAAAATTATTTGTACGCGCTTGTCATAGGTGTGGTAATTGATTGTTCTTCTGTAGCCAGCGTTAGCAATTGATTCTACTTCTTCAGGGTGTTGTATGTAATAAGATATTCTATCTATGAGATCTGTTGTCGTTTGAAAAACAGCTATCTCCCTACCTATATCAAAGAACTGAGATAGCTCCTGACAGAACTGTGTAAGTACCATACCCTTAGCTGCTGTTATTTCAAACAATCTGCATTTCATAGCCGTAACCCCATGAGGCTGATCAGTAAAAGACAGATTGATTTTAGTTTGATTAATAATCTTATTGATTTCTATAGGATCTAATCTACGCTTATCTGTCCATGTGGGAGGTTTGGTACCATAACCACCCATAATTTGTATGTTGTATTGTTTTAATTGATGAGATAGCTTAGCTGCCCTCAACATACTCTCTCTCTGCATATATGGTGTACCTACAAAAGCAACATCTATTGGTTTAGACGTAGGCGGTAATGGCTTATAAACTTCTAGATCCACACCAAACATTAGGTACTTAGATTGAAGATTCATTTGGTTGTATGTAAACGTGGACGAAAGATGAGTAGTATATATTAAGTGATAGTGAGGTACTACTTGTTGAGATCTATTCTGCTGTATAAAGTAGGGATCATCTATCTGCCAATTAACACGCACTATATTAGTAAATGCCTTAAGTATTTTAGCATCTAAGAACTGTCCATTGGGAACTACTATAAAGTCGGGCTTATATAAGTTGATTGTTTCTATTAGTTGTTGATTTAATCTATGGTCTTTAGTTGTTAAAAGAAAAGGAATGCTTTCGGATTGTTTACTGAAAGCTCTCCAAATACTATGAAAGAGGTTGCCCTCTAAAAGAGACTCTACTACGATTATGCCACGCAAGATAAGTACCTACCAAGGGGGTTAGTCTTTCCAGCACCAACAAGAAGAATGGTTTGGATTACCGTTCTCATCAGTTAATAGCCTAAGGATAGTATCCAACTTAACTTCTATACGCTTCATTTGTTCTTCTGTTACCAAGATCTGTACGCTACCACACAATCCATCTATTAACTTAACATTGCTAACTACTGTAGGTTTAGGTAATTCTTCTGGGTAGTCTCCACAATGTACATAATGAGTATTATCTTGTCCATCTAACATGATGTTTTCTATGCCTCCATATACGGTCGTATCTTATCATTCTTAGGGAACGAGGGTGCATAACCGTTGTTCTCTATTAAGAACTTACTCCAGTGTCTCATGAAAGGTCCCTTGCCTTGCACTAAGGCACCATCAAAGTGTTCTCTATCTGTATGATCCATATAATGGATTATGACGCTCTCAGGGTGATATCTAACATCTAAACCTAATATGTTTACAGCTAGACCATAGTGTGTATCCTGGAAGTAACTAGGTGGGTTATCATATTCTTCACATATACCACCTATCTCATTAAATACATCCCTACGATAAATACCGAATCCAGCATAAGCGTAATTACCAGGTATCTTCCATCTTGGGTCACTTAGATTAGAATTACATAGAGGTACTCTAGTGTCACCGTTAGCTGTTAGGTTAGCACCGTGACTCATTATGGAATAACCATCTCCTCTAAGTACTAGGTGGGCTAAATGCCCTATTTGTTTATCTTCGTCCATAGCCTTAATACCTTTTGATAACCATTCAGGTGTAGCCATACAATCATTATTCATAAGAGCAAAATACTTACCACGAGATAATCCTATGGCTCGATTATTGCTTGTGGCATAACAGTGTAGTTTTTCTTCGAAGATAATGGTCGCTATCTTACTGTAATGTTGTATTAGAAATTGTCTACTGCTATCCGTAGAACAGGCATCTACTATTATTAACTCATAATCAACATCGGTGGTGTGTTGCAGTATGCTATCTAAGCACTTCTTCAGTAATTGTACTCTGTTGTGATTCATTACAATAACACTTGCTAACGGCTTATATTGCATAGATCATATACCTCATCAACTATTTTTATTATGTCTTTCCACTGGAAGTCTTGGACGTGTTCGAATCCAGCTTCTCCGTATGTCTTAGGTTTCTTTAAACATATATTTAATTTATCTACCGCATCTTGAACGTTGTCGTAAAGCATACCATCTATACCATCACGTAGGAGTTCTGCAGGTGCACCACTCAACCTTCTAGCTACTACTGCTTTGTGCATAGCCCACGCTTCTAATATACTAATACTAAATGTTTCTAATTCTGATGTGAGTAGGTAAACACTACATCTTCGCAATAGATCTTGCACTAAGGGGTATGGAGAGTATTCGCCTACGCAAGTTACATTGCCATGTCTTGCTTGCTTCTCACATACTTGTGGTAGTGTTGCTACAAATCTAGTTGTTGGCATCTCATTAGCTATATGTATTAACTCTTCAGGGCGCTTGATAGGATCAAGACGACCTAGCCATAAAACAAATGGTTCATAATCTGGTTTGATATCATATTGAATATTAGTGCCATTGGGTATAACAAAATCAATCCTATGTCCCTTCTGTTGTAATACAGAGGCAAAGAAATTAGATACTGTTATGTTAATAGGAGAATTGCGTAAGTGTTGTTCTACTATTTGATTCTCACGCACAAAGTAAAATGGTGTATCGGGTGTAATTATATTTAAACCATGACAAGTATATATCTCTCTGCGTAATGATGACCATCCAGCATGTACGTGTACTACATCAGCCTTAGATAGATCGTTAACTACTGTATGTTTAGTGTATTGCTCAATAGCATCTAGGTGACGCAAAACACCACCGCTAGCTATGGTTCTAGGAGGTAGTAAACAAAGTTTCATTATTAATTACCTTCCTTTTAAAACAGTACTTTCTTATTGTATGTCTTATCTTCTTTTAATAAACTTGCGTGTTTTTCTGTTAATGGTATAAAAATATTGGCTACATGATCCATAGTGTATTTATTTAGAACAGCTTCTTGTGCATTACTAGCATATACTTGGGTTTCTATTGGGTTATTTATAAAGTACTCAATTGCCTTAACCCATTCTGTGTGTCTGTTCTTTTTGACTAGCCAGCCTGTTTTCTGATGTTGTATGTTATCAGCATATGGACCTACAGGGGAAGCTATAGTAGGTATATTAGCTATGGAGTATTCCATCCACTTAATAGGACTCTTACTTAAGTTAATTAACTCATCTGTAACTGGTATAATGCCTATGTCTATTTGCTCGTCTGCAAGAAGTTGATAGTATTCATGTACTGACGAGCTACCTTTAACATGCAATACTTGATTGGTGGCTAAAGTTGAATTACTTATTAGATTTCTATAATCTGCGCCTATAAAGGTAAATGTAGTATTTGGATATTGATGTAATATCTGTTCTACAGCAGGTAGAGCCAGCTTAAGATCTTCGTCGTGATTATATCCACCTGCCCATCCTATCTTAATAGTATTAGGTATTTTCTTAGGAGATATAGTTGGTAGGTAATCGGTATCTATACAGTTAGGTATAACGTAAGCTGTAAGATTATCTCGGTGTTTGATTAATTCATTGGCTAAGTAGGGGGTACTGGCGGTAACAAAGGTGGACATATTTATAAGTTGATGTATGTTATCTAATACATCATATTCAAGGTACGGAGCCTTGTAATGGGCTTGAGCTGCTGGTGTAAGACGTACCTTAACTATACCTGGGCGATATTCTATGGATGCCTGATTCCAAGATGGCATATGAAATACGTCGTCGTCTAGGTCAAAGATGGTTATTTTACCTGCGTCATTAGCTGCTTGAAAGAGTTTAATCATCATCGGATTATGGGTTCTATATGTATGGAAGATATTATACTGCGGGATATCACCACTTATATATATTCGATAAAATTTATTACTCTTCCATTGCGAGCGATACTTACGTAAAATAGAAAAAGGTTGCTGACTTCTGTAGAAGTCACAACCACCTGAGGCACCCGTATATAATGCAATCGAAGGGGTTATCATCCTTCTCTTAGTATACTAGAGGAAGGAGGAAGTAGTCAAGCTTACTTCCAGTTTATTTCCAGTAAACCTTAATATCTTTAGCTACCAAAGCTGCCTTAACTTTATCAGAAGGAAATAAATTTCCTGGACAGGCCGTACTCATTTGAGATTCGGGAATACCCAGCTTAAGAACTTTATTAGCTATATCTTTAACATCTCTATGTCTAGCTATAGTTATACCTGGGTAGCGCTGCTTCCAACCGTCTATAACTTTATAGAGAGAGTTAAGCTGAGCGTCTGTAGGTATAAGCATATTAATCTTCTTACCCAAAGAGTCGTCATGGAAGTAGCCTAAGAGACAAACAGCAACAGCAATGTCATTTATTCCGTACTGCGCAGCTGATTTTACACTTTCAGGACGACCAGGATATACAGCACCATTTGAACCTATAATCCAGTTATATGCAATATCACTATATCCTTGTTGAATATGTTCTTGACGCATCTCATCTAAAGTAATTGATCCAGAAGCACTATGATGTATAATACCATATGTGATTTTTCGCATTACATATTACTCCAATTAATTATTTATAAGTCAATTAACGCCCCTTCATAAGAAAGCTAACTAAGAAGTAACCACCTGTTGATAGGAAGTTTAAGAAGATAGCTATAACTAAAGCCCATATCCTGCCATCTAACTTATCTACCTGTTTCTCGTTAGACTCCATACGATGACTTATACTATCGTCTAGTGAATGTATCTCTGGACGGGATACTAGTTTCTCTGTTATGGTTGCTAACGTCTCGGTAAGCTTATCTATCTTAAGATTAATGTCATGTATCTCAGAGTGCATGTCCTTCTTAAGATCTTTGACATCTTCTTCGAGGCTTTCAACCTTAATGACTATTTCTCCAAAATCTTCTGCCATGATTACACTTCCACTTTCCAATCAAATGGTAATAATGCTATAGATCCTTTAATGTAAAAGTAGGTCGCATCCGATGGTGCTGATAGATATACCATACCATTATCCTTAGGAGTAAGGGTTATAAACGTGGGTGTAACACCCATACCATGGGGTATGGGTAATTGTATGCCAGGTATTATATGTGTAACATCTGACCCTACAATAGATGCAAGTAATTTTAATGGCGTACCACTTATGGGTTCATACCAATGGCCTGTAGCAGATGTATTAACGTCTAATAGTTCTATTAAAGCTGATGTGTTTACATCCAATAAATCAACTACTATATTATCTTGTGTGAGAGTAGAACCATGTGGATTAGTGGATGCCATCAAATGAGCGTCTAGACTTGTAACGCTACTACTTGGTATACCAAATAATCCCGTTCCTAGGCCTATAAAACCCGTACCTGTTTCGATGTATCCATCTATAACAACATTACCAAGCTGAGCTGAAGGTGCAGCATCCTGAAGCCAGACTAAATCATATAGGTAGGGATGGACAGCGGCATCATTAATATGATCTGGTAGCTTACTCCATATCCCCGTATGTGTATATGTAGGATTGGGTATTGTTATAGCTGAACTATTAAATGTTTGAAGAGGGGCAAATTGAATATTACCTGTCATAATTCCACCAGTTAAGTTAAGTGTTTCGTCTAATAGATCGTCGCCAAATTGTTGTATATTAGCTTCGACTATTGTTCTCCAAAAAGATGGAACCAGTCTGGTTATTGGCAATACATTAAAGCTTCTTAATATGGCCATACTACTCCTTTTAAGCCCATGTTGTGTAATCTATTGTAAGAGAAGGTAGAACGGGATGGGCTGCGCCATCTAAGATTGTCTCTATCCATAAACTATTAACTCCTAAGGGTATAGCTGACATTAATCCTATTTGATGTATGTCACTATCGGCGCCTACAAACCATATATTATACGTAATACCTTCTGTATCATCAGGATAAATAGCCTCTATAGACTTATAGTTATTTGTAGATAGTGTAAAATTAGTTAGTATCTTAGATGTGTC
>Ga0209342_10006942_pt1 | contig 11411 bp, 8 predicted proteins | sample RifCSP16_2_FD_184023 | JGI IMG/M metagenome (GOLD analysis project Ga0209342, IMG submission 184023) | Soil microbial communities from Rifle, Colorado - Rifle CSP2_sed 16_2 (SPAdes) (version 2) | ecosystem: Environmental > Terrestrial > Deep subsurface > Rock core/Sediment | place: Rifle... | reverse complement strand
AGCCCGCTGCCCTCGCGCACCTGTTTGGCCATCTCGGCAATGGCTTGCGGCCACTGCTCCCGGCTCAACCGGGCAAGGCTGCCTCCGGCGATGTCGAGCGCCTGAGCGTGATGGCCCAGCGCTTCGGCGAGCTGTTCGAGCAACGGCTCGTCGGCCTGGGTGGATTGCGGCGCGCGCGCCCGCAAAAGTTTCAGCGCCTCGGCGGGCTTCAGCACGTCGAGCGAATAGACCGCGCCGCGCAAATCGCGCGCCAGGCGCTCACTGCGGGTGGTGATGAGCAATCGGGCTTCGTTGGACAAAGCCCTCAGCAACGGCTCAATCGCGCTCGAGTCCCACACATCGTCCAGCGCGACGAGCAAACTGCCATGCCCGGCGAGCAAAGCGCGCACGGCCTCCGCCGTGAACTGTGCGCCTTCAGGCAACGCGCGCCCGCCAAACGCATACGCCCCCCAACGGTTTAGGATAGGGTTGGAAAGCGCAGGGTCGCGAAAACCCACGCCCAGCCGCTCGAACAATACGCCGCCGGGGAAGTGCGCGTCGAGTTCAGCGGCGAGGTGCTCGGCGAGGAGAGTCTTGCCCACACCGGGCGCGCCCTGCATGGCGGCGGTGGACGAGGTGATGGCGACGCGCGTGCCAGGGGCCGGGGCGTCCGCTTGAACGCCTAACAATTGGCGCACGGCCTCGAATTCTTCGATGCGCCCAATCATAGGGCGCGTGGGGCGCGGGGGCTGAGGCCGCAGCCACTCGCGCGGCAAGTTGACTTCGGCGAGTCTGGCAGGGTCAATGTAGAGCGACTCGATTTTCTTCTCGATGCTCTTTGCCGTTGCGAGTGTTTCTTCCGCCGCTCTTTCGACGCCATGCACGGCAGTCAGAGTTTCTGCCGTGGTCTGCTCAATGCGCTCGACTTTGCGGAAGAGAGTCGGGAGGAGTTGATCGCACGCGGCGGCGAGGGGGCGGTCGAGGCAGTCGCGATACACGCGCGCGGCGTGGTCGAGTTGCCCCGGGGTGAGCAGCTTGCCCCAGTCATCGGCAAACTGCCGGCGGAGGGCGGCAAGAAGGCTATCGTCGTCGAGCGTCTCAGGGAGTTTGGCGGCGAGTTTCGTGAGCGACTCGAGGCCGGAAAGCGGCTGGGCGCGGACAGCCTCCTTCAAGCGCTCGTCGCCGCATTGCTCGATGAAGCAGGCATCGGCCTCTTCAAAGGCCGCTCGAATCTCCTTTGCCTTCGCGCCCTGGTCGAGGAAGTTCGTCAGTTTCTCGGTGACGCTTTCGCCGGCGTATTCCGTGAGTTCGCCCAGCAGCGTGACAAGAAAACGCTCGCCGAGGTGCTTCTTGGCCTGATGCTTGACGAACTCCGCCCCGAGTTTAGCCAGGGTCTTGCCGAAGTCAGCCATACGCTAAATTGTAGGCCAATCGGCGGCAAAGGGAAATTGCGATTCGGCAACACGCAGCGCAGTCGGCCCGCGCCGCTGAATTTAAGATTATGGGCTCCAATGGACATCTGAAAGAAAAGCAGTAGTGATTTGTGTGCGCTCATCGGCAACCTGCACCAATTTTCTATGTGGGGTTGCGCCATGATATAGATGGATTAAAACACCTTCATTCTTTGCAACTTCTATCGCGGGTATTAAGTCGCTATCGCCCGCAATCAGGGCGGCATGGCTTATTTGTTGCTTGGCGCTGAGTAAAACTAAATCAACTCCGAATTGAATATCTACACCTTTTTGCACATAGATTGGACGTCCCTTTTCATCATTTCCACGATAGACCAACATTCCTTCTCGGACTTCAAAACGAGGCAAGGCACGTAACGCAGTGTGGAATTTTTGTGCTTGGGCAAACCGCATTGACTCATCGGATGTTGGTGGAGTACGTTGATATGGCAAACAGTTGTAATAGTACGTTCGTAAAATTTCCACTCCACCCGCCAATTTTTGTGCTAGTCTGGCGTAGTCAATTCTCACACCGCCACACTCACCACGCACGGTAGCATCAAAATATCCGCCGTCAATGAAAATGGCTATACGAGTCGTGTTCATAGTTGACTTTCTAAAAACAAAGGCCACTCTTATAGAGTGGCCTGCGGATACCAAACCCAGCGTCGGTGGGAACAACGCTGGGGCGAATACCACTCGTAGTATATCAAAATCAATATACCGTTGTCAACTGTCAACGCAGAACTGTAGTTCTTTACGGCAGATTTTTCAAGCCGCCTGACCAAATATGACGGTAGCGGTGTGGCGAGGGCAGCCCAACATGTGGATGAAGGCCATTGGCTTGGATTGTATCCGCGTTGGTCTCGCTACGCAGTGGCCGGAGCGGCGGCGGCCTGCTCGGCGGGCTGGGGCTGCGTCGCCAGCCAGAAGCCGAGGAACATCAGCGCCGCGCCGATCAGTTCGCTCACGTCCAGACAGCCGCCGAGGCCGAGTTTGATGAGCGTGACCGCTGCGCCAGCCCTGCTAATTGCTTGCGGGCGCAGTCGCGGCCGATGAGACTGGTCCTTCGTCGGGTTGAGGCGCGGCCGCGGTCAGGAACCCGCTGAACATGAGAACCGCGGCGACCAGTTCGCCCACGTACAGCCACGACCCATAGCCCAGGCGGGTGAGCGTGCTGGCGAAGCCAATCGAGAGCGCGCCTGCGGCAATCAGCACATTGCCAATGACCCGGTTAGGCAAGACGCGCTTGCGCCAGAACAAGAAGGCCGACCACAGCGCGCCGCCGACGAGAGTGATCAGGCCGTAAATGTTGAAGAAGGGCGTCGTTAAGCGCACCGGCGTGCCCAGGGGGAGCAAACCGCGGATCACGGTAACTTCTTCACCCCGGTAGACGACCGTGGCGGTTTGAGCGTCAGGCGGCGCAATCTCGCCAGGTTCCAGGCGCTTGGTGCCATACTGTTCGCTGATAGGGCGCTCGGTGGTGAAGATGGCTGTATCCAGCTGAGGCATAACCTGCAACATGAGAGAGCCGGCTGCGAGGCTCCCCAACACCAGGATGACGGTGAGCACATGGACCCATTTCTTACGGAACAACAGGTACACCGTGCCGTGGCCGATCCAGCCTGCGTTTAGCACAGCCCCGAAGAAATACCATACAAAGAACACCCATTTGTTCCACGCGAGAGCAAGATAGGCCTCGGCAAAACTGCCCGCGCCGAACATGGCCAGGCCTAGCCCCCAAAAGAGGAAGTGGGGCGCGCGGCGCGCGGCGTAGCGCTGAAGGACAAACACCATGAAGGCCAACATGATAGCCGTCGAGACGAACGGCAAGATCGAATTGAGCGACATAACAGGTTCTCCTTTGGGTTCAGGTTCATTGATACGGCACAAAGCCAAGCAGGACTCCAGCGGCAATGGCGATGAACACGACTGTCAGGATGGCCATTCCGAGCAGCAGCAGCGGCACAACCTTGTCGTAAAAAGTGGAATGGGCCGGCATATGTGATTTGTCAGGCCGAATTTTGCGGGCCGTGCTCATTGACTTATCCTTTCTGTTCGTGCGCCTCGACCAGCGCCAGCAGCACCATGTTGGTGAAGGCCGTGACCTTCCGGTGCATCTGCGCCCACTCGCGCGCGGCGTGCCGGCCGGAGGCCTGATACACGTCAATCACGCTGTCGTACAGGAAATCGCGGAAGTACAGGAACACGTTGACCTTCTCGCCCAGCGTCAGCCCGGCCTCCCGGCCCAGGCGCTCGTACTCCTGCCCGATCTGCCGGCCCTCGATCAGCGCCGCCTCGACCTCGTCCCCCAGGTACCGCACGAGCGAGGCGAGCAGGTTCCGGCTGGCCTCGCGGAACCGCATTTTGTTGGCTTCGTCGAGGCGCTGATACCACGCAGTGTTCCTGAGTTGTCCCTCGGCCACCTGCATCCGCGCCCGCCCGAGCGCGTTCTGGATAATCATCTGCCCGGCGGTCGGCGGCGACTCGCGCCGCGCGACAGCCCACGCCTCGACGTCGGTGCGGCGGAAGCGGCGATGCTTGCCCGGGGTGCGATGCGCCGGGATTTCCCCGTGATCGGCCCACGCCCGCAGGGTGGAGGGGTGGACTCCGAGTATTTCGGCGGCCTCACCGAGATTCAGCCATTCGTCGCCGTTCAGCGCTGCCAAGCAAACCTCCTGAAACTTACACAAAATTATCGTCGGGTGTAGATTTTGTCAATTGACATTTGCATAGATTTTCGGTGACATTTGGCGGGTTGGCCTCACAGAGTGTTCATCGGGTCAACGTCAATGTACCACCCCTTGAGGGTCTTCCCCCGCACGAAGGCCGCCGGGTCGGGGCTGCGGACGACGATCTGCCAGCGGTGCTCACCCGCGATCTTGCCGAAGAAGCACGGGGCCGGGCCGACGACGTCCGTCCCGACGGGTTTCTCTTCTCGGAGGCGAGCCTGCAATTGTTTGACGACGATGTTCGCCTCGGCCTCTGCGCTTTCGGGGCGCGTGTGCCGGTAAACCAGGCGCATCACCCGGCGGAAAGGCGGATAGGCTAACTCCTTGCGGTAACGGAGCTCCCTGGCGAAGAACCCGGCGTAATCGTGCTTCGAGGCGGCCTGAATGGCGTAATGCTCCGGCTGGTACGTCTGCAGGATCACCCGCCCGCCGAGCAGGCTGCGCCCGGCGCGGCCCGCTACCTGCGTGAGCACCTGAAACGTCCGCTCCGCCGCGCGATAATCGGGCAGGCCCAGGCCTACGTCCGCCGAGATCACGCCGACGAGCGTCACCAGCGGCAGGTCGAGGCCCTTCGCGATCATCTGCGTGCCGATCAACACGTCGGCCTGCTGCGTGCTGAACTGCTGCAGGATCAGGTCGTGCGCGCCCTTGAAGCGCGTCACGTCGTGATCCCAGCGCAGGGTGCGGGCCTGGGGGAACTGCGCGTGCACCGCCTCCTCGATCTTCTGCGTGCCCGCGCCAAAGTAGCGGATGCGCTGCCCCCCGCAGTTGGGGCATTTCTTCGGCACGCCGCGCCGGTGGTTGCAGTGATGGCAAATCAGTTGCCCCTCTGAACGGTCCACGCCCGTCGCGTGATACGTCATGGGCATATCGCACCGCGAGCACTTGAGCGCCTCGCCGCAATCGCGGCAGAAGACGAACGTCGAGGTCCCGCGCCGGTTGAGGAAGAGGATGGCCTGCTCTTGGCGCGCCAACACTTCACTGAGCGCGGCCTGCAGGCGGCGGCTGAAGATGGAGGTGTTGCCCGCCCGCAGTTCCTGCCGCATGTCCACGACGTCCACGGGCGGCAGCTCAATCGCCTGTGTTTCGCTCGACTCGCCGCCGACCGGGTGGTAATGCGGCGCGACGTGATACTTCTGCGCCAGCTCCTGAATGCGGCGCGTGTGCCCCATGATGCGCTGCGGCAGCTCGAGCAGGCGATACTCGCCCTGTCTGGCGCGATGGTAAGAAACGACGTCGGGCGTGGCCGAGCCGAGGAGGCACACCGCGCCCAGCTTCTTCGCATATTCTATGGCCGTGTCGCGGGCGTGGTAGGGGACGATGAACGGCGGGTCCTGCTTGTAGGCTTCGTCGTGCTCCTCGTCGAGCACGATGAGGCCGAGGTCGGGCAGGGGGGCGAACAAGGCGCTGCGCGCGCCGATGACCACGTCCACCAGGCCGCGGCGGGCGCGCCGCCAGGTGTCGTAGCGTTCTCCCGCCCCGAGTTGGGAATGCCACACGGCCACGCGCCCAGGAAAGCGTGCGGCGAAGCGCCGCACCGTCTGCGGGGTCAACGCGATCTCGGGGACGAGGACGATGGCCTGCTTGCCCCGCGCGATGATCTCGCCGAGGGCGCGCAGGTAAATCTCGGTCTTGCCGGAGCCGGTGACGCCGTGGAGCAGGATGGGGGTGGGGCGTGGGGCGTCCCAAGGGGATGCTTCGCGACGGAGCGCGGCGGCGATGGCCTCCCAGACTTTGCCCTGGTCGGGCGTGAGGGTGGGAGGCTCGGCCGGGACGAATTCCTGCCCGGCGAGCGAGTCGCGTATAGTTTCTTCCTCACTTAATTCAATTAGCCCATGATCGGCCAGCAGCTTCAAATCTTCTGAATCAGCGCCCGTTTCTGCATAAATCCAACTCACATTTACAGGGTCAAAAGAGTCAGTTAGAAACTCCAATACCCTAACCTGCCTTGTAGCACCTCGGAGGTCAATGACTCGTTGGAGCACATCCTTCTTTTCGATAATCAAGCGAACACGCTTGGGAACAGCAATCTGATGGATGAAGCCTTTTTTCTCAAGTTCTCGCAGTGTGACTGAACTGGTCCGCAATACTTTCTTTGAGATAGATGTAGTACTCTGCATGAGTTGGTGAATTACAGCTAACTGAGCACGACTGTTTTGCAAGTCGGCTAGATTTTTCTGAATCTCGTCCAGAGATTGAGCAAGTGTGACAAGAATTTCTTCGGGGATAATTTCGATCCAACCCCATTCAGCCAGAGTGTTTAGAAAGGTTTCTGAGCACTGGGCTTCCTGGCACACCCGCTCTAAAGACGGCATTGCTTCCGATGATCTGCTTATAGCCTCCAATGCGTCAGCATGTCTGGACTCGTGACCTAAATAGGATTTAGCCTCTTCGACAGCCTGCAAAGAAACGCTAAGTCGCGCTGTTCTGATGTACTTGGGACGGACTGTAGGCGGATCTAGGACGCTCTGTTTAGTCAGCATGCCCCGGCGGGCGAGGGCCTCGACGGCAGAGCGCCAGTTCATTCTGGGCAGGGCGCGGTCAATCTGCCGCCCCCGCAGCGGGCCGCGCGATGTCAGGAGGCGGACGAGCGCTTGTTGCGTCGGGTGCGTGACCTCGACGTCTGGATTAACGAGGGTGTAAAGCACGTCCGCGCTTTTGGAGAGACCAGGGGGGAGCATGAGGGTCAGGCAGTCAATCAGCGGGGCGAGGTAAGTGTGCGAGAGCCAGTAGGCGAGGTCGAGCTGCGCCTGGGTCAGCACCGGCTCGGGGTCAACCAGCCCCTCAAGCGCTTTGACGTCCTGCACGGGCGCGGAGTCGCCCAGGCCGACGACCAGGCCCTGCGCTTTGCGCACGCCGAACGGCGCGGTGACGAGATGCCCCGCCCTCAGTTTGTCTTGCAGCTCGGGGGGCACCGCGTAATGGAAAGCGCCAGTGAGATGGGGGACGTTGACGACGATTTCGGCGAACATGGCAGTCGCAGAGGCGCACAGATTTTCAGCGCCTCACGGAAGCTCGGGTGGCAGTTGCAGGGCCGGCGCGTCGCCGCTTCGCGCAACTGCGACGGCAACCGGTGCGCAGAGGAGCACGGATTTTTTATCTGTGTCCATCCGTGCTCATCCGTGGTTTCAGGGCGCTGAGGCAGACCCGCTGCCGGGTTTGATATGGAAGAGCGACAGTCTGGCAATCCGCAGACCGTCGAGCGCCTCGACTTTCAGCCGGACGCCATCCGCCTCCAGTGTGTCGCCCACTTTCGGCATGCGGCCCAGGCGGCCCATGACAAACCCGGCGATGGTATCGTAGTGCTCATCTCGCAGGCTCAGCCCGAAGTGCTCGTTCACTTCCTCGATGAGGGTCAGGCCGTCCACCAGGGCCGAGCCGTCGGGCAGGCGCTGGATCGCGGGCGCGGACTTGTCGAATGAGTCGCGCACCTCGCCCACGATCTGCGCCATCAAGTCGTCCAGCGCGACCAGCCCCGCCGTGCCGCCGTATTCGTCGAGCACAATCGCCAGGTGCTGGCGCTTGACGCGGAACTGCTGGAGCAGCGCGTCGAGCCGGATGGTCTCCGGGACGAAGAGCGCCTCGCGGATGAGGCCGCGCACGGTCGTCATGCGCCGCTCGTCGTGCTGCACGCGCACCAGGTCTTTGACGTGCGCGATGCCGATGATGTGGTCGGGGCTTCCCTCGTACACCGGAAACTTGGTCAGCGGGTGCTGGATGGCGAGGTGAATCAGGTCGTGGAGCGGCGCGTCGGCGTCCAGGGCGATCATCTCGGTGCGCGGGGCCATCACTTCGCGCGCGGTCAGCCCGCCGAAGTCGAACACGGCAGTGAGCATATCGCGCTCGGTGTCCTCCAACACGCCGCTTTCCTCGGAGGCCTCGACGAGCATCTTCAACTCTTCGACCGAGTGCACCATTTCGTGCCCGCTGGCCGCGCGCATCCCGATCAGGCGGAGCAGGAGGTTGCCGGTCCCGTTCAGCGCCCAGATGGCCGGTTTGAAGAGGATCTCGGTGACCAGCGTCGGGCGCGCGACGAAGAGCGCGGTAGTTTCGGGTCTTTGCAGGGCGATGGATTTCGGCATCAGTTCGCCAATGACGACGTGCAGGAAAGTGAGGACCGCAAAGGCCAGGCCCGCCGAGATCGAATGGCTGGCGACGCCCACCCACGCCTCGGGCAGCCATGCGACCAGCGGGTCAATGAAGTGCGCGAGCGCGGGTTCGCCCAGCCAGCCCAGCCCGAGGCTGGCGATGGTGATGCCGAGTTGGGTGGCGGCGATGAAGCGGTCGGGGTCTTCGAGCGCTTTTTTCACCGCGCGCGCGCTGGCACGGCCCTGCTGAACTAATTCCTCGACGCGCGTGCGCCGGACGCTGACGAGCGCGAACTCGGCGGCGACGAAAAAGCCGTTGGCGAGAACCAAGAGCGCAACGCCTACCAAACGCAGCAAATCGAGCGTGAGAGATGAATCCATATAGGGCGTATGGCGTAGTGCGTGTTCCGTTAGGGAAGTGCAGAACGGAACACGCCTCACGCCTCACGTTTCACTCCTTCCAAATCACCGCTGCTCCATATCCAACGACACCGCTGTAGTCGCCGCTCACGTCTCCGGAGGTGGCGTGCTTGACGACGCGGGCGTGCGTCGCGCCCAGTTCTTGCGCGGCCCAGAGCGCGGCGGCGATGGCGCCGTAGCCGCAGGCCAGTCCCACGCCCAGCCGGCCCTCGGCTTCCATTTCCGTCGTGAGCACGCCTGCCGGGTCAAACGCGTCAATCTGCTGGAGCATCAAATCGTCGAGCTTGAGCGCGACGTCCTGCGGCTGGTAGTGCGATAAGTCCGAACTGGCGACGACGAGCGCGGGGCGGCCCGCTTCGCGCAGGACTTTCGCCAGCCCCAGCCCCAGCGCCTGGACGATGCGCTTAGATTGGTCGCGGACCATCACCGGGATCAGCTTGAAGCTCGCGGCCAGCGCGCGCTGCAAAAACGGCAGCTCAATCTCAATCGCGTGCTCCTGATCGCGGCGGATTTCGACGAGCGTCTGCGCCTCGCGTTCGTGCAGCGCCGCGGCCAGCTCGGCGCGCAAACCGGCCACTGCCTCCCGGTCCACCTCGACCACGCCGAGCGGGGTGGCGTAGGCCGCGTGGCCGCTGGTGATCAGATTGCCGTCGGCGTGGAAGTGGCTCGGGCAGAGGATCGCCACGGTTTCCAGCGTCCGCCGGCGCACAGTCCGAAAGGCGTGGGCCGCGACGCCGCCCGAGTATACGTGCCCCGCGTGGGGCGCGACTAACCCCACGATCTCGCCGGGCGGCGCGTCCGCCTGCGCCGCCTCCAAATATTCGTCTATCGAGGCCGCCAGGGCCTCGGCCTTCCCGGGATACCATCGGCCCGCGATGGGAGAAGGTCTGATGTCCATCGTTACCTCCTGCAGGGCAAATTGCCAATTTGCCCTACGACTACACCGATTTGATTGTAGGACAACCGGGGGCGAGGGTCAACGCCACACGGCGACGGCGAAGCCGGCGAGGGCGGCGAGCAGCACGCCAAACCCGACGACCGCAAGCCAGCGCGCGCCCGCCAGGGCGTGCTGATCTTCGAGCGTGATTTCCCCCCCGAAGACGGGCGCGCCGCCCGGCGCCCACAGCGGAGCGATGAACCAGCTCAGGCTCGCCCCCCCGACCAACCCGCCGAGATGCGCCCAGTTGTCAATGCGGCCCTGCAGGCCGATGAACAAATTCAGCAGGACGATGGCGACGACGTTGCGCAAAGCCTGACGGCTGCGCGCGCCGAGCACCCGGCGGTTTTTGTAGAGGAGCACGCCCTCCGCACCGATGAGGCCGAAGATCGCCCCCGACGCGCCGACGGCCGGCGAAGGGTTGAGCAGCATGCTCGCCACCGAGCCGGACAACCCCGCCAGCAGGAAAATCAGGCCGAAGCGCACTGTGCCGTAAAACGCCTCGACCTCCCGCCCCAGGCTGTAGAGGGCATAGGCGTTGAAGAGGAAGTGCATCACGCCGGCATGGATGAAGATGGGCGTGAACAACCGCCACAACTCGCCGTGGGCGATGAGTGAGTTTTCTTTTGCGCCCAACGCGAGGATGAGATCGCCGCCGAGCAGCGCCTCGGAGCCGAGCTGCGCGAGGAAGACGATCCCGATCAGGCCCAGCAAAACATATGTCAACCACACCCGATGGCCGGGCAGACGCACACGGACGAGCTGTGGCGGGGGAGTTTCGGGCGGCGGCGCGGCGGGGAACGTCACAGCGTCACCTGGCGCGGGGCGACGCGGCTGTGCTCGGCCTCGATGATCGCCATGACTCTATCCACCGTATCGTCCAGCGCCATGTCCTGGTTGACCACGCAGTAGTCGAACTCCCTCATGCGCTGGAGCTCTTTGCGCGCGGTGGCGATGCGGAGTTTCATCCCCTCCGGCGTCTCCGTTTTGCGCGCTCTCAGGCGCTCGACGAGTTCTTCTTCTGTGCCGGTGGTGATGAAGATCGTCACGGCCCCGTCGGCGAGCGAGCGGACCTTGGCCGCGCCCTGCACGTCGAGGCGCATGATGACGTCTTTGCCCGAAGCCAGCGCGTCGCGCACCTGCTGTTTGGGAATGCCCTTGTAGTCGTTGTAGACGATCGCGTATTCCAGTAGCTCGTTCTTTTCGATCATCTCTGCGAACTCGTCGTTGGAGATGAAGAAGTAGTCGCGCCCGTGCACCTCGCCGGGGCGCGGCGGGCGCGTGGTCGCCGTGACGACGAAATGGAACGGCAGCTCCCGCTCTTTCATCCGCTGGAGGATCGTATCCTTGCCCGCGCCCGAGGGGCCGGAGATGACGACCAGCAAAGGTTGGCGTTGATGGTTGAAGAAGGTATCGGTCACGTTCGCTTGTCTCCCTGGCAGGTTTAATTATAATTGCATCTGGCTTATCGCCTATCGCCGTATTTCCAGGCGCTAGGCAATCCGCGATAGGCCAGACGCAAACACTATGCCTGTCTACGAATATCGCTGCCAGTCCTGCCAAAACCGCGTCGGCGTCCGCATGAGTTACGCCGAATATGGGGTCAAGCCGCCGGTCTGCCCGGTGTGCGGCGGCAAAAATCTCAAGCGCCTCATCGGCCGCGTGCGCATCGCCAAGAGCGAAGACCGGCGGCTGGAGGACATGTCCGACCCGTCGCTCTTCGGCGACGTGGACGAGAACGACCCCAAGTCCATCGGGCGCGCGTTGAAGAAGATGGGCCGGGAAATGGGCGAGGACCTGCCGC
>Ga0209342_10006937_pt1 | contig 11418 bp, 8 predicted proteins | sample RifCSP16_2_FD_184023 | JGI IMG/M metagenome (GOLD analysis project Ga0209342, IMG submission 184023) | Soil microbial communities from Rifle, Colorado - Rifle CSP2_sed 16_2 (SPAdes) (version 2) | ecosystem: Environmental > Terrestrial > Deep subsurface > Rock core/Sediment | place: Rifle... | reverse complement strand
CTGAAGCTCAAAAAAATTTAGAAGAAGCTCAACTTGCTAGCGAATTACAAAAACAAGAAGTTAAAGAGCTGCAAGAACAACAAAATCAATTAGCTGAAGAGCAGAAGGATCAACACAAATTAGCCAAAGAACTAGAAATAGCTGAAGAAAAAGCCGCTCAAAAAATTGCTGCTCAGCAAGCCTTAGAACAAGCACTTACTGAAGAAATGAATGCTAAAATACGAGCAGAAGAAGCTGCAAAAAAACTCAATGAAGCATTACAGGAAACCAAAGCTCTCAGCGACAAAGCAAAAATGTCTGAAGTATCAACACCTATAAAAAAACAACCTTCTCCTGATATACCAACAAAAGAAAGACCTTCCCAAGAAGAAATAATAGAATTTCATTTAGAAGCACAACAAGCTGAAGAAGCTCGTCTTAAAGCCGAAATGCAAGCTAAAGAAGTAGCAGCGGCTGCAGAAAGACTAAAAAAAGCAAAAGAGCTGTTGTTAGAAGCAACTGAAAAAGAAGCTCAGGTTAAAGCTGATGCTGAATTAGCTACTAAAAATGTTGCTACAAAAAAAGATGCCCGAGAAAAAACAGAAAAAGACGTTACAACAAAAGAACAAGAAAGAGAAGCACTCCAAAAACTGCGAGCTGAAAACGAAAAACGACAAGAAGAATTAGCACAACAATTACCAACTGCTGAACAAAGGCTACAAGCAGAAACAGAAGCCGCTAAAGAAAAAGAAGCACAAGAAATTGAACAAGCAAAACTACAAAAAGCTCTTGCGGAAAAAACTTCTGCTGAACAAGCCGCTATACAAGCATCAGAAGAAGCTCTAGCAAAACAGCAAGCAACTGAAAAAGCCCTAGCAGATGCCGCAGCAGAACAAGATCGATTAGAGAGGGTAGCAGAACAAGCTACAACAAACCTTGAAAATCAACAAAAAATTCTTAATGATCTTATAAAAAACCAGGAACAAGCTGAACTGGCTGCACGAGAAAAACTAAATGAATTAATAAGCGTAAAAAAAGAACCTGTAAAAGAAGTTGATCGTGCTCAACAAGAAAAAGATATTATCGAACGAACGCAAGCTCAAGAAAAAATCGAACGAGAAAAACTAGAAAAATTAACGGCCAAAGAAACAGCACAAAGAGCGGCAGATCTTGTTGGTAAAGGAAATGGGCAAGTAGGCCAACCACAAGTGCCTAGCGTACCATTATCTGTAGAAAAACCACCCGTGGAAAAACCAATAGATATACCAAAGGTACCATCTGAGCCTTTCAAAGATGTACAAGAACCTGCAGAAGATGTAGAAATTCCGCCTACAACAGAACACCTACAAGCAAAACCTTCCGAAGTTTCGCCAGCGGAACAACCACAAGAAGAAAGAACAAAACCTGAAAAACCTACTCAAATCATTCAGGAGAAAGTTACGGGAGTACGCACTCCAATCGAACCTTTCGAATATCGCTCCACAATGCCACACATAACAACACCCGAACCAGAAAGGAAACCTCCTTTTATACCACACATTCCGCGTGGTACATATACTCGACCAACACCAACACCTTCGTATGGTCGCTATACCCAATCAGGTCGTTCTGAATCACCATACGTGCCAGAACCGGTGCTTTACCAACCTACTGCGGAAACTCCACCAGCGCCCCAACTACCAAGAGTTCCAAAACCTCGACCGGAAGATGTAGAATTATTTGAAACTCTTCCAGAAAAAGCAGAAACAGGACTCGCTGCACGCAAAAGCGGAAAATATCTGCGCGATGTTTTGCGACAATTAAAACAATTGGCACAAATAAGACAAAAATCTGCATCTGCCGATGAAAGTACTCAAGAAACTCCAAAAAAAGAACCAATAAATCCTGTGTGGAATTTTATTAAAAATATACCAACGACCATTAAAGAATTTGTTACAGGCATTGTTGATTATATCGGTCAATTATTCAATTTTTCATAAACTAGAAGAATGGTTTAATCTTTACCGCGCTCGTCCTGAACCAGTTTTACCCCATACTTCACTCCATTCCGTTTGGGGACCCCAATGAAGAGAAACGGAGTTGGGGATTAAAGCTGGGGATTAAAGGATCAGAGCGCTTAATCCTTCAACAAGTTCAGGATGAGCGCTAAGAATTGGCTTAGGAATAGGCGCTTAGTAAATCCCTACCAAATCATTGCAATTATAAAATTGCTTATGTGATACTAGCAACAGTAATAAGTATTGTTATTAATACCAAAAAAGAAGGGTTTTTATATGAATTTTTTAAAAAATACGTTAGCGTTTGCAGTTCTCTTTGCAATAAGCTCTGCAAACGCACGGACAGTAGGAACAAAACCATCCACTCCGGCAGCAAAATCAGCCGCAATAGAACCTGCAGCACAAGCAAAATCATACAAGCAACTCCATGATGAAGTTTTGAAAATGTATCAAAACAATGTGTTTGACATCAAAACAGGAGAGTTTAAAGAATCTTTTATTACCCGTATAAAAACAGACATAGGAAAAAATGAATTGGCAGATTTGCAGTTAGAAGGCCTTTTGCAAACGGCACGAGATAAATTTGCACCATTTACTGGCAATAATGATAACGATCTGGCTCTGCTGCAAAAGATCAATCTTGCAATCAATGATATGTTAGAATAACAATTCTTTGGATAACAATAAATGAGTCTTTATTCATAAGAAGGAAATACTATGAAATTGTTGAAAAATATCTTGTTTACTATGGCTCTTTTTGCCATCAATTATGTAGATGCAAGAGGTGTTGGACCTACAAAACAGCAGCAACCTGCAAAAAAAGTTCCGACAATCTCTTTTAAGAATGCGCTTGTAGATGTAAGAAAAATGACAAAAACATTCATATTTGACCTCAATCAAAACTTTACAAAAGCATTTATAAGAAAAATAACAGATTTTAATCTTAATGCAGAATTTATGCGAGCATTATTTGAAGCTGCAGCAAATCTTCATCTACCGTTATCTGGTAACAATGATGCAGATGAAAAACTAAGCATACAAGTAAGACGACAAATTGACGTACTTGTACCTTATGAAGAAATCCCTCTTCAAATGGTAGAAAAAGATGCTGTCAAAAAAACTGAACTAATTTTTTATGACGATATTACTGATTCATTGAATCAAGATTTTTTGGAAAATCGAGTTAAACAAGAGCTAAAAACCAAAGACTCTGGACAAATCATACCTATGTTGAAAAAAGAATATAGCAGTAGAATATTAATAATGTGGGATCAAAGAAAATTAAAAAACATCAATCAACGTATGGGACAATTAAACGAACAAATTGAAAACACCGTTAGAGAATTAGAAAAACAACAAATAGAAGCTGGACAATTGGTATTAGTCCGATAGCAAACAACATGAATTTGGCCTTCCATGAAATATATACAAAAGAGATCGGTGTTAACACTGGTCTCTTTCGGTATTAAAACTAAAAAATTAAATACCATCTCCCAAGCATTGCTCAAATTATTTGAGCAATACTAAAAAAGTAACAGTACTATTTCCTGTTTCCACAAAAAGAATAAATTGTAGCACCGATCAAGGCAACCAGAGAGGAAATTTTTCCTGACTAAACACAAATAATAGGATTAAAAAAGAGGTTGGTTAAGTTAATAACCAACCTCTTTCTATTGTTCTTACAAACAATTACTAAAACGATAATCCCGCTTTTGCCCACAGAACCCATCTTCGAGGAGCTGCATCATTATTTTTCGAGAAGGTGAATGATCCACCCACATTACCAAATACGGTAGCCTCTTTTCTTTACTCATACTATCAAAGCAGTTTTCTCCGACTAATAGTTAAAAAAATTGATTTATAGTATTGCCACGAGCAATATTTTCAAGTCCATAGACCGTAATATTCTCTGCCAAAGGAAACGTGCTATTTCCTGGATATACAATAATGAGGTGATCCAATTTTAAGTCTACAGATGCAATAGTCATAGATTTGGTAATTTTTGGAGCATCGGTATATTTGAATTCAAAACCAATGCGCTTGTTGTGTTTCATGATTAATAAATCTAACTCAGCATGAGCATGAGTTGCCCAAAAGTAGCACTCTTCAACTGATGCACCAGAAGCAGCAATAATTTCTTCTAGAGCAAACCCTTCCCAAAAAGCTCCAAGCCGAGGGTGCGCATATAACTGATCCCATGTTGTCACTTCTATTAACGCGTACAAAATACCACTATCGCGAAAATAAATTTTTGGGGATTTTACCTGTCGTTTTTGTAAATTTTCAAACCATGGCACAAGCTCGCGTACCATAAATGTTCCAGCCAAAATATCCAGATATTTACGAACTGTGTGATCAGAAACTCCTAAAGACCGGCCAATCTCACTTGCGTTAAATATTTGTCCATGATAATGAGCAAGCATAAGCCAAAATCTTCTCAACTGTTGGGCAGGGATTTCAAATCCTAAACTTGGAATATCTCGCTCTAAAAATGTAGTAATGTAGCTTTGTCGCCATATATAGCTATCAACATCGCTATGCGCCAAATAAGAATTAGGAAAACCACCACGTAACCACAATCGTGCGCTGTCGCTAACCTCAGTTAGGGAAAATGGAAATAATTCTATATACCCAATGCGTCCTGCAAGCGTTTCTGATGACTGTCTAATAAGATCTCGCGATGCACTACCTAAAATCAAAAATTGTTTTTGTTGCGCTTGTACCTTTTGCTTGGCTAAAGAATCATTCTCGTCTAAAGGAATACGTGTCGAATCAATAATAACACGTAAGACCGGAAACAATTCCGGCCTTCTTTGAATTTCGTCAATAACAATTAATTTTTGTGAAATATTTTGTAACGTAAACATCGGATTTTCCAGGCGCACAATATCCGATGGATTCTCCAAATCAAAAAAGTATGCATCATTTGGAAAATATTTTTCAACATACATTTTTGCAAGAGTCGTTTTACCAACCTGGCGTGGTCCAAGCAAAGCACACGCTGGATGTACACGAAATTGCATTTCTATTAAATCTAGAAATTTTTCTCTTTTCATGAAAACTCCTTGTAATTTCGAAGGTTATATTCGAGTTTACAAGGAGTTTTTATGAAAAACAAGGTTTATTGACTCAATTTAGAATGATAATCCCGCTTTTGCCCACAGAACCCATCTGCGAGGAGCTGCATCATTATTTTTTGAGAAGGTGAATGATCCACCAACATTACCAAATAATGGATACTCTCTTTCTGTCAAATTAAATCCAAGCGTACCATACAATGTGTTAGTAAGTATTGCTGGAGTTGCAGCAGTATTAAGATCAAGATCTTCTTCTACAATTACTACTGTTTCATAATTTGCTAATATAACGGGAATAAGTTCAAGGTTGTTAGCCATGTTTTCAACGCGTTGTTCATAGAATGGACTACCACTTATGGTACGAATAGGGTTTGTTTGCCCTGCACCAAGGAAATGTTTAAGTGCTACAACTGGTCTCCATGGACAATCAAGCTCAACTTTTTCAGCTCGTTTTGCAAGGAAGTTGTACCCAACTTCACCTTGGAATCTATTGAAGTTAAAAATAAAGGCTGTGTTAATATCATGAGTAAGACCAGGAGTTACTTTTACCCCTTGAGTGAATACGTTAATACCTGGAGTTGAAAAATTCTGTGCACGTATTGCAGGAGTTAAAGCAGCCGCTTCTGCAGCTTCTTCTTGACTTGCATATACCGGTAAATAACGGCTCCATGGTCTGTTTTTTAAATCAAAAGAACGTGTTTGATCTTTTTTGAATAAAATTTCAGTGTGGTTTGCGAGTTCGTAACGAATGCTCTTATCGCCCGCTTCATTATTCCAAATTTCTAAGCCCAAGCAGCTACCGAACATAATACCAAAGTATTTACCTCTACCAACGATTGGTTCAAAAATAAATTCACCTTCATTTTTGTTACCAGTTGGAATCACAAAACCTAAATATGATTCCATATGCGCTGGTTCAAGTTGCAACCATTCATAACCAATTTTAAATTCAATATCAGCGAGCCCCGTTTTTTTCATTGAAGAATTTGCACATATTTTACCAAACATCCAATCTGGTTGCGCAAACGCCTCTGTCATGTTAGCAACTACAACATCATTAGCTGCCTCATTTGCACCGCCACCGTCATTGATAATGAATTCACAGAAATTCATGCTATTTTTCACATGTTGAATTGATGTGGAAACGCTCAACCAAAAACCTCTTCCTTTATCGTGATTTTTCCAGAAGCTTTGACGATCATGAAGACCTAAACCAATAACACTTTGTTGCGGTTCAATGGTGATAGTACTTTCAAAATTACCATTCATCGTAAAAACATTGAAATCTTGTGCTAAAAGATTTTGTTTTCCAAAGCCTGCTTGTCCTGCTACAGGACCAACTTCAGCAACTGTTAAAGTTTCCTGTCCATTAAAGAAGAAATAACGTGCTAAATCATCACCATTGGTTGTACGACTACCAAAAATTACTGCTTGGAACATTCCCCCATAACCATCTTCACGTGCATGACTACGCTCAGAACGGAACCCCGAAACCATTTCAGGTTGTTGTGAAACAAAAAGTGGATGGATTGCGAGTGTTGATTTACCTGTTGCTTCTAATCGAGAACTATCGCTGATATCACAATCAGCATAGATTGTTGCCCCTACGGCACTTAACATCACAAGGGCTAGTAAATTGTAGTGTTTCATTCTTCTCCTTTTTTGTTTTCACACGTACTTTGTATACTCTTGTGTATTGTGTAACACGAATAGATGCATCAAGTCAAATATTACATACCCCAGCTCCGTTACTCTGCGCCGGGGTCCCCATGTGGAATAAAATGGAGCATGGGGTTTAAAAGAATTGGAAATGGGTTAAAAACACTCAGTATTTTTGCTTCAAAAAAGTATCGAAGGGTGTATTCTAATAAGAAAATCCTTACTATAGGACCCCTGACATGATTCCACGAGTAAAAGGAACACAAGATTTTATCGATTGCACATTATTCAATTTTATTATTGATTCAGTAAAAAAACACCTTTCACTCTACCATTTTACTGAAATTCAAACCCCTATTCTGGAATCAGTCGACCTTTTTCTCAGATCATTAGGCACCTACACCGAAGTAGTATCCAAAGAAATGTTTATCATAGAACCACGCCAAGAAAGCAGTGAAGATCGCATTTGTTTGCGTCCAGAAGGAACAGCACCAACGGTACGTGCATTTAACGAACATCATATCCAAACAACTCCATGGAAAGTTTTTTCATGGGGACCAATGTTTCGATACGAACGACCACAAAAAGGAAGATTCCGTCAATTCCATCAAGTAACTATGGAAATCATTGGTTCAGGATCCGTTGCTGAAGATGCACAATTCATTACCATGCTGGATCGTTTTTTTAATGAAATCTTAAAAATTACCAACTACGCTCTGGTGATTAACTTTTTAGGCTGCTCAGAAGATCGCGAAAAATATCTAGGCACGCTTAAGAAATTTATGGATAAACCAGACATAATCAAAAATATTTGCGTTCAATGCACTGAACGCACAAAACACAATATTATGCGTATTTTTGATTGTAAAAATCCGCAATGCCAAGAAATATACACAGCAGCACCCTACATTGCAGATAATTTATGTGAAGGCTGCACTCAAGAATGGCAAGAGCTGCAGAAACAATTAACTCTTTTATCTGTTTCGCATGTATATCGACCAACATTGGTCCGTGGCCTTGATTATTATAACAAAACCGTATTCGAGTTCGTCAGTAAAGATCTTGGCGCGCAGGACACATTTTGTGGTGGAGGACGCTATAACCAATTAGTCAAGCAACTTGGCGGTAATCAAGATAAGGCTGCAATCGGTGCTGCCTTTGGTATGGAGCGACTTATGCTTTTGCTTGAACCATTGCGCAACCAATTGAATATTCCACACCCTGCAATTCTGCATATGCTTATTCCCATGACACCTGCACAACACACATTGGCTTTACTACTTGCCGATGAATTACGCGCACATAACATATGCACTGATATTGTATTTGAAGGCTCCATGAAAAGCATGATGCGTAAAACCAGCAGTTCTGGTGCTACATACGCACTCATTCTTGGCGAAACAGAACAGCAAGAACGTACTGTCATGGTAAAAAATATGATTACAGGAACTGAAGAATCTGTTGCGCAAGTTGATGTGGTGAAGATGTTGAAAAGATAAAGATTACCCATGCAAACACTCATTGATCACATTAAACCAGACCAATTATGGCGCCACTACAAAGGTAATGACTACCGCATCATTGCAGTTTCATGCCACTCAGAGGATCTGACATGGTATGTTGTGTATGAGGCATTATACGATAATAATGTCAGTAAAATTTGGCATCGCCCTTTAGATATGTTTTTAGAGAATGTAGAAATTGACAATAAAATGGTGCCAAGATTTACTCACATTAAGTAACTGTAGGATTTATTTCACTTTTTCTATCATCATCTTTGTTATCACCATACAATAATAATCGTGGTATTTGCTTGCAACAATATGTTTTTAGCCACGCAATCGTTTTCCAATGACGATAAATTCTGCAAAGAATATTGTAATCCCCTATTCCAATCAAATTTTCCGTGCTTATATCATAATGAAATTTTCTCATAGCCTTTGCAGCCTTTTTGCTCCTTAGAGATGGTAGTAGTGTGCATAATTGTGTGTGCGCTTCCTGCAATATCTCAAATTGCTTACTACTACGAATAATATCTGACTCAGCAATATATAATCTTTCAAATAACCCAATAGCCTCATACACAAAGTCGAATTCTTGTTTTAGAGGTTCAATCAGATACATACATGCTACTTTTTTAGCATTCAAACTTTTATTAGAAAATATTTTCATATTTGTTTCAATTTTTCCTGGAGCAATCTCGTCTGACACGATATCAATATAAATTTTGCCGGCTTCATTGACGATGCTGTACGCTGCTATAGGAGACAATGAATCAAGTAAAAAAAGAGAACCTCTTTTATCTTGAATGTGTATTCTTTCTAAATTAACACCATTCTCACGTGCTTCTTTTTGTATCATTTGCATAAAATCATACGGCAAATTTTTATCCTGAACAAAATTTGTTAAAGGAAGATGTGCATTTTCTTTATTAATATGCTTCAACCTCCCTATTAAACTCATACAAGCTTGCCATAATACTTTATCCTGACAAAAATTTTCCCGAATAGCCTCAAGAGCCTTTTCTTCTCTGATGCGAAATTTTTTTTCATATGCACATAATTTTTTTTGAATATCTTCTACTTGTAGATGGGGAGCAGAGAGACCTGCTTGTATTCTAATATAATTATTAAGTTTTTGTTCATGTTTTAATTTAATAATGTCATATGAGTCACCTTCTGCAGGCTCATCCATACAAATTACCGATACTGATATACTCATACACACAATAAATACATACGTTACTTTATTGCTCATCATCTTTCCCCCCTCAATATTTTATTTTAAAAACCCCATAAGAAGTAGTATAAAAAAATAAACACCAAAAAAGGAATCATGATGAAAAAAATACTGACCATTGGTAGTGCTATGCAAGATATTTTCACTGAATATGAAGGAGTAGAAACACTCCACCTGCACACCAAAGAAGAAGATTTATCGTATGTCTGCATGCGAGCGGGAAGAAAAATAGAAATACAACACCTTATTTATTACTGTGGTGGAGGCGCTGCTAATAGCGCAGTATCATTTACACGATTTGGTTTTGATGTCAGTATTTTTTGTAAAGTTGGCACTGATCAGGCAGGCGATTTTGTTTTAGAAACACTCGAAAAAGAAAAAGTTTCTACCACTCATGTTATCAGAACACAACAAGCTCCCACGGGTAACGCATTTATTGTTCCTGGTCCTCAAGGCAACAGCGCTGTTTTAGTGTATCGTGGAGCCAACGTTACTCTTACAAAATCAGAGCTATCCGAATCTACCATCGCTCAAGTAGATCAATTATATATCACTTCACTCAGCGGCCCTGCTGCGCCACTATTAATCCCCATTACACAACTGGCAAAGAAATATAATAAACCTGTTGCCGCTAATCCCGGGACTAGTCAGCTCCATGCAGGTCCTGAGTATTTAAAAGAAGCTCTATCTGGCATAACTATTTTAATTTTAAATAGTTATGAAGCAGAACTACTTATGACCACACTCGTTGTTGTATTGCCACCATTGGAAATTGAACAATATCACGACGATACATTACCAGAATTACTTAAAAAACCGCTTGGCTCAGCAACAACCTGTTTTACCCTGCAACAGTTTTTTAAAGCAGTGCATGCATGTGGGCCGCAGATAATCGTTGTAACAAACGGGGCAGAAGGCGTTTATGCATCCGATCAAACTACTATTTATTTTCACCCAAGCATCAAAATTGATATTGTCAGCAGTATTGGAGCAGGAGACGCTTTTGGCTCATGTTTTATTGCGCAATTGAACCATGATACATCTATCGAAGATGCGTTGCGTGCAGGTGTTATCAATAGTGCTTCAGTTATTCAACACCTTGGTACACAGACAGGACTTCTTACTGCCGATGAAATTAATAAAAGACGGGAACAACTTGATAAAAATTTACTCAAAAAATACCAACTCATGTAAAAAAAGCGAGGAACATAAAATATGTCCCTCGCTCGATCAAACATATCCTATAATCGTGCCACATGCAGGGAATAATAATGAAAACATACCAAACAACTATTGAAACTATTATAAAAGAACTTGAAGTATCCCCAGAACAAGGTACAAAAACGACAACGAAAACACGGTTATAACACTCTTAAAACCGTAAAACAACGCACTATTATTTCTATCTTTATAAGTCAATTTACAAATCCGCTCGTTTACATACTCTTTTTTGCTGCAGTAATTATCTTTATTTTTGGCGAAGATAAGCTCGACGCTTTTATTATCAGTGGCGTTCTTTTTTTTAATGCTATTCTCGGGACTATACAAGAAGCACGAACTAAAAATATTATCGAAAATCTTAAACATTACATTAAAACAGAATCAGTCGTACTGCGTAATGGCGAAAAGACAATCGTTGATGACAAAGACCTTGTTGTTGTCGACATTATTTTTTTCTTAACCTCAAACAATCTCCGAGTAGATGAAGCAGTATTAACGGGAGAAGCCCATGCAACAGAAAAAAATTCCGATGTTATAACACAAGAAGTCCCACTCGGTGACCGCAAAAACATGCTCTTTAAAGGCACTTATATTTTGGCCGGCGCGGGAAAAGCGATTGTTACCGCAATAGCAACCGATACTGAAATTGGTAAAATACAAGTTATTACTGAAGAAATTGATACCGATATTCCACTGCGCAAAGAACTTGAACGCCTTTCTCATTGGATTTTAATTTTTATTTTGGT
>Ga0209342_10006936_pt1 | contig 11420 bp, 8 predicted proteins | sample RifCSP16_2_FD_184023 | JGI IMG/M metagenome (GOLD analysis project Ga0209342, IMG submission 184023) | Soil microbial communities from Rifle, Colorado - Rifle CSP2_sed 16_2 (SPAdes) (version 2) | ecosystem: Environmental > Terrestrial > Deep subsurface > Rock core/Sediment | place: Rifle... | reverse complement strand
TCTTTGTCCAGTCGCTCGTGCCCGAGCACGCCGAGCTCCATCTGCTCTTCTCGATGGTCACGCCGGTTTCGTGGCTGGAACGGGTCCCGACCTATAAAGAGATGGTGGAGCAGCTCGGCCTGGAATCGCCCTCCTACGGGCTACTCGGCTACCCGCTGCTCCAGTCGGCTGATATCCTGATCTACCTCGCCAAATACGTTCCGGTCGGCGTGGATCAACTGCCTCATATCGAGCTGACTCGGGAGGTGGCCAGGCGCTTCAATCACGTCTATGGCGCCGTGTTTCCGGAGCCCGAGGGGCTCCTCACCCAGATTCCGAAAGTGCCGGGCACGGACGGGCGGAAGATGTCGAAGAGCTATGACAACTGCATTGACCTCTCTGATCCACCCGAGGTGATCACGCCCAAGATCAAAACCATGATGACCGATCCCGCCCGGAAGCGGCGCACCGACCCCGGGAACCCGGAGGTCTGTCCGGTCTTCGATCTCCACAAGATCTTCACCCCCGAGACTGACCGAGAGGCGTGCGCGACCGGCTGCCGGACTGCCGGAATCGGCTGCCTCGACTGCAAAGACGTGCTCCTCAAATATCTGCTGCCTCCGCTGGGAGAGATCCACGAGCGCCGGGCAAAGGTGATGGAGAAACCGGCGCTCGTCCTGGAGACCCTGCGTCACGGCTCTGAGCGCGCCCGCCAGACGGCCCGCGAGACGATGGAGCGTGTCCGCGAGGCGATGGGAATCACGCCATGACGCCTCTCGCGGAAGTGAATCCGCTCACCGTCAGGGTCGAAGAGTTCGAGGGGCCGCTGGACCTTCTGCTCCACCTCTGTCGCACGAACGAGGTGGACCTCTCGCGTCTCCCGATCCGGACCATCACCGACCGGTACCTCGCTCAACTTGAGGCGATGGAGTTTCAGGACCTCGAAACCGCCGGCGCGTTTCTCGTGATGGCCGCCACCTTGGTCTACCTCAAATCGAAGCTCCTGCTTCCCGAGCCAGACACGGAGGAGCTGCTGGACGACGAGAGCGAGCAGCTCAGGTTGGAGCTTGAAGAGCGGCTCCGGGCGTACGCGTCGATCAAGGAGGCGGGGAACTGGCTGGCTGGGCGCGAGGCGGCCCAGACGCTCCTGTTTGGCCGGCCAGGGAGCGAGCTGCCGAGTCCGGACGAGATTCCACTCGAGGATCTGAGTGTCCATCTGATCGAGCGCGCGTATCGGAAACTGCTCGAGGTCGCGCGCGCGAAGCGTGACCGTGAGGTGGAGCCCGAGCCGCCCTCGGTGCTGGAACGGATGAGCCGGCTGCTCGAGCTTCTGCGCCACACCTGGTCCCTGCTCTTCTCCGCGATCATCGGGAGAGCGCCGATCAGGACCGAGGTCGTCGTGACATTTCTCGCGCTCCTGGAGTTGGCGCGCCTCGGCCAGGTGAAGGTCCGCCAGCGAGAACTGTTCGGCGACATCGTGATCGAGCAAAACGTGAAGAGTGAAGAGTGAAGCGAAATTCGGGATTCGGGGTCCGGGGTTCGGGGTCCGAGTTCGGCCATCCCGGTTCCCGACTCCCGATTCCCGTAGAAAATGGAGGTATGAATGACTGATCATCTGGCTACGGTTGAGGCATTGCTCTTCGCCTCTGAGGTCCCGGTTGAGGCGGAGCGAATCCAGGAGCTGCTTGAGCTCTCGAGCCTCGCTGAGGCGCGCGATCTGGTGGCGGAGCTCGTGAACCGATATGAGTCCGCAGGCTCAGGGCTTCAGATCGTCGAAGTGGGGGGTGGCTTTAGAATGGTGACACGCCCCGAGCAGGCGACATGGCTGGTCAGGCTCCAGCGCAGCCGGACGCGACAGCGTCTGTCCCGCCCCGCGCTGGAGACGCTCGCCATTATCGCTTACCGCCAACCGGTTTCCCGTCCTGAGATCGAGGCCCTGCGCGGCGTGAACTCGGAGGCTGTGCTCGAGCATCTCCTTGAGCGGCGACTGCTCCGCATCGCCGGCCGAAAAGACGCGCCCGGACGGCCGTTCGTCTATGAGACCACGCGAGAGTTCCTGGTGGCGTTTGGACTCAGAGACCTCGGTGATCTTCCTAAGATCGATGAGGCCCTGGCCGCGGTCTCAGCCGACCAGCAGTTAACGCTCTCCGAGGCGCTTGCCGGTGGTGAGACGACTTCAGAAGATCCTGGCGGAAGCGGGGATCGCCTCCCGACGCGAGAGTGAGCGACTGATCCGGGCTGGCCGCGTCACGGTCAACGGGCGGACAGTCACTCAGCTTGGCTCCAAAGCCGATCCCGAGCGCGACCGGATCGCCGTGGACGGCAAGCCCCTCTCCCCCGTCCCTCACGCCCGCTATCTCCTCCTGAATAAACCGGCCGGCTATGTCACGACGCGGGTCGATCCGCGGGGTCGTCCTGTGGTCTTCGATCTCCTTCCCCCACAGCCTGTTCGCCTCTTCTCAGTGGGACGACTCGACTACTGGACGGAAGGACTCCTGCTCCTGACCAATGATGGGGCGCTGGCGCATCGCCTGATGCATCCAAGGTTCGGGTGCAGGCGAGTCTACGAGGCCCAGGTGGCGGGGCGGGTGAGTGGCGAGACGCTGAGGAGATTGCGCCGGGGCGTGATGCTCGAAGACGGCGCAGCGATGCTGCTCGCGATTGAGGTGTTGAGCCGCGAAAAGGATCAAAGCGTGCTCAAGCTCACGTTAGGCGAGGGACGGTACCGCGAGGTCAGGAGGATCTGCCAGGCGGTGGGACACAAGGTCCTTCGTCTCAGGCGCGTGCAGTTCGGTCCCTTGCGCCTGCGCGGTCTGGCTCCCGGGCAATTCCGAGCGCTGACGCCACCAGAACTGGATCAACTCCGCGCCGCAGTCTCAGAGTCGTCCGACCGACGCATGACGCCGAGAACCGAACGGTGACAAGCTCTCGTCACTTCTCCTCCAGGGTCCGCCGGATCACCTGCTGGATCTCCTCCCAGGAGAACGGCTTGCTCAGCGTGAGCGCTGAGGTCTGTTCGAGGAACTGCTGCGCTTCTTCACTCAGCGAGTCCCCTGTCACAAAGATCACTCGCCGGGCCAACGTGGGGTGGCGCTCAATGAGCGTGTGATAGAAGCCCGGGCCGTCCAGATGCGGCATCCGCAGATCGGAGACGATCAGGTCGTATGTTCGGTCATTGAGCTTTTCCAGGGCAACGGCGCCATTTGGCGCGGTCTCAACATGATGCCCGTCGCGGGCGAGCAGATCTGTCAACACTCCCGCCACATCGGGCTCGTCATCCACGACGAGGACCTGTTTGTTCGTGATCGGTGGCCGAGGCGCGGGGAGTCGAGCTTCCATGACAACCTGAGCGCGGGACGCCTCAACCGGCAGCTCGACGACAAAGAGTGCGCCGTGGCCGGGCGTGGACTCGGCGCGGATCGTGCCGCCGTGCCGCTCAACGATCCCCTTGCAGAGCGAGAGTCCCAGGCCGGTCCCCTCTCCGACCTGTTTGGTGGTGAAGAAGGGCTCAAAGATCCGGAATCGAATCTCAGGAGGGAAGCCCGGTCCAGTGTCAGCGACCTCAAGCGACACGCGTCGTTGATCTCGGCCGTAACGCGTTGTGAGCGCAAGGCGCCGTGGAGTGGAACTTTTCCGCATCGCTTGATGGGCGTTGGCAACAAGATTGACAATGACCTGGAGCAGTTGATGAGGGTCGGCCGAGAGGATCGGAAGATCATGGGCGAGGTCCAACGTGATCTCGACGTTGTCAACCTTGAGGGAGTACGTCATGAGCTCCAAGGCTGCATGCACCATGTGGTTGAGTTGAGTCGGTTGACGCTTGGGAGGATGCTGGCGCGCCAGGGCCAGGAAATCCTTGACGATTCGCATGCACCGCTCTGTCGCCTTTGCGATCTTCCCGGCCCGCTCCGCCACCTCGCCGCCAACTCCCATTTTGCGGAGCAGGAACGTCTGACCCATGACAACGGAGAGAGGGTTGTTCAGCTCGTGAGCCACGCCAGCCAGGAGCTGGCCCATGGCGGCCAGCTTTTCACTCTGGAGCAGCAACTCTTCAGCTCGCTTGCGCTCAATGGCCGTGGCGAGCACATTGGCAACGGCCTGGAGGAAGTGGCCGTCGTCTGTCGTGAAGTGGCGTCGTTTCGTCGTGTGGGCGCCCAGGACACCGAACGGGCGGTCCTGGCCGGGGATGATGACGCTCAGGCCGCTCACCACGTGATGGTCATGAAGCGCCGCTGGACCGGTGAACCGAGCTTCTGTCCTGAGGTCTTCGACGATCACCGGCTCATTGAAGAGCAGGGTGTACCCGGCCTGGGATTCGCGCTCGGCGCCGACGGTGGCATGCCCCACCAGCCCGTCCTCCCAGCCGACCCCGGCCCGTAAGAGCAACGTTCGGCCATCCGGCAACAGCTCGAGGATCTTGCTATATTCCACCTCGAAGGTGCGAGCCACGACGCTCACCGTGTCGTTCATCAGCGAGGGTAGATCACGCTGCGCAAGGGCCCGCTGGCCAAGCTCGGCGACCGCGGCCTGCTGGCGCGCCCGAGCCTTGAGTGCTTCCTCCGCCCGCTTGCGGTGGATGACGGTCCCGAGCTGGGCCGCGACGCCGGAGACGAGCTGAAGCGGTCGCTCATCCTCTACCCGCTGGTCAAACACGAAGAATTCGAGGACCGCCACGACCTCATCTCCGGCGAGCACCGGCACGGCCATCCCGGATTTCAGCCCAGCTTCTTGGGCAGCCAAAGCGCGAAGAAACCACTCTTCCTTCGTCACGTCACGGACCCACAGAGGGCGTTTCGAGACCCAAACGCGCCCAGGCAGGCCGATGCCAGGCGAGAATGTGCTCATTTCGGTGATTCTCCTGAACCCCTCGAGCCCGGGCGTCGTGGCGTGCCAGGCAGGGCTGCAGTCGAGGAGAGCCCCGTCAGGGTGGGGGACCCAGGCTTGCCCAAGCACCCACCCGGTGGCCTCGCAGACTTTGCGGAGCGTCACCTCCAGCGCCGATTGGAGATCCTCGGCCTCACTCACTGACAACGCGATGGTCTCCAAGAGACGGACCTCTTCCTCTGCCTGCTTGCGTATGCTCATGTCTTCGGTGTGGACCATCACCAGATCGGGTGGCACAAACGCGTACGTGACGATCAAATCCACGATGGCGCCGGTCGAGCGCATCCGATAGTGCAGCTCGCGCCGGATGGGGGCGCGTTCAGCGACGCACCTCGAAAAATCATCGAGGATGTCCGGCGAGTCTTTGTATAGTTCTCTCGCGCCGCTCCCAACGAGCTTCTCCACGCGGCCATCGGTGAACACGGCCGCGGCGTGGTTGCAATCAATCAAGATGTAATCTTCTCCGACCTTGCGCCACGTATACGTCGGAATAGGGATCCCTTTGTACTGCGCTTTGAACCGCTCCTCGCTCTGCTTGAGCGCTTCTTCCGTCCGCTTGCGCTCGGTGATGTCTTCGATGAGCGCAAGGGCGAATCGAGGCTGGCCCTCGGGATCAGGAATCAACGAAACCGTGTCGCGCACCCAGATAGCGTTCCCGTTCCCGCGGCGATACTGCTTCTCGATTTGGAAGTACTGTCGTTTCCCCTCTTTGAGTTCTGTAAAGAACCGGTCATTCGCCTCGAAAAATTCTTCGAGGGTGAGATCGCTGCAGGAAAGGCGCCGCAGCTCGTCATCCGAGTAGCCGAGCATCGCTTGATAGGCGCGGTTGGTCACGACGAACCGACCGGCCAAGTCAGTCAGCGCAATGCCGATGGCCGAATTCTCAAAGATGGCCCGCAGGCGGCCCTCACTCTCCCGGAGCGCTGCCATCGCGCGGCCCGCAGCTCGGTCCGACGCGGTGTAGCCCCAGTGCAGCAGCCCGAGTGACAGTGGCAGCAGCACAACACTGATAAAGGCAACACCAACTGCCCAGGGGAGGGCGGAGGCGCGAATTTCGGCTTCAATCTCTGCGGAAGGAACATGTACGCCAACCAGCGCATTGAGGCGATCGACGTAGACGAATGCGGCAACCTGTTCTCGGCCGTCCGGTGAGGTATAGTAGCCGGCCCACTCTTGCTTCGCCTCAACGAGTTCGCGCAGGTTCTTGGGGTCTCGGGCCGAGTGCGAGTCGATTGGAATCGCGCCAACGTCGGTCCCCACGTGCTCGGGCCGGGCGGTGTGAATAAGGAGCTGGCCTGACGGGCCAACCACGCAGAGGTAGCTGCCGCGGTATCGCTGTTTCGTTGTCCCCCAGAACCGTTCCAACTCGCCAAGGACTTCTTGGCCGCTTCTCCCAGCGAGCAACGCGTGTGCGCTGATCGTGCGTGCAAGATTCAAATTGCTTTCGTATACGTGTTTGAGGGTTGCCTCCCGACTTGTTGTGTAGGCGAAGTATCCGATTGCCCAACCGCTGAGCGCTGTGAGCGCTCCGAGGAGAATCGCTGTCCGGGTGACACCACGTACGCGCGGCAATCGCAACGAGCCCCACTCTACGCCCTTCAGATTGTGCTCACGCCGTTTGCCACGATAGATTGGGAACAGACGCCGCGTCATATGATCACTTGCATTTTTCAGGACGGGAAAAACAACAGGCCCGCGTAGTTTCCCCGACCATCGGGTGAACGCGGGCCCAACCATCTCCGGCCCTATTGGAGCGCCGTGGCGTATTACAACCAATGCAGCGGTGTGGGGGCGGCGACAGCGTTCAACTAGTGAGCGTGAGACTCATTTTATCCGCTGCCTTAACCTGGAAAGTACCCTTATGCTACGGCAAGCCACCGCTTAGCACAAGGTGTTCCTGCATTGTTGTGATCGGCCGGGCCGATGATATGTGGCCCCTGTACGGTTCGGTGTGCGGGGAGACACGAGTGCCGGAACTAGATGGGAGGCGACGGCGGCGTTCGCCTTCTCACGGCCGGCAATTCTATCATCCAGCCTTTTCTTGAATCGGTCGCCTAAGTGTGTTAAAAATAATGCTTAAATCTTTTTTGTAAAAAGGTGAGACAGAGGAGTCATGGTGTCTGACCGTTACCTGTTCACGGAGATCGAGGCGAAGTGGCAGGCGGCCTGGGAGCAGACCCGGGCGTTCAAGGTCACTGAAGACCCCGGGAAACCGAAGTACTACTGCCTCGAAATGTTCCCGTACCCTTCCGGCCGGATCCACATGGGCCACGTCAGGAACTACGCGATTGGTGACGTGGTGGCAAGGTACAAGACGATGCGCGGCTATAACGTGCTTCACCCGATGGGGTGGGACGCCTTCGGCCTCCCTGCTGAGAACGCCGCCATCGAGCACGGCGTGCATCCCGCGGTGTGGACCTTCGAGAACATCGACTACATGCGCGGCCAGTTAAAAAAGTTGGGGTGCTCATATGACTGGGACCGTGAGCTGGCCACCTGCGAGCCTGAGTATTACAAGTGGGAACAACTGATCTTCATCAAGATGTTCGAGCGGGGCCTCGCGTACAAGAAGCGTTCCTCCGTGAACTGGTGTCCGAGCTGCCAGACCGTGCTGGCGAATGAGCAGGTGGAGGCCGGTCGCTGTTGGCGTTGCGACAGCGAGGTGATCCCCAAGGAGGTGGAAGGGTGGTTCTTCAAGATTACTGATTACGCCGAGGAGCTCCTGGCCTGGTGTGATCGCCTCCCTGGGTGGCCTGAGAAGGTGCTGACCATGCAGCGGAACTGGATCGGTCGAAGCGAGGGGGCTGAGGTGGATTTCCCTCTTGCTGATCAACCGGGCTCGCTTCGCGTGTTTACCACACGGCTCGACACCATTTATGGCGCCACCTTTATGGTCCTGGCCCCGGAGCATCCGCTTGTCCCGGAGTTGACCAGGGGAACCAAGCACGCGGCAGAGGTCACTCAGTTTGCGGAGCGGATTTCACGTCAGGATAAAATCCGCCGCACAGCGGCTGATGCAACCAAAGAAGGAATCTCCACCGGCGCCTATGTGGTGAACCCGTTTACCCGCGAACGCATTCCAATCTGGATCGCCAACTTTGTGCTGCTGGAATACGGGACCGGCGCGGTCATGTCGGTTCCGGCCCACGACCAGCGGGACTTCGAGTTTGCGCGCCAATATCGGCTTCCAATCCCCATTGTGGTGCAGAACGCCGACCGGGGCCTTCGCGAGCCACTCGCCGCGGCGTATGAGGAGGACGGATGGTTGGTCAATTCCGGGCCGTACACCGGGCTTCCATCGGCTGAGGCGCGGCGCCGCATGACCGAGGACCTCGAGCAGCGAGGAGGAGGGAAGCGAGCGGTGAACTACCGGCTGCGTGACTGGGGGATCTCGCGCCAGCGCTACTGGGGGGCACCGATCCCCATTGTCTATTGCTCGAGCTGTGGTATTGTTCCGGAGCGGGAGGACCGGTTGCCGGTGGTGCTCCCGAAGGACGTGCAGCTCCGTGTCAAAGGTGGCTCGCCGCTGGCTGACCTCGCGACCTTCGTCAACACCAGTTGTCCTCGATGTGGAGGGCAAGCCAAGCGAGAAACCGACACGATGGATACCTTCGTCGAGTCATCGTGGTACTTCCTCCGCTACTGTTCTCCGCGCTATTCGACGGGAATGGTTGAGCCACGCGCCGCGAGTTACTGGATGGCTGTCGACCAGTACATCGGTGGCGTCGAGCACGCGGTGCTCCATCTCCTCTACGCACGCTTCTACACCAAGGTGCTGCGCGACCTCGGAGTCATTGCACTGGATGAGCCGTTTGTGAACCTCCTGACTCAAGGGATGGTGATCAAGGACGGCGCGAAGATGTCGAAGTCGAAGGGGAACGTGGTGGATCCTGACGAGCTGATCCGCAAATATGGCGCGGACACCGCCCGCCTCTTTTCGCTCTTTGCCGCGCCACCTGAGAAGGACCTCGACTGGAACGACCAGGGCGTGGAGGGGGCCTCCCGCTTTCTGAACCGAGTCTGGCGGTTTGTGCAGTCGAATCGAAGTGAGCTGCTGGCATCAGATCCGGCATTACGGGTAAAGGAGCTCTCTCCCGAGGGGAAAGCGTTCAGAGGCCAGATCCATCAGACTATCAAACGCGTGACTGACGACATCGAGGATGAATTTCACTTCAACACCGCGATCAGCGCTGTCATGGAGCTGGTCAATGCGTTGTACGCGTTCGAGCAATCGTCCATGGATCGCGTGCCTCAAGGTGAGCGTCGGTTCCTGATCAAAGACGCGGCGAAGACCATTCTCCTTCTCATGGCGCCGTTCGCCCCTCATATGACCGAAGAGCTTTGGTCTCAGCTCGGCCACACGGATCCGCTCCACCGACAACCCTGGCCAGCCGCGGACCCGGCCGCGCTGGTGAAAGAAGAGTGGCTCCTGGTCGTTCAGGTTGACGGGCGAGTCAGGAGCCGGTTGACCGTCGAGGCGGGCATTGGAGAGGAGGAGATCAAAGCTCTTGCGCTTGCCGATCAGAAGGTGCAGCCTTGGCTTAGCGCGCGCCAGGTGGACCGGGTCGTGGTGGTTCCGGGACGCCTCGTGAATATCGTGACGAGATCGTGATGAGACACTGGTCAGCTGCGTTGCTCGTGTTGAGTCTGCTGGTGGCGGGGTGCGGATATTCAGTGCGGGGATCGCTCCCGCCGCATATTCGGACGATCGCGATCCCGGTGTTCGTGAATCGCACGCAGGAGCCCGGAGTTGAGAACCTGATTACTCAAGGAGTGGTCGAGGCATTTGTCAATAACGGGCAGCTCAAAGTGACCGAGCCATCGAGCGCCGACGCGATTCTTGAGGGAGAAGTTGTGGGGTATCATGTGAGTTCCATCTCCTTTAATGCCGCTCAAAATATTACCGAGTACCGGCTTCAGATTACCCTGAACCTTCAGTTCCGTGACGTGAAGGCCAACCGCGCGAGCTGGCGGAGGGAAGGAATGCAGGAAAAAGCAGATTTCAAAGTTCCCGGCCAGCAGGTGACTACGATCAGCCGGGAAGACCGGGCATTAAGACAGGCGGCCGTGGAGATCGGTCGTTCAATTGTGGCCCTCACGATTGATCGCTTTTGACCCTCGGAGGGGGGTTCTGCCCCCTTCCGATTCCTCCCCCCAAAGGCTTGCGCGGGCGAAGCCCGCGCTCGAAAGGAAAGAACGGCAGCCGAGCTAGTAGGGCTTGCCGTGCGGCGGTAATGGATGCTTCGACTTTTCTGAAGGGGCTCGGCCACGGAGAGATTCCTCGAGTCCTGCTCTTTCATGGCTCCGAACCTTTCCTGCTGAACGACGCACTCAGGCGATTCACCACCCTTCTGCTTCCTGATCCTTCAGGTGTGACTCTGAACCGCGAGCTTCTGGAAGCCAAAGAGGTCACTCCTGAAACGATCGTCCACTCGTGTGAAACTGCCCCGTTCCTCTCTGAGTGGCGTCTTGTTGTCGTGCGTGGGGCTCAGTCGCTGTCGGCAAAGGCGCGTGAGCCGATCGAGGCGTACGTGAGGTCGCCGAACCCGACAACCTGCCTGGTCTTTGTCAGTGACGAGCCGCTTCCAGCCACGCATTGGCTCTTGAAAATTCTCCCCGCGTCAGGCGTTGTGGACGCGCGTGGGCTTCTTGGAGCCGGCCTCGTGTCGTGGCTTCGTCACTACGTGCGGGCGAACGGTTTCGAGGCTCCAGAGGACGCGCTCACACTCCTGGTTGAGCACGTCGGGGAGGAGCTGACGACCCTCGTGAGTGAGCTGGAGAAAGTCTTCCTTTCACTTCCACCTGGTACGAACCGTCTGACCCCAGCAGCGATTCACGCAGTGGTTGGTGAACAGCGGACCCGTTCGATTTTTGAGCTCACCCGCGCAATGGAACGCCGGGACCTGCCGCAGGGCCTGACCGTGCTGGACCGCTTGCTGGTAGCGGGGGAGGAGCCGCTCGGGGTATTAGGGATGCTGACGCGGGAGCTTCGGCTGCTCTGGCAAACAAAAGAGTGGCTGCGTCAGGGAAAAGCAGCGGAGGAGATCGCCAAGCTCACCCGTCGGCCTGTTCGCGTGGTGGAGGGTGTGCTCGGGCGCGCCGAAGCGACGAGCGCCCAGACGCTCAGTCGCGGACTTGAGCGCTGCTGGGAGGTTGAGCAGTCGTTGAAATCAGGTGGGCACCCCAGAGCCGAGATGACGCTGCTCTTCGTCGACCTGTGCCAATGAACGAGCTGTCAGCTTTCAGCAATCAGCGGGAAGCTAAATGCTCACTGCTGAGGGCTGAACGCTGAGAAGTGTTGACGAGGCGTGCGAGACGGGACTTCTTGCGAGCGATCGTGTTTTTGTGAAACACGCCCTTGGTCACGGACTTGTCCAGAACGCGGACCGCTTGCCGGTATGTGTCAGGAAGTGTGGTGGACTGAGCTTCGGCTGCGGACGTCACGAGCTTGACCGCAGACCTCACCCTCGAGCGGACGGCGCGATTGCGTAGCCGGCGCGTCTCGTTCTGCCTGATCCGTTTGATCGCCGATTTGATATTCGCCATTCGCCTCCTCA
>Ga0209342_10006935_pt1 | contig 11425 bp, 8 predicted proteins | sample RifCSP16_2_FD_184023 | JGI IMG/M metagenome (GOLD analysis project Ga0209342, IMG submission 184023) | Soil microbial communities from Rifle, Colorado - Rifle CSP2_sed 16_2 (SPAdes) (version 2) | ecosystem: Environmental > Terrestrial > Deep subsurface > Rock core/Sediment | place: Rifle... | reverse complement strand
CCCGCCCCCCGAACCCCCGGACCCGAAAGGCTCCAGCTTCCGACGCTCCGTCTATGCGCGGCGCCCGAAGTGAATTCGGTCGCCGCTATGAAGCGGGGGGCTCCCGCCCCCCGAACCCCCGGACCCGAAAGGCTCCAGCTTCCGACGCTACGCATAGCGATGGCGCGTGTCGAGAGCGGCCAGCACACGATCGGGAGTCAGCGGCAGCTCGCGCACCCGAGCCCCGGTCGCCTGGGCCACCGCGTTGGCGATGGCGGGAGCCGGGCCGCTCACCGGGATCTCGGCCACCGCCTTGACGCCGAACGGACCGGTGGGCTCGTGGGTGGGCACCAGGATCGACTCGATCTCGGGCATGTCGGAAGCGGTGGCCAAGGTGTAGTCGCGGAAAGAGCGGAAGCGCATGCGGCCCTCGGCGTCGAAGGGCATGCGTTCGAACAGCGCATAACCCATGGCCTGGGCGGCCGCGCCCTCGATCTGACCCTCCGCCATCTGCGGGTTCACCACCTGCCCGCAGTCCACCGCTTCCACCAGCTTGTGGACGGTGACCAGGCCGGTCTCGACGTCCACCTCGACCTCGGCGAAGACGGCGGCGAAGGGCGGCGGCGAGTCGTAGGACATGTGGGAGGCGCCGGCCATGATCTGGAACTGGTCGGCCTGGTACAGGGAGGACAGGCACACCTGCTCGAAGGTCACGAAGCGGCCGTCCCCGGCCCACACCTTGCCGTCGTGGCTGGTCAGGTCCTTGGGGTCCTCGCCCAGCAGGCGGCCCCCCACCTCGAGGATCTGGGCCAGCACTTGGCGGGCCGCCTTTTCGACCGCCCGGCCCGAGATGTAGGTGGTGGAGGAGGCGTAGGCGCCGGGATCGAAGGGCGTGAGGTCGGTGTCGGCGGCGTAGGGCAGCACCTTCTCGATGGGAATGCCTAGAACCTCAGCGGCCAGCTGGCAGAGCGCGGTGTCGGCACCGGTGCCCAGGTCGGTGGCCCCGAAGAGCAGGTTGAAGGACCCGTCCTCGTTCATCTTGAGGCTAGCGGCCCCCATGTCCACGCCGGGGATGCCCGAGGCCTGGAGCACGATCGCCATCCCCACCCCCCGCCGCAGGGGTCCCTCGGCGGCCGGCGCCGCCCGTTTCTGGGCCCAGCCGATCGCCTCGGCGCCGCGCCGGATGGCCTCGGGCAGTCCGCAGGAGCGGATCACCTGGGGGAAGCCCTCCCGGCCCTCGCCTAACACCTCGGCGATGGGCTGGGGATCGCCCTCCCGCACGTGGTTGCGGGCCCGGAACTCCAGGGGATCCTCCCCCAGTGCGCACGCCACCTCGTCGACATGACTCTCCAGGGCGAAGAACCCCTGGGGGCAGCCGTAGCCGCGAAAGGCTCCGGCCACCGCCAGGTTGGTGTACACGGCCCGCGCTTCGTAGCGCAGGTTGGGACAGCGGTAGAGCGAGAGCCCGCGGTTGCCGGTCACGCTCATCACGGTGAGGGCGTGGCTGCCGTAGGCGCCGGTGTTCTCCAGCACCCGGAGCTCGATGGCGGTGAAGCGGCCGTCCAGCACGCCCGTCTTCACGGTCACGATCTGGGGATGGCGGGTGCGGGCGGCGGTCAGCTCCTGTTCGCGGGTGTACTCGAGGCGCACCGGCCGGCCGGTGCGCAGCGTGAGCAGACCGCACAGGTCCTCGATCAGGATCTCCTGCTTGCCGCCGAAACCGCCCCCGATGCGGGGCTTGATCACGCGAATCCGGCGCAGCGGGATGCCCAGGAGTGGGGCGATGATACGGCGCACGTGGAAGGGGACCTGGGTGGCGGTGCGGACCACCAGGCGATGGTCCTCGTCCAGCCAGGTGATGGTGACGTGAGGCTCGATCGAGGCCTGCTGCACGTAGCCGACGCGGTAGGTGTTCTCGAACACGTGCTCGGCGTCGGCGAAGCCCTGGGCCACGCTCCCCGCCTCGGCCACGATCTCGGCCGCCAGGTTGCGGGAGGCGTCCTTGATGCCCTCGGCGTCGGCCTCGTCGTGAATGCGGGGGGCGCCGTCCTCCATCGCCAGCTCGGGATCGAGGATCGCCGGCAGCACCTCGTACTCGACCCTGATGGAATCGCAGGCCCGCTGGGCCAGCTCGGGATCGTCGGCCGCGACCACCGCCACCCGGTCGCCCACAAAACGCAGCTTGCGATCCAGCACGAAGGTGTCGCGGGGCGAGGGCTCGGGCCAACCCTGGCCGGCGGTGGTGTAGGGCACCCGGGGCACATCCTCGTAGGTGAGCACGCAGGCCACGCCGGGCATGGCGCGCGCCTTCCGAGCGTCGATCTTGACGATGCGGGCGTGGGCGTGGGGGGAGTGCAGGATCTTGGCGTGCAGCATCCCGGGGAGGGCAATGTCGTCGGTGAAGGTGCCGCGGCCGGTGGCCAGCTTCACCGCGTCCACTCGGCGCTCCGACTTGCCGACGGTCTTGAGGTCAGCCATCGGCCCTCACCGAACGGCGAAGATCCCCTGACGCCGGCCCCGCCATGCCCTCGGTCGCTGTCGGTTGCGCCCGGCGGCTCCGTTCTCGGTACGCCTCTGCGCCTCTGTGGTTCCGTTCGTTTGGTTCCGGCGCTGGCCGCCCTAGGTCTTCGCGGGTCATTCCGGCCTCCGCAGGGCCCGGGCCGCGCTGAGCACCGCCCGTACCGGCTTCACATAACCCGTGCACCGGCACAGGCAACCGGCCAGGGCCTCGCGGACCTCGGCTTCGCTGGGCTCGGGGATCGCGTCCAGAAGCGACTTGGCGGCCAGCTCCATGGCCGGCGTGCAGTAGCCGCACTGGATCGCCCCCTCGTCCACGAACGCGCTCTGGATGGGATGCAGGGCATCGGGGGTGCCTAGCCCTTCCACCGTCTGGAGGTTGCGGCCGTGAGCGCGCAGCGCCAGCGTCAGGCAGGAGAGGATCGGCTTGCCGTCCAGGAGCACGGTGCAGGCGCCGCACTCGCCGCTTTCGCAGCCGTGCTTGGTGCCGAAGAAGCCCTCGCGCCGCAGCATGTCCAGGAGCGTAGTGCGGGCCTCGATCTGGGCGGCGTGGGGCTTGCCGTTGACGGTGATGTCGAGGCGTCCGGAGGTGAAGTAGGGAAGCTCGGCGATCCGCCGGGCGGCGGGCGAGGATCGCAGGCGGGGCACCTGGGGGGCGGCCTTGGCGCGGGCCTGGGCCACGGCTCGGGTGAGGGCGCGCAGCGCCAGCGTCGAGGCCACTCGTTTTCGGTAGGCGGCGGGAGCGTGGGCGTCGTCCCTAAACGCCAAACGGAGGGTGAGGTGGCTGGCGGCCTCGCGCAGCGTCAGCTCATCGCCCGGGGTGCCCTCGAGACGGGCCTCGGCTTCGGGGACCCGAGCCGGCGGCCCGACGACGCCGGTCACCGCCACCCGGCCGCGGGCGATCCGGTCGCCGGCGAAGGAGACGGCAACCGCCACCGACACCAGGCTGGGGGCCGAGGGCAGGACCGCGACCCGTTCCAGGGCCGCACCGTCCGGAGCCCCGGGAATCAGGATCGACATCAGGAGCCCGGAAGACCCCAGGTCCTTTCCCGGGTTCTTGAGGAAGCGGACAGCCGGGATCTCCATCGGCCCCTCGCTTCCGCCTTGAACCAGGTAGACGGCGTTCAGGGCCAGGAGCGCGGCCAGCAGGTCCGAGTCGTGGGCCGCGTGCACGGATTCGCCGCCCAAGGTCGCCATGCTGCGGATCATTCGTGAGGCGGAGTGGGCGCGGCAGGCCGCGGGCAGCAGGCCTGCCGTCGCCTGGTAGGCGAGGGGCAGGTCGATCACGTCCTGCAGGGTAGCGGTGGCCCCCAGGGTCAGGTCGCCATCGTGGTTCTCGATGCGCGCCAAACCGAGGGCCGAGAGGTCGAGGACGTTCGGAACCTCGCGAGCGCTGGCGAAGAGCCGGGTGCCTCCGGCCAGGGGGACGCCGCCCTGGGCGATCAGCTTGAGGGCTTCTTCGAGGCGGGTGGGCCGGTGATAGCTGCGGATGCCGCGGGCAAGCATGGGACGGGGCTAGTTCACCACAAAGACCGGGAGGACACAAAGGGCCGGCCGGGGTCGACCTCGCCGCCCGGCGAGCACCGAACGTCGAGGTCGCCGGGCAGGGGTCGCCTCGCCGCCGTCAAGGAGGCTCCGGGGCGCTGCCTTTTTCAGGACCGCCAACCACCGGCACTTCCGACATCAAGGCCAGCACGTTCTCGTCCGGATCCCGGAAGAAGGCCATCCACACCTCGACGCTGCCCAGGTTGGCGATCAGGTGCGGGTCGCGAAGGAACCGAACCCCGCGCGCCAAGAGAGCCTGGTGCGCGGCCCGGATGTCGGGCACCGAGTAGTAGATGACCGAGGCCGGGTGGTCGAAGGCCGGATCTTGGGGCACCTCGATCAGCAGGCGGACCCCGTCGCAGTCGAAGAACGCCAGAGCCGGCGGCGCCCGGAACAGGAAGCGCAAGCCCAGGGTGTCGCGATAGAAAGCGATGGCGCGATCGAGGTCATGCACGCGGACCGCGACCTGGCCGATTCGCGTGAGTCCGAACGCTGTGGTCGCCAATCTGCACTCCTGTCTCCGGGCGCGCCGATTGCGACACCATCTGGCTGGAACCTTGCGCCCTCTCGGCCACCAGTGTATCCCAGAGTGGCGCCGCTCTCGGTTAGGTTCTGGCGGCAGGAGGTTCCCTCGGCGCTCTGGCGGCGGCTCCCCTTGCGTTCCGTGTCCTTTGGCCCCAGACTCCGCGTGACCGCTCACAGGAGGGCCTGATGCAGTACCCTGTCGACCTCTCGTTCAAGCTCATCTCGCTGGGCCCGCAGATCGCCGCCACCGATGCCACCGGGCGGCTGGTCTTCTTCGTGAAGCAGAAGGCGTTTCGGCTCAAGGAGCAGGTCACCGTCTTCGCGGACCGCGAGCAGAGCCGCCCGCTCTACACCATCGCCGCCGACCGCATCCTCGACTTCTCCGCTCGCTACCACTTCAGAGACGCCGGAGGCGCTTCCCTCGGGTCGATCAAGCGCCAGGGGCTGCGGTCGCTCTGGCGGTCGCGATACGACGTGCTGGAAGGCGAGACGGTGGTGGCCGACATCCGGGAGGAGAACCCGTGGATCAAGGTCGCCGACGGCGTCTTCGAGGCGATTCCGCTGCTCGGCATGCTGTCGGGGTACCTGTTCCACCCCTCCTTCCTGGTCAGCCGCGCCGACGGGACGGTCCTCCTGCGACTCACCAAACGGCCCGCCTTCTTCGAGGGACGGTTCCAGGTCGAGCGAGTAAGCGACATGGGTGAGGCGGAAGAGAACCGCGCCCTGCTCAGCGTGCTGATGATGCTGCTGATCGAGCGCGGGAAGGGGTAGGCGCGATCGCGTCGCTGATGCCGGCTTGCTTCGCCTCAACCCATCACTGGGCGGGGGCGGTGTCACCCAGACCTACCAACACACGCCCGGCGCGGTTCGTAGGTACCTGTCGGACTCCAGCTGGTTCAGCATGAAGTCCGCAACGTCCGCACGGGAGATGCGCGCCGTCAGGAGAAGACTCCCGACATGACGACCGTGACGAGACCGGCCACGCTTCTCTCCGTTGGTCAGTGCCGCAGGTCGTACGATCACCCACTCCGCGCTACTCTCCGCGATCCCCCGTTCCTGCCGCGTCTTGTCCCAGAAGTAGAAGGGCAGGATCACTGGAATGACAAAGAGCGTGTAGTACAAACCCATGCGCCCGACGCTGTCGCCGATGCCGAGAGAGGTCTCGCACACCAGGCGTTGGACACCGTGAGCCTCCATGGCGCGCAGGATGTTCCGGGTCCCTTCCGAGAGGATGCGAGTTGGGTAGAAGTACCGCTTGTGGCCGAGGGCGGACAGCACCGCTTCCTGACCCCGCATCGCGGCGTCGACGGTCGCGTCGTCCAGCACGTTACCTCGAATGACGGTCAGTTGCGGGTGGTCGACCTGAAGCCGTGACGGATCTCGGACGAGTGCCGTGACCGCGTAGCCACGCTCCAGAGCCTGCGTGACCAGCTGACGACCAGTCCCGCCAGTCGCCCCGACGATCAAGACCCGCGAGGGACGCTGGCGCGGCGCTTCACTGGACGGTGGCGACTGCGGGCGGTGCCCAGCTCTTGCCAGCGCTGCCGAAAGGACGATCGCATACACCATGAACAGCAGAAGAAAGCCCATCATCAGATCCTCCCGTTCGCCCAGCACCGAGATCGCCTCGGGCGGCCGACCGTCCTTGCCGGAATTCGCTCGGTAGGTGCAGCGCATCCATCGGCGGCGCATCGCCTAGATCCCGCAGTCCCAAGCGGGGGGTGGCGGCCCATGGGCCCCGCTGGGGCGACTGCCTGCACGGCGAGTTGGACTGGACCGCGTGCGGCGTGCCATCTGGATTGTACCCGGTGTTCGCCCGCGCAGCGGTCGGCCGGACCTGGCGGTTGACAAACCTGCCCGAGGCCAGCCTCGAGGGCCAGGACGGCCAACTGGAGGCGGCAATCCGCTACCTGTAGAAGAAGATCCAGAAGCAGCCGGTGCCGGTGCCGCCGCTCCCGCAGATCCGACGATAGGTGAGGCGCTAAGGCTCGAAGCCGTCGGCGAAGATGACGTCGGTCGAGAACTCGTAGGCGCCGAGATCGGGGGTGCCGTCGCGGAGGACGCCGCGCTGGTCGATGGCAGGGGCGCCGCTGGTGGTCCCGATGTCTCGTGCCGGGCTGGTGCCGGTGAGCGCCATCGTCTTGGTGGGGCCGCCGTTCCAGGCGGGGGCCAGGATCAGCGGGTCGGCCCAGGTCTGCGAGGTCGCAACCGCCGCCGGCTCGGCCTGGTTGCTGGGCGGCGGCCGGAACTGCGGGTACTGGACGACGTGCGACCCCGCCACCGTGCGGCTGATGTTCCAGGGGTTCCACACGTTGCCCCCGGTGTTGAAGGCGAGGACCACGTTGCGCAAGGTAAGCGCGTTGGAGGCGCCCACCTGAATGCCTCCGCCAAACGCGTTCACGCCCGGCGCCTGGTTCCCGACGATGGTGGAGTTCACGATCGTCACCGGCGCCGTCGTGCCTACGGCAATCCCGCCGCCCAGGGCCTGCCGCGCCAGGTTGCCGTAGAACGTCGAGTTCTCGATGGTCCCCGTCGCGCCGGGTCCCAGGAAGAGCCCGGCGTAGCCGTTGGCCTCGTTCTGGAGGAAGCTCGACTCGGTAATGGTGAAGGGCACGCCCTGCACGTAGGCGCCGCCGGCGAACTCGGTCGAGGACGTCTGCACGTTGCCGGCGAAGGTGGTGCGGTAGAAGGTGGTGGGGCTCTGGGCGTCGTAGCCGACGGAGAAGAAGCCGGTTCCGTAGGCGTTCGAGTGGTTGCCCAGGATCCGGGCGCCGCACAGGGTCACCGTGCGCTGGGCGCCGTCGACGCCGATGGCGCCGCCGTTCCCGCCGTTTCCTGGGTTGCCTCCGGTCCCGGTCGCCGTGTTGTCGCTGAAGCGCGAGCCGAGGATGGTGACGGTCTTGGTGCCCAGCGAGTAGAGGGCCCCTCCGTTGCTGCCCCGGTTGCCTTCGAAGACGCTCTCGGCAATCAGCAGCTCTCGCGCGCCTACCGCGTAGATGGCTCCTCCACCGTCGTCCTGCGCGGTGGCGATGGCGACGTTGTTCTGGAAGGTCACGTTGACGATGCGCAGGTCCACCGCCTGCCAGTCGCCGCTCCTGCCGGTAAGCATCCCCGCCCCACTGTCGCCCGGGGTGGCGCCGTTCGCGATCGTGATGTTCTGCAAGCCGAACAGGTAGGCCTGGCTCGCGATCACCGCGTTCAACACCCTGAGGACCCGGTTGAGCCCGCGCCCGCTGAGCGTTACGTTGCCGCCGCCGTCCAGCACGGTGGCCTTGTTGACGGTCAGCTCGCCGGTGACGTCGATGGTCACCGGCCCTGATCCGACGTTGAAGCGGATGTGGCCGCCTGCGCTCAGTGCCGCCTGAATGGCGGCGGTGGTGACGCTGCCGGGAGTTCCGTCACCGAGGACTGTGGGGTTGACCAGCGGGATCGGCGTGACCGAAGCACAGGCGGGCGGTGGGGCGGACGGGGCGTCCTCGTCGGCCCCAGCCGTTGGGGCGAGAAGCACGACCGCCAGGGTGAGGGGCAGTGCTGGGGTCCTCATGGACTGCAGTATGGAGCCCGGGCCCGGCGCGAGGTGTGAGGGGTGTCACAGGGCGAGTCGGCAGTCCCGCCAGCACACAGCCGCAGCGCTCAGCAACGACAGCAGCCACGTTGCGAGTCGGTTCGCTCTCCACAGCCTCGGACGCCATCCGTGGCTGACCTCTGAGTGCTGAAAGCTGATCGCCAGGTTCCGTGCCTCTGTGGTTTCCGTCGTCACCCGCGCTCGCCCGCCAGCTGCACCACCACCTGACGCTGCCGGGGGCGGTTGTCGAAGTCGACCAGCACCACCTGCTGCCAGGTTCCCAGCAGCAGTCGGCCCTCTCGGAAGGGCACCGTGAGGGAGGGACCCAGCAGGCTGGCCCTCACGTGGGAGTGGCCGTTGCCGTCGTGCCAGGCTTCCTCGTGCGCATAGCGAAGGTCGCGGGGGGCCCAGCGCTCGAAGGCGGCGGGCAGGTCCTGGAGCAACCCCGGCTCGTACTCGATGGTGGTGAGGCCCGCCGTGGAGCCGGCGACGAAGACCAGGGCCTGGCCCTCTCGGAAGGCGTGACGGCGGACCACGTCCTGGACCTTGCGGGTGATGTCGACGATGTCGGTGTCGCCCTTGCTCGCAACCGTGAGGGTGTCGGTGACGATGGCCATGAGCGTGAGGCTAGCACCCTCACGCCGCGGGGCAAGGGGTGCGGCCGGCGGGCTATAATCGCCCGCACCTTGAGCGACCCGACCCGCGTCGTCCCCGGCCGTCCCCGAGAGACAGCCCAGGCTCGCTTCCCCGACGGGCGCGTGTTCGAAGCGCCTCCGGGTACACCCCTGGAGCGAGTGGTGGCGGCAGCCAGCCAAGACGGGCAGCCCGTCTGCACGGCGGCCCTGCTGAACGGCCGGCTGCGCGAGCTGACGGAACCGCTCGGCTACGACAGCGACCTGGTGCCGGTGACGGTGACCGACGACGATGGCATGCGCATCTACCGGCGCTCGCTGGTCTTCCTGCTGGTGACCGCGGCGGCCGAGGTCTTTCCCGAGGCCCAGGTCTTCATCGAGCACTCCGCGGCCAGCGTCGCCGGTTACTTCTGTGAGGTGAGGGGGCGCGCGCCCTTCAGCCAGCAGGAGCTGGCCCGCATCGAAACCCACATGCGGGAGCTGGTGGCTGCGGACACGCCCATCACCCGCGCGCAGATGCCGGCCCACGCGGCGCTCGAGATCTTCAGGAGCCGCGGCGAGGAGGACAAGGCGCGGCTCTTCGCCCACCGCCGCAAAGACACGCTCACCCTCTACGGCCTGCGCGGTCGCTGGGACTACTTCCAGGGGTACATGACGCCCTCCGCGGGCTACCTCAAGCACTTCGCGCTCTCCGCCTTCCCGCCGGGCTTCATGCTGCACTTCCCGCACCAGAACCGGCCGGAGGTGATCGAGCCCACGGTGCCATATCCCAAGCTGTTCGCGGTGTACGAGGAGGCCAGCGACTGGCTGGACCGGTTGGGGATCCGCAGCGCCGGGGCGCTCAACGATGCCATCGCTGCCGGCCGACTGCCCGAGATCTCGCTGGTGGGGGAGGCGCTGCACGCCGCCCGCATCGCCGAGATCGCCGCCGAGATCGCGGCCACCCGGGGCAGGGTGAAGCTGGTGCTGGTGGCGGGACCCTCCTCGTCCGGCAAGACCACTTTCTCCAAGCGTTTGGCGGTCCAGCTTCTGGCCCGCGGCCTCCGGCCCTTCCAGGTGAGCCTCGACGACTACTTCCTGGACCGCGACAAGACGCCCAAGGACGCCGAGGGCAGACCGGATTTCGAGGGCTTGCAGGCCCTGGACCTCAGGCTCTTCAATGACAACCTGGTGGAGCTTCTGGCCGGGCGGAAAGTGACCCTGCCCCAGTACAACTTCATCAAGGGGCGGGGCGAGGAGGGTCCCACGGTGGCCCTGGAGCCCGACAACATCGTGATCCTGGAGGGCATCCACGGCCTGAACCCCAGCCTGGTGCCGGGGGTGCCCGGCGAACGCGTCTACCGCGTGTACGTGTCGGCGCTCACCCAGCTCAACCTGGATCGGCACAACCGGGTGAGCACCACCGACTGCCGCCTGATCCGGCGCATCGTGCGCGATGCCGCCAAACGCGGGTATGGAGCGCGGGATACGGTGGCCCGCTGGGGCTCGGTCACCCGCGGCGAGAAGCAGCACATCTTCCCCTTCCAGGAGAACAGCGACGCCGTCTTCAACTCCGCCCTGGTGCACGAGTTGGCGGTGCTCAGGCCCCTGGCCGAACCGCTGCTGTTGCAGGTGCGGCCCACCACCCCGGAGTTCGTGGAGGCGAATCGCCTGCTCTCCTTCTTGCAGTGGTTCCAGCCGGCGACTCCCGACACAGTGCCCGACAACTCCATCCTGCGCGAGTTCATCGGCGGCTCCATCCTGGAGGGCTTTCGGCTCTGGCCCACACCCTCGGCTTGAGCGACTAACGGAGGCGAACGTGCCCGAAACCGCCAACCAGCATCCCATCGTGCTCATCGCCATGGGCGGGCACGCCTTCATGCAGGCCGGCGAGAAGGGCACCATCGAGGAGCACGAGCAGAACGCGGAGAAGATCGCCGCCCTGCTCATGCACCTGGTGGAGCGCGACTACCACCTGGTGGTCACCCACGGCAACGGACCCCAGGTGGGGAGCCTGCTGATCCAGCACGAGCTGGCACGGCAGGAGGTGCCGCAGATGCCGCTGGACGTGCTGGTGGCCATGACCGAAGGCAGCCTGGGCTACATCCTGCAGCAGAGCCTGCTCAACGAGCTGCGCCGGCGGAATTCGAAGCGTTATGTGGTGACGGTGGTCACCCAGGTGCTGGTGGACGAGCACGATCCCGCCTTCCAGGACCCCAGCAAGCCGATCGGCCCTTTTCTGAGCCGGGAAGAGGCGGAGCGCCGGCGCGACCAGTTGGGCTGGCGGGTCAAGGAAGACGCGGGCCGGGGCTGGCGGCGGCTGGTGCCCTCGCCCAAGCCGCTCAAGGTCGTGCAGCGCCACATGATCCGGGACGCCACCCGGGCCGGCCACGTGGTGATCGCCTGCGGCGGGGGCGGCATCCCCATCAAACGAACCCCGGAAGACGGCTACGCCGGCATCGAGGCGGTGATCGACAAGGACCTGACCTCGGCGGTGCTGGCGACCGACGTGGGCGCCTCGCTTCTGGTGATCCTGACCGCAGTTCCCAAGGTCTTCGTAAACTACGGCAAACCCGAGCAGCAGGCGCTCGATGCGGTCACCCTGCAAGAAATCGAGCGGCTGCAGGCCCAAGGGCACTTCCCGCCGGGCAGCATGGGACCCAAGATCGAGGCGGTCATTCGC
>Ga0209342_10006934_pt1 | contig 11426 bp, 3 predicted proteins | sample RifCSP16_2_FD_184023 | JGI IMG/M metagenome (GOLD analysis project Ga0209342, IMG submission 184023) | Soil microbial communities from Rifle, Colorado - Rifle CSP2_sed 16_2 (SPAdes) (version 2) | ecosystem: Environmental > Terrestrial > Deep subsurface > Rock core/Sediment | place: Rifle... | reverse complement strand
GAAGCCTGCGGCGCGCTGGCGCTCACCTGCGCCATGGCCTGGATCACGCTCTCGAACTTCTTCTGCGGCTCATGCCGGTTGGTGATCAGCACATACGGCTTGGTGATGGTGCGGCCCCGGATCTTGAAATAGCCCTGGTAGGCCGATTGGGGCTCGGTGCGCAGGAGCTTGTTGGGCTGGGGATGGCACCCGGCGGCGCACAGGACCTGCTTGCGTCCGTAGATCTTCTCGATCACGCCGGCGATATAGCCCCCGTTGGCCAGCATGACCTCCGCCTCGGTGAACGAAACGCGGTCGGCCCAGGCGACAAAGCGCTTGATGCGCTGAATGAGAACGTCCAGCACGTGGTAGTCGGGTTTGGTGAGCCATCCGGTCTCCTGATCGACCCGGCGCGGATAGACCAGGCGATTGGGCTGGTTGAGGTAGACCACGTAGGGTTTGTCCAGCAGTTTGGCCATGCAGAAGGCGAACCACGCGCCTGGTTGGTTGGCCCCGACGAAGACATCGATTCCCAGGAAGCGTGGGGCGAACAGGGGCGCCAGCAGGCTGCTGACCGCCATGGCCAGGGCGTCGCGCCAGGGGAACCAGCGCGGCAGCTGAGGCAGGAAGGTCTTCACCCCCACCGAGTTGATGAAATCGGGATAGCAGGCCTGGCGGTCCACCACCGGCGCGTAGCACACCACCTGATGCCCCAGCCGGCGCAGCCCTAGCACCTCTTCCAGCACGATGCGCTCACCTCCCCCGCTGTAGGAGAAACCACAATGGAAAACGGCGATCTTCAATTGTCTCTTCACCGGACGATCTCCTTGAGCGCGGACGGGGTGTTTTGCGACTCGGGCATGGCCAGCCGCGGTGCGTCGAACAACTTCACGTTCTGCTCTACCCAACGGCGCAGATCCACTAGGCCCTGCTCGATCGATATTTGCGGCACCCATCCCAGGTCTCGCTCGGCCTTGCGGGTGTCCGAGATGTAGACCCGCTGGTCTCCCGCCCGCCATTCGTCGAACCAGAGCGGGATGGGGTGATCTAGGTCGGCCTCCAGCCGATAGATGAGCTCGAGCAGGGAAAGGGCGCTGCGCGGCCCTCCACCCAGGTTGTAGGCCTGGCCGCGGCTGACGTCGATCCGCTCGACGGCCAGATCGAAGGCGCCGATCAGATCCCGAACGTGCAGGATGTCGCGCACTTGCCGGCCGTCCCCATAGATGGTGATGGGCCTGCCCAGCACGGCCGAAATCATGAAGTGGGCCACCCACCCCTGATCTTCCACACCGAACTGGCGCGGGCCGTAGATGCAGGACTGACGAAAAACCACGGTACGCAGCCCATAGATGCGGGCATAGTCCAGCATGTAGAGATCGGCCGACCCCTTGGAACACCCGTAGGGTGAGTGCAGATCCACCGGGTGGCCTTCCGGAATGCCGTGGGCGAAGTCCCGAAGGGCATAGCGCAGGGCAGCTTCCTTCAAGCGCAAGCCGTCCAGGGCGCCGTACACCTTGTTGGTGGAGGCGTAAAGCACGATCGGGTCGTCCCCAGTCCGGCGGGCGGCGTCCAGGACATTGAACCCGCCCAGCGCGTTGACCATGAAATCGTGGCGCGGGTCGACCACCGAGGTGGTCACCGCCACCTGGGCGGCCAGGTGCACGACCAACTCGACGTCCTCCCAATCCTCCCGCACGTCTCCCAACAGGATGCGCAGGCGTCCCCCGCCCTGCTCCTGCAGCCAGGCGGCGTTGCTGACCGCGCCGGCGCGGGAGAAGTTGTCGAAGACGGTTACCCAGTGCCCCTGGGCCAGGTAGTGCGCGGCCAGGTTGCTGCCGATGAACCCGCAGCCCCCGGTGATCAGGATACGCCGCAGTTTCCCGGCGGATGCGGACGACAGAGCAGTCATCATGAACTCCTGTCCGGCAGGGCCGGAATGAGCCAGAGGTTGGGATGGGTGGAACCGTGGGCTGGCTCTGGTGAAGCCAGATGAGGCGCCCGTGCCATACGACCCCCGAAAAACACGGTGGAGCGGATCTCCGACCTAGCCGTTTGGAAAGCCTGTGGCTTCCAGCTTCTAGGATAGGACCGGACGCTCGCGGCGGCGTTTACAGACACCTTACAGTCGCCTATCGCAGGTGCGCCCGGAGGCCTACGACTTTCGGTCACTTCTTCCACCAGGCCAGCCGGGCCATCAGAGACTTCTTCTCAGGCTGCCTTCCATAGATGTCCCGCAGGTAGGGCTCCTGGATGCCCGTATCCGGCAGCTGCTGCAGCGGCTCCAGCAGCCAGCCGTGGCTGAACCACCAGTAAATGAACAGCCAGATCAGGATGATCAGCGTCCCGCCGTAGTCGTGGTAGATCACCGCCGGAAGCTGCCCCCACCAATACGCCACGACTGCCACCGAGGCGATGCGCAGCAGGTTGACCAGGAAGGTGCCCAGAAACCCCACCACCATGGCCTCGACCTTGGAACCCCGGGTAAAGGGGCCCTGGATGCCGGTAATCAGGGTGATGGCATACAGGATGAACGACTGCCAGCCCACACAGTTCCAGTTGATGTAGATGGGCAGGTAGAACCCGCCCTTATCCAGGTAGACCGAGGTTGTAGAGACCATGGAGGGGATCCCCACCAACTTGAGGATCACCGCCAGCATGCGGGCCTCCATGGGCACGACCCAGTCGGTCAGATAGCGATCCAGCCCGGTGGTTTCCACGACGCGGGTGAGGAATTCGTTGAAGGTCGTGACGAAGGGCAAGATCATGACCAGGATGGCGGCCATCATCAGCACCAGGCGGATGATCGGGCGGCGGGTGTCGTCGACCGCCGCAGCCTCTACCAAGGTCAGGTTTTCGGGTTGTACGCTACCGTCCACAGCTAGGCTCCTTTGCTCAGGTTGGAATTGCAGGATGAGTGCCGGGATGAACGCAGAACATGTCTCACGGGGTTGGCTTTCCCTTTGGCTATGCGCAGTGGGTTGGAATCGGGCGAGGGTCGCCGCTTGGCCGAACCGGCGCCGCAGCCGGAAGGGATTACTGCCAAGGCCAGACGGCGCCGGCGGGCCACTCGCTCCATCAACAGCGGCACCAGGAGCGCTACCGGCACAAAGACCAGGGCCAGGTCGGGGACCACGATCACCGGCGTGTCCAGGTTGCTGCACAGGCTGGAGGCGCAGCTGCCGTCGTAATCCAGGGTGAAGTCCCCGCCGCTGGTCACCGACACCACGTTAACCAGCACCCGCAGCCGGCGAGGGCTGGCCGCGGTGAAGGTCTGGGCCGACCCCGAGCCAATGCTCAGAGCGTAGGGGTCGGGGGTGGTGGAGTCGATCGTCGTCGTTGAGGAGGAGACAATGGTGGTTGCCCCGCTCCCGTCCGGCGCGGTGTGCGACACCGTGACCTGGATGTCCACCGCCGCGGCCGGGTGTACGGCGATGGTCACGCCAATTCGCCGCTCCGGGGTGGTGGCGCTCAAGGTGAACGCGGCGGGGTCCTCGGAGGCGGCATTGAGCTGCCGGCGGAGCGAGCGCAGGCGTGTTCCACTCGCGAATCCCCCCGAATCGCCCTGGATGGCACTGGTGTAGTTGGCGGGGTCTCCGGTCGCGCTCACGCCGGTTCGCCGCCAGGCGCCCACCGCCAGCCACAGGTAGTCCTTGGCCCCACCGGTGGGGCTGAGCGAGGGCGGATCGATGCTGCTGCCGGTGGTGGTGTACGAGACGCCGGCGGCCTCCGGGGGCCGTACGGTCGGGTCGGCGGCGCCGGTGATGCGGTAGGAGTTGTGGGCCGCCAGCACCGAGAGGTTGGTGGTAACCGTGATGCTGGATCCCTCGGTCCCGTCGGCCTTGCGCCAGGCACCGGCGGCGGCCAGGTGCAGCGTGCTGGTGGATGCGTCCTGTTCGAAGAACTCGGTCCAGCCGGAGGGCCAGCTGATGTCCACGGCCGTGCTGCCGCTGCCGTAGAAGCCCGAGAGCATGGCGATGAGCGTATCGCCGGAGGAGATGCCGCTGGGCAGGCTGAGTGTGTGGCTGGTGCTGGCGGTGGTCGTGGCGGACGTATTGGTCGTGGCGACCGAGGGGTAGTCCCCCGAGCCCGCTCCGGGTCGGTTGGCGAAGTACATGTTGAGCGTGTAATTGCCGGCGGCGATGCTGGCGTCGCCGTTCCCGGTTGGCCAGGTGGCATCCACATACCAGTAGGCGTTCTGGCTGGCCGTGTTGAAGGCCTTGGTCGAGCCGCCGCTGCCGGCGGTGATGTTCATGTATTCACCGGCCGGGGCAATGCCAGATGTGGCGGTGGGGTGCAGGTAGTGCGTGTCCGGGGCGGCGGTGGCCTCCTGCACCGTGCCGGCCAATGTCCCGAGGGCCATGATCGCCGCCAGCAGCACGCTGGCCAGTTGAGCGGCCCGGCGGCGGCGCTTCCAGATGTAGGACGTCAGGTAGGGCACCAGCGGCCCGAGCAGCGCGAACGCGGCGGCCCAGTCTGGAACCGTGACCACCGGCGTATCCAGGCTGGAGGGGTCAGACGAGGAGTCATAGGCCAGGGTGAAGCTGCCGCCCCCGCTGACGCCGGTCACTTCGATCCACAGGCGCAGCAGCCGCGGGTTGCCGGAGGTGAAGGTCTGGGCCGATCCACTGCCCAGGTCCAGCGCCAATGGGTTGGAGGTGCTGCTGGTGATCGTAGTGGAAGCGCTGGTGATCGTGGTGGCGCCGGAACCGTCGGTGGCGGTGTGTTGGGCGTAAACCGTGATGTCGACGTTGCCGGATCCGGCCGGTTTGACCGACACGCCTCCCATCGCCCAGTGATCCGAGCTGCCCATCGTGGTGCTGATGGTCACGTTCGGGCTGGCCCCAGCGTCCGTCGCCCCCGCGCCGAAGGTATTCGAGCTCGCATTGAGATTCCAGCGCTCGGTTGCCGGTGAGTCGACCGAAACCGACGTGCAGGTCTCACAGACGAAGACCGCCAGGGGCAGTTCGTTGGCCGCCGACGGGATGGTCACGCTGGCTGCGGTCCCATCGTTCTCATTGCTGGCAAAGGTCCCCAGCGGCGTGGACTGATCAACGTTGGTAAGGGTGATCACACCAGCGACGGCGTAGCGGGTCAGATCGGCGCTCAGCGTGATCACCACGTCGTGCGTGCCGGTGTCGGGGGCGACCAACTGCCAGATCTCCACCCGGCCGTCGTCCCCGCCGGATTGGCTGTTGTTGATGGCGCCCACGAAGGAGAGCGAGTCGCTGTTGTAGGTAATGGAGCTTACCGTCTCCAGGCCATCATTGTTGATCGAGACCCCCACCAGCATCAGCCGGTTGTTTCCGGAGGTGGTGTGCGAGATGGTGATGGTGTCGGTGTTGGTTGACCCGGTCGAGACCGCGTCGACCTGCGGGGTCGCAGCGCTCGGCAGCGAGTCGAAGTACAGGTTGGCCGTGTAGCTGCCGGCGGCCAATCCGCCGTCCTCGCTGCCGGTCGGGTAGCTCAGCTCGCTGTACCAGTAGGCGTCCTGGCTGACCGTGTCGAAGGTCAAGGTCGAGGCGCCGGTGCCCTGGGTGATGTTCATCTGCTTCCCGGACGGAGTGACCCCGGATTTGGCGCTGTCGTGCAGGTAGAAGACATCCGGCGCAGCGGTGGCGGGCGTCACGTTCTGCGAGAGTATCCCCAGCGCCAGCAAGACGGAGATGCCGACGCTGATGAGCCGAACGGCCAGCCGGCGGCGCTTGATGATCAGCGAGGTCAGGGGCGGGATGAAGATCGCCGCCGCCAGCAGGATCAGGGTCGGGTCGGGGACGGTGAGGGACGGCGTGGACAGGTTGCTGGGGTCGGAAGTGGAGTCGTAGTCCAGCGTGAAGCTGCCGCTGCCGCTCACCGCAGTGACGTTGACCTGCACCCGCAGCCGGCGCGGGTCGGCCGAACTGAAGTTCTGCTGGGCGCCGCTGCCGATGCTCAGGGCATAGAGATTGGCGGTGTTGGCGTCGATGGTGACCGTGGAGGACGAGACGATCGTGCTGGCCCCAGAACCATCCGGCCCGGTGTGGGAGACGGTGACGACGATATCGACCTTGGGCACGGCCTGCTCGGATCCGCTGCTGGTGGTCGGTTCGGGGCTGACATAGGGCCGGACTCGCACCCAGTCCACCACCTCATTGGCGGAGCTGTAGTCGTTCCAGATGAAGGCCCGGAAGTTCCCGGTGGGGATGTTGCTGGTCAGGTTGGCCAGCTGGGTGGAGTCTTGGTAGAAGCGGACTCCGGAACTGCCCTCGCGATTGAAGGCGTAGACGTGATAGGAGGTGGGAGAGCTCACCGAGACGGTGGTGTTGGTGGTGCTGCCGGCGTTGACCTCGGCCCAATGATTGGCGGCGTCCGTCCACTGGACGATCCAGTCCCCGCTGAAGTCGTCGGTGTCGGCTGCGCCCCAGTAATTGAAATAGGCCTCCGAGCCGTCGCCCCCGAGCTGCAGGCGGGCCTCCCAGCGAGTGTCCGTTCCGAGCGAATAGCTGGAGGTCCCGAACAACGTGCTGTCGCCACTCAGCGTCAGGCTGCCGCCGGATTCGGTACAGGTGCCCAAGGTGCAGCTCCAGCGGCCGGAGTCCAGGTTGCCGTCGTTGAAGTCGTCGTAGAACGAGTAGACGTTGGCCCAGTTGGAGGGCGGCGCGCCGGCACTGCTGTTGCCGTAGTACAGGTAGTAGTTGTTGTCGCTGGAGTTGGCGCCGATGGCCGCCTGGGCCTGGAACCAGATCTGGGTGGTGCTGGAATTCCAGGCGGACTGGTCGTCCAACAACCGATCCAGCTGGGTCCAGCCGCTGCCGTTCCAGTAGACCACCCGAAGATCATCCCCACTCACCAGGGACTTGCTGGCACTGACCAGGGTCTGATGGTTGAACTGCACGCTGACCGCATAGCCGGAGGAAATGGCTGCCGATCCGGTGCTGACGGTGACTTGCTGGCGATACTGGTAGGCCGAGTTCCACCAGGCGGCCGGCAGCTGGTTGAAGTACATGTTCAGGGTGTAGTTGCCGGACTCGATCACACTGGACTCGCCGGTCTCGGGGTAGACCAGCTCGCTGTACCAGTAGGCGTTCTGGCTGGCGGTGTCGAAGGTCAGGGTCGAGGCGCCGGAGCCCACGCTGGTGTCCATAGTCTTGCCGGAGGGCGAGAAGCTGCCGCGCTTGATCTCGACCGCCACCACCGCCCAGTCGACTGTGCCGTCCAGGGTTCCGTCCACGGCGACCGTGCTGGCGGAGGCCACGGTCTTGTCTTCGATGGCCACGCCGGCGTCGGAACCGCCGCCGATCGCCGTGTGAATCTCGGCCTGCTCGGTGTACCCGGAGCCGGCGGTGTGGGCCCGCTGCCGCAAGGAGACCGCGCCGAAAGCCACCGAATTGGAGGCGGTGGTCGTCAGGTCCACGGTGTAGCCGGCGGTGTCCGTTCCGCCGGTGCAGGCGCCGTCAACGCCCAGGGTGTTAGCCGAGACGGAGTTGCCAATGGGGGAGGAGACATCCACGCCCGAGTAGCGCGACACCGCGATGACCGCCCCGGAGGGCGCGCTGCCGAAGCTGGCAGTGACTGTCTCGTTCCCGGAGGGCGTGCCCAGTGCCCGCCAGACCTCGGTGCGGGTTTGGGCCCGGGCGGCGCATTGGGCGTCCACCAGGGTCCAGGTCAGCCCCAGTCCGCTCACCGAGGTGACTGCCTCGTCCGGCTTGGTGGAGACTGCCGCCAGGTAGAGCTCGTTCTTCACGCCGGTCAGGTTGGCGGAGGTGGTCACGCTGGTCGAGCTGGCCGAAGTTCCGGTCTGGACTTCTTTGAGGGTCACGCTCAAGCTGGAGGCGGCGTCATGCAAATAGAACACGTCCGGCGCGGCTGTGGCGACTTCCACGCTGCGGGAGAAGATCCCCAGCAGCAGGATGCCGGCCAACAGTGCGGAGGCCAGCTGGACGCCGCGGCGACCGTAGAGCGGGGCCTTGAGCAGCGGCCGGGGCAGCCAACGGCTCAACGCCGCAGCGGGCTTGGCGGCAGGCCGGGAGGGCTTCTTCTTGGGCGCCAGCCGGCGCATGCGCTTCTTGAGGCTCAGGCGGTCAATGGCCTCGGTGATGACGCCGGTCTTCTGGGTGCGGTGCCAGCCGCCCTCGCGAGGCTCAAGCAGACCCTTGATGGCGGCGTAGGCCTGGTAGGGGACCAGCAGATAGGTCAGCAGGACGAAGGAGAAGATGCCGGTCCAGTTGCGACGAATGCCGCGTTCCAGGAAGAGCCCGGTGAGGTTCATGAGCACCAGGGAGAGCGAGTTGGCAAAAACCAGCGCCCATCCCATGGTTTCGGTCCAGAAGCCCAGCTCGAACTTGAAGAGCAATTCTGAGGCCAGCCAGGCCCCGGTACCGAGGATGAAGAGCGCCGACTGCAGGTAGTACGGAGCGTAGTACAGGAACTCCAGTTTCTCCCGGATGGTGAGCTTGGAGGACCGGAACACCTGCCGGAAGTACTTCTTGACGTTGAAGGTGTGGCCCTCGGCCCAGCGCATGCGCTGGCGGGCCAGCTGCTTGAAGGCCGCCACGCATTCGGAGGGGGCCTGGATGAAGGGCGTATAGAGCACCTTGTAGCCATCCAGGTAGAGACGCAGGGTGAGCTCCCAGTCCTCGGTGATGGAGGTGCCCCACCCGTGCTGGCGCAGCACCTCGGCCCGGATCATGAAGACCGAGCCGGAGATCATCTTCATCGCCCCCAGCAGCTCCTGCCCGGAGCGCTCGACTACGTAAGACCCGGAGAACTCGGTCCGAATGCCCTTGGTGATCCAGTTCTCCGAGGCGTTGAGCACGTGCCACTGGTAGCCCTGCACCGCGGCCACCCGGTCGTCGACCAGCCGCAGTTCGCCATTGCCGTTCCCGTTCCCGTTGCCGTTCCCGTTGCCGCTGCCATTCCCATTGCCATTCCCATGGCCGTTGCCGTTGCCATTGCCATTCCCGTTCCCGTTGACGCCGTAGAAGTAGGCCAGGAACTGATGGATGATGTCGGGCGGAGGCAAGAAATCGGCGTCGAAGACCACGATGAACTGGGCGGCCGGATCGGTCACCTGCAGCGCCTGCTGGAGCGCGGCACCCTTGAACCCACTGCGGTCCTTCCGATGGGAGATCTTGATCCGAGGGTGGTTGCCCCAGCGCTGGCGCAGGATGGCGGTGGTGTCGTCGGTTGAATCGTCGGCGACCACCACTTCGTAGTTGTCGTAGTCCAGGTTGGTGCAGGCGGTCAGCAGACGATCGACCACCTCCCGCTCGTTGTACATGGGCAGGTGGATGGAGATGAATGGCTGCACCTTGAGGCGGCCGTTGCCGTTGCCGTTCCCGTTCCCATTGCCATTGGACAATCCCAAGCCGTGCAGGGGGCTCTTCTTGCCGTTGCCATTGCCGTGACCGTTCTGGAGTCCATTGCGCAGACCGTTGAGCTTGGCCTGGCCGTTGCCGTTCCCGTTGTGACCGTTGCCGTGGCCATTGCCATTGCCGTTTCCAGGGACACTCCCGGTGGCGAGCAGGATCAGGGCGTTGGTGGCGTAATACTTCAGGCCATAGACAAAGAAAGCCATGCCGAGCAGCAGCGCCAGCCCGGGGACGGCCACGGCGGGCCATAGGAGCAGGGCCTCCAGCGCAGCCAGCCCAAGGGTCACGACTCCGGCCAGGGCGAGTTTTCGGTTGAAACTGGGCTTGGGTTTGGCGGCTGCCGGGAGAGCGCGCAGCCGGGCCAGCGGGTCTTGAATGGCCTCGATCAAGGCTCCGAGGTCGCTGTCCTTGACAAAGTAGGCTTCCGCGCCCGCCTTGAGGGCCTCGTCTTCCCAGACCTCTTCCGCGGCGACGAAGATCACCCGGCGGCCGGGTTGGCTGCGCTTGATCTGGCGGGTGGCGTCCACGCCAGAGAGGGCCGGCATGTTCTGGTCCATCAGGATGACGTCCGGCTCGAGGGCTTCGGACATCTGGACGGCTTCCCAGCCGTTGGCGGCCTCGCCGACCACCGTCACCTCTTCGAGCTCGAGCAGAACGCGCAGCTCCCGGCGAAAGCCGGGGCTGTCGTCCACGATCAGGGCCCGCATGCGACCCGATCGGAGGCTCACTGGATCCCTCTGGTACCAGACATAAAAAGAAGCCTGCGGCCACCCTTGCGGGCCTCCGACAGGCTTTGTTTCCACTTCTCTCGCCTTCCATTATGGCACCGCAGGGCCGTGGCGTCATGGAGCGGGAGGACGGTATCGGGCGCCCTGAAAGGCTGATCCTGGGCTCCGCCTTTCGGCCCTTCGGATGATGGCCAGTGCGAAGCAGGTCCTAGGTCTTTGGTCTGATGTCGATGGGGAGTTCGGGTGAGGCGAGCGACCGGCGGTCCCGAAAAGGAGCTGAAAGGCTTAAGCCACCGGTTGGCTATGCGCATCATCCTCGAGAACGGCGGCGTCGCGGGCAGCGGACCGGCGGGAGGGCTTGGCCGACCCCCGCCGCGGCGCGGTGAACGGCGAGTTGGCCTGGCGGGCGCGGTGGGCCAGCCGCCTTCTGCGCCAGGCGCCGGCGGTTACCAGCGGGATCAGGAGCCCAACCGCCGCCAGTGCCACCGCCCCTTCCGGAACCACCACCACCGGCGTGTTCAGGTTGCTGCAGCGGCTGGTGGCGCAGGTGCCGTCGTAGTCCAGCCTGAAGGTCCCGGCGCCGCTCACGGCCGTGACCTCGATCTGCACCCGCAGCAGCCGTGGATCGGCGGCGGTGAAGGTCTGCAGAGCGCCTGAGCCAAGCGCCAGGGCCAGAGGATCGCTGGTCGCGGCGGTGATCGTGGTCGAGGCGCTGGTGATCAGCTGGGGGTCGCCGCCGCTGGTGTTGGTGTGATGAACCCGGACCGTGATCGAGACGCTGTTGGTCTGCTCGGAGCCGAGACTCATCGACGGATTCTTGTAACGCAGGGACACGATATGTCCGTACATCGCGTGCGCCGTTTGCCCAGTGCTGGCCTTGTAGCGGGCATTCAGCGTGCGGCTCCCGGTCGAGGTCTCGGCATACGCCCAGGTGACCTGCCGGTCGTAGTTCAGGCGATCGATCATGCTGAGGTCTTCGGTTTGCTGGACGCTGTCCAGGCGAACTTCGCCTCCCGTGGAGAGTGCGATGTTCTGGACCGTTTCGTACATGCCCATGACGACCAGATAGATGAAGTCTCGATTGGATCCAGCACTGGCCGTTGTCAGCGTCAAGGCCGGCGACTTGTCCACATAGCTGGTGCTGGTGGTGGAGTTGTCGGCCGTCGAATTGGCGGTCTCGACGAGGTCAAACACATCCGAGCGGAAGAGCAGTTGAGTTAACCCCTGGCGCTCTGAGCCGGTGGTCGGGGTCGGCTCGTGGCGCAGAATGAAGGACTTGCTGCCGGTCGTCAGGTTGCGCTGTTCCAAGTGTGCAAAGGGGACGAAGCTGTTGGCTTGTGGGACGTAGCTCTCGTCGCTGTGCTGCTGGATG
>Ga0209342_10006931_pt1 | contig 11428 bp, 12 predicted proteins | sample RifCSP16_2_FD_184023 | JGI IMG/M metagenome (GOLD analysis project Ga0209342, IMG submission 184023) | Soil microbial communities from Rifle, Colorado - Rifle CSP2_sed 16_2 (SPAdes) (version 2) | ecosystem: Environmental > Terrestrial > Deep subsurface > Rock core/Sediment | place: Rifle... | reverse complement strand
CCCATGCCCGGGGTCACAACCCCCGCCCCCTGCCGCCTCCCCCCGAGAGTTCCTCCCCCTCTCCGCCCTATCGCATTCGGGTGACCGACCAGACCCTAGACGGCGTTCTCGTCCATGAAGATCTTGTCCGGTGCCAAGGCGATCAGAGTTCCGCCCGACATGCGAAGTGAGGGATGAACACGGTCCCTGCCCTGGATGCCGACACAGGGCGAATCCCACCTGCTCGGCGGCGCGCCGACTCCAATAGACGCTGCCTGATCACGGATGCAGGGAAGAGAGGATAGGGAAGATCCAGATCAGGCTGAAGAATTCCATCGACTCACCTTTCCGTTCTCCAGGGCCAGTGCTCCCCGGTGTCCCAGACCGCATGGCGGCGTCCCACGGTAAAGAGACGCACGGCCAGCAGGCCAAAAACAAAACCCCCGATGTGCGCCCACCAGGCAATGCCTCCGAGTTCCACTCCTGCACCTAATCGACCCAGATTCACCAGCCCGGAGAAGAGTTGCGTCAGGAACCAGATCCCCAGATAGATCAAGGCGGGGATCTCGATGAGCCAGGGGAGGATGAACAGCGGGATGAAAGTGATCACCCGGGCCCGCGGGTAGAGGACGATGTATGCGCCCAGCACGCCGGCGATGGCGCCGCTCGCACCGACCGTCGGTATCCTGGAACCAGGAGAGAGGCCGAACTGGGAAAGACCCGCGATCACCCCGGCCGCGATGTAGAAGACCAGGTAGCGCCCCGGGCCCATCCGATCCTCGACATTGTCGCCGAAGATGAACAGGAACCATACGTTGCTGATAACGTGAAACCAGCTTCCATGCAGGAATATGGATGTGATCAGCGTGAGCCACGGAAACAGCTGCAGGGTTGAGATGGACAGGCGGGCCGGGACGAGGCCGAAGACATTGACAAACTGATTGAACTGGTTTTCCGTCAGAGCAGATTCATAGAAGAAAACCAGGATATTGAGCGCGATCAGGCCCCATGTCACCAATGGCAACGTGCGGGACCGAACCGTGTCACGCAACGGAAACATTCAGTTCTCCGGATGATACGCCTGGGTGATGATCCTATGCGATTGCAGACGGTTCCATTCTACCGCATACAAGGCAGACGCAAGGCCTCAAGGATCCTTTGCCAGCCATCGGTGGAGCCGTCCCGGCGACTCCCTGCGCCGCATCCCCGGCTCGGTTACCATCGACGCGGCAGCCTCCAGGATGGCGGCTCGTTAAAGAAAAGAGGCTCCGTCACACGGAGCCTCTTCATCCAGACTTATTTAGAGGCTCTTGACCTCGATAGTCTTCGGACGGCGCTCTTCCGCCTTGGGAACACGGACCGTCAGCAAGCCGTCCTTCAGGCTCGCTTCGGCTTTGGAGGCGTCGACCTGATCCGGCAGCTCGAGGCTACGTTCGAAGCGTGAGTCGCCCATCTCTCGCAGGAGATACCGGCCATCTTCGGCCGTATGCTCTTGCGCGCCGCCGATGAGAGTCACCACGTTATCCAGAATCTTTATCTCGACCTCGTCTAGCTTAAGCCCGGGAACAGCCGCAGTGATGACGTAGCTGTCCTCGTCGGCCTGGATATCCACCGGGAGGCGGCTCCCCCCATTGAATCCCACCGACTGGGGCATGTGACGCCAAACAGGACGATTCGGACGTGTGATCATGTAAAAAGGCATTTTGTGTTCCTCCACAGAAACATTACGGACACCGATCTTGTGTGATTTCATCCTAAGTCAGCAGCATCAGAACAACGTCGATGAAGCATTGGAGCTACGTTAACACGCTCCGGACCTCGCCGACATTCCTCATATGTCAGAGCGCGAGACTTAGGTGACTGGCCTGGCTGCCCCCGCCCGCGGGTGCCGGGAAAGTCGTTGAGGGATATTCCCCAGCCCGTTCTCGCCTTTGAATGCTGCGTCATCCCGGGCCGGTCCGAGATTATCCGTGTGGAGTCACACATGAACCTTGAACGATACACTCAGAAGGCCCAACAGGCCATTATCGACACCCAGCAGCTGGCGGGGTCGTACAGCCACGCCTCGATCGAGCCGGGGCATTTGCTTTTATCCCTGGTCCGCCAGCCTGAAGGCGTGGTAGCAGCCATCGTCACGCGCATCGCCGGCAACCCGAGGATGCTGGCCGAAGCGCTGGAGAGGGAGCTCGCCAGTCGGCCGAAGATCCACGCAGGCGATGGCCAGCCCAGCTTGGCCAAGGCAACCGCAGAGGTATTGACCGCCGCCGAACGCCAGGCGTCGAACATGAAAGACGAGTACGTTTCAACCGAGCACATCCTGTTGACCCTAGCCGCCGGGCCGGAGGCCGATCGCCTCAAGAGCTTCGGATTGACACCGGAAGCCATCTTGCAGAGTCTGACGGCGATCCGAGGCTCACAGCGGGTCGTCTCTCCCAACCCGGAGGACACGTACCAGGCACTAGAGAAGTATGGTCGCGACCTTACCCAGCTGGCGCGTCGGGGAAAGCTCGACCCCGTGATCGGACGGGACGAGGAGATCCGGCGCGTCGTACAGGTCCTTTCGCGCCGGACCAAGAACAACCCGGCGTTGATCGGCGATCCCGGCGTCGGGAAGACGGCCATCGCCGAAGGGCTGGCCCAGCGCATCGTCAACGGTGATGTGCCGGAGGGGTTGAAGAACAAGCGCCTGGTCCAGCTCGACATGGGCGCGCTCGTCGCCGGCGCTAAATACCGTGGGGAGTTTGAAGAGCGCCTCAAGGCGGTCCTCAAAGAGGTCACGGACGCTGCCGGGGAGGTGGTGCTGTTTGTCGACGAGATGCACACCGTCGTCGGCGCCGGCGCGGCCGAGGGTGCCATGGACGCCGGAAACATGCTCAAACCAATGCTCGCCCGGGGTGAGCTGCACATGATCGGCGCAACAACCGTCGACGAGTATCGCAAATACGTCGAGAAGGACCCGGCTCTCGAACGCAGATTCCAGCCTATTCTCGTGGAGGAACCGAGTGTCGAAGACACGATCAGCATCCTACGCGGATTGAAGGAGCGTTATGAGGTCCATCACGGCGTTCGCATCCAGGATAGCGCGGTTATCGCCGCAGCCGGTCTCTCGAATCGCTACATCGCCGACCGCAAGCTACCCGACAAGGCCATCGACTTGATCGATGAAGCGGCCGCCCGCCTACGGACGGAGATCGATTCCAAACCTCAAGCCCTCGATGTGGTCGATCGGCATATCATGCAGCTTGAAATCGAGCGCGAAGCGCTGAAGCGGGAGAAGGACCAGGCCTCGCGGCAAAGGCTGGAAGGGATCGAAAAGGAGCTGGCCGATTTGCATGAACAGTCCGGCCATCTTCGCACCCGCTGGCAGACGGAGAAGGAAGCGATCGCCGAACTGCGCGCAGTGAAGGAACAGATCGAGCATACCCGTCTGCAGATCGAACAGGCCGAGAGGCGCGCCGACCTGGAAGCGGCAGCCCGCTTGCGTTATGGGACGCTGCGCGAGTTGGAAGCCAAGCTGAGTGGGCTTGAGACGCGGATCAAAGACGTTCAGTCCAGCGGAGCATTGCTCAAAGAGGAGGTCGATGCAGAAGATGTCGCCTCGGTCGTCTCGCGCTGGACGCGAATCCCGGTCTCACGTCTTCTTGAGGGCGAGACTCAGAAGCTCTTGCACATGGAGAAACGTCTGCACCAACGAGTCATCGGTCAGGATCAAGCAGTGCGGGCAGTGTCGAACGCTGTTCGCCGCTCGCGTTCGGGTCTGCAAGATCCCGATCGGCCGATCGGATCGTTCATCTTCCTCGGCCCGACCGGTGTGGGGAAGACTGAGCTGGCGCGTGCGCTGGCAGAATTCTTGTTCGATGACGATCGGGCAATGGTGCGCATCGATATGGGAGAGTACCAGGAGAAGCACACCATCTCGCGCCTCGTCGGCGCGCCACCCGGATACGTCGGCTACGAAGAGGGCGGCCAACTCACCGAAGCCGTCCGCCGGCGGCCGTACAGCGTGGTTCTGTTCGACGAGATAGAGAAGGCCCATCCAGAAGTGTTCAATGCTCTCCTGCAACTGCTCGACGACGGGAGGCTGACCGACGGCCAGGGTCGGACGGTCGACTTCCGAAACGCCGTCGTCATCATGACCAGCAACCTGGGGACAGAATTGTGGAGCGAGCCAGGCCAGGCGGAAGGTGTGGCGCAGGAGCAGGTGCGTCAGATGCTGGCCGGGCATTTTCGGCCGGAGTTTCTCAACCGGATCGACGAGGTCGTTATCTTCCATCGACTGGCCCGCGAGGATCTGGCGAAGATCATCGGCATCCAGTTGGGCAGGGTTGAGGCTCGTCTGGCCGAGGCCGGCTACCGGCTGGAGGTGACGGAGCCCGCTCGCCATGCACTGACCGAGATCGGCTACGACCCGGTCTACGGTGCCCGGCCTTTGAAGCGAGCCATCCAGCGCGAAGTGCAAGATCCCCTGGCGCTCAAGATTCTGGCCGGGGAATTCCAACCGGGCGTTACGATCCGCGTCGACGGCGGGCGAGAGGGTCTGACCTTCTCCACCGCCGCTCCCGGACGGCCAATCGGCGAGGCGGCTTAAGCGGGGCAGTCTCCAGGGGCGCAGCGAAGACAACCTCTCCCCTGGATTCTCGAGCCCGCCCACCTCTCGCGCTTATGGCTGGGGGAGGCAGGGAGATCACGGCTCACCCGGATCGGGGTTGCGCTCGATGTCTGGCGGTTCGACCTCAGGTCGGCTGGGCTTCGACGCTCACGGTTCCAACAACGAATTGCGCAGCATGGTCCAAGTGTTTCTTGACGGCGCACAGCTCTGCCGCCCTTAGCCTGGCCGGAAGATACTTCTCGGGAAACCCCCACGGGACCTCGATCTCCAAATCGATCCGGGCGACCATACCCGCCATCGGATCGGACTGGGTTCCCTGTCGCAGCCGGATAGCGTCAGTCGGGAGCTCCGCTGACGCGGGAAACCGAGGATGTAGATCCCGGCGCACGTTGCGATGCTTTCAGGAACACGGCGATCGGGGTCGGTGCGCCGCCTTTACCCCACCTTGAGGCGGCTGGTCCGTCCGGACCGAGCAGCCCGCAAGATTCGCATCGACTCGAAACCTCTCTGGGAAAACTGACTTCCAAGTCCACCGACATACTCCAACCTGAGATTTCAATACCTGCATTAGATGCAGGAAGTGCGGAAGGGGCTACGTCTGACCTAAGAGTCTCCCGCGTCAACCGTGACAACACACATCTCGCGTGGGGTGGCTGGGGTGGTAAACTGACATTCACATCAGGGATAATTCCATGGCACTCAACTTCTCCGAAGGGGACCTCCTCCGAGAGAGGCTCGCTTTCGCCAGCCGCAGAAATGGTTTGTGGATTGGATTAATTTCGGGTGTGGCGTTCGGGCTTACTTCGTGGGGCATCGACGCGCTCGCACTCAGAGACGCATCCGTCGACCTGCCTTGGGCGAAGCTGGCAATTGGGTTGACATTCGCCCTGGTGATCGGCGGCCTTGCCGGGTGGCTTACGGCCTTGATCGATCACGCCGCCGTAGGGACGCTTTTTTGGGGCCTAGCCGGGATTGCATACGCGTGGCTGGTGGGTCACCTGCCCTTCGAAGGGCTGTCTGCTTTGCTCCGATTCACAGAGCCTCATCTGGGGAACATCGCCGCGTATCCATTCGTGGAAAGCGCCAGAGTCCGCACGATCCTCTTGATGATCATCGTCGGCGGCCTGTGTGCCTTGGGCGGCTCCCTGGAACTGGTCTTGTTGGATCAGTCGAGCGATGCCAGTACCGGCCTGGCGCGCGCGTTTTCCATGGGCCTGACGATCCCGTTCTTCGCCCTGGCCGGCTTCGCCTCAGATGGAGTCATCAACCGTCCCTTGCGCGAACCTCTGGTGGCAGTCGACCGTCTGATCGGCTGGGCGATCGAAGACAGGAATAACCCGATCGATCCGGCGTTGGCGCAGCAGCGCCATCTGGGAGCCGTCGGTGGGATCGATGAGCTCATCGACCGACCGTATCGCATGTCACTCGGGAGCTACGATCCTGTGTCACTCATCAGCTTCACCGTTGAACTGGATTTCGACGGGACGTGGGCCCGCTGCTCGGTGCTGGCCTCGGCACCTGGTTATTGCGGTGAAACGGACCCGGTATACCAGGCAGCACTCGCCTGCCTAGGTGGCGGAGGCCAGGACTGCACAGTCGATTCCTCCGAGAGCGTCCGGCCGTGGATCGATCAATTGATTAGACGAAATGAACCTCCAACTTCGATCACCGTGCTGAATCACACCGCCGCGGTTGTGCTGGTCGACCTGGCATGGCCGGAGGGGGGCCACGATCTGTGCGTCTTCGAAGGCGCTCAGCCGATCACCCTGACACGCTGCACGCCGGCGGAAGGGCCCTGAGGCAGCGGCTCCGCCGGATTCGTCAGAGATAAGAACGGGGCGGCAATCATGCCGCCCCGTTGGATTTCCGCGGATCCCAAGAACGCGGTCCAGGAACTATCGTCTGTGTTCAGGGTGAATTGATACCTAGAAGCCGATCGCTTGAAGAAGTGGCCGGATTGGGCCGTAGAGGACGTTCGGGTAATTCGCGTCCAGGAAGAACACCAGTCCGACGCAAGCTACTAGAAGGATAAGGCATCCGCAGCCGGCGAAGATCCAGCGGCGCGTCCCGCCCGCAGGCGTTGATTGGGGTTCGATGATGTGAACCTGGGGTTGTTGTGGCGTGGGATGCGCCGGGACGGCTGGCCGGGCCGCCGGCCTTGGCGGTGGTGAAGGCGCACCCATGACCGTCGCTGCCCCCTCGGGCGAAGTGCCCTCGAATCCGAGCGTGACGTTCTCGCCCAGCCCGATCGTGTCGCCGGGCGTCAATACGCGCGGGGCGGCCAATCGCTCGCCGTTGACGAATGTCCCGTTGGTCGATCCCAGGTCCTCAAGCACAAAGCCGGCAGGGGTGCGCGTGAAACGCGCATGCTGACGCGAGACCTCCGGGTCCCCCATGACGACCTCATTGGTGACATCACGCCCGACCGTTGCCACATCGCGGGTAAGTTCGAAGAGCGTGCCGGGGTTTGGGCCCGTGTGCACGACCAGCCGGTAGGGTGCGGGTGACATGTAGCCCTCCTCAGAGAGGCTGTCGGACGACATTCACAGCAAAGACGCCTCTGCTCCCGGTGGACACCTTTCCCCAAGGAAGTGACTACCGGAACGAGGCGAACCCGAGATGCCCAGAACGATTGCTAATCATCAAGAGGCGGGCCGTGAAACACAACGAGCCAGCTCTGAGAAGCGCATGCTCGGGTTCGATAGAGCACAGTTTACAGTCCTGCCAAGTTCGAGTCAACCGGCCCCCGGGCCCCAGACCGCCCGCCGTTTGGTTCCGGTGACGGTCGGTTGAGGGGCCGTCATCGCCTCAGGCCCGAAATGCCCCTTGCTCCACACAACAACCAGGATGAACCTCAGGGCGCGCGGTTGGTGTGCAAGGATTGGGCCAGATCCCGGGGTCCGAGCTCATTCCCGCTTCGCGTCTTTCACCACCAACCGAATTCCGTCTACGGCCACAACCTCGACCCGTGTGCCGGAGGGGAGGCTGCCGGTCTCATCTTCGAGCCCGGCGGACCAGAGCTCACCGGCGACCTGCACCATCCCTTGGGGAGCCAGGTCCGTTCGAGCTTCTCCAACCCTGCCGATTAACGCCTCCCTACCGACACCGATCGGGCTTCGCTGCGCCCGAATTGCGAATGAAACCACAATACTGAAAAGCACTGCCGACATCAAGCCGACGGCGATGACTAGTGGCACGGACACTCGGTCAGAGGCGGGCGTACCCGGCGAGTTGAACAGCACCAACGCGCCGATGACGAAGGAGATCAAGCCTGCGGCTGTCAGGGCGCCATGGGTCGGCGCCTTCACGTCCAGGACGAAGAGGACGAATGCCGTCGCCAGGAAGATCAGGCCGAACCAATTCACCGGGAGGATCCCCAGGCCATAGGCTCCGAGCGCCAGGCTGACCACACCGATAAACCCGGCCGCCCAACCGCCGGGACTCGAGATCTCGATGAGCACCGCTTGAATGCCGAGGGCTAGGAGCAGAAAGACAATATTCGGGTTTGTCAGCGCCTGCAGGATCTGCTCGATGAGGCTCTGCGGAAGATCGATAACCAGTGCACCCGCGGTGTGAAGCGTGACCGGACCGGCCACGGTAGTGACGGTGTAGCCGTTTAATTGGGCCAGCAGACTATCGATGTCATCGGCGATGAAATCAACCAGACCCGCAGCACGCGCTTCTTCCGCCGAAGCCGCTTTGGCGTCTTCGATGGCGGCTTCCGCCATGGCGATCGCTTGCGGGCCGCGCTCCGCCGCCAGGCTGCGCACGGTAGCTTTGAGGATTTCCTTTTCCTTGGTGGCGATCGTCGTCTCGAGGTTCTCGCCTTGAGGCCCGACGGGACTGGCCGCGCCGATCGCAGTCTCGGGCGCCATGGCGGCGGCATGCCCGGCCAGCGTAAGGACAGTACCCGCGCTGCCGGCGATCGCCCCTCGCGGCGAGACGTACACTACGACCGGCACCGTGCTGGCGCGGATCGACTGGACCATGCGGTTCATGAGGTCGATCGCCCCGCCCGGCGTATCCAGCTTGAGGACGACGAGTTTGGCAGGCAAGCGCTCAGCCCGCGCCAGCCCTCGATCCAGATACTCCGCCATGGCTGGTGTGAGTGGGCCGCGCGCCTCGAGGACCAGGACCTCTGGCGTAGAAGTCTGGGCAGGCCGAAACGCCGAAATCAGAAATATCCCTACTGCAAGTGTGATCGGAAGAATCGTGGTCCTTCGCATCCGTCTGTCCTCTGCATCGATTATAGCCTTGCCCATGGCCGACGGCCTGTCGACTTGGGTCCCCGACTGCCTTATAATCCCCGTTAGCCGCTCGGAATGCCTGGGTCACGTGCGCCGTCTCATTCATAGCCACCGACCGGGCAGCCGTGCAAGTCTTGGGCGGGCGATGCACTGCAGATTTAGCTTCTGACCTAGAATCGAACCTGCTGCGAGGATAGAGGGCACAGATGCGCACCATCGAGCAGTCGGAATTCATCGACGATTCCGGCAACATAAGCCTCGAAAACCGGATCCGGGGGACCATCGCCCACGGCCTGGATTGGCACAGGCGCATGCAGGCGCAGAAGGCCATCACCCAGCGTCTATCCAAGATCCTGGAGAACGATTACGTCCTTATCCGAAACGCTCTGCTTCCGGGCACGCCATTGAGGATCCCCCTGATCCTGGTCGGCCCCACCGCCGTGAGGGTCATGCTGGCCTCGCCTGCCCGGGGTGTGTTCCGTGCACGTGGCGATCAGTGGCTCGAATTCAGCAGCAGTGCCCAGCGTTCAAAGCGCGCCCACCCCGACCTGCTGGCAAGGGCACAGACGAGGTCTGATGCCCTCCTGGCCTATCTCCGTTCTCAGGGGTTTGGATTGCCCCAGGTCGAACCGATTCTCATCTTCACCAACCCGCGCACCCACGTCGACTCCAACAAGCCGATCGTTCGGATCGTCCTGGCCGACGCCATCGAACACTTCGCCGGGAATCTCAAACAACTCACGCCGATTATGGACGAACAGGACATTGAGGAGATCATAACCTCGATTACGGAACCTTCAATCCCCGAGGGCGCGCGGAAACCTCAACCCGTCGGCGCCGTGCTCGGAAGCCTCGAGGCGGCTTTTTCTTCCGATGTATTGCAGCCAATCGGACAGCGGGCCAAGCCCTTGGCCAATTCGTCTGCGGCGCGCCGGCTGCGCATGACCTCTCGTGAATGGGCCTTGCTCGCAGTCCTCTTCTTCGCTGAACTGGTCATCTTGATCTTGTTCGCCATGGTGATCTTGTCCAACCCGTTAGGCTGACCAAGTCTGCGATCATAGGTCCGTCTTGTCGCTCCTGCTTTCAATCATCATTCCCGCCCACAATGAAGAAGACAGGCTCCCCGACAGTCTGGCCAGGATATTTGCCTTCCTCGAGCGTCAGACCTACCAATCCGAAGTTCTTGTCGTCGAAAACGGAAGCCGCGACCGCACAGCCCAGGTTGTGGAGGCGATGACGCCCACTTACTCCAACTTGCGGCTGGTGCGCGAGCCGTCGCGGGGCAAAGGTCTCGCGGTCCGGCGTGGCATGCTCGAAGCGAGCGGCGCATACCGGTTCATCTGTGATGCCGATCTTTCGATGCCCATCGAACAAGTCAACCGTTTTCTGCCGCCGATCCTGAGTGATGCCGACATCGCCATCGCTTCACGCGAGGCACCGGGCGCGATTCGATACGGCGAACCCTTCTATCGGCACTGGTTCGGCCGGGTGTTCAACCTGCTCGTCAGGCTGTTGGCGGTCCCCGGGTTCCACGACACCCAGTGCGGGTTCAAGTGCCTCAAAGCCGATGTGGCCGACGACCTCTTCCAAGTCCTACGCCTTGACGGATGGACGTTCGACGTCGAGCTCCTGTTCATCGCATTGAAGCGTGCCTACCACGTGGTCGAGGTCCCTATCCCGTGGCATTACAACCCCGGGAGCAGGGTGAGCCTATTACGAGACTCGCTGTCGATGTTGAATGACCTTTTTCTCATCCGTCGCAACTGGCGGGCGGGATTGTATGCTCCACGATCCTAGACCGGACCTCCGCTACGAAGAGCAGCTGAGGGGCGACGGCGCGCGGTACGTCGCCGGGCTGGACGAGGTGGGACGCGGCGCGTGGGCCGGACCCGTAATGGCAGCCGCCGTCATCCTCCCCCTGGACTGCCCGGACCTCTCGGATCGGTTGGAGGGAGTCCGCGACTCAAAGGCGATGACGGTGCAGCAGCGTGAACGCTGGGACGATCGAATCCGCCGTGTCTCATTGTCGATCGGTGTCGGGAGTGCTTCTTCTCAGGAGGTCGATGCAGCCGGGCTGATCGAAGCGACCCGACGGGCGATGCGGCGTGCGCTGGCGGACCTTTCACTCATACCCGATCACCTTCTCATCGACCACATCTCTCTTCCAACAACCATCCTGCCGCAAACCCCGCTGACCCACGGTGACTCGATCGCGCTATCGATCGCCGCCTCCTCAATCATCGCTAAGGTCGCCCGTGACGCCGTCATGCGTCACATGAGTTATGCGTACCCGGGTTACGGCTTTGAGTATCACGTGGGCTACGGGACACCGAGGCACCGGCAGGCGCTCCAGCGGCTTGGCGCCTGTCCGATTCACCGGCGCTCGTACACTCCTCTCAAAGCGCTGGTGACCCACAGTCTGTGATTTCCCTCCCGCCGCAAACACCAGGCCGGCATGTGGCTCGCCCGCATCTCCGCGTGCGTGCTCGCCACATGGGGATTTGGCGATAGGAGATTCGAGAGACCTCGGAAATTGGGGTCCAGGACCTCGTTTGATAGCTTGTGCTATCTATAGATAGCACAAGCTATCAAA
>Ga0209342_10006930_pt1 | contig 11428 bp, 9 predicted proteins | sample RifCSP16_2_FD_184023 | JGI IMG/M metagenome (GOLD analysis project Ga0209342, IMG submission 184023) | Soil microbial communities from Rifle, Colorado - Rifle CSP2_sed 16_2 (SPAdes) (version 2) | ecosystem: Environmental > Terrestrial > Deep subsurface > Rock core/Sediment | place: Rifle... | reverse complement strand
TGCAATCTGCTGGCAAAGAAATCAGGCCGTACTCAGCGCGCCTTCCTTGAGAATCGCGCGAACGGAGAGTATATCATCTTCTGCCTTTTTGAACCATTCTTCAGCATTGGCGCTCGCCTTACCGGGCTATAGAGCACCTTGCCTTTTCGCAAGATATCGTTGATAAAGAAATCTCCGGCTTTCTTTCTTCTTTCCACCTGCTGTGACGTATTCACGACCGGGTCGATAGGGAACGGACGCGGGAAAAGAAACCCATTGATTTCCATTGCCGTCTTTCGCGTGTTGTCCGTATCTTTGACGATGAGCAAGTCGACATCACTGTCCGGGCCGGGCTTTCCCCAGGCAGGGGAACCAAAAAGGACAATCATTCGCGGCTGAAATTTTCTGGCGATTTTATCAGCAATCTCTCTCGATTTTTTGTATCGCCTGTGCTGTCATAGTAAAGTTCCTTACCATCAAGCGGTTTTGTCTAATGGCCCTTATCATAGTCAATGCGCCGCGAAGTTTACAAAAGCCGAGCCCCTCCCCCGCAACGTTCACCGGAGAAACGGGAAACGGAGCGAGCCATAGCATTGCACCCCCACTTTTATGAATTTTGTGCTTTTTATGGCAATGAGGCAAAGCCTTTGGAGTGCCAGTGTAGCGTCGGGCCTTCCTCGCGACAACGGGGGTTTATCCCCGACGACACCGCCGCCGATAAACACGCTTCATGCTGCCCGCTTTACAGGGGACCCGGAGCACATGGATATGAACAGCGGCTTCTGCCCCTCCAGCAAAAAAAAGATTATGCTGTAACAAGTGAAAAATTACAACTAGATAAGGCTGATTCAAAATTCGATGAATACCTTAATTTCTTAAGCTGCCCCAGAGACATCCCTCTTTACTTCTTAATTTTTATAACAAGAATATATCGATGCGAAACCGTTCAAATATGTCGTAACCCTTGTGTAACCAGCCGGGCAGGCGCACCCTCCATAAGAGTCACGATACGCGGGGCTATATGTAACGGTAGAACCTAAAAATTGGCAAAGACCATATAACCCGCCGCTCACATGCAACGAACTCGTGCACTTGTCACCTACGCAAAGATTTCCATTCACCTTGAGATTACCGTTGACTTCAGCTTTTTCTGTCGGCGTTGCTGTGCCTACTCCGAGATTGCCATTCACAATCGTATTTCCATTGGTCGTAGCATTGCCCTTTGTTGTCGTATCGCCATCCACAATCATATTGCCATTGACCTCTGCTTTTCCTTGCGGAGTCGACGTGCCAACACCAAGATTGCCGTTTACAATGAGGTCACCGTCTGCGGCGAAGAGGGACCCCGTGATAGAAAATAACAATACCGCTGATACCACCACTGTCATCATCATTCTATGCTTCATTGTCTCCTCCTTAAATTTGGACACACTGTATATGACGGAGCCACACCGTCATCGCAGCCCAGAAGTCGCGGCGTGCTTTTTAACACGACATGCCGGCTAATATTTCTTTAATATCTAATGATAAAGTTGACGCCCAAGCTCTGTGGCTCTGATGTGTTCCCTGTTCTTGGAGTTCCGTGTGTACCGTCAGATATCGGTTCTGCAATGAACGATGCACTAAATGAATTACCATCGTTACGCAAAGGACCTGCACCTGAACTGCCGCCAATGGCATTAGGATAGAACCTGTAAGTGGCATGAAAGTGCCCTTGCATTTTATCTTGATTGTAAGCGCCTAATATCCCGGAATAATAAATTCCACCAGCATCCTTCCCCGCCGCCCTATTTGTTGTACCAGCGCCCTTTGGAAAAACACCGCGAAAGTCAGGCAGGTTAAAAGTTGTGGAGCCGTCCCCAACGCCATAGGTTGTGCCTATAGCGGCAAACAAAGCGGCATACGTTGTTCTTGACACTGCCGATCCGTCGGCAAGCAACCACCCTGAGGGAGCCGTTGAACCGCCATACATGACCATGGTTCCTGCTGGCAAGAGATTGAAATTGCCGTTTACAATCAGATCACCGTCTGCCGCATAGAGCGCTCCCGTGACAAAGAATATACCTGCCAATGCCACCATAATCATCGATGCTCTCATTTTCATCAATATCCGCTTCATTTTTTCTCCTCCATTTAATATATTTCATTATTGCAAATTAAAGTTTTGGATCGTAACGCTGCCGGCGCTTATTGTTATCATGCCTTTTAATGTTGTCACACCGGTCCCGATCGTGAAATCCGAATTATAGCCGCCCTGCAGACTTATTGTTATGTTACGATTAGCGTTCAGATTTCCAACAAGGTTGAAATCACGCGTCTGAATAATGGCCCCGTCCGGCGCGGCATCGTACGCGGCCTGAAGCGTGAGATAATATACCGGTTTCGTTCCTGCAATTCTTGCGGGATAGGCTTCAAAAACTGCTTTTATCGTATGATCGGCACTTACGTTATGAAATGGATAAGAATATTTCTGGCCTACGGACTCCCCGTCGACGAGCACATCCACCAGATAGCACCGTTCGTTGCTCGGAGTTATTGTAAATGTTTGGTCGGCGCCGTAACTTACCGTCGCTGCTCCCTGCGGTGCGATGCTCCCGCACGTAGTTGCCGTAACCGTGATCGTGTGCGGGTTTATAATGAAGTTGACGCCAGACTTATTGGCATCACTGACGATGACCGTACTATTTGCCGGCGTGAACGTCTGGCCGGTCAGGGCCGGGATCACGGTGTAGTTGCCGTTCTGGAGATTTGCGAAACTGTAATCCCCCGAGGCGTCAGTGATCGTTGTGGCTGTAGCAGAGCCGCTCAAGTTTACCGTGACACCGCCTAACTGGCTGGCGCCGGTCGTCGTGATTGTACCGCTGATGGAATAGGTCTTTGGGTTTATGACCCCGATCAGGACTGAAACAGTATCGCTCCCGTTGTTTGCAACTGCGAGATCCGGTGTGCCGTCCTTCTTAAAGTCACCGGTAATGACTGCATAGGGGAGATTGCCCACCGCATAGCTCGACACAGTCTGGAAGGTGCCGTCCCCGTTCCCAGGGAACAATGAAATATCGTTACCTAAGACATTGGCAGTTACTAAATCCAGTTTCCCGTCTGCGTTAAAATCTCCGGCGGTTATTGCATAGGGGCTGTTACCCGCTGTATAGATCACCGCGGTCTGGAAGGTCCCGTCGCCGTTCCCGGCCAACACGGAGATCTCGTTGCTGTTGTTGGCAGTTGCCAGATCATGTTTGCCGTCGCCGTTGAAGTCTGCAGTGATGATGGCGAGGGGGGTTATTCCCGTTGTTACACCATCACCCGTTGCGTAGGTCACTGCAGCCTGGAAGGTACCGTCTGCGTTCCCGAGCAGCACAGAAACGTCGTTACTGCCAGCATTCGCTGTTGCCAGATCGAGTTTTCCGTCTCCGTTGAAGTCTCCCGCGGTGATGGAATAGGGATTGATGCCCGGGCCTACGGAGTAGCTATTCACCGCCTGGAAGGTGCCATCGGCATTCCCAAGCAGGATGGAGACTTCACTGGAGTTGACATTCGCAGTGGCGAGATCAAGCTTGCCGTCTTTGTTGAAGTCTCCCATGGTGATCGAAATGGGAGACGTTCCCGTTCCCGCATCATAGGTCACCCCCGCCTGGAAGGTGCCGTCGCCGTTCCCCAGCAGGACCGAGATATTGTCGTTGCTGGAATTGGCTGTAGCCAAATCCATCTTGCCGTCGCCGTTAAAGTCCCCGCAGATGATCGAATCGGGATTGATGCCCGTCCCTAAGGAGCGGTTCGGCGTTGCCTGAAACGTGCCATCGCCGTTCCCAAGCAGAATGGAAACACTGCCGTCGCCATAATTCGCCGTTGCCACATCCGGAATGCCGTCGCCGTTGAAGTCACAGGTGGCGACCGAGACGGGGGTCGTCCCCGCACCCGTACCGTAGTGCACCGCGGGAGCGAAAACAGTCGTTGACGTGGTTGTTGCTGCGATGAGCAATAAAAAGATAATTGTGGTAAAAATGAATCCGGTTATTTTCCTTTTTCCCTTGAAAAATGCTGTCTTGCTTGACATAGTCTATGCCTCCTGTCCTTTATTTAAATTCTTTGGTTTCTTTAGTGTCTACCTCTGTCGGTCTGCGGCAGAGAATTGACGAAGCATGCGGAAACAGAATCCTCTGCTCCCGCGGCAAGAAAATCCTCGGCGCTTTTGAGATTGTCACGCGCTGCGGCGTGACCGGTAGGATACTTGGCCCGTGGGGAAAGCAAATATTAGTATACCATGTACGATTTCACCCGCGCGGTCGCTCTATTTCTAAACATAAAATGTCCCGTCTACTTCGGGCGAGGCATTCTTACGGGCTTTATAAACCAAAGTATCGTAAATGCCTTAGTTGTCTTATTTACTATAATTAGGTCGTTCTTCGAAAGCATAAACTATGATTCTCATATGTCAGCTATTTATCTAATTTACTTTTAGTTTAACCTGTCAAGTCAGGCCTGATACTGGCATCACGCCGCTTGCGAATTTCAAAGGGAATGCCATACTTGTTTTCCAAGTACTGAGACAGGCCGGATTTAAGCTTTCGATCTGCCTCAATTTCCTGTGCAGGTATGCATCCACTCCGATAGTGAGCCCATTCCATTTCAATTTCAATGTTATTCTTAAAAAGTAGTGTGAGAAATATAAGAACGTCACCTTTTTTTTGTGGCATTGCGGATTCGAGATTTGAAACAACAATTTTTTCTGGCCTGCTTTCTTCCAGTTTTCTTTTTAATGAAAACCCCTGAGTCATTACATATTGTTCAACCGATGCAAACACCTGAGCGGGGTTGATTTTTTGCGTGTCAAAAACAATCACATATGTCGCCCGATTCTTTCCTGGAATAAACCCCAGAGCCGCCAAGCAAAACAAAATCAGAAGTATTTTGAACCATCTTAAGCGCATTTTGTATAAACCTCACTTTGTGAGTTCAGTAATGGCTGTTGGAGATAAACCTTATCCGCAAGTCAGGCCCAAATTTATCCTTCAGTTTACTTTCAATATCTGCTCTTCGTCCGAGGACAAAATCTGCCGGCCGATTAGACTCATTGCCAGGCGTGAAACATGACGATCGAAACCATTCACGTTGTTCGAGTATTACTGATCTGTCTGCATTAAGAGTTACAACTAAGGAAGCATCTTTGCGATTTTGTCTTGGATCCCGCGGAATTTCAAAAATGAGGTATCGTACTGTTTTAGGATAGATTTCCTTATATGCTCTTTTGAGGATTAGTTTCTGGGAAAGAAAGTATTCTTCAAAAAAGGATTCTACTTCTTTTGTTTCAAGTGCATTGTAGCTGCCGTCAACTGCATACTTTCTATCAAACTCAAAATATGCACAACTCGATATCACCATGCATAACAGTCCAGCTATGAGCAGCCTAACTGTATATTTAAACTTTGTCATCTGTCGGAATCTCCAATTATTTTCTTAGACATCGCCTCTAAAACTACTGCCACCATGTAGGCACCGACACACCTAATTCAGGATAAGTAGGCGCTCCTCCAAGCAACGTTTTATTGTACTCTAAAGCATGGGTGAAAGTAAGGTTGTCAACTATGTGTAGCGGCAAGTATGCGGGGCCGAATATTCTACCTTGATAGTAGGCATGGCCTAATTCATGCGCCATCACATTGGGTGAGAGAGTTGATCCATTGGTCCAGATGACATTCCCGAAAGTTGTTGCATCTGCCCACTTGTTTCCACCTCCATAGATAAAAGCTCCATCCTTAAATGGTTGGGGGCCCTTAAATCCCGAACCAACGAATCCTATAAGGTGCCCAATTGCCATATTAGCTGCTTCTCCAGCAGACCAGTATACTGCTCCCATCTTAGCACCTTGCATAACATCTCCACCGTGTATCTCTGCAGTTGCAGCTCCGAAAACAGCTCCTGTAAGTGCAGAATCGAACATTCTATTTGCCACAGCTGCCCACGCATTAGTCTTAGTAGCCCCGAATAACTCGGGACTATAATTTACTGAGGCTACCATGTATGCGGCTACAGACATAAGTTGTGCTCTTATTACTGCTGATAGACCATTTTGACCGGCACGGCGTGCGTTATAGAACGCCCAGCTATCAGCTACTGTAGCGACAAGCGGGGCTGTGCATCCTCCGCAAAGCACAGTGCCCACAGCCCCCATCGTTATGATTTCGCCAGCCAATATTGATTTACCGCTCTCTGACCGCGTTAACAAATAGGTTCCTATCGTAGGATTAATGAAAGCCTGAATGCCTAAAGCTACCGCCGGTTTTTTAATGATATCCTTAACTCTTTTCCAAAAAGCATGTCCACTCGGGTCTGTATAGACAAGTGGGTTATTGATCACATACGAATATCGGTTTAGTGACTGAGGATTAGTTGGATCAGGCACTATCGTATCGGCATTGATAAATCGACCCAACACCGGATTGTAGTACCTCGCATTGTAGTAATACAATCCCGTCTCCGCGTCGAACTCTTGTGACGTGTACTTATGGTTCACGGAGACAGTGCCGGTGTCAGACTGTGCTGCGCCAAAGGGCAGGTAGTGCACCTCCTCTACTTTATTACCGTCTTTATTGGTGACTATCCTGCTGCTGCCGAGATGGTCTTGATGATAATAGAGCGTATCTGTGCCGCCTTTCAGGGCTATACGCGTACCGCCTGCCAAGATGTACTTGGAGCAGGCGCTGCCATTACACTCGTAAAACTTGCCGATGTAAATGGTCGTGCCGGCTGAGGTTGTCTTCTTTACCCGTGCCCCTCCACCATCATACACGAAAATCGTTGTTGCATTGTTCGTGATTACCGACCGCGGCATGTTGTCGTAGTCATAGTTAATAGACTGCAAGCTGCTGGATATCATATTGCCATTGGCATCATAGGTGTAGGTTTTTCCGTCTGTGGTGTATTTCACGGCATGGGGCTTGGTCGTGACGCCGTTGGAATCGGTATACGTGTAACTGACTCCTTCCTTTGACAAGATGTTTCCTATCTCGTCATAGGAATACGATTGCGTGCCATAGCTCATGCTCTGTGCCAGAGTGAGACGGTTGATGTCGTCATAGGTGAACGTCTGTGATCTCGTGTAGTCGATGTTGTCTGCTATCGCTTTGACGTTGCCGCCGTCAGAGTAGTAGTACGTGAGGCCCAGAAGCTTCTTTGACGCGGAATCGAGCGTCGTGATATCCATAAGCCGGTTGTTCGTTGGGTAGTACTGGTATGCCGTGGTCACACCATTCCCATAGGTTACGCTTCCCGGCTGTGCAAGGGCATTAAAGTTTGCGTATGTAATATAGGCTTTATTGGTCGAAGGGTCTGTAGCCTGAATGAGATTACCGCCGTTGTCGTAATTGTAATTTACTACGTCTCCGTCGGGGTATGTTACACTCGTTAGTCTGCCGAGAGTATAGGCAACACCGGTCGGATAGTTAGTCCCGGCTATGGTCTTTATCGTCTTCGTGGTTCTCCCCATATTATCGTAGAAAAGCGTCGTTGTCCCTGAGCCATCGGTCATCGTGGTGAGTCTGCCAATGGGATACGTTGTATACGTTGGATAGGAAGCAGGCGATGCGTCATAGGTATAGACCACATCGGGGCCGAACGTCAATCTGGGGTAATGCTTCTTCGTAATTCTATTAAGAGAATCGTAGGTGAAGGTTATAATCTGTCCCCTGGCGTCTGTCTGTTTACTGAGGTTGCCGTTTGCGTCATAGGCATATGTCCAGTACCCCATGTCAGGGTCACGCATGTAGTCCTTGCGTCCCAGGTTGTCATAATGCATCTCGGTTTTATTGCCTGCGGCATCGGTCACGAACCGGAGATGCCCGAGCACGTCATAATCATAGGTTGTCACAGCATAAGGGCTTCCTACCGCGGCCGCGCAGGAGGCGTATGTTCCTGTAAATTCTTCGACCTTGATAAGTTTTTCCTGAACATTTTTCGTCTCACGTTTGAGGTGTTGTTCTGCATCAATAAACCCGGTTACCAGGTTGTTATAACAACTCTGTACCGTCGTGGCGTCCGGGTTGGTTATGCTGGTGACCCGGCCCAGAGAGTCATACGTAAAGACCGTCATCCGCACTGTTTCATTTGCGTTTTCAAAATAGGGCAAAGAAGTTTGTGCCACCGTGCCGTTAGGATTGTATTGGGTTTGTGTTGCAATCACCTTGTTGTCGGGTCCGGTCTTTTTCCCGATAATTGTCCGGCCAAGACCGTCAAAGTATGTCCATGAGGAAAGCCCTGCTGACGCATCAACCTTGACATGCTGCAAGCCGACAGTGCCGAAGTTATTATACGACCAGGCCGTCCAGGTGCCGTCAGGAGCGGTTGTGTGGACTTTACGTCCAAACGTATCATACTCCATAGTGCTGACAACAACTCCGTTCGGGTCAGTTACGCTCTTTACCTGGCCGTAGAGTCCTTTGTCAGCAGCTACGCCGTCTACGCCGTAGTACTGGGTGGTGGTTTTATAGCCCGCCAGATTTGTCCCCACGGGCGGGGTCGTGCCCGCCGTCGGGAAGGTGAAGGAACCATCATAGGAAACAGTAGATACATTTCCTCTGGCATCTCGGGTGCAGCTAAGATTCCCGTAATTGTCGTAGGCCATGCGGACGCTTGGGTCATTAACTCCGTCCAACCAGCGTACGATTCGGGTTAGGTTGCCTTTTGTAGGTGTCTGATTCGTAGAAGCGGTGTTGCAGTCCGTAACCCCATCATAGTAGAACGTGGCGTTCGCAACTTTCTTTGCGGGATCGAGATTCGCAGCGTCAACACCCGGATATGTGCCTTGATAGTTCGTCTCACTCGTCGGCAGACCCAAAATCCAGGCAGTACTGTTCGGAGAGAAACTCTTGATGACCGTATAATCATCATTCGCATCAGATAAATCGCCGTAGTGGTCTTCACGGGTCACATTACCGATATACGTGTAGGTAAGCACTGTTTGCGTATGCTTTGCCGATGCATCATTCGCACAGGAGACAGGAACTCCTCCGCAGCTATAACCGTCCATTTGGATAGGTGGATTAAAGTAAGGAGCCGAAGCACCCGACAGATAGGTGGTAGTCGTTTCAGAATAGACCTTCCCTTGTTCATCCTTCACTCGCGTGCGATAAGGCTTGCCTTTCATGTAGCCGTCGTGACCACTTGGATCATTCACATCAACTACCGTATCGTTCCCCTGATGGAACCAGGTTTCACTGATTGTCCGTTTGCCGTTGTCATCAGGTCCCGTCACAGTCACATGATTGAACCCTCGGAAATCCTTCTCTCCAATATGATAATATCCGCCCTGATAATCGTATGTAGTCGTAGCTGTATTCCCATTTCCATCATTCGTCGTTATCGAATAGACGGTCTGGACAGGGAAAGGAAGCTGAGGTTGAGGCATGGGGTATTGCGTGGAAGGTTTGTATTCAATCGTGGTAGTGGCCCCGAGGCCGCTGGAGATGGAAATAAGTAAATCGGACACCTTACTTGTTGGCTGAGATAGCTTAACGTCAATATCATTTCCACTGTCCCGAATGAGAAGATCAGCCTTCCCGTCGCCGTTGACATCAGTAAACCAGAGACGATTATTCTCGTCAAGGTATGTCCCCGACGTGAGCAATTGACTGGAATCCCAGGTCGATGTAAAACTACTGCCTCCTAATTGCCAGTCGAATACTGTTGCGGGTAGCTTCGAAGCCACTGCTTCATTCGTAATATTTCCTGTCACCGTATCCACAGTCGCATCATTACCATATTGCTGCACGCTCGACAAGAGCGAACGAGATGTGCTTGAACTGGATGCATATGTTAACTTATACACTTTCACCGGATAGCCATTCGCGCGCACCTCGATCGTTTTAAGCCGATATGCTGTCTTGACTGCAAAGTTTGTTGTATACATGACAGGAGCATCGTTGCGCGACTCCAAATAAAAATGAACATAATTGGTTGGTGTTCTTCCCGCGTTGCTGTTGCCGGCATAGTCTATCTGCTTTAAATATATTTCTCCTTCGTAAGGCTTGCCTTCCGGTGTTTTTTCATAATTTAACGACATATAACTGCCGTTCGTATCTTCGACTTTGTCGAGACACCACTTGAATACTCTATTTGCATCTGCGGGATTATCCTGTCGCGAACCAGCGGTCTGGCCGTAAAGATAACGTGTGCCGCTCTTATCCGTTACTTCCCAGTAAGATCCCTCCGAAGAAGATAATTTTTTTACGCGAGAAAAGCCACTCTCGATCTTGGCCCGATATTCATCTGTAACGGAAGCGCCAAATTCATTTGTGTAAATATGCACAAGATCAATGGTTGAACCTCCAATATGGAGTACATATTCATCTCCACTGTAGTTAACACCGTTTTTCGTGCTTCTCTCAATCGCTCCGACTTCCAAATCCCACCCTACCCCGACCCAACCATTTCCGGCATTGCTCTGATAGCTCAGCGCAAGACTTGGGGCCATGCCTTTTCGTCCAGGCGCTACTTCGATTGGGATTCTGTCGCTCAAAGTGCCGGTAAACAAGTCAGGCGTCATGGTCCCGCTTCCACCGCCGGTGCTTCCGCTGCCGCTTGCCATCGCCGATGCGCTGGCAGTGACTGCAGCAGGTGCCGCTGTTGAGACAGTTTTGGTGGCCGTGGAGGCGCTGGTTGCGGCGTGACTGTTCATACAGAAAAACTGAATAATAAAAGCGCAAAGAGCAGCAATCAAGATATTCTTTCTTTTATTCGTGGCCATCATACGCATCCCTCCCCAAATGATTTATAAAATTTACTTTTCAAGAAAGTCGAGATTACAGGCTGCAACTCAAAGCTGCATAATTGTAATTGAACAATCTAACCCTATATCGCGAAATTTATACTACACACCGATTGCACGCCGATTGCAAGATGCAGCGTAATATAGTTTGTACGGAAAAAAATAGTTTTTCAGCAGCAACCCCCGGCGAGGCCAGCAACAACCCCTAAATTTTAAAAATCCTCCGCCTTTAAACCACAAACCAACGTTGAGGTCATGATCAAACACAGCACTATAACAGTTTTTCCGACAATTATTAACGTGGTGAGAATACAGTTCGAAAAGTCTAAACGTAACGCAGAACCGATAGATACTGCAAAATCGCATCTCAAAGAGCCTTGTCAGGCTATGTCCTGCAACAGAATTTTTTTGAATTGTCTATCGAGAGTCAGCAATGAGCACTGCTGGGTAGTGACCTTATCATAAGCAAAAACAATTTGTCAACAAAAAATAGCACTCACGAATGAACCTGTTATTGACACATCCCGGCAAATGGTTTAGAATATGTGCAACAATTCAAGACATATCCTTATGCGTAATATTTTTACCCTAACGCTCCTTCTTCTCTTTTTATCCCCTCTCTTCGCGCAACGCGCGGCCCGGGCGGACAGCGAGCAGGCCTCGCTCAAACCGGCCCCTGCGTTCACGCTC
>Ga0209342_10006926_pt1 | contig 11431 bp, 6 predicted proteins | sample RifCSP16_2_FD_184023 | JGI IMG/M metagenome (GOLD analysis project Ga0209342, IMG submission 184023) | Soil microbial communities from Rifle, Colorado - Rifle CSP2_sed 16_2 (SPAdes) (version 2) | ecosystem: Environmental > Terrestrial > Deep subsurface > Rock core/Sediment | place: Rifle... | reverse complement strand
TCCCGACTACCTGGCCACCCGCTATGCCCTGCAGCGGGCTGAGCGGGAAGGCCTGCCGGCCATCGGCGTGCAGCACCACCATGCCCACATCGCCGCCTGCATGGCCGAGCACGGGCTGGACGGCACAACGCCGGTGATCGGGGTCGCCTTCGACGGCACGGGCTACGGAGACGACGGGGCGGTGTGGGGCGGGGAGTTCCTGGTGTCGGATTACCAGGGCTACCGGCGCGCCAGCCATGTGCGCTACTTCCAGCTGCCCGGAGGCGACGCCGCAGTGCGCCAGCCCTGGCGTGTTGCCCTGGCGTTGCTGCGGCAGGCCGGGCTGGGTTGGGATGCGGCCCTGCCGCTGGTCGCCGCCGGCACGGACACGGCCAAGGGGATCGTGCAGCGGCTGCTGGAAGCTCCCCAGACCTCCAGCATGGGCCGCCTGTTCGATGGGGTGGCCTCCCTGCTGGGCGTGCGGCATACGGTCAACTACGAGGCCCAGGCGGCCATCGAATTGGAGGCGGCCGTGGATCCTGCCGAAGGCGGCGCCTACGCCTTCACCATCGATCCGCAGGGGGTGGATCCCGCGCCGGTCATCCGCCAGATCGTCACGGACCTGCGCGCCGGGCTGCCCCTGGGGCGCATGGCCGGGCGATTCCACAACGGGGTGGTCGATATGTTGCTGGCGGTCTGCGAGCAGATCCGTGAACAAGACGGACTGAATTGCGTGGCGCTCAGCGGGGGTGTGTGGCAGAACATGGTGCTGCTGCAGCGGGCGGCCGACCGGCTGCGCGCGGCCGGATTCGACCTGCTGTTGCACCGGCAGGTGCCGGCCAATGACGGCGGGCTGGCCTTGGGGCAGGCCGCCATTGCCGCCTGGCGGCTGAACCACGACCCGGCAGGCGAATTGAGCGGGGGCGCTGCGGCGAAGGGTCAGGTCCAGGATGGAGGGTTGTAGCATGTGCCTGGGTGTTCCGGGTAGGATCATCGAGATTCATGAAGCCGAAGGGCGGCGCATGGGCACCGTGGATTTCGGCGGTGCGCGGCGGGAGGCCTGCCTGGACTTCGTCCCGGAGGCACAGGTGGGCCAGTACGTCGTGGTGCACGTGGGCTTCGCCATCAGCCTGCTGAGCGAGGTCGAGGCCCAGGAGACGCTGGAGTTGCTGCGCGAGATCATGGATCTGGAGCAGGAACTGGGGCCGGAGCCGGAGGCCGCGTGAAGTACGTCACCGAATTCCGCGATGCGGGATTGGCCGCTGCGGCGCTGCAGGAGATCCGCCGGACGGTCACCCGCCCCTGGGTGATTATGGAGATCTGCGGCGGGCAGACCCATTCCATCGTGCGCCACGGCCTCGACCAGCTGCTGCCCGAGCAGGTCGAATTGGTTCACGGGCCGGGCTGCCCGGTGTGCGTCACTCCCCTGGAGCAGATCGACAAGGCCCTGGCCATTGCCTCCCGGCCGGAGGTGATCTTCAGCTCCTACGGCGACATGCTGCGCGTCCCCGGTTCAGGCCAAGATCTGTTTGCGGTGCGGGCCGCCGGCGGGGACGTGCGGGTGGTGTACTCCCCGCTGGATGCGGTAAAGATCGCCCGCGACAACCCCGACCGCCAGGTGGTGTTCTTCGCCATCGGCTTTGAGACCACCGCGCCGGCCAACGTGATGAGCGTGATCCAGGCCCGCGAACTCGGCCTCAAGAACTACAGTGTGCTGGTCTCGCACGTGCGGGTGCCGCCGGCGATGCACGCCATCCTGGGCTCGCCCCACAACCGGGTGCAGGCCTTCCTGGCGGCCGGGCACGTGTGCGCTGTGATGGGGTATTGGGAGTACCCACCGATCGCGGCGCAGTACGGGGTGCCGATCGTGGTGACCGGCTTCGAGCCGCTGGACATCTTGCACGGGCTGCTGGGAGCGCTGCGCCAGCTGGAGGCCGGACGAGCCGAGGCGGAAAACGCCTATGGACGGGCGGTCACCCTGGAGGGCAACCGGCCGGCCCAGGCCTTGATCGAGCGGGTCTTCGAACCCTGCGACCGCAACTGGCGCGGGATCGGAATGATCCCGGGGAGCGGCTGGAGGCTGCGCCCGGATTTTTCCGAGTACGACGCCGAGGCGCGCTTCCCGGTGGGCGAAATCCGGCCGGCCGAATCGCCGCTGTGCATTGCCGGCCGAATCCTGCAGGGGCAGGCCCGGCCGCATGACTGCTCCGCTTTTGGGATGCAGTGCACCCCCGAGCATCCCCTGGGGGCGACCATGGTCTCTGCCGAAGGCGCCTGCGCGGCTTACTATCGGTACGGGCGGCGCGAGGCGGTTCGGGGGGCAAGCACATGAAGCGCAGACTGGGTTCCGGCCCAGTGACCGGCGAGCGCCCGCCCCGGTCTAGCGTTCCTGCCATTCAGATGCAGGGCCCGGTCTGCCCGGTTCCGCTGGCGCACACCCAGCAGGTGGTGTTGGGACACGGCAGCGGAGGGCGCATGACCCGGACCCTGATCGAGCAGTACTTCTACCCGCCCCTGGCCAACCCGGAGCTGCTGCGCGGCGACGATGCCGCCGTGCTGACCTCCCCCGGCCCCGGGCGCTTCGCCCTGACCACCGATTCCCACATCGTTTCGCCGCTGTTCTTCCCGGGCGGGGACATCGGCCGGCTGGCAGTTTGCGGCACGGTCAACGACCTGGCCATGGTGGGGGCGCAGCCGCGCTGGTTGACGGCCGGGTTCATCCTGGAGGAGGGACTCCCGCTGGAGACCCTGGAGCGAGTGGTGGCCTCCATGAAGCAGGCGGCCGACGAGGCCGGGGTGGTCATCGTGGCCGGCGACACCAAGGTGGCCGAAAAGGGGAAGGCTGACGGGTTGTTCATCGCCACCAGCGGCGTAGGCTGGATCCCGGCGGGGCGAGAGGTCGGAGGCGCGCTCGCTCGGGCGGGCGACGCGGTGCTGCTCTCGGGCCCGCTGGGCGAGCACGGGATTGCGGTGCTGGCGGCCCGCGGCGAGTTGGAGTTCGAGGCCGACATTTGCTCCGATCTGGCCCCACTGAACGCCCTGGTGGAGGCCCTGTTTGCCAGCGGGGCCGAGGTGCATGTGCTGCGCGATCCCACCCGGGGCGGCCTGGCCACCACGCTGAACGAGATCGCCGGGCAGAGCGGGCTGTGCCTGCAACTGGACGAAGGCGCCATTCCGGTCCGGCCGGCGGTCCTGGCGGCCTGCGAGATGCTGGGCTTCGATCCGTTGCACGTGGCCAACGAGGGCAAGCTGGTGGCGCTGGTGCGCGGAGCCGATGCCCCGGCCGCCCTACAGGCCATGCGTTCGGCCCCCTACGGAGGCGAGGCCTGCCTCATCGGGGAAGTGCTCCCCGAACCCGCCGGCCGGGTCCTGCTGCGGACCGGCATCGGCGGCTCGCGGGTAGTAGACACCCTCTCCGGCGAGATGCTCCCCCGAATCTGCTAAACTAACCGCCCCTGAAGTACGCCCCATTCAGACGGGAGAGGAGCATGGCGAGCGAGATCCGCATCGACGCGCTGCTGCCGCAGGAGATGGCCCGCCAGGCCGAGGCGGTGGGTGTGCGCAAGGTGCAGGCTCCCCCGCTGACCACCTTTTCCCTGGCGGTGCTGGCGGGGGCCTTCATCGCGCTGGGGGCAGTCTTCGCCACCACAGTGGCTACCGGCACCAGTCAGACCTGGCCTTATGGAGTTGCCCGCCTGCTCAGCGGGCTCGTGTTTTGCCTGGGCCTGATCCTGGTGGTGGTGGGAGGGGCCGAGCTCTTCACCGGCAACAACCTGATCGTGATGGCCTGGGCCAGCCGGAAAGTGCGCACGCTGCAGATGCTGCGCAACTGGGCCATCGTCTACCTGGGCAACTTCGTCGGCGCCCTCGGCACAGCGGCCATGGTCTTCCTCAGCCGGCAGCACACCATGGCCTCCGGGACGCTGGGGATGACCGCCCTGGGGACTGCGCTGGCCAAGGTGCAGCTGGGGTTCGTCCAGGCGGTGGCCCTGGGAGTGATGTGCAATATCCTGGTCTGCCTGGCGGTGTGGCTGAGCTTCAGCGCCCGCAGCTCCATCGACCGCATCGCGGCGATCTTGTTCCCCATCACCGCCTTTGTCGCCGGAGGCTTCGAGCACAGCGTGGCCAACATGTACTTCGTCCCGATCGGCCTGGCGATCAAGACTTTCGACCCGGCCTACGTGCTGGGAACCGGGATGGATCTCAGCCAGCTGACCTGGTCGTCCTTCCTGCTGCGCAATCTGCTGCCGGTGACCCTGGGGAACATCCTGGGGGGCTCGATCTTCGTGGCGGCGGTGTACTGGTCGATCTTCCTGCGCCAGCCGCGCCCGTCCGGCGGCCCACCCGGATAGCCTGGACCCTGGAATCGAAAGGGCGGAGCACAGGCTCCGCCCTTGTGGTCTCAGGCCGATGCGTGCCCTTCAGGCAGCCTTGGTTTCGCGGATGTCCACCAGGCGCTCGACCACCGACTCCACGGCCTTCTTCAAGCCGGCCAGCTTGATCCCGGAGACCTTCATGGTGACCTCGGCGTTCTGGGTGCTCTCACCCTGAAAGGTCCCTAACGCATGGATGTTGCCGCCGGCCTCATACACTGCCTTGGTGAGCTTGGCCAGCTCCCCAGGCTGATTGGCGACCAGGGCGGCCACCCGAACGCCAGCGTTGCGGGCGCCCAGCAGCTCCAGGAAGACCTTGAACAGGTCGGTCTCGGTGATGATCCCAACCACCTGGCCGTCGGCGGTGACCGGCAGCCCGCCGATCTTGCTGTCGGCCATGATGCGGGCCGCTTCCTCCAGCGGGGTGTCTTTGGTGACGCTGATGACCTGCTTGGTCATGATCTTCTCCACCGTCACCTTGCTGAGCAGGTAGTTGAGCTCCCACACGCTCAGGCTGGTTGCATCGGAGGGGGAGGCGTGCAGCAGATCCCGCTCCGCCACAATGCCCACCAGTGTCCCGCGATGGTCCACCACCGGCAAGCGCCGGATGTGCTCCTTCTGCATCAGGTTGAGGGCGTCCTGCATGGGGGTCTCGGGTGGGACGGTGATTACCGGGTGGGTCATTCGATCGCCGACGAACATGGTTGCATCTCCTTTCGTCGCTCAGAATTCCAGATGAGGGCTGCGATCCTGGGGCAGGCGTTCGTGCACCAGGAGCAGCGTGGCAAACCCTGGGCCGTCGTTGCGGCATAGGTGGGGCCGAGTGGCCAGGAAGAGCAGGCTGTCGCCGGAGGCCAGAGGGTGGGTTTCCTCCCCCACCAGGCACAGCACGCTCCCCTGCAGGCACAGCAGGAATTCCTGCCCGCCGTGTACGACTGGGGCGGGGAGGCTGCTGGCCCCGGGTTCCAGGGTCAGCATGTAGGGCTCGAAGGGCTGGTCCGGCAGGCCGATGGCCAGGTTCTCCAGCACGACCCCCTCGCCCTCGGAGCGCAGGCGCCGGTCGCGGCGCACCACCATCGCGGTCGGCGCTTGTCCGTCGGCAAAGAAGGCACCGATCGGCTGGCCCAGCGCGGCGGCCAGGCGGCGAAGCGAGACGACGGTGGGGGAAGTCTCTCCCCTTTCGATGCGGCTGATGGCGTTGAGGGAGACGCCGGAGCGGGCCGCCAGGGCCCGCAGCGAAAGCCCCCGACGCTCGCGGAGGGTCTTTACGCGCTGACCAAGCTGGACCTCGGATGATTCTCGCATGCACCTGCCTCAGCTCTCTGTCATCATTTTAGTGTACACCTGCGCCCTAAAAAAGGATGACCTGCCTCTCTTGAGATTACACTCGTCACATGTAGGGGCGTCACAGCCGCATGGGAGATCTCATTGAGCTTCCGCCCGACTATTACGAAACCGAATTGCCGACGTGACATTGCTGTAATATGAGTTCGCTACTCTGGAGGCGTGAGCTGCTGCTCTGCCACCCTCCCGCGGGGAATGCGGTTGATCAGGAGAAGACCTGTCGAATGTTCCGAGCGATGGAAAGTACCCCTGTGGACTCCCCCAAGTCTCCTGCGTTCGCCTGCCGGCCGGCCAACAGACCGCGAGTGAAGCTGGGGACCACGCAGCGCAGGGGGCCCCCCCTGCGCGCATCCCGTCTCGTGCCCTTCCTCGGATTTCTCCTCCTGACCGTGGCCTGCCAACCGACCGGCGTCGAGCCCACCGCGACACCGACGGCAGAGATCCTGGCACCGCCCGAGACCCCCACACCGATTATCCCCGACAGTGGTTTTCCGGTCGCCGACAGCGGCTTCCCCCTCCCGGTCGAGGTGGTGGAAGTTCAACCCGCTCAAGGTCAGGAGCTTCCGCTGCGCGGGGAAATCGTGATTACTTTCAACCAGGCGATGGACCCCAAGAGCACGCGAGCCGCCTGGCAGTTCATCGGGCCGGACGGGCGGAGCGTCCCGGGGCAGGTTGCCTGGCCAGAGGCGCGGACGCTCCGCTTCCAGGCGAGCCAGCCTTTGGCAATGGGGAGCGCCTACCGCGCCGTCCTCGCCCAGGGGGCCCTGAGCGCCGAGGGCCTCGCGCTCGCCGAGCCGCTGGAGTTGCTTTTCAACACGGTGGGAGAGCTGCAAGTCGGGCAGACTTTTCCCGCCGATGGCGCGATCGACGTGGCGAACGACGCGGTGATCACCGCCATCTTCAACCGGCCCGTTGTGCCCTTGGTGGTTGCCGAGCAGAGGGAAACTCTGCTCAATCCACTGGCGATCACGCCCTCCATCACCGGGCATGGGGAGTGGGTGAGCACTTCGGTCTTCGCCTTCCGCCCCGACTCGCCCCTGCGAGGCGGGGCTTCGTACACCGTGACCATCCAGGCCGGTCTTGCGGATGCAGTTCAGGAAACGCGCCTGACCCAAGACGTCTCCTGGCATTTCACCACCATCCAACCCAGCCTTCAGTCCTTTGAGCTGGAGGACCTCGGCTACGACCCGCGGGACAGCACCGCGAACATCCTGCTGGGCGAGTCCTTCGTCTTCCGCTTCTTCCAGCCGATGAACGCCGCCAGCGTCAGGACTGCGCTCAGCTTGACCGCCCAGGACCGCCGGCAGGTCGCCATGATCCTCACCTGGGAAGATGAAGGTACCAAGCTGACGGCCAAGCCCGCCCAGCGCCTGGCCTTGAACTCGACCTATACCCTTGAACTGAGCGCCTCGGCCCAGGCCGCCTCGGGCGGCTCACTCGATCAGGGGCTCAGATGGACCTTCACCACGATCCCCGCCCCAGCGGTGTTGTACATCTCGCCGCCCGACGGGCCACAGGGCGACGGTTACAGGTCGGAGCTGACGATCCAGTTCGCCTCGCCGATGAACATTGCGAGTGTCAAAGAGAGGGTCGTCATCACCCCCAAGCCGACAGAGATCGAATGGTATTACAGCGAGGACGAGTGGAGCATCCACGCCTACGTCTTGCAGCCTTCCACCTCGTATCAGGTGCGCGCCTTGCCCGGCATGCTCGACATCTACGGCAACGCCACCGCCCGCGAGCATGCCGTCCGGTTCGTGACACCGGCCGCGCCGCCCAGGGCCGGGCTGCAAATGCCCTTTCAGCCGGCTGTGATGCGCCTGGGCGGTCCGCAGCAGTTTTACGTCACGTACCGCAATATCGGTCGGGCCGAGGTGGAGCTTTCCCGCATCACGCCCTCCCGATTCGTATCGTTCCTGAATGGCGGTCTGAGCCAGTACGATTACCGACCTGAGGGTTCCGACCTGGTTTGGGAGAAGCGTCTGGTCGCCACCGGGGAACTCGACGAGGTCGTGCTCGAACCGCTGACGCCGCTCGGCGCCGATGGCGGGCTGCTCCCGCCGGGTTTCTACTTCATCAGCCTCGACACGCCCGACATCCCCCATCCCTATTCGCCCTATCTCGACAACCGCCTGCTGGTCGTGGCCAGCGCAAACCTGACCTTCAAGACCACCGCCAACGAGGCCTTGGCCTGGGTCACCGACTTGCAGAGCGGTGAACCACTGCCTGACGTTCCGCTGACAATCTACGACGAGGGTTTCCGCTCGGTTGGGCGAGGCGTCACCGACGCCGACGGTCTGCTGCAGGTGGACGTGCCCGTGCCGGCCAAGCCGGAAGACGAGCGCTTCGTCATGTTGGATCACGGGGAGCTGTTCGGATTCGCCTCCAGTGACTGGGGCAGCGGAGTGGACCTGTATGACTACGGGCTGTGGGGCAGCAACTACGTCCCCGGCGATCGCCCCAAGGTCTACGTATACACCGATCGGCCGATCTACCGTCCGGACCAGCCGGTCTACTTCAAGGGCATCCTGCGCCACGACGACGATCTGGCGTACCGGCTGCCCAACGCGCCCAGGGTGCATGTCGTCATCGAGAACTACAAGGAGACGATCTACGAAGAGGATCTGCAGCTCTCCCCGTTCGGCACCTTCGACGGCGAACTCACCCTCGACCCGAACGCGGTCCTGGGCTCCTACTCGATCCAGGTCCAGCTGGCCGGCGAAGAGCAGTCCATCGGCGGAGTGGGCTTCACCGTGGCCGAATACCGCAGGCCCGAGTTTCGCGTGCAGGTCGGCGCCACGCCGACCAACGTGCTCTCCGGTGGGCAGTATACGGTAACCACATCGGCCGACTACTACTCCGGCGGAGGCGTGGGCGACGCCGAGGTCGAATGGACCCTCAGCGCCAGCCCCTTCAACTTCCTCCCCCCCGACGAGTATTCCGGATATTCCTTCTCGGACGATGCCAGCGAGATCGACTTCTACGCTGACTTCGGCCGGGAAGAGTTCGAGTTGATCGCCGATGGCCGCGGCCGGACGGACGCCGCCGGGGAGCTTGTGTTGACCTTGCGCGCCGACTTGAGTGAGTTCCGGAGCAGCCGCGAGCTCACTTTTGAGGCCACGGTTACCGATCTCTCCACGAACGCCGTCAGCGGCCGGACCGCCATCATCGCCCACCGCGGCGCCGTCTACCCGGGCGTGAAGCCACGCGCATACGTCGGCACGCAAGGCGAAGAGCAGTTCATCGACGTGGCCGCCCTCGATTGGGACGGGAACCCCCTGGGCGGGCAGAAGGTGCAGGTGGAGATCGTCGAACGGCGTTGGTACAGCGTGCAAGAGCAAGACGCCACCGGGCGCGTGAAGTGGACCACTACCGTGGAGGAGATCCCCGTCACGAGCATCGAAGTGGTCACCGACAATGCCGGAGAGGCTTCCACGAGCTTCACGCCCCCCAAAGGCGGCGTCTATCGCGCGGTAGCCTCGGCCCTGGATCGCCAGGGCAACCGTGGCACTGCTTCGACCTACTTGTGGGTGGCCGGCCGGGATTACATCCCCTGGCGGCAGACCAATGACCGCAGTTTCGACCTGATCGCCGACCGCACCTCCTATGCGCCGGGCGACACGGCCGAAATTCTGATCGCTTCGCCTTTCCAGGGCGAGAGCTACGCGCTGCTCACCGTCGAGCGCGGCCATATCTACTCGGCCGAAGTGCTGCGCCTGACCAGCAACAGCACCGTCTACCGTCTGCCGATCACCGCCGCCATGGCCCCGAACACTTTCGTCTCGGTTCTGGTGATGAAGGGGGTTGATCCGACCAACCCGCGGCCGGACTTCAAACTGGGGATCGTCGAGCTTGAGGTGGACACCCGGCTCCAAGAGTTGAAGGTCACCATCACGCCTGAACGAGAACAGGCCGGCCCAGGGGAGCAGGTGACCTACAGCGTGACCACGCGCGACAACGCCGGCCGGCCAGTCGACGCCGAGCTTTCGCTGGGGCTGAGCGACCTCGCCACGCTGTCGCTTCTCCGCCCCAATGCTCTGCCCATCCTGGATTTCTTCTATAGGCGTCGCACGCTTGCCGTGTGGACTTCCGTCCCAATCGACCTGAGTCTGGAGGATTACAACGCCACGATCGCCGAACACCTGGTTGAAGGCACCGGGATGGGGAGCGGCGGCGGGAAGGGGGAGGGCGAGTTCGGGGTGGTCGCCGTCCGTCAGAACTTCCCCGACACACCGTTCTGGGAGGCTCATCTGCAGACCGGAAGCGACGGCATGGCGCAAGTGACCGTCACTCTACCCGACACCCTAACCACCTGGCGCATGGATGCCCGCGCCGCCACCCTGGACACGCGAGTCGGACAGGCGACGCAAGACCTGATCAGCACGCGGCCCCTGATCGTCCGCCCCCAGACGCCGCGCTTCTTTGTGGTCGGCGACCAGGTCACCCTGGGTGCCGGACTGCAGAACAATACCGATCAGGCGCTGAAGGTCGAGGTGACGCTGGTCGCCCAGGGCCTCACCTTGGCAACCGCCGCTTCGCGGCAGATCGAGCTTGCGGCCCAGAGGCAGGCCTTCGTTACCTGGAATGCCACGGTCAACGACGACGCCTCGCGGGTGGACCTGATCTTCCGCGCCGAGGGGGTCAGCAGCGACGGCGGACGCTACCAGGACGCCAGTCGCCCGCCGCAGGGCACGCTGGAGAACCAGGGCCTGCCGGTGTACCGGCATGAGGTGCGCGAGACCGTGGGCACCTCGGGCCAATTGACCTCCGGGGGGACGCGCATCGAGGCGATCAGTCTGCCTTCGGCCTGGGCGATCAGCGAAGGCAGCCTGAGCATCGACCTTGCCCCATCTCTAGCAGCCGGCATGACCGACGGACTGACTTACCTGGAGGAGTTCCCCTACGAGTGTGTTGAACAGACCATTTCCCGGTTCCTGCCCAACGTGCTCAGCGTGCAGGCGCTGAAACTGGCCGGTCTCAGCGACCCGACCTTGGAAGCCAACCTGCGGACGCAAGTCAACACCGCCCTGCAAAGGCTGGCGAACTGGCAGAACCCCGACGGCGGCTGGGGGTGGTGGGCCGACGTGAGCCAGACGAGCGACGTGCAGACCTCGGCCTATGCGGTGCTTGGCCTGCTGGAAGCCCAACTGGCCGGCTACACGGTGAGTGAGGGCGTGCTGGAGCGCGGCCTGGAGTTCCTGCAGAGCCGGGTGATCTTCATCGGGCCGTTCGAGGACTCGCCGACGCTCAACCGCCAGGCCTTCGTGCTCTACGTGCTCGCCCGCGCCGACGCGCCGGACATCAGCGCCACGGTGCGGCTGTTCGACCAGCGGCAGAATATGGCGCTCTACGCGCGGGCCTTCCTTGCCCACACGCTCTATCGGCTCGATCAGGCTGATCCTCGCCTGCAAACCCTGCTCTCCGATTTCGCCACCCACGCTATCGCCTCTGCCACGGGCACGCACTGGGAAGAGGGGCAAGTCGATCGCTTCAACTGGAACACCGACACGCGCAGCACCGCGATTGTGTTGTCGACGCTGAGCCTGGTCGATCCAGGCAATCCGCTCAACGCCAACGCCGTGCGCTGGTTGATGGCCCACCGCACGGAGGGTCACTGGAACGGCACGCAAGAGACCGCCTGGACGCTGATGGCATTGACCCGTTGGATGGAAGCCAGCGGCGAGCTGCGCGCCGATTACCAGTACGCCGTCGCCCTGAACGGAGAACGCCTGGGT
>Ga0209342_10006921_pt1 | contig 11432 bp, 7 predicted proteins | sample RifCSP16_2_FD_184023 | JGI IMG/M metagenome (GOLD analysis project Ga0209342, IMG submission 184023) | Soil microbial communities from Rifle, Colorado - Rifle CSP2_sed 16_2 (SPAdes) (version 2) | ecosystem: Environmental > Terrestrial > Deep subsurface > Rock core/Sediment | place: Rifle... | reverse complement strand
CGAAACCTGCCGGCAACAGCGCCGCAACGCCTTTGCCTTCATCACCGCCGCCGTCGAATCGCATCTCGCCCATCAATCGGCCCCTTCACTGCTCCCCAGGGTGTGAACGGTTACCTGAACAGCTACAAAATCAGCGTAAAAGAATGGGTTGGTAAGACCAATGCCATTGGCCTCAAGGCAACGGCCGGCCGCTACGGTGGAACTTATGCCCACAGGGATATCGCTTTTGAGTTCGGGATGTGGATCAGCGCGGAATTCAAGGTCTATCTGATCAAGGAATTCCAGCGACTCAAGGACGAAGAACTGAAACAACTTGGCTGGGACATTCGGCGCAACTTGGCCAAGATCAACTACCGAATTCACACCGACGCGATCAAGCAACACCTTATCCCTCCAGAACTCAGCGCGCGTCAAGTCAATCTGGTGTACGCCACGGAGGCGGACGTGCTGAATATGGCGCTGTTCGGCATGACGGCAAAGGACTGGCGCGACAAGAATCCCGGCAAGAAGGGCAACGTTCGCGACGACGCCGACGTGTCGCAACTTGTGTGTCTCTCCAACCTCGAGAATTTGAACGCCCAGTTTATCCGGGAGGGCGTCTTGCAAGCGGATCGGCTTCGCAAGTTGAACCAGATCGCCATCCATCAAATGCGATTGCTCACGGACCACCCGAGCATCAAGCGGATTGAGGGAAAATCATAAACTTCAGTCGCCCAATCATGGCTCGCGCTACGACGTTGCCTTACCTAGCGGCGTGAAGCATAATGGAAAATACGGTATTCTGCCAAGAGTCCCTTTTGCCACTCCTTTCTTTACCCCAAAATGGCCGCCATGACCGAAGACGAAAAATACCTCGACCTGCTGGCTATTTTCCACTACGTGGTCGGCGGGCTGACCGGGTTGTTCGCGTGCTTTCCACTCATCCTTCTGATGAAAGACTCCGTCAAAGGACTTTTTGTTCCCAACGATTAACGTCCTGCCTTCCCAGGCTCCCTGCCGACGGCTCCCGTATTGAAACTATTACCCCATGACTCTCGACCCACGATGACCATCATGCAAGCCACGACCAACGCCAAGATCCGACGTTCGATGCCTCTCGTCTCGCTGCTCCTCTTCCTCGCCGTGGCCGCCGCGATGGCCGCCGCTCAAGTTACCGAGTGGACAAGCGGCATCCTTTGGCCCAAACCGCCGGTCGTCGATCCGGGCCCGGCCGACGGGCCGCCGTCCGACGCGGTCGTGCTGTTCGACGGCAAGGATCTGTCCCAATGGGACGGCGGCGAACGCTGGCTCGTCCAAGACGGCGTGGCGACGGCCCGGGGCGGCGACATGGCGACTAAAAAAAGTTTCGGCGACTGCCAGTTGCACGTCGAATGGGCCGCGCCGGAGAAAATCGCCGGAACGGACCAGGCACGCGGCAACAGCGGCGTCTACCTGATGGGCCGCTACGAGGTGCAGATTCTCGATTCGTACCAAAACGACACTTACCACGACGGGCAAGCCGGGGCGATTTACAAGCAGTCGCCGCCGATGGTCAACGCCTGCCGGCCGCCGGGCCGGTGGCAGACGTTCAACATTATTTTCCACGCACCGCGGTTCGCCGACGACGGCCGCGTCGAACGGCCCGCCGCAATGACCGTGTTGCACAACGGCGTGGTGGTCCAGGACCATTTCGAGCTGGCCGGCGAAACGTCCTGGAACCAGCCGCCCGCGTATAAACCGCACGCCGACCGGCTGCCGATCAAGATCCAATACCACGGCGACCCCGTGCGCTTCCGCAACATCTGGGTCCGCGAGTTGACGCCGCTGGTGGGGGTGAAGCGGGAAACCACGAAAGACGCGAAAAACACTAAAAGGTAAGGTGCGTCCAGACGCACCCTTTGCCAGGAACTATCTTCCATGTCTATTCACGCTCTCGATCGTCGTTCGTTTTTAGCATGTCTTGGGGTATCGGCGGCGAGCGGCGGGGTGTTGGCCGCGCTGGCTCGGGCGAATGCCGCCGAACCGGCTCCCAACGACCTGATCAAAAGCATTCGCCGGTCGATTCCTTTTCCGGGCCGACGAAAAAAGGGCGTGGCCGCTTGGTTTCATCCGCGGGCGTGCGTCTTGCCGACGGCCGACGGGCCGCTGGCCGTGATGACCATGCAGCGGATGAGCGGGTCGGACTATTTTCATCCGGTTTGTTGGACAACGTCGAGCGATCTGGGCCGGACGTGGACCGAGCCCGTGCCGATTCCCGGCATGGAACGACATTCGGCCGAGCAGATTCGCCCAGGCCTGAGCGAGGGCGTGTGCGACGTGGTGCCCGAGTTCCATCGCCGGACGAACACCGTGCTGGCGATGGGCCACAACGTGTATTATGAAAAGGGCCGCCTGGCGAGACCTCAGGGGCCGCGGTGGCCGGTCTACTCGGTGCGCGACGCGGCCGGGCAATGGTCGCCCTTGGGCCGGCTCGTCTGGGACAATCCGCGTGGAACGGAGATCTACACGTGCGGCTGCTCGCAGCGGGTCACGCTCGACGACGGCGATCTGGTGATCGCCATCAGCATGACGCCCTTGGGCCGCATGGACCGCATGGTGACGTCCGTCCGTTGCGGATTCGACGGGCGGACCGTCGCGATCAAGCAGGTGGGCAACACGCTCGAACTGGCCAAGGGGCGCGGGCTGCTCGAACCGTCGCTCACCACGTTCGGCGGGCGATTCTGGATGACCATTCGCGCGGAGGACGATCACGGTTATCTCGCCACGTCGGACGACGGGCTGCACTGGTCGCCGATCAAGGCGTGGGCGTGGGACGACGGCTCGCCCGTGGTCACCTCGACGACCCAGCAGCACTGGCTCACGCACAGCGACGGATTGTTTCTGGTTTACACTCTGCGAGCCGACAACAACGCCCGGGTCGTACGCTGGAGGGCGCCACTGTTTTTGGCCCAGGTGGATACCGACCGGGGATGTCTTCTGCGCGAGACGGAACGGGTCGTTTTTCCGTTGATCGGCGACGGGATCAAGAAGCCCGGCGGCGTGGCGCTGATGGGCAATTTTCACACGACCAACGTCACGCCCGGCGAGTCGTGGGTGACGGTGGGCGAGAATTTTCGGGCCAACCACTGGCAAGGCGACATGCTGCTGGCACGGGTCGGGTGGAACAAGCCGAATCGGCTGGTGGAAGGGTTGGGAGGATAGAATGTACTTACGGTTCAACCCGAACGTGTAATCGATCGACGCCCGATTCGCCGCGGGCGTTCGTTCGGCGAACGGCGACCAAATAGTCGCCCGGTTTTTCGTAGACGTGTTCGGTCGCCGCATAAGTGGGCGGCTTCGCTTTCGATTGGGTCGTGACCGTGGGGCTGCCGTCGCCGAAGTCCCAGACCTCGACCCCTTCGCCGACGTCGCGAGTGACGGCCTTAAACGTTACACGATCACCCGGTCGAATATCGAGCGTCGGCCAATAGGCCGCGTGAACGTTGGGCGGACGCCGCTGGGGGTTCTTGCGATCGAGCACGACGACTCCCGCGAAATCGTAGGCCACGCGGCCCGCCGCATCGGTCACCTTGACCGTCTCGCGGTAGTAGCCCGGCCGCGGATAGCGGCGGGTCACTCGCGGGCCATCGGCCGTTGCGCCATCGTCGAAAGTCCATTGGTAGCGCAAGCCCTCCTCGCCGGGCTCGCCATGGGAGCGGCCCGCGTCGAGCGTGACCGGTTCGTCAACTCCGGCCAGTTCATGCGGCCGGGCGACGGCGACCAGCTTCGTGGGATGTTCCCGTTGATAGGCCTGCCAGACGAACGCGTAGGCGTCGTCGATGCCGTAGCGTCCGCTCGGTTGCGGACGGCTCACGTCGAAATGCAGATGCGACCAGCCGCCGCTCGTCCCTTCCTTGCCGAGCGTACCGAGCTTTTGGCCTCGCTTCACGCGGACGCCGAGCTTCACCGCCGGATCGATCGACTTGAGATGGGAGTAGCGATAATACCACCCGCGGTTGTCTCGCACATACACGACGTCGTATCGGGGCTGGAACGTCCCGGGATACGGCCCCGGTCCGAGCTTCTTGCCGGCAACCGACACGACTGTGCCGTCGGTGGCCGCCAGCACGTCGACCAGCCCCTCGGCCCCGCCGAAATCGAGACCCCAATGATAATAGAAGACCTTCCGCTCAACCCGCTCGTCATCCGCGATTTCGTTGGCCATTTGCGTTCGGCCGGCGAACCATCGTTGGTTCAGCGGATAGCCGAACGTGCCCGGCTCGATCCATGGCGAGCCCTTCGGCCACAGCCGAAACCGCGCGTCGCGATCGAGCGACCACGGATTGCGTCCTTTTTGGACGAACCCTTTGGTCACGGGACAGTCGATCTGCGCGCCGCCGATCGTCCGGGGCAAATGGTACGCGCCGGCCGAGAGCGTGACCGGTCGGCCGTTGAGTTCAACGCGAACCATCGCTTCGCGCAGGGCGCCGCGGATCGTGTCGCGTCGCTCCTTCACGCCCAGCAGTTTGAGGCGAACCGTCGCGCCATCGGCCAGTTCAACGGTCCGCTCTTCGCCCACGTTCAAGTCGATGGTCCGGACCAGGGACGCCGCGTCTGGTCCATTCAACGCGCCGGCAAACAACGGTCCGACGGGGCAACCGGCCGCGAGAACGGCCGCCGTGATCATGGGAAAGAAAGTCCGCAAGGGCCATCTCCGGGAGGGGGACTTGTGTGGCAGGATCTGCTTTCCCCATTTTATGCGCGGCCCGCGGTTCCTGCAAATCCTGGCATTCACCCTCCCAAAGGCTCAAACGGTTGTCCCGCGACGTAGGTGGGGCGAGACCGGCATGGATTCTTGGTGATGCAGGCCTCGCCCCACCCTACTCAAGCCATATCGCCCATCTCTCCCATTCTCACGTAGACTCCCGGGCTTGACAGAACCCCGCCGAGTGGGACACAATGGCGGTCTTTGTTTTTCTTGACTGTCGTAGGGCAGTGTCCCTGTAACCCGAGTCTCCACAAGGAATAGTCATGAATCGAATCTACAATCGCATCTTTGGGAAGGCGATGGGGCGCAAGACCCGCAACCGCCTGCATATCGCCTGGCTGGCCGTTTTGTGCGTCGGCTTTCTGGTCACGGCGGGCATGATCCATCCGGCCCAGCAGGCGGCGACCACCGGGACGGCCGTCGTCGCACAAGCCGAGACGACCGAAGTGGTTAAGACGGAAGCGAGCCACGGCGAAGGTTTTGAGTGGTTCTCGGTCTTCACGACGGATAAGTTCGACATCTATGAAAAAGCCTCTCTGTTGGTCGTGCTGGGCATCGCCGTCGCGGGTCTGCTCTACGCCCTCATGTTGGTCAAGCAGGTGAAAGAGGCCGACCAGGGCACGCCCAAGATGCAGGAGATCGCCAAGGCCGTGCGCGAAGGGGCCGACGCCTATCTCTGGGCCCAGTTCAAGAAGATCGGCCTGTTGATCGTTCTTCTTACCGTCGCCTTGTATTGGACAAAGTATCAGGATCCCGTGTTCGCCTGGGGTCGCGCCGGTGCGTTTCTTCTCGGCTCGCTGTTTAGTTGGACCGTCGGTTTCGTCGGCATGAAACTGGCCACCATCGGCAACCTCCGCGTGGCCGCCGCCGCCAAGCACAGCTACGGCACGGCCATGCAGCTCGGCTACCGCACGGGCACAATCACCGGCATGTTGACCGACGGGCTGGGCCTGTTGGGCGGCACGTGCATCTTCCTGATCTACGGCGAGCAGGCCTATGAGGCCCTCTTGGGCTTCGGCTTCGGCGGAACGCTGTTGGCCCTGTTCATGCGCGTCGGCGGCGGCATCTACACGAAGGCGGCCGATGTCGGGGCCGACCTGGTCGGCAAGGTCGAGGCAGGAATCCCCGAGGACGATCCGCGCAACGCGGCCACCATCGCCGACAACGTGGGCGACAACGTGGGCGACTGCGCCGGTATGGCGGCCGACATTTTCGAGAGCTACGAAGTGACCATCGTCGCGGCGATGATCCTGGGGTTGGCCAGCTTCGGGCACAAGGGCGTGATCTTCCCGTTGCTGGTCCGCGGAATCGGCGTGCTGGGTTCGATCATCAGCACCTACACGGTCAAGGCCGGCGCGAACGACACGTCGGACACGGCCCTGAAGAGCGTCCACCGAGGGTTCTGGATCGGCTCGCTTATTTCGGTGGCCGGGTTCTTTGCCATCGGCTGGTTCTATCTGCGGTTCTCCGCGGAGTACTTCACCCAATACGCCATGGCCAAGGCCGGCTTCCCCTTGGGGGCCGACGGCTCGTATGGCCCGGCGAATATGGATTGGTGGTTCAACTTCGGCCAGGCCAACCTCGACATGCGGCCCGCGCTGACCTGCTTGATCGGCGTGTTCCTGGCCGTCGCGTTGAACAAGGTGACCAGCTACTACACGCACACCTCGCACAGCCCTGTCAAGTCGCTCGCGCGGAGCTGCCAGACGGGCCACGCGACAAACATCATCCAGGGCTTCGCCGTGGGTTACGAAAGCACCGTGGCCGCCCTGTTGGTCATCGTCGCGGCGATTATCCTTTCGGTGTTGTGCTACTGGGGCATGCCGCCCGTGTTCGTCGCTTATGGCGTGGCCATGACGGGCATCGGCATGTTGACGCTCACCGGCAACACGATTTCGATGGACGTCTTCGGCCCGGTGGCCGACAACGCCAACGGGATCGGCGAGATGGGCTACAACAAGGACATGGCGGGCCAGGAACTGAAGCCCGGCCAGGCAGGCTACATGGCCCCCGCCGACTACAAGCGGGCCCGGCAGATTCTGGCCGACCTCGACGCGGTGGGCAACACCACGAAGGCCGAGACGAAGGGCATCGCCATCGGTTCGGCCGTGATCGCGGCCGTTTCGCTGTTCGCCAGCTTCATCGCGGTGATCGCGGTGGGAAGCGAGGACAAGCTCGGCACGATGACCACCGAGCAGTACAACTACTTCGCCGGCTTCCTCACGGTGGCCGATCCGAAGGTGTTGATCGGCATGTTGATCGGCGGCGCGGTGCCGTTTTTGTTCAGCTCGATGTTGATTCGGGCCGTGGGCCGCGCGGCGTTCTTCATCGTCAAGGAGTGCCGCGTCCAGTTCAAGGATCCGGACATCATGGCCGGAAAGAAACTGCCCAACTACGGCCGCGTGGTCGACATCTGCACCAACACGGCGCAGAAGGAACTCATCGGCCCGGCCATACTGGCCATTTTGGCCCCGTTCGTCGTAGGTTTTCTGCTCGGGCCTTACGCCCTGGGCGGGTTCCTGGCGGGCATGATCCTGGTGGGCCAGTTGTTGGCCGTGTTCATGGCCAACGCGGGCGGCGCGTGGGACAACGCCAAGAAGCTGATCGAAGACGAGCCCCGAACGGCCACGACCGGCAAGGGCAGCGAAAAGCACAAGGCGGCCGTCACCGGCGATACGGTGGGCGACCCCTTGAAGGACACGTCCGGCCCGGCCATCAACCCGATGGTCAAAGTGATGAACATGGTGAGCCTGTTGGGACTCGGCCTCGTGCTGAGCTGGAACGTGGCGGGCGTGCGGCCCGACGTGTCGAAGTTCGACCCCAAGATGGCCGTCACTACTGTTCTGCCCAATCTGCCGACCGAATGGACGTACGGCTTGGGAGCGGTCGTGGTCTGCGTCGTGCTGATCCTCTGGGCCGTCTGGCGGAGCAAGCACGAGACGAGCGAGATGAAGGAGATCGTCGGCGAACTCGACAAAGGCGCGTAGTCGATATCCATGTGTTGATAAAATCACGACGCGGGCCCGGGGCTTCACGTGCCGGGCCCGCGTTGGCGTTTCCTCTAACCAGAAGGCGCCGGCGGATGAAACTCTCTTCTTCCATGAAGCGAACCACGATGTTCGTTTTCTTCCTGTTCCTGGCGGCGATGATTTGTGTCTCGCCGGCGCTGGCGGCCGATCCCGCGGCGGCGGGTGGTAAAATAGTGGGCGATGTCAAGATCAGCTGGCCCGACTACTTCATGCTGATCGGCTATTTCGTGCTGATGCTGGGCATCGGGGCGTATTTTTATCGCTTCATGCGAGGGATGAAAGTCTATTTCACGGGCGGGAACCAGATCCCGTGGTGGCTTTCGGGCGTGTCGTTTTACATGTCGAGCTTCAGCGCCTATGGATTCGTGATTTTTTCGGGGATGTGCTTTCGCTACGGCTGGGTGGGCGTGACGATCTTCTGGGTCACGGTGCCCGCCACGATTTTCAGCGCGATGCTCTTCGCCTCGCGCTGGCGCCGGGCTCGGATTGACAGCCCGGTTGAATTTCTTGAATCTCGCTATAGCGCCCTGGTCCGCCAGTTGTTCGTTTGGACGGGCGTCCCGGTGGGCATCGTCGACGACAGCCTGAAACTGATTGCAACGGGCACGATCGTTCACGTCGGCATGGGATTCAGCATCGAGACAAGCGTTGTCGCCTGCGGGATTATCATGGTGACCTACACGTTTATGGGCGGGCTGTGGGCCGTGACGGTCACGGACTTCGTGCAGTTCGTGATCCTGGCCGTGGCCGTGGTCGTGGTTTTTCCATTAGCCATCGCCAAGGCGGGTGGTTTTAGCGAAATGGTGGAAAATTCTCCGGCAGGTTTTTTCCAGCCGGTCACCGAACAATACAACTGGGTCTACATTCTTTTGTTGGTCGGACTTTACAGCGTCGCCTACAGCAGCACACACTGGCACTTGATTCAGAAGTACTTCTGCGTCGCCACCGAGCGGGACGCGAGAAAGGTGGGCTGGCTGGTGGTCGTGCTGAACATCATCGGCCCTCCGCTGATTCTCGTCCCGGCAATCGCCTCCCGGCAATTTTTGCCGGAGAGCATCATCGACAAAGAGGTTTATCCACGGCTGTGCGCGGCGTTGCTGCCGGTGGGCATGTTGGGGTTGATCATTGCCGCGATGTTTTCAGCCACGATGGCCAACCTGAGCAGCCATTTCAACGTCCGGGCCAGTGTGTTGACCAACGACGTCTACCGCCGGTTGGTAAGACCCCATGCGACGGAGAAGGAATTGGTGGTGGCCGGGCGCGCGATGACGGCGTTGGTCGGCGGGTTGACCATTATTCTCGCTTACTCGATGGCCCAATTCGGCGCTCCCAAACTGTTCGACATCATGGTGACGCTGTTCGGCGCGGCGGTGGCCCCGCTGGGAATTCCCATGCTCGTGGGTCTTGTCTCCCGACGAGTCAATAACTTTAGCGCCACCGCGGGCGTGGTCGGCGGATTGGCCGTCAGCATCATCCTTGTCACATGGATGGACCCAAAGGGATTTGAATGGCTGGGACTTCACTGGGAGCGCGCAACCGTGATCTTCGCCGTCAGCACGGCCACCGTGTTGTTGCTGATGTACGGCTTCAGTGCGATCCAGCCAACATTGGCAGCCTTGGTCGGCGGATTGGTCGTAAGTATCGTCTTCTTCCTTGTACTGCCCGAACGATTCGAATGGCTGGGCATACAATGGCAACGGGGAATTCTGGCCTATATTCATGGCGGCCTCGCCGTGCTGGCGCTCAGGTACAGTTTCAGTGCGATCCGGCCGATGGGCGTTCAAGAAGCCCAGCGCGTCGCGTTGTTCCACAAACGCCTGGACGCCCCAATCGGCGAGTTGCCAGAGGACCGGGTGGGCGGCGAAGCGGAAGGACAGCCCGAGGGCGCGATCTCGCCGTTCCGCATCGTGGGAATTTGCGTCGCGTGCATCGGGGTGATGATGTTGTGCATCCAGCCGTTCATTCACGAGCGACTGCCGCAGGTGCTCAACGTCATCCTGGGACTCGTGCTCGTGGCCATCGGGTGGACGATGACCTGGCTGAGCAAACGGGCAAGTCGACGCGACGCGGCGTAATGAAAAAAACCGAGCCGCGACCGTTAGGGAGCGGTGGGGTGGAGGAATGCGTTCCATCGCGTCCGCCCTGTCCGTTGTTCACGGCCACGACGGAGCGTGGCCCTCCATCCGTTTGGGAGCGGTTGAATATCTATCGAGCCGCCACCGCTCCCTAACGGTCGCGGCTCGGTTTATCGTTATTCGGAGTAGCAGCGCACTTCATGTAGCGCCGCCGGGACGTGCGGGCTCGGCGCGGCGAGTTCGATCTGAATCGCGTCGGTCCGCACGGGACGGTCGAGGCGAATCGTGTTGCGCGTTTGGTGGTTCTCGGCGCATTGGGCGAGAACCTTGCCGCTCGCATCTAGAATGCGATACTCCCGGACACACTGCGGCATGATCCGCTCGGGATGCTCGTACTGGACCGAGAACAACGGATTGTCGCGGTCCGTGTCGAACGTCAACTCGATCCGCTCAATCGACCGCGGCAGCGGCCAGCGGAGCGTGATGGTCGGTCGCGGGTCCGCCGGGTCGGCAACCCAGGCGTTCGGGCCGGACGTGGGCCGGGCCAGGCCGTTGGCGACCGCCTCGGGCCCAAAGACGTCCAACGGCGGATCGAGCCGCATGGCCAGGTTGGCGCCCTCGTCGCCCGACAGGGGGCGCCAGAATTCGAACGAATCGACGCCCAAGTCCGGCGGCGCGGATTGCACGGCGCCGGCCGTCACTTCGGCGCGACCGCGATGGGCCACGGTCGTCACGCCGGTGACCAACCACGAACTGCCGTGGACCGACACGTCGGGGTTCGCGCCCAGACAGACAAACACATAGCGGGCCGCGTCTAGCTCGACGTCGAAATCGACCCAGACCGTCTGGTCGCGACCGGCCGGGACGTCCACCTCGCGCACGGCCAGGGTCCGCTCGGGCGTGTAGACGTCGGGCTCGGCGGCCACGCGAAGATTCACGACGAGCCGCGTGGGCCGCGCGGCGTCAATGCAAAACGCCACGCGGGGCATCCGGCCGGGACGAACCGGCAAGAGCAGGGCGCGGGGAAATTCGAGCGGCAGACGTGGTCCGTCGGCCGGCAACTCGGCCAGCAACAATCGGCTCGTCGCCGTGATCGTCGCGCGGCGAGCCAGATCGTCGGGGTCGTTCAAGACGTAGCCGGGGATGAACTGGCCGGTTCGCGCCAGTTCGAGTTGGAGCCGGGCGATGCGGTCGGGCGCGGTCAGCGCGGCCGGCGGCACGCCTTCGCGCCGACACAACTCGGCCGCCATGCCCACGGCCTGCGCAGCGTGGGCACAAGTGGCCATGACCCGGGTCGAGCCGAAGGCGACGTGCGAGGCGCTGGTGATCCGGCCGGCAAAGAACAGGTTTTCGACGTTGCGGCTATAGAGCGTCCGATAGGGAATCGAATAAACGCCTTTGGCGTGCCACTGGTTGCAGGCGGGCCGAGTCGAGTAGACGCCGTCGGCCTGGTGGAGGTCCATCGACCAGCCGCCGTGGGCCACCGCGTCAGCATGGCGGCGCTCGACCACGTCGCGCTGGGTGAGTACGTAGTCGCCCTCGAACCGCCGGCTCTCCCGTTTGCCGGGCACCGCGCCAACCCATTCGAGCGTGAGGTTTTCC
>Ga0209342_10006919_pt1 | contig 11435 bp, 8 predicted proteins | sample RifCSP16_2_FD_184023 | JGI IMG/M metagenome (GOLD analysis project Ga0209342, IMG submission 184023) | Soil microbial communities from Rifle, Colorado - Rifle CSP2_sed 16_2 (SPAdes) (version 2) | ecosystem: Environmental > Terrestrial > Deep subsurface > Rock core/Sediment | place: Rifle... | reverse complement strand
ATCATCCACGGCGGGCGGCACCACGCCCAGGACGGCCGCCAGGGCCAGGATCGCCGCGCCGACACTGACCTCGATCTCCACAAGCGACAGGAGACGGTTCGCCAGGGTGGCCCGACCCTCGTCCGATGGCCTCTCCGGCAGGCGAGCGCTCCTGAGGGCAGGCCGGATCACGAGGAAGTTCAGCGAACCGGCCACCAGAACCGGCACCAGCAGAAGCATCTTGGCAAGGAGCGTCAGGCCGTAGGGCGACGCGATGATTGCGCGCAGGCTGTCCAGGTGCCGGGTGGCGTTGTACACACCGGTGCCCATCAGAACCCCTGCGCTGGCGAGGGCGATCGGAGTGAGTCGGTTCACGATCGGGGCGAGGATGGGTTGCGCCGTCGCCCTTTCCACCTCGCGCATCCTCCCCAGCAGGAGACGGAAGTGCATCAGCAGCCTGATCCAGGAGGCGGCAGCTAGAATGTGCAGGGCGTCGGAGACGACGGCGATGAGCGAACCGGAGGGCTGGGAGGACGCATGGCTGGCGAGGCTGCGAGAGATGAGGGCGGCTCCGGCGAGTACCAACGCGGTCCCCCAGCGGATCCGGGACCATGGCCACGAGCGCGACCAGGCGAGCGCCATCAGAAGGGCCGCAAGCAAGGCCGTTCGGGCGACCCACACCCACCCGGAGGTTGTCCGCGTCAGCAACCTCCAGACGACGGAAAGCTCCACGCCGCTAAAGATCGTCCCCCCCATGATATCCACCGCCTGCATGTAGAGCTCAGGAAGGCTGAAGCCGAGCGCGATCCAGGTAGCGGCTTTCGCGACGCGGACGACCTGTTGCTCGATCGGATCGAGGCGGCCGGCGGAGAAGCCAGCTCGGCCAAAGGTGGGGCGAAGGAGGATCATGACGAACCACGGACCGGCGGCGGCCGTCACAAGGGCAATTAGCAGCACCGGGCGAACGAGCGCATCAAGCATAGCGGGCAGGTGTCCGTCTTGTACTCACTGACGCAAAGCCTAAATGTTGTCGCTGTTGGATCTGCGGTCTCTAGCTTGGTTGGGCATCGTTGTGTAATACATTGGGCCTCGCGGATCGTCAAGATCTCAGTCGTTTCACCAGGCAACACCGTGTCACCTCACCCCTTCCTTCCCTCCTCAGGGAAACAAGTGAAATTGAAGGGAGGAGGACGGGCGAGATGGCATGCGTCATATCATTAAAGAAACAAAGCGCTACACCCTTCCTGCTGACTTATGGCGGAGCATTTGATGACGCTGGTGGTACGATTGCCCAACCGATTTGCACTGGTGGCACGCGGCCAGATGTCTGCCAGGCAAATGACACGCTTGGCTTAATCAGCGCACTCGGAAAGCGCCTTCGCCATTCATCCGGGAGATCCCCCCCTGCGGTGCCGGCGTTCCAGATAATGACCCCGCCCTGCCGATTAAACCCTTCGTCATTCATCCACGGGCTCTTCCTGGGATCCAGATCTGCGTACACATCTGGGCGATATGGCGAGTAAAAACCAACATTCTCCGCCAACCATCTGTTTCCGCCGATAATTTGCAAGGGCGATTCGTAGCGTTTGACCCACTGGGCGGTCACGTAATCCGCAATGGCTTGGCCGGGGAAAAGCCCACTTGTGACATGTCCGGTAAACGCCGGGACGAAGGTATATTTGCCAACGAACGTAATCACCCAGAGGGCGGCGAAGCCTAAGAAGGCATACCTAAACCGATGCAGGGCTGTGTCGGTTAAGGCGGGTCGCAGATGATAGAGCATGAAGACACTGACAAAGGACCATAATGGCATGCCCCATCGCGTCGTCAGGGAGAATCCCGTGATTGCCGAAACCACGAGATAAGCCAGAAACGGCCCGAGTGTTGCCGTAAAGAGAAATTCGCGCGAAAAAGCTCGGTTGACGACCTCTGCTTTTCTCCAGAGTGTCCTGGAAACCAGCGTGCCCGTCATGATAAACACCGGCGCAAGCACCAGGGCTTGACCGAAGGCGAATATGAGAGGATGAACGAGGCGATCGAGGAAAGCACCTTTACTTTTCGCACTTGTTGCTCGAGCCAGCGCGTAGGCAATCGTTGTAGCATCATTCTCCACCAGCCAGTTTACATGTGGCGCGAAAATAATTGCCGCGATCGCCAGGGCAATGTACGGGCCTGGTTTGGCAAAGTGTTTTCGAGCTTGAACATTGAGCAGCATAAAAACAAGCAATGCAATGAGCAAAATAACCATATCGTATCTGGTCAGAAGACCGAGTCCGGCCGTCAGTCCACACAGCCCCCAATAGCGCGCCCTTCCGGAATTCAAAGCTCGCCAAAACAGAAGGCTTGTCCAACTCCAAAGCGCCATTTGTAGGACGTTGGCGCTAAACTGGGGGCTCATGTAATTGTAGTAAAAGACGCCTTCAAGCATGAGCACGCTCAGCAGCGCGTATGGCGGCTCTAGAAAACCACGAGCAAATCGCCACACCGCCAGAAAACAGGCACTGATCGCAACTTGACTGGCCAGATAGGCCCCCCAAAGGCTCCTACCGGCCACCTGAACGGATGCTTCCGCAATCCACGCCTGCAAGGGGGGATGCTTCCAGTAGCCCCACTGGGGATGCCTTCCCCAGTTGAGCAACTCCATGACGTCCGTGGACCCGTTTGGCTGGCTTAGTGTTGGCACAAGGGTCCAAACGATACCGTGGCAGAGGACGAACGCCCAAAAGACTGTCGCCGGATTACGCGTAATTGGGAATGGAGACTTGAAATCGCCCACATTCGACCTCATCGCGGGAGCCGTGCGCATCCCCTGGGCCAAGCGAGCGCCGTTACGAGGGCGATGAGTAGCCGGGGTCGAATCAGCGCATCGAGCATGGAGGGCGGGTTGGTGTGTCGGGGGGCGTCTACATTACGGCAACAGTCAAGCGACTGTGCCCCAATACCGGGACGGCGCGGCCATCTTCAGATTCGGGTGATCCATCCCATCCCCTCGAACACCGATTTGAGGGAGTCGAGGTTATTTCGATTGAACAGACTCTTGGCGGCGCCGCGCCACATCCCCTGTCGAGCCTGGGCGACGGAGTCGCTGACAGACACGGCCACGTGTTGCATGACGGAGGCATCTCGGTAGCAATCGATCATGCACCTGGTGCAGCCATCCCGGATGCGGCGCGAATCGTCGAACTCAAAGATCGAGCAGATCGGCTTCTCCCAGTAATGGCACCGCCATATGAGAAAGTTCCAGTCGAGGTAGAAGTATTTGTACCCGCCCAGGCATTCGAAGCGCTGAGTCTCTTTACGCAGGAACCGCTGCATCTCTTCGAGCGAGGCGGTTGGGTTGACCACATGCATCTGTCGTTTGAGCTTCTTCACTTCGTCGAAGACGCGCAGGAGCTCATCGGGGGTGTAGCTGACGAGATGGGAATTGGCGTGGCCCAGGAAGCTGGAGCCGAGGGTGGTCAACGGATACGAGAAGGTCACGCTCTCAAAGCCGAGGCCCTTCAAAAAGGCGGGGAGCAGGGTGTAGTCGTCGATGAGGCGGCTCATGGTAACCGACGCGGTGCTCTGGATCTTGAGCTGCCTCAGCAGCTCGTTCGCCTTCTTGATCTTCTCACAGACCTTCGGCAGCCTGCGGTTCTCCTCATGTGTTTTCACCGAGGCGGCGTCGATGGAGATGATGATGCTCGACAGCCCGCTGTCCTTCAGCGCATGGATGTTCGTCCCGTCGAGCCGAGATCCGTTGGTGACCAGGATGACCACCATTCCCCGGCCCTTCGCGTGGCGGACAATGTCGAAGCAGTCGGGATGGAGCATCGGCTCTCCCCCGGTGATGACGAGGTACCGGACCCCGTGCCCGACCAGGATGTCGATCGCCTCCTTGGACTTGGCCAGAGGCGCGAAGATCCAATCTTCCCGCGGCAGGGCATCCAGGCTGAAGCTGCAAAAGTCACAGGCGGCGTTGCAGGCGTTATTGATGGCGAACTGGCAGAAGCCGGGGCCGCCCTCGAAGAGGGATTGCTTGATGACCTTCAGTCGCTCGCTGAGCAGACCTGTCGCCGCCCCATTATTGCGGGAAGAAGGCGACGCATTCGTTCCGTTGTCCCTCATGCCGGCGTACTCTTATGCGTCAACATGAAGGTGAGAAACTCGCGGCCTTCGCGGAGCCGTCGTACCATCACCTCGCGGTCCTTCAACATATCCTTGACGATGCGAAGGATCGGCTTGGGACGGAAGTAGAACCGCATGTAGAAGCGCTCCATCGCCTCGAAGATCGCCTCGCGGGACAGGCCAGGGTATTCCAGTGTCGCCTCCTGAACGCCCGAGTCATTGACCAGCTTGTCCTTGGCAAGCCACCCGTTTTGAATAGCCTGCTCGTACAGCGCAGTGCCGGGGTAGGGGGCCGACAACGAGACCTGGACGCTATACACATCGAGCTCGCAGGCGTAGCGGATCGTCTGCTCGATGGTCTCCGGCGTCTCACCCGGCAGGCCCACAATGAACGTCCCGTGGATGAGGATGCCGAGCGACTTGCAGTCCCGCGTGAACCTTCGGGCCTGGTCGAGGTGGAGCCCTTTCTTGATGTTATTGAGGATCTGCTGATTGCCCGATTCATACCCGACCAGGAGCAGGCGCAAGCCGCAGTCCTTGAGGACCTTCAGGGCGTCGTACGGGACATTGGCTTTGGAGTTGCACGACCAGGCGATGCCGAGCCTCTTCAGCCGCCTGGCGATCTCGATAGCGCGAGGGATGTTATCGGTGAAGGTGTCGTCGTCGAAGAAGAATTCCTTCACCTGCGGAAAATACTCCTTGGCCAGCTTCATCTCCTCGTAGACGTTCTGCGGGCTGCGGACCCGATAGATATGCCCCCCGAGCGTCTGTGGCCAGAGGCAGAAGGTGCATCTCGACCGGCAGCCGCGTCCCGTATAGAGCGAGACATACGGGTGCAGGAGGTATCCGATGAAATAGTTCTCAACAGTCAGGTCCCGCTTGTACACGTCGGTCACGAAGGCGAGATCGTCCATGTTCTGGATGATGGGGCGGTCGGGAGTGTGGGCGATATGCCCGTTCTTCCGGAAGCTGACGCCCGCCACCTCATCGAGCCGGTCGCCGCTCGCGATCTCCCGGATCGTATAGTCGAATTCGTCGCGGGTTACGAAGTCGATCGCCGTGGAGGCGCGAAGGGTCTCCTCCGGCAACACCGAGGTGTGCGGTCCCACGAACCCGACGAGCGCGCTTGGATGCTCCTGCTTGAGCCGCTCGGCCACCTTCACGTCGTTGTTCAGAGAGGGGGTGCTGGTATGGATGATGATCAGGCCGTAGTCCCTCGCCTGCCGGACCACATCCTCCACGCCAAGCCCATCGGGTGGCGCGTCGATCAACTTGCTCCCTTCCACCATGGCGGCCGGCTGGGCAAGCCAGGTGGGGTACCAGAACGATCGGACCTCGCGACGAGCCTGGTAACGGGACCCCGCCCCGCCATCAAACCCAGAATACGAAGGGGGGTTCAAGAACAGCGTTTTCCGCATTACACGTCCTCCGTCGATGACAGCACTACCCCGCCGGGGCAGAGTATTTCACGTCGATGGCCCTTCCGCCTCCCCTCCTCGGGGCTGGTCTCACCTGGGGCCAGCCCGGTCGGCACCAACCGCTGAGGGGATTATTGTCTCCCACCGAAAGCCAAAACAATATTTTACCTCATCTAAAGGCTAGCCGCTAATGAAATACTCAGTCTTCAGGCCGTGGCGGCTCCGGTCGAATTCAGGCATTAACCTGGCCTCTTCCCCGAACCCCTTGAGTCTCAGCCCATGGGTCCCTGGCCAGCGGATCCGCCTGTTACACTTTGAAGAATGCACTGCCTTTGCCGACCAATCCGTAGGGCCGGATGACGACCCTCTGTTCCTGATCGCTCACCACACGGCCGATCCGGTGGGCCTCCCTGCCGTGACTCCTGACGATCTCTTCAAAGGTCTCCGCATCCTCTTTGGAGACGACGGCGCAGAAGCCGATGCCCATGTTGAAGACCCGGAACATCTCCTGATCGGGGATATTTCCCGATTTTTGGATCAGGGAGAATATGGGCGGAACCGGAGGGAGTCGGTCAATGACATACCCGACTGTCTTCGCCGTCGTCTCCAATCGCAACAGGTTGAGCAATCCGTCGCTCGTGATATGGGCGAGCCCGTTGATCGCCAGCGATCGCTCCAGCGCCTCGACCACTTCCGGCACGTAGATCGCAGTCGGCTCGAGCAGCTCCTCCCCCAGCGTTCGCCCGAGTTCCTCGAACTTCGCGTCCACGGTGTACTTATTCTGCTTGAACAAGACCTGTCGGGCCAGCGTCAGGCCGTTGCTGTGGATCCCGCTACTGCGCAGGCCAATGATGACATCGCCCGGCGCCACCGCCCTGCCCACGATCACCTTGTCAAGCGGCACATGGCCGACACACATCCCAACCAGATCACATCCCCACCCCTCCCGCTCCGAGGCGAGCATCTCGCGAATCTGCGCGATCTCCCCGCCACAGATGGCGACCCCCGCGCGGCGGGCCCCCTCTTTGAGCCCCTGCATCAGTTGATCGAGGAGGGTGGGGTTGGCCTCCTGCACAGCGATGTAATCGAGAAACGAAATCGGCCGCGCGCCCACGCAGAGCACGTCGTTGGCGTTCATGGCCACGCAGTCTATTCCAAGGGTATCGTACTTCTGCATCATCTGCGCGACCATGATCTTGGTCCCCACCCCGTCGGTCGAGAGCGCGAGCCCCATCCCATGACCGATGTCGATGACGTTCGCAAAGAAGCCGATCGGCAGGACCGGCTTCCCGATGCCCCGCACGAAGGCAAACGTCTGGCTTGCCATGGCGATGACTCTCGAGAGGGCCTGCTCCTCGCGAGTTGTATCGACCCCAGCCTGAAGGTAGCTTGCTCCCGCCTCGGTGTCGCCCATATGACTTTCCGCCACCAGTCCTCCCTTTCGCAAGAACTGATTCCGTCCGCCCCTCTGCCTTCTCCGCGCCGTCGGATACGAAGACGGCAGATCGACCCAGAAACACCGCGCCGCTAATGCGGACCGGCGTATTACGATGGAAGATCGAACGGTGCCTGTCAAGAAATTTCCGGCCGTGAGACAGTACGCTGGAAAAAAGCTTGACAAGGTTCCGAGGTCTCACTAGTGTAGTGCGTCGAAAGTCCCTTTACTTTGATTGTCATTCCGGGCTTGACCCGGAATCCAGTCTTGTTGAGCTGGATTCCCGCTTTCGCGGGAATGACGGCTCCGGAATGAGTGTAAAGAAGCGTTGGACGCACTACACTAGTATCCGTTGCTAGCTTGAGAAGCTGATTCGGGGAGAAGGCCGTTTCGCCTTCTTCCCAGAGGCCGGAACGCCTCGCATAGGTTACGTATCCCTTGCGAGGCGTTTTTCCTTTTCCGGAGTCCCATTCGAGGGTGGCAGTGCCGAGCGACACTGTATTCCACCTTACCCAATGGAGGGAAATGCGATGAGTCATGCAGGCCGCCGCAAGGTCCTGGTTCGACTCCTGCTCGTTTCCATCATCGCCTGCTGGCCGACACCATTCGGCATGGCGGCCGAGAGCCCGCCGGAACCGACCGCGCCAGTCAAACCACAGGGACAGGCCATCGAGCTGGAGCCGGTCGTGGTGACGGCGACGCGAGGGGAGCGGCCTAGCTTCGACGTGCCCAACGCGGTGACCATCGTTGATCGCGAACATGTCGAGCGGCAATCGCCTGCGGTCCTGCCCGACATGCTGCGCGGGGAGCCCGGGGTCTTCGTCCAGCAAACCACCCCCGGCCAGGCAGCTCCCATCATTCGAGGCTTAATCGGAAGCTCGATTCTGATGCTCGTGGACGGGATGCGGCTGAACACCGCCTTCTTCCGCTCCGCGCCCAACCAGTATTTTGCGCTCGTGGACCCCTACAACGTGGAGCGGCTCGAGGTGGTTCGGGGGGCGGGCTCGACTCTTTACGGGAGCGACGCCATGGGCGGTGTCCTCAATGTGATCACCCCGGTTCCACGGTTCGCGACCGATCAGTGGCAACTGCATGGACGAGCGTTGGAGCAATTCAGCAGTGCCGACACCTCCTGGGTCAATCGGGTCTCGCTGCAGGGAGGAAAAACTGGGGTCGCCCTCAGCGGCGGCTTTACATATCAGGATCACAACGACCTTCGGGGCGGCGGAGATACCGGCGTCCAGCGGCCCTCCGGCTACGAGGTGTATGCCGGCGATGGCGCGATCTTCCTCGAGCGCGGAGACCAGGATCTGCTGTTCAGCTTTCAGTACCTGCAACAACCGAAGACCCCGAGGTTCGACGAGTTGGTGGCCGGCTTCCATCAATCCCAGCCCAACTCGGCTCTCTTCTTCTTTGAGCCGAACGACCGCCTGTTTGTCCACGGCCGATATCGGCTCAGGAACCCGCTGCCATTTGTGGACGGGTTGCAGTTTCACGTGGCGTTCCAGGAGATCAACGACGACCGGAGGAACAGGGATTTTGGCGGCACGAGGGAAGACCGGGAACGGAACCGCGATGCACTGACAGGCATCACGCTGCAGCTCACCTCACGGTGGGGGGAGTGGATGACCTTCACCTATGGCGGCGAGATCTATCTGGATGAGGTCAGCAGCAGCCGGGGCAACCTCCACACGACAGAGCCGTTTCGCGGACGGGTCGACGTTCAATAGCTTCGGTGTCTACGTCCAAGATGAGATCCGGATCCATCCACGCCTGACCGCGATCCTGGGATTACGTTTCAGCCATTTCGATGTCGATCCCAAGGCGGACCGCGGCGAAGGCGCCGAGGCCCACCTCACCACGAGCGATCTCACGGGCAGCCTCGGCCTCGTCTACCACCTGACGCCCGCGGTTAACCTTGTGACGAATTTCGGACGTGGATTCCGGGTGCCAAATGTGTTCGATCTGTCCACGCTCGGCCCGCGGCCCGGGAATCGCTTCAATATTCCGAATCCCAGCTTAACCCCGGAGGAGGTGTTCACGGTCGATGCAGGAGTGAAGGTCAAGCTACCCCGCTTCGCAGGGGAGGTGTTCGGTTTCTACTCGGATTTCCGGGACAAGATCGAGGACAACCTGACGGGCGAATGCTTTCGCGACGAGGTCGGCATCGTTCCTCCGGCGCAGTGCCAGCCGACCGACAGACTGGTCGTTCAGAGCCAGAACCTCAACACGGTCACGCTGTACGGGGTGGAGGTCGGCGGGCGGCTTCAGATGCTAGACACCCTTGAGGCCTACGGCACTCTCACCTACACCTGGGCGGAGGAGGAGTTCCGAGACGGCAGGACCCTGCCGGCGGACCGAATCCCTCCCGTTAACGGCCAAGTCGGCTTCTTCTACCGGCCGATACCGCGCCTCTGGGTCGAGCCCTTCGTGCGATTCGCCGGCAGACAAGATCGGCTGAGCGATCGCGACCGAGTCGATCCCCGGATCAACCCGGATGGCACCGCGGGCTGGATGACGGCGAACATTCGCCTCGGCTGGGACATCAGTGAGAACTTCCGCGTCCGCCTGGCGGGGGAGAATCTTCTCGATCACTCCTACCGAGAGCACGGGTCCGGAATCAATGCCCAAGGGATCAACGCGATTGTCTCCATGGAGGCGCGTTTCTAGTGTGGCGTCCTACCAAATGCCTTGGTAGAAAGCCCGATCGCACAGATCCCACCAGTCACCTTCCTGCCGACCTTCAAGGGAGGGGAGGTGTTCCTCGCGATTCAGAACCTTTTCGATTCGCAATACGACACCGATAAGGGAGGAGGCATTCTCAAGATCGGAACGCCGTTCTCCATCCAGGGCGGCGCTCGACTACAGTTCTAACCAATTCACCACACAGAGGAGGGAAGGTATGCGAGACGTCCGAAGCTTCATGGCAGCGGCCGCAATCGCGACACTCTTCACGACAGGCCTCCCGATGACCGAGCTATTGGCAAAGGCAGGCGCGGAGGATGTGAATCAAGCCGTCCGCATCGGACAGGTCGTGGAGATCAGCAGTGCAACTGTCACGATCCGCGAGGACGCAGGGCGTTACACCTATCGGCTGAGCTCAACGGGGCGGCAAGCTCTGGATGCGGCCCTCCTGTGCTGGGGGCCGCAGGCCTCCCGTTCGCGGGAGGCCGAGACACGAATGAAGTGGTGAGGGTGAACACGCCTTGGCGATCCGCCGTTTTGAGGTGTTGTTGACTCATGAAGACCGCTATGGGGTCGAACTGGAGACTGAGCGGGGCCACATCACCAGGTTTGTGGTCCGATACGATGCGTATATCAAGGGCGCGTGGCACACCATCGTGAACTTTGACAATCACGGCGGCCAGGCGCACCAACATCTGATGGACCCGATCGCTGGGAAGGGTGAGCCCCGCGTGATTCACCTTGACCTGGACGAAGCCGTGACGTACGCTATCTTCAGGATTCAGGCCATGTGGGAAGGCTGGCGAGAGCAGTGCGAGCGGAGGGTGTGAGACGGGAAACCCAATCTTCTCTGAGAACTCAGCGTATGCAGCGGAGTTCCTTCGCTACCTTGCGACACACCCTGAAGCGGCGGAGCGCATTCCCGAGAGGGCGGTCGTCGTCTTCCTCCCTGAGCGTGATCCCGGGCTTGCCGCCCACAACAAGTTGGCGGTGGAATCGACTGCAGCCTACCGGGACACTGTGCCGATCTTTGTCATCGTTCGGACGACATGGGAGCCTGGAAGGCGCTATGAGTTCGCCTTCGCGGAATAGGCTTTCGCTCGTCCACCTTCGGTCTGAGCGCCGGGCATCATGCCCGGCGTTGCTGTTTCGCCCGGCCTAGGGAACCGGTCCCGAAACCACCGTGGTGGGCTTTCACTACAATCTCAGTCGGCTCTGGTATCCGGCCCTCACGAAGGCGGCGCTGCACGATTTCCGCTTCCACGACCTCCCACATACCTTCTGCTCACGACTGGCGATGGCCGGAGTCGATCTCCTGACGATCAAGGAGCTCGCCGGCCACAAGACCACCGCCATGACCCTCCGCTACAGTCACCTCTCACCGTCCCGCCAACGGCAGGCGGTGGAACGTTTGATTCCGGGAGCAACTGACACCGCTACTGACACCAGCGAAAAAGCAGCCGATCACACGGCGTCGGCACTGGTCGGCTAACTATGCGAGTTCCCGAGAGAAAGGAATGGTGGGCAGGGGCGGAATCGAACCGTCGACACCAGGATTTTTGATCCGGTATCAGCTTCGCCAGGACTGCCCTCTACCCATATGCTGCTTGTGTAAGGGGGCAGAGATTCCCGATAACGACTCAATCGGAGAAGTCCAACGGAATAGACACCAACTGAGATGACATTCTCGGTAAATCGAGCATTGAAAGATTTTTGGAAAGCGCGCCAATCCCTGGATAACTGTAGCTAGCCCGACTTTCCTAGTTATTTCCCATGGATTTCAGCAACCCCGCATCTAGAGCCAGCGTGCA